>Ga0302320_10007554_pt1 | contig 23900 bp, 16 predicted proteins | sample Bog_T0_3_FD_202130 | JGI IMG/M metagenome (GOLD analysis project Ga0302320, IMG submission 202130) | Peat permafrost microbial communities from Stordalen Mire near Abisko, Sweden - Bog_T0_3 | ecosystem: Environmental > Terrestrial > Soil > Wetlands > Peat | place: Sweden: Abisko, Stordalen Mire...
GACGAAAATGCTTTTACTCATTTTTCTATTGGTATTATCATTGTCCTATGGAAATTTGAACTTCATTGCCGGAGGATCAGATGGCACTAACTCAGGAAATACAATGGCTTATTCGCAAGACGGTATTAGTTGGGTTCCTCTAATTTCTCCTTTTTTGAGTCAGTGTTCTGGAATAGCTTACAGCGAGATTCAAAACAAGTGGATGGCATTGGGGATTGGAGCAACCACTATGGCTTACTCTCTAGATGGTTTGACTTGGATAGGTCTGGGAAATTCAGTCTTTGCAACTCAAGGAAATAGAATTGCTTATAGTTCTTCTCAAAATCTTTGGATGGCAACTGGACTTGGAACAAATAATTTAGCATATTCTCGTGATGGCATTAAGTGGACTTATTCTAATACACCGTTTAACGCTCAAGCCAATGATGTAGTATTTTCTAATAATTTTCAACGATGGGTAGCAGTAGGAGCTTTGAATACAAATAATGCTATTGCTTACTCTTTTGATGGAATAAATTGGACAGGATTGGGCGTTTCTATTTTTGGACCGGTAAGTCAAGGCTATTCCGTTAGTTTTAATCCAAATGTAAATCAATTCATAGTAGGAGGACAAGGAATAGCTGGAGATTATGCTTACTCTCTTGATGGTATCAATTGGGTTGATCATGCCAATAGTTTTTCGACTGAAATTCAAGGTGCAGCTTATGGCCAAGGAAAATGGATTATAACAGGTAATCCAACCTTTAGCAATATTCCCTTTGCTAGTTGTACTAATGTTGTTTCAGGTGTTTGGACAGATTCTCCATCACAAACCGTTATTAGTGGTGGAGAATATATCGTTTACCATTCAAGATTAGATTTGTGGGTCGCTGTTGGAGAAGGAGCTAACAGCATAGTGTATTCTAATGATAGTATTACATGGAATGGCGCAGGAAGTCTATTTAACAGTGACGGATTTATTGTTGCGATGTCTAATACTTTATTTGTGCCTCCTTCAAACTCTATTTCTGGATCATTATCAGGAAATATTTTCTATAATGTTAGTACAATTATCAATTCAAATTCTTCTGTTACTTTAGATGGAAGTTTAACAATTCAAGGAGATCTATACATCTTTGGAACACTAACATTATCTAATATTAGTAGCTTGAATGTTACAGGATTGTTATCGATTTCTGGCTCTATTATTTATCCCTTTAATAGTTTGCCAATTCAGGCTCAAACTATTTATGCCAAAGGAACATTAAATTTTGTATTAAATCAACCATTAACAACTAGTTTAATCATAGTTGTAGCCCAATATCAAAGTATAAATGGTAATTTTAATAATTTATTTCTAACCTTTTCTAATACTGATGATGAAACAGTTTGTATTACTCCTAATTATGGAGAGAGTACATTATCGGTTTTAATCTACATGGGTGAATGTGAATCAGTAGGAGACTTTCCTGTTGATTCTACTCATCAAAATAATGGAAATGAAAATCATGGATTGGCGATCTGGGCAATAATTTTGATCGCGTGTCTTGTTGGCATCGTAGGAATTGCTGGCGCGATAATCATTACCCTTCTTATGAGAAGAGCGTTATTGTTGAGAACTAAGAGACAAACCGCCGTTTTAAGGAAGCGAGAAACTGAAAATCTTCAGGCAGCAGTAAGAACTTTAAAAGACGTCCCTACTCTGTAGGGACTAGATAAATAAGAGAAGCATATAAATAAGAGAAGAAGATGAGACCCATGGGTCTCAATTAATGTCAAGTCTGGAATACTTGTTTTTTCGATGTTTTATTTTTATAGAACTTTAGACAAGTTTAATTTAACACTAACGTTAGTGTTAAATCTTTTTTTATTTATTTGTTCTTTTTTATTTGTTTCTATTATATTTATTGGGAAAAATATCCGTGAGGAGAGTTATGAGGACTTCCTGGCCAGCTGTTGTTGCGTCCTTTTCGGTTGGGAGATTCATGATCGGGAGATCCTCGTTCACCTTGGCATGGTGCAACATTGCATCCTTGAAGGTTTCCATTGTTGTAGTTAGTTAAGATAGTAATACCAGCATTACAAGCTATGTAGATGGGAGATGTATGACTAAGAGCCGCTACTTGAGCTGGAGTATAGTTTTGGAATAGATCCTTAGCTGCAGTCATTGTGACAGATTCAATGGCAGTTGGATCAGTTGCCTCGAAGATGTTGAGTTGAGCAGCAATATATTGGATAGCTAAAGCATAATAAATTCCAGTAGAAGGAGCAGTGTTCAAAATCTGAATCCAAGTCTTTCCACTTGAAAAGAATGGCATATTGCAACCCTGAGACGAAAGAATTTGCCACGATGGATCGTTAGTATTATTCTTCCAATAATTAGGACTCAATGCGCAACCATTGCATGGAATGGTTACTGCGACTGATGCCGAAGACGTAGCGACTACTACGTTTGAAGAATTGACAACATTGACTGTATCGGTAATCGTATACTTTCCACATGAAAAGATTGGCCCAACATTGTCAGTATAAGTGTAAGTAACTGGTCCAGCTTGAGCAGTAGTAGTACCGAGGGTTGAATGAGCTGGATCAGTATCAGTGACTGTAACTGTTCCATTAACTGCATTGATAGTAGTTGGAGTAGCGAAACTATAAGGAGCACTAGCAGTAAAAGTGGTAGAAGTTGTTCCAATCGTTGCTACCACTGTTACGGTATTAGTTCCACTGTTTTCATTTGATACAAACGCTGAATAAGGAACGGTTACGCTCGCTCCAGAAGCTAAAGTATAAGGAAGAGTTGGAGTATTGAGGGTGCATCCAGTAAGAGAATCTTTAATAGAAGTAATCTTGATTGATTGACCGCAACCAGCAGAGCCAGTGTTAGTGATGACAATATTTCCATAAACTTCAGGATTAGAATCGGTATACGAACTCGGAGTGACGACCACCTTATATGCGACTGGACTAGTTAAACCTACCTTAAGGGTAACGGCAGTTGGATTAGCCGTCTTGCTAATGCTCCACTTATAAGTTCGAGTAACCTCGGTGTTAGCAGTCTTGGTGACTTTGAGAGTTGATGTTCCTCCCGTAACAGTTACTGCAACGGTTGCTGATGCTGTGGCGAGAACCGTACTTCCGTTGACGACATTGACGGTATTCTTAACACTGTAGCTTCCACAAGCTGTATAAGGGCCAATTGTTTCGGTGTAAACGTCCTTGAAAGGAGTAGGATAGGTAGTTGTTCCAAGACTTCCATAAAGAGAATCGGTAATAGTAACCTTGTTGTTGACCGGATTGATAGTAGTAGGAGTAACAAAACTGTAGGCGGCACTAGCAGTAAAACTTCCAGCACTAGAATTGACAGTCACGCTATTGGTTCCTGTAGTAGTATCACTGCCTGATGACAACATTGCATAATAGGGAACAGTAAGAGTTGCTCCAGGAGCCAAACTATAAGGAAAGGTTGGATTTGAAAGAACTGCTCCAGAAAGCGAATCGCTGATCGATGTGATTGTGACATTTGAAGCGCAAGCCGTAGTTCCTGGATTAGTAATGGTAATATTACCGTAAACCTCATATGCTGAATCAGTGTAAGAACCAGGTGTAGCAGTAACTGTATAGGTCACAGGAGCACTCGCACCAGTTGCCAAACTTAAAGTAGTAGGCGTGACAGTCTTGGTAGCACTCCATTGATAAGTTCTAGTTACTTCAGTATTGGCAGTCTTGCTGACATTAAGAGTCGGAGTAGTTGAGACGTTGACATTGACGGTAGCATTTGCAGTAGCGACTGTAGATCCTGAGGCATTGTCGACAACAGTAACGGTATCAGTAATAGTATAAGCTCCGCAAGTAGTATAAGGACCAACCGTGTCAGTATAAGTATAGGTAACTGGTCCTGCTTGAAAAGTAGTAGTTCCAAGAACTGGATTGGCTGGATCAGTGTCGTTAATGGTAACGCTTTGATCGACTGGATTAATGGTTGTAGGTGAAACGAAACTATAAGGAGCACTAGCAGTAAAACTTCCAGCGCTAGAATTGACTGTTACGCTATTTGTTCCTGTGGTTGTATCACTAGCAGACGATAGAAAAGCAGAATAATTTACAACTGTACTTTGTCCTGGAGCTAGAATGAAAGGAGGGGCTGTAGTGGTTGTGTATTGAAAAGTTGCTCCAGAAAGTGAATCGGTGATCGAATTGACTGTAACATTAGAACCACAAGCTGCAGTAGCAGGATTAGTAATAGTAATAGAGCCATAAACTTCATAGTTAGAATCAACATAAGAAGTTGGTGTCACGACCACCTTGTAATTAACTGGAGCAGTTGCAGTAGGCGAATTCAAGTTAACTGTCGAAGGGCTGGGAGTCTTGCTAATGGTATATTCATAAGTTCTAGTTACCTCGGTATTGGCAGTCTTGCTTACAGTTAAAGTTGGAGTGGACATTACAGTGACGGCGACTGATGCCGACGCTGAAGCAATTGTTGTACCGTCGCTGACTCCATTATGACTTCCAATCAAATCGGCGGTGTTATTGACAGTATAACTTCCACAAGAAGAATAGGGTCCAATTGTTTCCGTATAAGTATAAGGAGTGCCAGATACTGCTGATGAAGGCCCGACTGCACCATACATGGTATCATCGATGCTAACTGTTCCGTCGGTGACGTTGTCGACTGTTGGAGAACTGAAACTATAAGGAGCGCTAGCAGTGATGGTATAAGGACTTCCGATCAGTGTTACGCCATCGGGTTTAACATTTTGAGCAGTGACTGAAGCAGTGTTGGTTTGGTTAGGAGGCAGAACTCCAGGTCCCGATGAAGTGACGGTATAAGAATAAGGAACAGTAAGAGTTTGTTGAGGCATAAGGAGATAAGGAAGAGTTGGAGTACCGGATGCTGGAGTTCCAGTAGGATCTTGAACTGACTGAATCAAAACATCATCAGTGGTTGTAGACGGATTAGGGTTAGTAATGGTAATATTGCCGTAAACGGTATAAGTGTCGCTCTCGCTCTCTTCGGTGGCTGTTACCGTGTAGGTAACACTAGTTGTAGCACCAGGAGTAGAAGCGGTACCAGGAACTAGAGTGACGCTAGTAGGATTGGCTGACTTAGTGATTCCCCAGGTATAAAGTGTATCGATTTCGGTCATGGCAGTCTTGGAAACAGTAATAGGAAGAGCAGTTGGACAAGCCTCGCAAGCGTTATAAGTGAGAATAATCTGGGGAGTAGCGGTTGAATCATAACCTATTGTGCTTACTAGAGTTCCAGGAAAGGAAGTATAATTCGTTCCACCTCCACCACCGGAAGATTGGCCTCCACCTCCGCCGCCATGATATCCGCCTCCACCGCCACCACTAAACTGAGACGTTTCCGATTGTCCATTAGGTCCACTTTGATTTCCAGCAATTCCACCTGCACTACCTACACTTTGACCATTTTGACCAGCAGCACCTCCATCGGAAGTATAGCCGGCTCCTCCGCCTCCGCCGGCAACAACAAAGAGTCCAGTTGTAGAAGTTCCGGTAGGACCCATATCAATGATTTCTGAGCCTCCACCACCACCACCAGCTTCTTCGCTGACTTGCGTTCCTCCATTTCCTCCAATTCCGGCACCCATTCCTCCAACGCTTGCTGAAGCGTTAGCGCCAACTGTCAAATCTAAGATATCTCCAGGAGTGACGGGAATAGTTCCAGTAATATAAGCTCCTTCTCCACCAATTCCAGGAGGAGAACCTACATTAGAATTTCCTCCAGTGCCACCGACGATAGTATAATTGAGACTAGTGACACAGGGAGGTACAGTGACGGTATAAGTTCCTGGTCCAGAAGTGGGAGTATTGGTATTAGAATTGAATAGAGTTGTTTGAGGAAGAGTAGCATAACTGAGAATAATTTGAGGAGTTCCACTGTAGCCCGATGAGCTTACGGTAGTTCCAGGAGAAGAGGTCCAGCTCGATCCGCCGCCACCACCGCCATCAGATCCACCTCCACTTCCACCACCATAATAGCCACCTCCACCACCACCACTATTGGCAGCTCCAGTACTGGAAGGAGCAGCACCACCAGCTCCTCCACCTACGACTGTGGCATTGTTTGCCGAGCCTGGATTTCCAGGAGTAGATGCAGCCCCTCCTGCTCCTGGACCGGTTTGAGTTCCGGGTCCACCACCTGAGCTTTGTCCTCCCATCGCACCAGCGTTTCCTCCAGGTCCATCACCAGTGCTAGATGCTCCTCCACCTGCACCGGCAATAACAAATAGGCCACTAGTGGTGTCTAAAATTTCAGAACCGCCGCCACCTCCTCCTGAGCTACCAGTACCTGAACCGGCACCAGCTCCACCGTTTCCAACACCGAGACCTCCAGCATTACCGGTCGGATAACCTTGGCCATTGGCTCCTACAGTGAGATCTAGAACATCTCCAGGAGTGACGGGAATAGTTCCTGTTATAGATGCACCTTTACCACCAGAGGAAGCATCACTATTGCCACCGCTGCCACCTACGATTGTATAATTGAGACTAGTGACGCCGCAGGGAACAGTAACTGTAGAAGATCCAGGCGTGGTAGAAGAGAATAGAAGGGTCTGGGGAGGAATACATGCGCTATAAGTGAGAGTAATTTGAGGAGTGGCGGTAGAATCGAAGCTCTGAGTAGCTCCCCCTAATTGAATTGAAAGAGGAACATAACTGGATCCGCCACCACCACCGCTATCAGCTCCACCTCCACCTCCACCATAATAACCTCCTCCTCCACCGCCTGAATTGGCACTTCCTGTTCCTCCATTCCCAAATGGTCCAGTGCCCGCAGTAGCACCTAAAGATCCAGCTGCACCTCCGGAAGTTTGAGTTCCAGCGCCTCCACCATCAGTTCCACCTCCAAGCTGACCAGAATTTCCTCCAACACCAGCTTCACCACTACCTCCCCCACCACCAGCAATAATATAAACTCCATTACTGTTATCTATAATCTCTGAACCACCTCCACCTCCAGCTCCCCCACTAGTAGGAGAGCTGGATCCGCCTGATCCGATTCCAAAACCACCAGCACCTCCATTCGTGGCTTTAGCTCCATTTCTAGCAATGGTAAGAGTGAGACTATCTCCTGGAGTAACTGGAAGATTTCCAGTGATGGAAGCTCCTTGTCCTCCAGGACCGGAATCAACAACACTACCGCCACTTCCACCGATAACGTTAAAACTAAGATTGGTGACTCCGTTAGGGACGATAACAGAATAAGTTCCAGAAATGGTAGATGAGAATAGAGTGGTCTGAGGAGGGGGAGTATAAGTGAGAATAACTCTTGGAGTTGCGCTATTGCTTGATCCTGTTACGGTAGTTCCTGGAGAAGAGGTCCAGCTAGATCCACCACCTCCACCTCCAATACTACCTCCGCCACTACCACCACCATAATAACCACCTCCACCACCACCTCCTGAAGCTCCAGTTTGTCCTGAACCTGACCCCCCGTTCATTACAGATCCGTCGGCACCACCACCACCGCCGCCTGTTCCCGGTCCGGTTTGAGTTCCGCCACCACCACCAGTTCCGCCACCACCTGCTTGTCCAGTGGTTAATCCTCCGTTTCCGCCGCTGCCGCCACTGTTGCTAGTTCCACCTGCACCACCAGCAATAATAAAATTGCTGCCAGAGGGAATGGTAGTGTTATCATAGATCTCAGAACCACCACCCCCTCCACCACTACCAATATTACCTGCTCCACCATTCCCTGAACCGGTACCTCCTGCACCTCCTGCATAAGAAGTAGCGGTGCTACCATTGGCACCGACGGTCAAAGTGAGATTATCTCCAGGTGCAACAGTCATAGTTCCGGTAATAGATTCGCCTAGAGCAATACCTCCGCTCGTGTTAACATATCCGTTTCCTCCGCTGCCACCGACGATTGTATAATTAAGTTGGGTGACTCCGCAGGGGACAGTAGTGGTATAAGTTCCAGGCGTGGTAGAAGAGAATAGAGTTGCCTGAGGAGGGAGAGTAGCGCAATAAGTGAGAGTAATCTGGGGAGTGGCCGTAGTATCGAAGCCTATAGTCGCGGTAGTTCCCGGAGCAGAGGTATAACTAGAGCCACCTCCACCACCACCGTTCGCGAAATTTGATGTGTTCCCTCCACCGCCTCCACCACCATAGTAGCCACCACCGCCACCGCCACCAGAGAAACCTCCTCCGTTCCATCCATTTCCACCGTTCATACCAGAACCAGAGCTTCCTTGGAATCCAACAGTACCTCCGCCAGCTCCAGGAGCGGTTTGAGTTCCTGGCTGACCTCCGGCACCAGTCCCAGCGCCAGCTGAACCAGCATTGCCACCAGCATAGCCAAGAAGACCACCTCCTCCCCCGCCAGCTATAACAAAATTAGAAGTATTGCTGGTATCAAAGATCTCTGAGCCACCACCGCCACCTCCAGCAGAATTTGGTGATGATCCTCCTTTTCCAGCACCCATACCTCCGACACCAATCCCAGCACTTACATAAGTCCCATTAGCACCAACAGTAAGGGTAAGATTATCTCCAGGAGTAACTAGAAGGGTTCCGACGATCGACGCACCGTTACCTCCAGGACCGGAAGAGCCATCACCACCACCACTGCCACCGACAATAGTATAGTTAAGAGTGGTGACTCCGGCGGGGACAATAACATTGGTATAGGTTCCTGGGGTGGTGGATGAGAATAGAGTGGTCGTGGTGCAACCGGCATTAACTACATTTCTGCCATTTTCCTTAATGAATTGTCTACTCTGGCTTGATTGTCTACTTTGAGGTTGAACAGCACTAGGCCTTTCTTCTATCTCTCTGCAAGTCAAATCCATAGGCTGTCCTCTAGTATCGACAGAACTAGCAGTGCAAATAAAATTCTTCTTCTGAGTGGCATTTGACACCTTCTTCGATGAGTTTTTCGGTAGAAAACTAGAACGTTGCTGACGCATTTTCTATTTCTTTTGAATTAATTCCCTATTTCTTTTTTCTTATGGAACTGGTCTTTTGTTGTTGTTTTTTATTTTTATTACTATTTTCTTAGTTTTATTTTATTTACGGCTTAATTTTTCATAACAGAAAAATTAATTAATTAAATTGTTTAATGACTTTTGAAGGTTTACCATGGAGCGAATCCAACAAAATTGAAATTACCAATTTTCAATTAAAAAATCAAAACTGAATATAACAAAAATGGATAAAGAAAAACATCTTTTTAATGGTGTAGTCCTTCCCGACGAAAAAGGAGGAACAAGAGTCAAGTTTTCAAGACCAGTCTCATCAAAAGTTAGAGTTGATAACATCACTATTAGAAACCATCCTGCCTACAATCGACGAGGGACTGCCAAGCAATTAACGGCCACTGAATTCATTGCCGAAGGAGAATATATCGGATATTATGGCGGAAAAATCATCCTAATTGGTGATCAACAACAAGACGAGGATCAAGAACAAGACTATAATGAAGAGGAAGAAGAATTACCTGGAATTTCAGACAAAAAGAAGAGAAAAGTTGACGACAAAGGAAAAGAAGAATTAAGCGAAGAACATAATAATGATAATAATGACAATGAAGACGACGATGTTATATTGTACGATGAAATGGAACAGGAAGAAGAAAAAGAATTGACTAGTGATTGGAACCCTTATCAAATAACACCAGATGAGAATGAATACTATTACATCGATGGTGACGAGATTGGAAACGAAATGAAATATATTAATGATTCTAAAGGGATTGGAACATTAGAGCCTAACGTTAAATTTTTTCCATCAATAAGGAGAACCAAGGGTTACATTATGGTTGAAGTTAAGGCTATTAAAGATATCCAACCTGGAGAAGAAATTTTAGCGTCCTATGGTAATGGTTATTGGAATTCTTTGAATTTATGGTGGAAACGAGAAAATCCTTACACTTGCTCTGAATGTGATTTTAGAGCAAATACCAAAATAAGATTAGCTTCACATCTTTTTTATGAAAAGACCAAGAAAGAAAATGAAGAGAATGGATATATCCTTAACTGTAACTATTGTGATGCTAAATTTAAGGATAAATATCGTTTAAGGAATCACATAAATACTCACACACAAGAGAGGAAATACAAATGTAATAAATGTTCATTTGAAACTTATGATCCGTCTAGAATTTACGATCATAAACAAAGACACAAGGGAGTGAAATTAAAATGTTATATTTGTGGCAAGTTAAAAGAAAATTCGCAAGATTTGCGTGAACATATTTTACTTGTTCATCAAAAATTAAGGCGTTACAAATGCGATATTGATGGTTGTAATAAAACCTTTCAAAAGTTTGGTGGTCTTAAAAATCATAAGATAGCTTTTCATGAAAATTTGAGACAATATAAGTGTAGTCAATGTAAGAGTACCTTTAATCTTAAATCTACTTTAGATAAGCATGTCCAAGATATACATGAGAAGAAAAAACGTTATAAATGTTATCAAGATGGATGCAACTATACTTCCTTTTATAAAAACAATGTTGTGTCTCATATGGACAGTGTTCATAAAACAGAAGATAGATTTTCCTGTAGTATTTGTAATTATAAAACTAATCTTAAACGGCTGTTAAGCAACCATATGAAACACCACGGTGAGAAAATCTTTCACTGTGAAAGTTGTGAATTTAAGGGAGCTACAAAACTTTCTCTCGATAGTCATAAAAAATGTCACGATGAAAAATCTTTTATCTGTGGTGTTTGTCCTTATAAAACCAATCGGGAGCTTTGTCTTAATAAACATATTGAAAGGATTCATGATACAACAAAAAGACCTGTCATTTGTGATATCTGTGGACATGCTACTGGTCTAGAAACATCTATGGTTGAACATAAACGTAATAAACATGGTTACAGCAAAAAGAGAAGTAAACCAGACGAAGATGACTTAGAAGAAATTTCCGATGATCAAGACGATGAGTAAATATCCCATTTTTGTTAAATAAAATAATTTATTATCTATATAAGGATAATAAATCTAAAAACTTTTATTATGTAATCGATTCTATATCAACCACAAATAAAAATGAAAATAAAAAATTTTTAAATTGATTAACAAAATCACTCTTTCTTATCCTTTCCTATTCTTTTTTACCTTTTCTAAAAAGATGCAGGATTTTTACCTTTTGATCAGTAAGTCCTACCAAGGATATTACGATGCAAATCCAACCGAAAATGTTACTCCATTGGAAGAACTATTTCCTAAGGTTGAATTGTGGTTGAAGGATAAGGATTTAGCTATTGAAGCTCACGATTTTAAGTGTTCTGGGTTTGGCGATGCTTGCAATGAAGTTTGCTGTTTTTGGAGCGTCTTAAATGACGGAAATGTCAGAATCGACCTTCTACAACGTTTAATCGAAACCAAGCACATTGATCTTGAAGATGAAAACTTTCAGAGAAGGATTCTTAATGCTTTTTATCATGCCTTATCAAACGCTGGCTACAATCCTGGGACTCCGATGCCAGGCAACATTAGAATCATGATCGATTTCTTCTTTGATTTGGTTGAAAGTAATGAAGGATTGATTGAAAGAGCTAGAACTTTTAAGGTTGATGATTACGAGGCTTCTTTATTTCATGCTCCTTTTTACAACTGCGATATGGAAACAAGACCGATTTATATTGATCGTCTCATCAAGATGGGAGTAAATTTGATGTTCACTAAGCCAGGACAACAGGAGAGAAACGAAGCTTTAATTTTAATGTTAGATCGAACTCTAGTTGGTCAATCTCCTCTTTATTTGGCAGCACTCGATTCAGTTGAAATGTTAAAGAAGTTCGTTTCACTTCCTGGATTCAACCAACATCTTCTCTCTTATGATGTGGAATCTCTTGGAGATTTAGAAAATCGATCCTACGCTTACATGCCCTTCTTAATGTGCATTTTATTCCGAATGAGAGAATGGAAGGAGGTTAAGTCTATGAGGGAAGTCTGTGAAAGTTTGAAGTTCCTTCTTTCATTAAATTTGATTGATATTAATATCCCAGTTTTATATAGTACTGGCAAGAAGCATAACATCACTGACTTCTTTCACTATTATGAGTTTCTTTATGAAGGATCGCCCTATTCTGAATTGTTCTCTCTGGTGACTCTTCCTCCACCGATTGATCCTCTTTTTGAAAATTTTGATCCTAAGGAAAGATGTCTTTGGCGAAGCAGAAGAAGGGAAATGTCACCTTACGAGATTCTTTTCGCTAAGTATAAGTATACTAAGGATCCTACGAAGTTTCCATTGATTAGACAAGAACTAGAAGCTCTAACCGAGGTAGGAATTCAGTTCACAGAAGAGGACACTACTTCTGATTGGAGATATGTTCCAATCGTTGAAGAATTTTTAGATCGAGAATTAGTCGTCTTCAAGAGAAATCAATCATTATCTTTTCAAACCGACAACTTCACAAGACTTGCTGAAGATGATCATCTAAATGAATAACATTTTTATTAAACCAATATTTAGCCAGATACTGGCTAAGTAAAATCACTAATTAAAGAAGTCCTTGTTGTTCGGTTGGTTTTTCGGTTTGATTTTCTGGAGGATTATCGAGAGGCTTATCACCATCACGAGGAGTGAAATCATTGCGGGGTGTCATATTAGCCTCTTGTCGCATGTACAGTTCTTTAGCATCGGCTTTAGCTCTATTAACCATCCTATTTCTGCTTACTTTACGGTAAGTTAAAGCTCCTGCAATTCCTATTACTGCAACTCCTCCAGCAATTGCTCCATATGCCCATCTAGGCAATATTTCATTATTGCTATTTTCTTCGTTAGTATTTCCTAATTCAGAATTAGTTGAATCTTCATCTGGAGATTTTTCGGGAATGATTGGATTGCCGTCAGTTTGATTATTGTCGGAAGGATTATCTTTTGAAGGATTCTCAATCGTGTCCATTTTTATTTTGGTCGTTTTAAAATAAGGTAAAATAAAATCAAAATAAAAACAAAACACTAGAAAGGAGAAAGAAAAGCAGGAAGAGAAAAATAGGAAAGGATAAATGAAAGGTCAAAAAGTGGTGAAACCACCTACTCAAACTAGAAATCCAGTCCAAAACGTTTTAGGTTCAGACAATTGGAATGCCATTGTGAAACTCGATCCTAAAGATCTTACCTTGACGACCGCCCAGATTTTTAGAGGTATTCTTCAAATAAATGCAGATGTTAGTACTACTCTTACTTTTCCTTCTGCAGCACAGTTGATTAAAGAATGGCCGGAAATTCCTAAAGCAGGATACAGCAAAACTTTTACCATTAGAAATGATGGTACTCAGCCAGTAACAATCGTGGCAGGAATCGGAGGAGAAATTGATGGAGATAGCACTATTGCCGTTTCAAGCTATGCTGCCCATTACCGTCTTCGTTTTGGGGACGTCACATCCGGAGTTGAAGCCTACCAGATCATAAGAGAATAACAAAATACTTCTTAACAACAAAATAATAAGACAGTTCTTATTATTTATTTATTTAATTATTTTTATTTATCTTTTCTTGAGATGATGGATAATATTATTCTGGCTTGGTAGCTTCTTCTTTCTTAGTTATTCTTTTCTTTGTTGGTTGAGTTGGAGCTTCACCAGTAACACTTTGGTTTAGTTTTTGAACGATTTGAGCGCCATTTGATATTAAGGTTTCCATACTACCCCAAGTATTATCTCCTTCAGCGATAACATCGTCCTTGGCTTTAACTGATCCTACCCATTTAGCTGTATATAATACATACCAAATTATACATAAGCAAGTGACGCCTATTAGCAGGTACCAAACAAAAAAGAAAACATAATAATAAAAAGCATAAGATACTGCTGGTGTAGCCACATCTCTTCCCAATTCTTTAGCCATCTCCTTAGTTATTTCTTTAATAAGATCTTTCATCGCTAGTTGGTCAGTCATTTTCCTTTTCCCTCGATTACTTTTTGGCTTGTTTCTTTTTATTAAGCTATTTTATTTGTTTAAAACAATTTAGTTTTCCACCAATAAACTTTCAGTCTCTTCGGGTTGTTGTTCTTGACTAACTAATTTCTTCTGGGCTAGTTGTTCTTTAATAATTCTAGTATGTTCTGATCGCAATTTATCAGCAATGATTTCATTAGGCATCACTTGAATACGAGATTTATCATCCATAATAAAGGAAATTTTCTCATATTTATCGCTGATATAGGCTGGCGTCATGCCTCCAGGAAAATTACGGAATGGGCCAGAATAATACTTAATTTTAGATGTCTTGTTTATCCATTCTCCATCTTTAAATACACCAGCATGAGTCCAAGGAATCGGACGGCCTTTAGGAATAAGATCACAATAGATTCTATGGCCATATTTATACTCTATCTTAAGATACTTTCCTTTTTCTGAGGCATTGCGAGGAGATTTTTCTCTAATTGAATTGGCGATCGTCACCAACTGAGTAAGCAAAATAAAAGACTTCCCTTCCCTAATATGATTGATCAACAAACAAATTCCAAAGACTAAAATAAATCCTTCAATCATTTTTCTTTTGTTTGGGTGATTTATTAAATCAAAAATAAAACAATAAAAAGTAAAAAGTAAAATAATAAAATCAAATTAAAAACAAAATCAAACAAAAATCGAAAAAGGGAACGATGTCAACAATGGAAAACAGCGATACGGAACAAGAAGTCGAGGTTAAGAAGGAAGATAAGGGAATCCCACGATGGGCAATTTATACTGGAATAGGACTTACTGGAGCGATTGCTATATTTACTACTATTTATGTTGTTAAATCAAAGAGAAAGAATGAGTTGAATGCCATGAAGTACGATAACGAGACTTTAACGATTGAAGCGCCGTCTTTCTTTTCTAGAATTTCTAAATCCCTTGGCCTTGCTAAAACCACTTACTCAAGCGTGAAAAACGCTTTTTGGAATTTTTGGAAACCCAACCCTGTTTGTGTTGACGCTAAACAAGCGTCTAAAACTCCAAGTCTCAGTACTTCAGACGACGGCGAAAACGACGAATACAATACCCTTCTCAAGCAAAGACAACAACTGAACAGACAAACTACAGAGGAGACAGAGCTGTGAAGATTAATAACCTATGAAGAAATTAAATCTAACTAACAGATTTAATTTCACTTTAAAACCAACCTCAAAATTAAATTAAAAATAAAAAGATTAAAATAAAAGTGGAAACGATGAATGGAAGTTTAACTTTTTACAAAAGAATTGGGTCGGCGGAATGTGATGATTTTAGAGGTACGTTTGCTGGCCCTGGGAAACCACCAGGACCTTGGACGATCTTGACGAGACCTAGCAAATTGCAGTCATTAGGTATTCAACCAATTATAGTTGAATTTAAGGACCCTTCAGAATTGCAAAACTTAATCGCCGTCCAATCTAAAAGTTTTCCCTACCTAGAACTTAAGACCGACACGAAAGGTGTTAGTTCTTATACTGGAAATCTAGATCCAGAAGCTATTATTAATTGGATTACTGATTCAGTAGATCCTGAAAATGTTGTTGGTTTAGAAACAACCAGCCAAACCATAACCAATTCCCTCAGTGATCGTGCAATCGAACCTATAAACGAACCTACAAACGACGCTATAAACGAACCTTTAATTGATAGTATAATTAATTCACCGATTGAAGAAGTTGAATTCATTGGTAATGAATCTTCAATCTACCAACCAAATGAGCAAAAGATTACCGGAAAAAAGGTAGAAGGGAAAAAGCTAGAACAGAAAGAAGAAACCCAAGAAAGCGGCATGACCGGTAAAGACTTAGAGAGGTTGGTTATCAATATGAATGATGATAAATTTATAGGAAACTCAATTCAAAATCTTATTAAGGACTATCCTTGGTTACCATATGCGGTTGTTCTTGTTGTTTCTGCTGGAGTCACGGCGGGAGTTGTTGCAGGAACAGCTTTAAGAAACAAGTATGGAGGAGATGAAGGCGATGATGATTTAGGACCATTACTAATTTGTGCTGACGGAAGTAAAGTCGATTTTAATAGCGTTTGGTCTTCTCTCGATAAAGAAGAATCGGCTATCAAAGGTAGAAAGAAAAATAAAGGAGAGAGTGAAAATAAAGAAGATAAGAAAAATAAAGAAGATAAAAAAGACGATGGAGGCGAATAAAAAACAAAAAGACGAAAAGACAAACAAAAAGACGAAAAGACAAACAAATAAGAACATTCTTATTTCTTCTAAATCTTTACAAATAAAAATTTAACTAGTAAATAAAAATGAATAAAACAACAAAAATTTCATTAGACTTGGACTTAGTAGAGGTCGATTCATTATTAGAAAAATTGGATATTGCTTATTCGCTTCTTCTTGAAGCGGTGACAGAAATGGGACCTAATATTAGAACTCAAATGGAAGAGTTGGATCAATTTGATGTTGTTTATGATGATAACGCTAAGAAAAATATTAATCAAAATAAATCTCTATTGTTCAACATCGCCACTCAAGTTAAAGAATTAGATGGTTATTTCTTAAAAATGAAGTTAAGAGAGAAAAATCTTGACGAACTATTAAAAGAATTGTCAGGAATAATTGACGTTAAGTACGATGTAATAGTTTCTAAAACTGGTGCACCTAAGAAAACTAGCATAGAGATGTTTAGCGATCGAAATAGCGAACGAAACAATGAAAAAAGAAACAGTGAAAAGCGAGCTAGTGATAGAAGAAATAGTATTACAAGACCTCGAAGGTTATCTTTTGTTTCCACTAAGTATTCTGATACCGATGAATTTATTACTAAGACTAGATTAAGAGAAATGTCTGATCTTGATTATTTATTTATGCTTAATGCCTATCGTCTACCATATTGCGAGAAAAATGATGGTCGTAGTATGTATGAATCCTTTTTTGATCAATTCATTAGATTGTTGGTAAGGGAGGATGAATTTAAAGATGAAGATGGTTTTCGCTATATGATCCTTCAAGAATGCGTTTTTATTATTCACATTTTTACTGAATTTACAGTATCGATAATAGAATGCATCATTGAAATAATTAACGTTATAAATACTCGAATTAAAACTTTATCATTGAACATTGACATGAATTTGAATTTAAGAGAAATCAGTGAACCGATTATGGATTATATTATTACCTGTTTCAATGATGAAAATAAAATCTATTACGGTTTCAAAAATAAGAAGTTAGTCAGTGCAATTAGTGACAGAGATCAAGAAATTCTTGATGGAAGGGAAATGTCAAAACAAAACGATAATATAAATTGGTCTAGCAAGATCAGCGATTATAATAAGGCTTTAGAAGAATGTGAAAAGTTATATACTCAAAATTGTATAGCCTTTACTCAGAAAATAGGAGAATTGAAAACAATAAGAGATGATCAAGACCCTAGAATAGCCTCGCTATTAATCAACATTGCAGTGTTTATTGACAATTTTCATACTTTTCTAACTTTTACCCTACAAAAAGGTAACCCATATCGACAGATGTTTAATTATGCTATTGAGGTATTTCAAGTATTGGAGTCGCTACAAAAGAGGTTTCCAGTAAAGTACGGAAAGACTCCAAGAAGTGGGAGAAGTAGTAGAAGTGGTTCACACCCATTTTATAGAACTCCTAGTAGTAATTCAATTGATCTCGAGAGTCCAAGAGACCGTTTAAGCCCTCGTAAGAACATTAGTCCTAGAGCTGCTCAGAGCCCTAAAAGAAGATCAAGTAATCCAGCAGGTTCTTCTGAAGGAAGCCCAAATAGGAGGTCGAGTCCTTATAGCTCTGATCGAGAAGATATTCCTAGAGAGTCGAAAAGAGACGATGTACCAAGAGAACTCAGCAAAAGTGCCACCGGGTTATTATCAAAGCTAGCAGGTTTAATAGGTAAGCATTAGTCTCTTTAATTTAACAAAAAGTAATCTTAGTTGGATTACTTTTTCACAATCAATCATAGAAAATTAAATGGATTAGAATCTAAAGGAGAAGGATCTAGAAAAATGGGATCTAGAGGAATAGTTGAATTAAAGAAATCAGAAAACGACATTTCTCCATTCCAAATTGCATCTTCGATATTGTAAAGATGATTAGAAAATTTTTGAGGTCTAGGATCTGATAAATATTTCTCCACTGCATCACGTTCTCGTTTTTGGCCTTGTTTTACGACTTTGATTTCTAACTTTATAACTTCGTTCACAGGTTTAAGAAGATTGAAGATAATTTTTCTAGAGATATCGAGATTAGATACTCTAAGCGATAAAAGAACTATTAGACGATTAACTTCATTGGAATAAGCCGAACCTGTTAATCCTTTTAAAATGAGCCCATAATGAATGGCGAATCTCTCTAGGTATCTTGAAATCCTAGGAAGACGCTCATCTGAGTAAATCTCTTTACATTTCGATTCTATTACCTTATAAACGGTATGAAAAAACTGACAATGACAGATTGTACAATAAGAACAGAAGATGTATTTTGATACGCTATCATGGCTTTCTCTTAGGCGAAGGTGTTTAGAGCAACCAGAACAACAAGTAGCAGTGTAAATAATTCTATCACGATATGAAGATTTTTTAGTATTACGAGTAACTCCTAAATATCGCAGAGGATGCTTTTTCTTATAACTACATCCAATGTCTCGTAAAACTGTCTCACGAAGAAGATTGGATAGGCAAGTATCTCCATAATAAAAACGATAAAGTCGACGACTAGTACGAGCAATATTTATAATATCAAAAAGATGGAGATCAGGAATAATGACCGCCATTATTGCCGTATTTGAAAAGAGATCTTCCCATGAACTAATAACGGTTGTCACTACTTTCTTTTGTTTCTGGATAGCAATCAAAGGTGACTCCTCCAACTTGATCTTTTTCTTTTGAGAATCTATTGCCAACATTTGAGATTTTATTTTTTAATTTAAAAAATTTTACTTTTTATTTTTAATATTAAGTGAACTTTAACATATTATATATGTTAGATCTTTTCTTAGAGGCTATATTTAATTAGGAAAAACATGAGCAACTTGAACGGTTTGGCATGGCGGATCATTACTGCGACCTTTACAGCAACTCCATATTTGAACATTCGTGTAGTATCCGCTTCCTTTGTCGCTGGTTTCATACCATTGTTGAATCCAACCTATCCCTCCAGTATGCTTCTTCGAAGGACAGGTATCTCCAATCGAAGATCCTCGATCGATTCCGCAATTTACACAGTTATTCATCTTTATTATCTTTTATTACTTATTTTTTCTTTTGTTACTGATTTTTCTTTTGTTACTGATTTTTGTCACTTGATTTTAGATTACTGATTTAGAATTATTATTTTTCATTTTTAAATGATTAACGACTTAAGAATATTTTTTAATATTAAAACAACAAAATGGAAGAAGAACCCGAAATCATGTCCCTAAAAATTTTAATAGTAGGAGAACCAACAGTCGGTAAGACTTCCATTTCTAAACGTTATAGTAAAGGAATTTTTACTAGTCAGTATAAATCAACCATTGGTGTTGATTTTCTTACTAAACATTTAAAATGGAATGACAAATTAGAGCTCCATCTACAATTATGGGATCTAGCAGGACAGGATAAAATAGGCCTTCAAGTTAGAACTTATTTTAAAGGAACTTTAGGTGCTATTTGTATTTATGATGTTAAAAATGATTTATCTAAAGCTAAGACCCTGGATTGGAAGGATATGTTAACAGAAAATTGTCTCAGACATGACAATACTCAATCTTTTCCTCCTATTCTTTTAATTGGAAACAAAGTTGATTTATTAGAGGAAGATAAAATACCCAGCGATGCTGAAATAAATAGAGAGGCCATTAATATGGGTTTCATCGGAGGTGTATTGACAAGTGCTAAGAATAACATAGGAATAGATGGTGCAATGGCTACCTTAATAACGGAAATTCTTCAACGACAAGAGAATCCATTGAGATACATTATAAAAGGAGAACAACAAGAACAAGGAATCGTTAAACTTACACCTTCCGAAGATAGTATTATAGAACCAATCAGAAAGATCGAAACTGAAAAAGGTTGTTGTTATTAATTTAAACAATTAACAAGACAAATAAAAAGAAAATAAAAGGGAATAGAAAAGTGAGAAGGGATAGAAAAGTGAGAAAAAGGGGATAAAAGATGCACAAGAAAACTTTTTATGGTTTTTTAATTAGCGGAGGATTCTTATGGGCAGTAGCATCGATCGTTTTAATCGGAGGATCTCTTAAGGATGTTATCGAGACATCTTCTTATCAGATTGCAATCTGTAAAGTTGCCAATGGAACGATCGAATTAGAACAAGTTAACAGAAATACAGCGATCTACAACCTCAATATTAAATTTCAATATAAAAATATCTCAGAATGGATTATCGTTTACATATCTGATTTTAAAAACAACACTTTAAGTTATTTTATTGAAAATTATCAAATAGGTTCCAGTCAAGCCTGTTTTGTTTCTAACAGTAACATTGTTCTCGAGTTAGAACATCAATATTATACCGTTCTTGCTTCCGGAATTTTATTTTTAATTAGTCTTTCAATTATTATAACATTGATGATATTAAGATGTATTGAAGAATATCGTCATCGAGGCTATACAGATATCGATGTATTAAAACAAGATGAATTAGAAAGCCCTTTGCAGGATACTAAAGATCCTTTTATAGATGTGTTGAAATCAACTGAAGAAGCTGCCAAACTTTTATGGAAGAACAAACAGAATATGAGTAAAGAAGAATTTGAAAGATTAAGATTATTGCAAGTCCAAGCTCTAGCTGGCAGAACCGAATTAGCAATGTCTACCTTCAAAGCAGAAGTCTATAAAACGTTATCTGGTATTATTAGAGAGTCAATAAAAAATAGCAATCAATAAGGATTAATAAAAAATAAAAGAAAAAAGATAAAAGAACAGAGATGTCTAATAAACTAAGTTATTAGACAAAAAGATTAGTAAAAAGATAAAGAGTTAGTAAGAAAATAAAGGATAAGTTACTCCGGTGGTTTAATATGATTATTTTCACGTTTGAAGAAGTTATAGGCGACGCCGACTGTTCCAACGACAATTGCTCCTCCAACAAAGGCTAGACTGGCCCACAATCTATTTTTATAATTGTTAGCACTATTAAGATTATTATTAGCTTGTTCAGTTTGATCAGCTGCCGATCCTATATTAGTTTCGATCTGATCGATTTGTTGTCCTTGTTGTCTTACTTGATCAAGTAACATTCCATGAGTTTCTGCTACCAACTCAAGATCATTATTAAGTTGTCTAAATTCACTATTTCTTTCGACTATAATTTTACCTAAAACAAGATCGTTTATTTCCATTACTTTTTCTGATTATGGTTCTTTTGATTATGTTTCTTTTGATTGTTGTGTTAAATTTTAATTAGAGGTTTAATTAAAATTTTTATTTGGTTGTTTTGATGACTTTTAGGGAATAACGTTGATGAGATCGGCAATGAAGCCAGTGCTACCAGAACTGTTGTCTGGAGTTCCTAACCCCGTAATATTATCATAACCTGTAGTGCAACTAAAAGCACCGGCTTTTCCTATTGTGATATCGTTAAAAGAGGAAGAATAATCGGGTGTAACGCCTAGAGTCCCATAAAGATAGTTTTGAAAAGCAACGTTTGTTAAATTAGCCTTTCCTATAGCCGTTCTACCTTGATTTGCGAGAGTAATCATTCCTGCCATTAGTGGCGAGCTTAAACTTGTTCCTCCAACTTGAAACCAACCTTTTTCACCCATGTAGCCAAAAGAATTATATACTGGTACACCAGTAAGAGGATCAGCAATGCAGCTGATATCAGGAGTTTGTCGATTTCCTTTTAAACCATAAGTTTGTTGCCATGCAGGTAGAGTTACATAAACACTGGGACCTCCACCTCCCCCACTCCAACCTGTTTCTTTCACATAAACTCCATCAGTGCTCAAATCTAAAGTAGTTCCTCCAACAGAAATAACATTAGATGAAACCGATGGCCAATTTGTTTCTCCCCCAACATCTCCTGCTGAAGCGGTGAATATAACATTATCACTAGAAAGGTGCTTATCATAGGCAGCTTCGGTGACAAATTCCGAAGTACCCCAACTCATTGAAATAACAGTTGCACCATGAGCAACTGCATAATCTATTGCTTGAGTAAAACTAGGAATACTTGCATCGGCTGCTTGAACCAGAAGGATTTTTGCTCCAGGAGCAATAGCATGAACCCATTGAACATCCAAATTTGTCTCCAATCCCCAATCATCATTACTTTGTTGTCCTAAAGGAACAACTGTCAAATTATTAGGGGTTCCTATTTTGAAAGTTGAATCGAAAGTTGCGAAATCAGCCAAAACAGTAGGAACAGTAAAAGCGTCAATAATAGCGATAGTTTCGCCAGTACCATCTAAAGAGATATTGGTCAAACCATAAGCATTGCGAATTTCTGATGGGGTATAACCAGAGAATGCTGCCAGGTCAGTTAATGGTCGATTATTCTCCCCTAACACGACTTTGAAATGAGGATTAATTGTAATTTGAGCATCAGATATGACATCCAAATCGAACTCTCTCCTAACAAGCTTTTTCTTATCTTTCTTTTTGCTTTCCACTATAAACCTACTATGGTCTCCTCTTCTGGACCTTTTAGCCTTTCGAAAATAATCTACAATAATATAAATTAGGACAATAATAAAAACAACTATAATAATTGTGGTTAAAGTATTCATATCAACCTTGTTTCCCATCAGCTATATTTCAGTAGCGACAATATCTGATTTGGAACTTAATCCTTTAGTTCGAGTGATAGAATATCTTTAATTATTTATTTTTTGTTGATTTTATTATTTTTATGAAATCCAAAATAATCAACAAAAAATAATAGAAATAATCAACAAAAAATAATAGAAATAATCAACAAAAAATAATAGAAAGAATTAAAAGAAGAATAATAAAACGGAACGGATAAAAAAGAAAGATTTACAAAATTGATGAAGAGATGTCATCACATCCAGACGTGATAAAAACCGTCAAACGTAGCACTTTTATTGGTGTTTTAATCGTCTTTGTTATTATTACTATAATTTTAACCATTCTTGCTGTATTATTCTTTATCCTTTATCGACAAACCTATGGTAATTTACAAAATAACATCTGTCCAGTTTGTGCTTAACATTGTCTTGCCTTAATATCATTATTTATTGCCCCTATAATATTGATTTTATATTTTTAAAATATAAAATTGAATTTTTATTAACCTACAAATTTATTCCAGAATAGAAATTTCCTAATAAAGGTTTGAGTAAAATTCGATTCAATGGTCGGATTGTGTCTGCTGATTCCATGAATAAATAAATCAAAGAGAGCCAGATAATGAAACGACAATTGGTTCTTTGCCAAAACCATTCTAAACAGTTTTGCAGTCATTTCTTGATCGGACTTTTTTGGTTCGCTGAAGTGAGGATGTCGTCCATCGGTAGTTATAAAAAGGTGTAAAAGTCTAAAATCGTTATCAGGATAAAACCATCGTAAATTTAGTTTACCATTATAGGGTTCCTTATCACAGATAAAAGAATCGGCTAGGATAACGTCCTTTGGAGTTGGATTTCGAAAGTCTTTCTGTTTACCACTAATGCAAATATAATTAAAAAAATCTTCAGATAATGGGTCTAAGCATAGTTGATAATAATCTTTAGAATGAAAAAAGATATAATTATTGTAATGAGCTGGTGATTCATTTTCTGGATAGGCCAATCCTTTTACATAAGACGCTAAAGAAATACCTGTAAATTTATAACCTTTGACGTTACTATTATCTTCAAATTGATATTCATAACTAACAACTTTCCTAGTTTTTCCAGCATATCTTCTGAGATCGGAATTGTAAATTTCATTAACGGGAATAATTTTAATATCTCCTTCTCGATCTTCAAAGACATGAGAATCAATATCGTTAGGTTGACATAATGATTTCTTGACAATATAAACTTTT
>Ga0302320_10007556_pt1 | contig 23899 bp, 18 predicted proteins | sample Bog_T0_3_FD_202130 | JGI IMG/M metagenome (GOLD analysis project Ga0302320, IMG submission 202130) | Peat permafrost microbial communities from Stordalen Mire near Abisko, Sweden - Bog_T0_3 | ecosystem: Environmental > Terrestrial > Soil > Wetlands > Peat | place: Sweden: Abisko, Stordalen Mire...
CGGTTCCGGCCACGAGCACGGCCAGGTCCATCCAGCGACCCTGCAAAGGCCCGCGCGCGCCCAGCAGACGGCTCAACATCCCGCCCAGCCAGCGGAAGACCACCCACACCGCCCCACCCCCCGCCACTGCCGCAAGCAGGCAGCGGCCCATCTCGGCAAAGTCCAGGCTGGCCAGCGAGACCATCCGCCGCTGGTGCAGCAGCACCGCGATGGTGACGGTTTGCAGTGTGATGCCGATGTCGGATGCGAATGCCAGCCCCATCGCGCCGTACCTGTGGTAGAGCAGGGCGTAAATGGGCAGCGAGACCAGCGTCACCACCGTTCCCGCGGCCATGGGAACCATGGTGTTTCCCGCCGCGTAAAAAGCCCGCGCATAAATCGACTGCGCGGCCCAGAGAAACATCGAGAGCGAAAACACGGCAAAGTAGCCGGCGCACTCCCGCGCATCGGCCGCGGAAAAGCGCCCGCCTTCAAACAGCAGTTCCAGCATCGGCGTCGCCAGCGCCACCATCCCCGAGGCCGCCAGCAATCCCAGCGAAGCCACGCGCGAAACCGAGTCCGCCACGCCGGTGGCAAACTCGTAATGCTTCCGCTGCGTCCACAGGCTGGCAAAGAACGGCATGGATGCGGCTCCCGCTGCCTGCGCCAGCATGGCCATGGGCGCGGTAAACAACTGCTTGGCATAGCTCATCAGCGAGACCGCGCCATCGGTCTTCGAGGCAAAGTGGGCAATGATCCAGCCGTCGGCGGTCACCAGCGAAACGCCCACCATCAGCGGCAAAGACAACCGCACCCACTCGCGCAATCCCTCGTCGTGCCAGTCCAGAATCGGCCGGTAGTGCGCGCCCATCCGCCGGGCAAATATCCAGTTGAGCAGAAACGGCCCGCAGAACGCTCCCGCCACTGTGCCCAGCGCCAGCGACGAGACGCCGATGCGGTGCACCAGCAGCACCCCGCCCACAATCGTCCCCATGCCATAGATCAGCGGCGCCACGGCCTGCACGCTGAACTGCTTGCGCACCAGCAGCACCGCGCCAAACACGCCGCCGGCAAAAAAGAACAACTGCGCCGGCAGCAGAATGCGCGTCAGTTGCACGCACAGCGCCGCCTTCCGCGCATCGAAACCGTCGAACCACCAGTGCACATACCACGGCGCAAAAATCTCGGCCAGCACAATCGCCGCGCCCAAAACCAAATACATGGTAGTCAGAATCACCGAGAGCGACCGCTGGCCCTCTTGCTCGCGGCCGGTCTCGCGATAGCGCGTCAGAATCGTGACAAAAGTGATTGAAGCCGCCCCGCCCACCAGGAAGTACGAGATCATGTCCGGCAGCACAAACGCGCCGTTCAGCGCATCCGCGTCCATCCCGCGCCCGAACAGCCACAGGATGTACTTCACCCGCGCCAGCCCGATGATCCGCGAAAGAAACGTCGAGGCCATCAGCACCACGGTCGCCGAAAAAACCGAGTGCGCGTGCGAGGGGCGCAGCAGCCCCACCCCGCGCGCCCAACGCGAGCGCGCCGGCGGATAAAGACCATCTGAAGGTAACGGTGCCACTTCACTTGATTCTACCGGGGTTGCTGGCGCACATGTCCCAGATCCGCTGAATCACTGGACAAAGATGCAACCAGGGCCCCCGTCCCGCGTATGCTGTTCCGTGGAGGGCATTGTATGCGGCGGTTTGTTTCCGGTTTTGGAGTTGTTTTGTGGCTCGGGCTCAGCGCCATGGCCCAGACCATTCACGGACGCGAAGGCATCGTCCTGCCCGCGCCGCCCGCCGTCGACGCGGCTCCCGTGGTCGACAACTACTTCGGGACCAAAATCACGGACAGCTACCGCTGGCTTGAAGACTCCAAAAGTCCCGCGACCCGCGCCTTCATCGATGCGGAAAACACCTACACCGGGCGCTACCTCAAGCAGGCCCGCATCCGCCCCCAGGTGGTAGACGATCTGGACGCGCTGGAGCACGTCTCGCGGTGGACCATGCCCACCGAGCGCGGCAATCTCTATTTTTTTCAGAAGCGCATTGCCGGAGAAGAACAGGCCTCCATCTACCTCCGCCACGGCTGGACCGGCAAGGATGAGCGCCTCATCGATCCCGGCAAGCTGGGCCGCGATGCCAACACTTCCGTCGAATTATTGGATGTCTCGCGCGACGGGTCGCTGGTCGCCTTCCATGTGCGCCAGGGTGGCGCGGATGAAGCCACGGTCCGCGTGGCCGAATCCGCGACCGGCAAAATTCTCGAAGACGAACTGCCCAGCGGCCTCTACTTCTCAGTCAACTTCACACCCGACGGCAAGGGAATCTACTACACGCGCTCCAACCACGAGGGGACGCTCCTGTATCTGCACGTTCTCGGCGCTCGCGCCTCGCAGGACAAGCTCCTCTTCGGCCACGAGTTCCGTGGCGAACCCCTCGGCCCCATCGATCTGTTCAGCGCCTGGATCACCGACGATGCCCGCTACCTCGTCGTCGAGATCGACCGCGGCGTTCCCGCCAAGCGAGTGGACATCGTCTTCCGCGATCTCAAGCAGCCGGGCTCGCCCTTCGAAGTCCTGGTGTGGGGCCTGGAGTCGCGCTTCTCCGCCATCTACGCCATGGGCGCATGGTACGTGAAAACCGACTACAAATCCCCCAAAGGCCGCGTCCTCGTCGGCGAACCCGGCGTGCTCCCCGACGCGTGGAAGACGATCGTGCCCGAGGCATCCGATGCCATTGAGGATTTCTCCATCGTCGGCAACAAGATTTACGTCGAGCGGCTCAAGGATGTGAAATCCGAGACTTCGGTTTATACCCTCGACGGCAAACCCGCCGGCCACGTTGACTACGACGGCATCGGTTCGGCCTCCGGCCTCGCCGGCCGCACCATCGACCGCTACGGCTACTTCTCCTTCTCCTCCTTCATTGTGCCGCCCACCATCTACCGGCTTGACACCGTCACCGGCAAGCGCGACGTCTTTGCCCAGCCCCGCATTCCCTTCGACTCCAGCCAGTACCAACTGACCCAGGCCTTCTACAAATCCAAAGACGGCACGCAAATCCCCATCTTCATCGCCGGCAAGAAGGCCCTCAAGCGCGACGGCTCCGAGCGCCTCCTGATGACCGGCTATGGCGGCTTTGACGTCAGCATGACCCCGGCCTGGAACCCGGCCTATGCCTGGTGGCTCGAGCAGGGCGGCTGGTTTGCACAGCCCAACCTGCGCGGCGGCGGGGAATATGGCGAGCAGTGGCACGAGCAGGGGATGTTTGAGAAGAAACAGAATGTCTTTGACGACTGGTTTGCCGCGGCCGAGTTTCTCGTCGCCCAGAAATACACCGCGCCCCAGCGCTTCGCCATCATCGGCACATCGAACGGTGGGTTGTTGATGGGCGCTTCCATCGCCCAGCGCCCCGCGCTGTTCGGCGCCGTTCTCTGCGGTTATCCCCTGCTTGACATGCTGCGCTTCCAGAAGTTCCTCGTCGGCTCCTACTGGACCACCGAGTACGGCTCGGCAGAGGAGGAAACCCAGTTTCCTTATCTGCTCAAGTATTCGCCCTATCAGAATGTGAAGCCGGGCTCGGCCGACCCGGCGGTTATGTTCCTCACCGGCGACAGCGACACGCGCGTCGATCCGCTGCATGCCCGCAAGATGGCTGCTCTGCTTCAGTCGGCCTCGTCCGGCGGCCGTCCCATCCTGCTCCACTACAGCCTCGCCGGTGGCCATTCGGCCGGCGTGGGCGTCGAGCAGCAGATCCAGGACCACGCCGACGAGCTCACCTTCCTATGGACAGAAACAGGACAACCAACCCCGGCCGGGTCGAAAGCCCCTTAGCCCCCGGCGGAGCCTCAGCCGAACCCCTCTTGCTCCGTAAATCGAACCCCGGCATCGGATCTTCAGCCCAGGAAAACTTCGGCTTCGCCTCGGGAATCCGGCGCCTCCTCGCCGGTACTCGCCGGATACGTTCTGCCGTAACCTAATGCCTTCCGTAATCCCCACCGATAAGGAAGATGCGGAACCAAAGCAGCAGGCTTGCAAGGCGGCCTGTCCCGGGCCTGTCCGCGTGGCACTGCGGGAGCCCGGAGCACAGTTGCGCCCACGGGCAGCGCAGGGCGCGCTGCTCCGAACGGAACCTGTCTGCCGAGGGAAACCGCCGGGCCAGGAGTCGAAATGCAACAAGCGGAATTGGAGATGGGCAAGACCGATCGGCAGCAAGAAGATGCCCGGCTGGCTGCGCTCCACGCCACCGGCATCCTCGACACTCCCCAGGAATCCGGCTACGACGCCATCACCCGCCTGGCCGCCGAGTATTTCCATGCCGACACCGCCCTGCTCAGTTTTGCCGACGAAAGCCGCGTCTGGATCAAATCCTACTGGGGCGAAGCCGTCCGCGAACTGCCCCGCCAGCAATCGATCTTCGACATGGTGCTCGCCGAGAATGGCCCCATCGTCGTCCCCGATATTGCCCGGCACCCTCAATTCGAAGGGGCCCGGTTTACCCTCAGGCGGCTCGATGTCGCGTCGTTTGCCAGCGCGCCGGTGCGCTCCCCCGATGGCAAAATCCTGGGCGCGCTCACCGTCTTTGCCAGCCAGCCAAGGCGCGAAATGGCCCTGGACGAACTGCGCATGCTCGAAAGCCTCGCCGAAATGGCCGCCAGCCAGTTGGAACTGCGCCGCTTGCGCAACAGCGTCCAGCTCCACAGCGAACGCCGTTCCGGTGCCGAGGCCCCCTGCGCCAATGGCGACTGGCCCTGCCACTCTGACCTCCGCCAGGCCCTCGAACGGCGCGAATTCGTGCTCTACTACCAGCCGGAAGTCGACCTCGCCACCTGCAAGATCGTCGGACTCGAGGCCCTCATTCGCTGGAAACACCCCGTACGCGGCCTCATTCCGCCCATGGACTTCATTCCCCTCGCCGAAGAGTGCGGCCTCATCCTGCCCATCGGCGACTGGGGTCTCGCCGAAACCTGCGGACAAATCCAGAAGTGGTGCAGCGAAGACCCGCGCCACGGCTCCCTCCGCGTCTGCGTCAACCTCTCCGCCCGCCAGTTCTCCCGCGAGGGCCTCGCCGACCACGTTGAAGCCCTCCTGCGCCAGTCTGGCATCTCCAGCCGCCAACTCGGCCTCGAGATGACCGAGTCCAGCCTCATTCCCAACATGCGCATCGCCCTCGAAGTCCTCGGCAGCCTGCGCAAGCTCGGCGTCTCCCTGCTTATGGACGACTTCGGCACCGGCTACAGCTCCCTCAACCACCTCCACACCTTCCCCTTCGACGTGCTCAAGATCGACCGCTCCTTTGTTGGCCGCATGACCGAAGGCGACCAGCCCCTCCAGATCGTCCGCACTATCATCGAACTGGCCCGCGTGCTGGGCATGGATGTGGTCGCCGAAGGCATCGAGACCTGCGAGCAATTCCGCCTGCTGCGCCAGTTGGGCTGCCGCTTCGGCCAGGGCTTCCTCATCGCCCGCCCCATGTCCGCTGAAGCCGTCACCCAGCTCCTCCGCCTGCCCGGCCGCGTGCTGCCTCAGCCGGACTCCCCTGCAACCCTCTTCGACTGACTCCTCCGCAATCGGCAACCCGCCGCGCGCCGCAATCGCGGCCAATTGACCCGCCTTCTACGGCAACCTATACTCGCTTGCACCAGCCAATCTGCTGAAGAAGAGACCCGCCGTGAAATCAAAACACTTTGCAGCATTCGCTGTTGCCACAATCCTCGCCGTGCTGTCTCTCCGCGCGTCGGCGCAGGCGCCCGCTCCCGCGCCCGTCCTCTCCTGGAGCTTCGATGAAACCGGCGGCGCTGTCGCCGCCGAGAGCGTGCGCCACGCCGACGGCAAGCTCTCCGGCGTCTATGCCCACGTACCAAGCCTTGCGGGCGAGGGATTGCGCCTCGACGGCGAAACCTCCGGCGTCCAGGTCGAGGGCGCCCAGGTCCCCGCGCTTTCTTCCGGATTCACCGCCGAGGCCTGGATCGCCATCGACGCCTATCCCTGGAACTGGGCGCCCATCATCGACCAACGCAAGGAAGAAAAGGCCGGCTTCCTCTTCGGCATCGATTCTTTCGGCCACCTCGGCCTGCAGGCCGAGATCGGCGGCGCGTGGGTTACGCTCACCGCCAGCCAGCAACTGCCGCTCAAAAAATGGGTCCATGTCGCCGCAACCTTCAGCGAATCCGCCGGCATGGCCCTCTATGTGAACGGCAAGCCCGTCGAAACCAAAAAAACAACCGGTAGCTTTCTCCCCGCCACCGGCGAAGACCTGCTCATCGGCCGCGTCCGTTATCCGATGCTGCCCGCACAGTGGATTCATCCCGAATACAAGGTCTGGTATGGGTTCGACGGCATCCTCGACGAGCTCAACCTCTTTGACAAAGCGCTCACGCCGGACCAGATTGCCACCGAGTACAGCCAGATCGATGCCGAAGGCCCCGACCCGTTGGGATATCCCAAGCTGCCCTCAGGGCCGCCGGGAAAGGGACCCTTCGGCGCGACGTATGCCACGCTCCACTACGACGACTTATGGGAAGCCCCCCGCCGCGTCGGACGCGACTCCGATGTCGTGGTCCGCTTTGACTCGGCGCCCGTCCGCTTCGTCTCCTGGCAGGGAACCAGCTACATTCCCGCCTGGGTTACCGAGAACGGCAAGTGGTACACCGACGAGTTTGTTGAGACGTACCAAAAGCCCGGTTGCCCGGCCGGCGAAGACTGCGAGCCCATGAGCGACAAGCAGAATCGCTACGCCCATGTGCGGATCCTTGAAAACACCCCGGCCCGCGCGGTGATTCACGTCCGCTACGGTCAATGCGAAGTGGAAGAGTATCTCTGCGCCCATCCGGACCCTTTGACCGGGTGGACCGACTGGGCCGATGAGTATTACACCGTCTATCCCGACGAGGTGGCCGCCCGCGACAGCATTGCCTGGTCGTCCAACCTGGAGAACGCGCCGGAGTTCCAGGAGACCATCATCATCAACTCGCCGGGAACAAGGCCTGAAGACAACATTCAGAACGACGCCCTCACCTTCGCCAACATGAAGGGCGAAACCCACACCTACTCCTGGATCAACCCGCCCAAGACCATCACCGAGCCCGACGGCGCCAACATCCAGAACGTCAATCTCAAGTCCGAGTGGAAGCCCTTCCAGATCGTTCTGCCCGACCGCCCGCGAATCTCTGTCTACGGCGGCGAAAAAACCTACTCGCTCTTCGAGTGGTGGAACCACTGGCCCGTCGCGCAGGTCAAATCCAGCGGCATCTCAGCCGTCGCCCCCGACCGGCCCTCGCACTCGTCGCTCTCCCACATCGAGGGCCAGCCCTGGCGCCGCACCGCCGATTCCATGACGAAAATCATGCTCGTCGGCCTCACCAACCGCCCCGCCGCCGAGTTGGCAATCCTCGCCCGCTCCTGGGCCACGCCGCCCATCATGGCCGTCGCGGGCAGCGGCTTCGCCGGCAAAGGCTACGACCCCTCGCAACGAGCCTTTGTGATCGAGAACACCGCCTCTGTTTCGGCCTCCGTCCATCTCGCCTTCCAGGCCACTGCGGATTCCCCGCTCCTCAACCCCGCCATCGTCATCGAGGGCTGGGGAGAAGCCGCGCCCGCGCTCATCCTCAACGGCCAGCCGATCAGCTGGGGCAAAGACGCTCGCTACGGCCTGGTCGGCACCCTCGACCGCTCCAAATTAGTCGTGTGGCTGCGCCTCAAGGCCGAGCAGCCAACCTCCGTCGATCTCAGTCTGTCCCCCGGGCAATGAATTTTTACTGCTTCGTTTCGGGAAGGATGGCGCGCCCTTCCCGATCCGGTACTCGCGCGCGTAAGACGCATGGGAATTTCCTCAACTCCGCCGTAGGACTCCAGCTATGCTCCTTCCCATGCAAACCGCCACCGATTCCGCGCCCTCCTCCACCGCATCCAGCTTCGCCGGCCTGCTTGCCGCGCTCACCGCGCCCAAGTCAGACAGTGCGCTGCCGCCCCTGCGCAGGCCCGACTCGGCCTGGGACGACGACGGCCTGGCCGACGACGTGGCCACGCTCAGCTACGAAAACGCCTTGCGCGCCCGCACGCGCTACCGCGCGCTTCAATCGGACCGTGACCGCACCGACCGGTCGCTCACCGGCCCCGATCCGAATCCCGACCTGAACCGCAACCCCGTCGACAGCTACGAACTGGCTCCGTTGGAGGAACTCCCGCCCCCGCCGCACGCCAGCGCAGCCCCCGCGCGGCTGCCCGTGCAGCAGCCCGGGCCAGCCGCGCAGAGAGCCGCGGCGCCGCTCTTTGACCGGAATCTCAAATCGGCCAGTGTGACCATTCGCTTGAGTCAGGAAGAGGCAACCCAGTTGCATCGTCGCGCCGCCGAGGCCGGCCTCACCGTCTCGGCTTATCTGCGCTCCTGCACCTTTGAGGCCGAGAGCCTCCGTGCCCTGGTCAAAGACACCATGGCCCAGTTGCGGGCCGCCACGGCGCAGGGCAAAGAAGCCCCGGCCGGCAGTTCCGGCCCAGGCTGGATGGCGCGGCTGCTGACGCCCTGGCGCACCGGCCACCGCATGGCCCGTGCCTGATGCGGTTCTCCAATTTGGAGAACCGCATTGACTTACTCCACTTCAAGCACCAGGCACTTCAGGTACTCGGTCTCCGGCAAGTTCAGCACCACGGGATGATCCAGCGCCGCCCCGCGCCGTTCCAGTAGCCGCACCCGCCGGTGGGCGTCGGCCGCGGCGGAGGCCACGCTGGCCTCCAGCTCCGTCCAGCCCACATGGTGCGAGCAGGAGCAGGTCACCAGCAATCCCCCCGGCCGCATCATCTTCAGCGCACGCAGGTTCAGCTCCTTGTAGCCGCGCAGCGCGCCCTCCACGGCCCGCTGGCTCTTGGCAAAGGCCGGCGGATCAAGAACAATCGTGTCGAAGGTCTCGCCCGCGTCCGACCAGTCGCGCAAAATCTGAAACGCGTCGCCCTCAACCCAGTCCACCTGCGCCTTGAGGCTGGCTCGATTGGCTTCTACGTTCCGCTCTGCCACCTCCAGCGAAGCGCGGCTCGAGTCCACTCCTGTAACCTGCCCGCACACCTGCGCCAGGTGCAGGGCAAACCCGCCTTGGTAGCAGCAGACGTCCAGCGCCCGGCCCCCTCCGTCCTGCCTTGTTGCCCCCAGCTTCCGCGCCCACTCCGCCGCGGCGGCGTAATTGGCCCGCTGATCGAGAAACGCCCCGGTCTTCTGTCCCGAATTCGCGTCGAACTGAAACACCAGCCCGTTCAGCCGGAAGGTCGCGCTCGTTACCGGCGCTTCCGGATGCGCAAGCCACAGCGGAGCCGGATCGGGCGCGGGCAGCGCTTCCAACTCGCGGATGCGCGGATCGGGCCGCTCCAGAATCGCCGCCGGCGCAAGCTCTTCCCGCAGCACCCGCACACAGGTCTCCCGCACACCTGCGGTGAGCAGGCCTTTGGTCAGCAGTTGCACGATGAGCAGGTCGCCGTACTTGTCCACCACCATGCCCGGCAGCTCATCCGCCTCGCTGAAGCACAACCGGCAGGCGTTGGTCTCTGCTGTCAGCATTGGCTTGCGCCGCGCCACTGCCGCGCGCAGCCGCTCGGCCAGCAGCATCTCCCAGCCCGCCTCGTCTACGCCCAAGCGCGACACCATCCGCAGCGCAATCTGCGAGGTGGGACTGTAAAGCGCCGTGCCCAGCAGCAGCCCGCGGCTGTCGGCCACTGGCAGCAGGGCGGGCGCTTCTCCGCCCGCCGGCAGCTCCACGCTTTCAATGTCGGATGCATAAACCCACAGATACCCATTGCGCAGCCGGTCTGCCGCGCGCCGGTTGATCCGGGCGCCAATTTCGGCTTCAGGCCGAGCGGCAGCGGCGGGCCGGGTCACAGGCCGGGTCGTCGCAGCGCTCTGCCGGGCCGGGTACACCTTTCGCTTCGAGTCGCGGCTGGGCAGGGGCTGCGCCGGCGCAGATTTCTTGTGCGTCCGTTCAAAAGGCGCTGCAGCCCGGGCAGCCTTGGGCGCCTTCTGCGTCTTTTCAGGTCGAGGGTTGCGCGCCTTCGTCATATGCTCCCTTTGCCGGAAGCATTTCGGGCCGCCGGCCCCTACTTGGCCTGTATGCTCTCCAGGTAGCGGCTCAAATTGCTGATTCTGAGCAGCCTGTCCTGCATGTTGGCCTGGTCCATCTTACCAAGGATCGGCCCCCATACGGGCATTTCTGCCGCTCCATGCGACGGAATATCGATGCCATTCTGCAACACCACCATGATGTGCGTGTCGGGAAACCTGCCGCGATTGTTCCTGGTTAATGCGGTCAGGTCGGTCGGAGACTTGCGCAGCACCGCCGCAACCGCCCCATGACCTCGCCCATCCATCCCGTGGCAGGGCGCGCAGTAATTGGCATACATCTGGCTGCCGCTGGTGGGCGCTGTCTTGTTCACGGGAATGGTAACTGTCGTCTTGGATCGATCGGCGTATCCCATGCCGGCCGCGAAAGTTGCGGCCAAGGTGATAACTAACAGGCGTTTCAACATAGCTTTCCTCGGTTCTTGAACTCTTGAGCGGAACCGCAGTGAAGCTCCCCTGCAAACGGAGTTTCTAGCCGGCCTCCCATCCTGCAAAGGCCGCTGGTCGAGCTTGTTTGCGCAACACACAGACTCCGTTCTCGCTCAAGCCCGCAGGCGACTCTACTCCTGTTGCTCGATGCTCCGGCTGTGACGGCCAGCACACTGAGATGATTCCTTCTTGCCAAATGAACCAATAAGGGAAAGACCGTAATTTCAATGCAAGAGCTACAACAACTTACCTATGTGCACAAATTAAGTCGGTGCCACGGTCCAGAATAAGTTAAAAGTTAGAAAGAGTCTTCGGTTCGGCTCCCGCGGCTGCGCCGCCGACTTATTTTCCTGGTTACATCGGGCGCGGCGCCTTCGCGCGCCGCAACTTACCCGATAAAACCAGCCTGCGCCGGTCAAGGGACCTGCCGGCAGATCATGGCAGTGACCCACCCCAGCTACGGCCTGCCCACCTCCCCCGCGCGCCGGCCCCGCCCAGCTTCCTGCAAGTTACACGGTTGCGGCCTATAATGAAGCATGGCGACTGCCCGGCAGCCCATCCCGGCAGAAGTTCCCCGTGTGCCCCCATCTCTCCCGGCGGGCATGCCGGCCCCTGCGTGTAACGTCGAGGCCCGATTTGAAGCTCTCCTCCGCCAGGTCCAGGCCAATCGGCCCAGTGAAGACATCTCCCTCATCCGCAAGGCCTGGGAGTTCTGCGTCAAGCATCATGAAGGCCAGATGCGCGCCTCCGGCGAGCCGTACATCATCCACCCTCTCGAAGTCGCCGAGGTGCTGGCGGAGATGAAGCTCGATTCCTCGGCCATCGCCGCCGGCCTGCTCCACGACTCGGTGGAAGACACGCCCGCCACCAGCGAGGAGATCGCCGCCGGGTTTGGCGTCCAGGTGGCCCACATTGTCGAGGGCGTCACCAAAATCGACAAAATCCAGTTCGCCAACCGCGAAGACCGCCAGGCCGAGAATGTCCGCAAGATGCTGCTGGCCATGGTCTCCGATGTCCGCGTCGTCCTCATCAAGCTGGCCGACCGCCTCCACAACATGCGCACGCTGGAGCACCTCTCGCCCGACCGCCAGGAGGCCATCGCCCGCGAGACCCAGGACATCTATGCCCCGCTGGCCCACCGCCTGGGCATGGGCAAGGTGCGTGGTGAACTTGAGGATCTCGCTTTCCGCTTCACCGATCCCGTCAGCTACGAGAAGGTAGCCGCGGCCGTCGAGGCGCGCCGCATCGAGGGCGAGCAGTTCCTGCGCGGCGTTGAAGACACACTCGTCGAACAGTTGCGTGAGAACGGCATCGAGGCCCGCGTCGAATACCGCATCAAGCGCCTCTATTCCATCTTCCAGAAGATCGAGCGCTCCAAGGTCTCTTTTGACCAGGTCTACGACCTGCTCGCCATCCGCGTCATCACCCAGGATGTGGCCGCCTGCTACGCGGTCTTCGGCCTCATCCACACGCTCTGGCGCCCGGTCCCGGGGCGCATCAAGGACTTCATCGCCATCCCCCGCGCCAACCGCTACCAGTCGCTGCACACCACCGTCATGGGCGCCAGCGGCCACCAGTTCGAGGTGCAGATCCGCACCGAGGAAATGCACCGCATCGCCGAGGAAGGCATCGCCGCCCACTGGAAGTACAAGGCCGGCGGCGGCGCGGCGGTCACGGCCCGCGACGAAGAACGGTTGAACTGGATTCGCCAGCTCGTCGAGTGGCAAAAGGAGATGACCGACCCCAACGAGTTCCTCTCCAGCCTGAAGATGGACCTCTATCCCGACGAGGTCTATACCTTCACGCCCAAGGGGAAGGTGGTGGTGGTCCCGGCCGACGGCACCCCCATCGATTTTGCCTATACCATCCACACCGAAGTCGGCCACACCTGCGTGGGCGCCAAGGTCAACAGCCGCATGGTGCCTCTGCGCACCAAGTTGCGCACCGGCGACATCGTTGAGATCGTCACCCAGAAAGACCACAAGCCCAGCCGCGACTGGCTCAGCTTCGTCAAGAGTCCCCGCGCCCGCAACAAGATCAAGCACTGGCTCAACGAAGACCAGCGCCGCCGCGCCGTCGAGATCGGCCGCAAGCTGCTGGAGCGCGAAGCGCGCAAGTACAAAGTGCCCATGAGCCAGATCGACGACCAGGACCTGGGCCGCATCGCCGGCGAGTACGGCGTCGCCACCGCCGCCGATCTGCTGGCCACCCTCGGCCAGGGCAAGCACTCCGCCCACCAGGTCCTTAACAAGCTTTCCCCCGGCTACGCCAGCCAGCAGGATGCGGAATCCGGCGTCGAGCCCAAGCTGCCCGGCACCGTCGAATCGGCCATGTCCGATGCCGTGCGCAAGCTGCACCTCACCGGCTCCGACTCCCTCCAGGTCGAGGGTCAGAACGACCTGCTCGTCTACCGCGCGCGATGTTGCAACCCCATCCGCGGCGAAGAGATCATCGGCTACGTGACGCGCGGAAAAGGCGTGGCCGTCCATGCGCGCAGTTGCCCCAACGTGCAGAACCTGCTCTACGAGAGCGACCGCCGTATCGCCGTCGAGTGGTCCCTCGTCGGCGACCAGTCTGCCGGCCGCCCGCAACGCTACCCGGTCAAGATTACCGTCTTCTGCGATGACCGCACCGGCATGTTGCGGGAGCTGACCGCCGTCATCTCCGAGGACAACACCAACATCAAGGGCGTCGATATTCGCGAGGAAGACGACGAGGCGGTCATCGAGTTTGTCGTCGAGGCCGAAGATCTGCGCCACCTGAACAAGATGGTGCTCAACCTGCGCCGCGTCGCCGGTGTCCGCACCGTGCAACGCCAGAAAAAGCTCTGAGGCCGGCCCGCCAACGCAGTTCTCCGCCGCTCCTGAACCGGGATTTCCCCACTTCATCCTGAAAACAGTAGGTCTAAACCGCACAGACTGTTGCCGGGCGCGATGCGACCCTGTCTCTGTGCGCGAAGAACGGGAGGCTTAGCCTCGCTTCGCCGCACCGGGCGCGGAGTGAGCCTTGCAGAGGCCAGACCGCATGGGAATGGAGGTCGATCCGATGACAGCCAAAAGCAATCGATTCAATACCGCAACGTTTCTCGCCACGGAAGACACGGGCAGGACCATCACGCGCCACGCGCCCCGGCAGAATGTCTTTGCCCAGGGAGAGCCCGCCGACGCGGTCTTCTATCTCCAGAGTGGCCGCGCTAAACTCACCGTGGTCTCCAAGCGTGGAAAAGAAGCCACCGTTACGCTGCTCGCCCCCGGAGACTTCTTCGGCGAGGAGTCCATGGCCGGAGAGGGAACGTTGCGCACATCCACGGCGACAGCCGTTTCCATCTGCATGGTGCTGAATATCCAGAGGGCGGAGATGCTCCGCGTCCTGCATGAGGAGCACACCTTCTCTGACTTCTTCATGCAGTTCATCCTCACCCGTGGCATCCGTACCCAGGCCGATCTCGTGGATCAGCTCTTCAACTCCAGCGAGAGGCGCCTGGCGCGGACGCTGCTCATCATGGCGGAATTCGGCAAGCCGGGCGAGCCGATGACTCTGCTCCCGCCGGTCACCCAGGAGACCCTGGCGGAGATGATCGGCACCACGCGCTCCCGCGTCAGCTTCTTCATGAACCGCTTCAGAAAGCTTGGTTACATCGACTACAACGGGCGCATCCGCGTTCACCAGTCGCTGCTCAACATGGTTCTGCACGACACGCTCCCGGAGGAGAATGCCACCAGGCCGGTGCTGCTTGACCCTCCGCTCAGCAAGGTACAAATCGCGAAGCGCGCCAAGCTGGTTTGAACTCCAGGCTGCTCTTCTGCCCTGCAAAGCCATCCCCAAGCCGGGTCTATTCGCTCCCCAACTTGCAACCGGCAGCCAGTGGCGCTTACCTATCGAAGGCGCGCGATATAGATTGCCGTGGTATAAATCGCATCGCACTGCGGTGTCTTGCGCTTTGTTTGGGGACGCTTTCACACGCGGGGCCTGTCTAATTGCCCGAGTCGGGTATTCAAGCGTTCTTGAAACTCAGTATCGGACTCTCAGCCGGGTGAAAACTACTCCTTGGTTCAAGGTCAACTGTTGCCGCAGCTCGAAGAAAGAGGAGAAAATGAAGAGATTTAGAAGTTCCTTGAAGCCACAATCGTGGCTTGCCGCACTACCACTGGCCGCTGTTTTGACCGGATTGGCGTTTCCCAACCTTGCACAAGCTGTTAACGTGCGTTCGACGAACCCAAGCAATGGCGCTACGAATACACCAACCAGCACCAATAGCAGCAAGAACATTGTCACCGGCACGCAAGTGTCCGTGACATTCAGCGAGCCAATGAATCCGGTAACGATCGTCTCGAATCACGCCGGAGCGCTGCTTACCTTCACAGTCAAGGATGCAGCCGGATATTACGTGGATGGCACCGTAGCCATGAACGCCGCAAAGACCGTGGCGACTTTTACTCCGGTCGCATCCGCTCTCAGAGCGGATGAAAAGTGGACAGCAAAGGTTACGACCGCGGCCAAGAGCTTGGGTGGCGTCGCCATTCTGGATCCAATTGAATGGAGCTTCACAACCGCTGACAGGCCGTTTACCGGCCAAGCGCCGGTAAACCTTGGCACGGTCGAATCCTTCGCGATTCTGACAAAAACCGGAATAACAGACGTATATGAGTCTTCTATCGTTGGCGACGTTGGAACCAGTCCAATCACCGGTGCTGCTCTTCTCTTAAGGTGCACTGAAGTGGTAGGCATGGTGTACACAGTCAACGCGGCTGGCCCTCTCCCATGCAGAACTACGGCCCCTAATCTATTGACCGCAGCTGTAGGCGACATGGGAATCGCGTACACCGACGCGGCAGGGCGATCGATTCCCGTTGCTACGGGATTGGGCGCCGGAGAGATTGGCGGACTCACAATCGCTCGCGGTCTTTACAAATGGAGTAGCGGAGTTTCAATCGAGAAGGATGTAACGCTCTCGGGCGGGCCCAACGATGTCTGGATCTTCCAGATTGCGAAAACTCTCGTACAAGCAAGCGCCACCAGAATCACCCTGGCAGGCGGCGCACAGGCCAAGAACATCTTCTGGCAGGTCGGCGGCATCGTGACCATTGGAACCACTGCCCACTTTCAGGGAGTGCTTCTCGCCAAAACACTGATCGCCTTCAAGACCGGGGCATCGGCGAACGGCAGACTCCTGGCACAGACCGCGGTTACTTTGGAACAGAACGCAATTACACAGCCCGCCCCATAACGGGCCTCACAGCGCCAGCCTGGGTTGCCGTAGGGTGAGCCAGAGCAAAAAGAGGAAACACATGACAGATTTCGCTCGGGAGGGAAACGCCTCCCTAGCGGTACCATGAATCCATGACACAAACAACTGAGCAGCCGGGCGCGCTTCTGCGCGGCGTGCGTGTGCTCGATGGCGGCATGGCCTCGGAACTCGAGTTCCTCGGCGCACGCCTCGATGGGCCGCTCTGGTCCGCGCAGGTGCTTCAGGATGCACCGGAGAAGATCGCCGCCGTCCATCGCGCCTATATCGAAGCGGGCGCGGAATGCATCCTCACCGCCAGCTACCAGGTTTCGCGCATGGGCTATGCCGAAATCGGCCTCGACGCCGACGAGGCCGACGCCGCGCTGCTGCAAGCTGTCCAACTGGCGCGGCAGACCGCCGCCGAGTTTCCTCAGCGCCGCATCCTCGTCGCCACCTCGCTGGGTCCCTATGGCGCCGCGCTCCACAATGGCGCGGAATACCACGGCAACTACGCCTGCACATTTGCCGAACTGGTCCAGTTTCACCGCGACCGCATCGCCATCCTCGCCGCTGCCGCCGGCTGCTCAACCGCGCCCGACCTGCTCGCCTTTGAGACCCTACCCTCGCTGGAAGAGGCTGAGGCCATCGGCGAGGCGCTGGCTCCGTGGCCCACGCTGGCCGCCTGGTTCAGCTTCACCTGCAAGGACGCGCAACATGTCGCTCACGGCGAGTTGCTCGGCGACTGCGCCGCCGCCGTCGCGCGCTTTCCCCAAACCGTCGCCATCGGCGTCAACTGCACCCAGCCCGCGCTGATTCCCGCGCTCATCGCCGAACTGCGCGCGGCCTCCGCCTTGCCCATCGTCGTCTACCCCAACTCCGGCGAGGGCTGGAATCCCCAGGCCCGCCGCTGGACCGGCGCCAGCGCCGCCGCGCGCTTTGGCGGCATGGCCGCGGACTGGTTCTCCCTCGGCGCGCAGATCGCCGGTGGCTGCTGCCGCACCCGCCCCGCCCATATCCGCCAGGTGGCAGAGGCGGCCCGGCGTCTTTAAGAAGCGCTGCTGCCGACGTCATCCCAAATTGGAAGAACGAGGAAGTTGGGTTCTATCGTGACCGACGCAGCGGATGCGCTGGGAGCAAGCAGGGTGTGCGGTTGCGCGCCGGGCCTGCGCGCCGCGATCTACAGAATCCGAGGCTCGGCGGCCACCAGCTCCAGCGCCGCCATGCCCTTGCGCCGCGGAACGTAGCCGTCCGCGCGCCACGCGATGCCGAGCTTCTCTCCGCCCAGCAGCTTGTGAATCTGCCCGCGCGCGTGCTCGGCCCACGGTCCGCGATTGTCCAGACCGATATACGCCTGCCAGTGGCGCAGCGCGTTGCGCCGCTCGCCCCGGCGCTCATGCGCCAGCGCCAGGTTATAGTGGGCGTCGGCGTAGCGAGGCGCCAGCGCAACCGCCCTCCGGTAGGCCGCAATCGACTCGTTCGGCCGCTGCAACTCGTCCAGCACGTTGCCCAGGTCGAAGAACGCCAGCACGTAGCCGGGGTCGGCCTCCGTGGCCCGCCGGTAGAGCTCTTCCGCCTTCGCAAACTGCCGCAGGTGAAAGTGCAACGTGCCCAGGTTGATATAAGCCGGCGCATAGCCCGGATCGATGCTGAGAATCTCCTCGTAGAGCGCAATGGCGCGCTGCTTCTCGCCCGCCTCCTCGGCCTGCACCGCGGCCAGAAAGCGCTCTTGCACGCCGCGCGGATTGCCCACGCCCGGCTTGCGCAGCGGGTAAGGCTCCGAGACCGCCGAGGGTCCGTTCGCCCGCTCAAAATCAAACAGCAACTGGCGCCGGATGGGATCCACAATCGCCCCACGATGCCGGAAGGCAAGCCGCGTCCCCGTTCGCACCAGGCACGCCTCCAGCAGTGGATTGGCCATCCCCGCCACCGCCTTCATGGCCACAATCGAGTCCCGGATCGACGCCGCCGGCACCGCATCTTCGCGCAGCGCGCGCAACGTCCGCAACTGGCCAAGATCCTGGAAGCTGTAGGTCTGTTGCTGGGCAATGATTCCGGCCCGCTCCCACCCCTGCAACTGGCGAGCACTGATCTGCAAGATGCGGATCGCGTCCTGGCGGCTATAGCTGGTCACTCTTCCATGCTCCCGTAAGTGGTCCGGCGATGCCTCGCCCAAAACAAGGTTCACTCCACTCAAATCTGAACCACGGTTCTGGACATTGGCCCCTGGACCCGGCTCTTGGAACAGTTATTGAGAAACCGCTCTTGCTGCGATTATGCCAAGATTATCCGTGGATAAGCAGACGCGAACCACCTCTGCAACAAAAAAAGAGGTGGATAACGGGTGCCTCATATGGTTCATTATCGGGAAGATGCCGCGCGCCCTGTGGATATCCGCCTCAAGAGCAACAAATCCGGCTCAAACCCTGAGAGAACCGGAACCCCGGCTCAGCCGTCGAAGCAGAAGTGAGCCTGAGGATTCCGCGGGAAGGGGAGACTGGAGCCGAAGGCCGGACTCGAACCGGCGACCTGCTGATTACGAATCAGCTGCTCTACCAACTGAGCTACTTCGGCTTGCTCCTCAGATTGTATCGTTGCGCCTGCCTGCGGTAAAGTTTTTCACCCACGGGGTCGGCGGCTTCATTCTCGCGGCTGCGGTCGCCGCCCCGGTCGTCCTCCGCGCCATGCTGGCCGGCCTCGCCGCCCGGTAGCCCGAAATAGTGCCCATAAAAACGGAAGGAGCCGCCCGGCAACAGGGCAGCTCCTTCCTCAGGGAGAATAGTTCCAACGGAGGCAAAACCATCAGAACTTTCTGGCTGCATAGTAGGGGTGGGGGATGGGAGTGTCAAGGAGAAATCTGAGCCGAAATAACTGATTTAGATTGATGAAGTTACAAAACAAATTCTGTGCTGGAGCGCGGTCCCTACTTCGCCGCGTATTCGCCTTTTAGCTCCGGGCAAATACCGGCTTTTATGGGTGTTTTCTAGGGTTTATGCCCATTTTTCCACAGGTTGGGCAACCCCATTTACTATCCAGACGCGCCCCGGCGCTCCCGGCCCATTTTCACCGCATCAATCCCGCAGGTTGAGACTGATGAACTCCGATTCGTACATCGACGACGCCGGTTTGCCCCGCGAAATCCGGTACAGAGCCCTGAATCCGCCCAGGAAGAAACCCAGCAGAAGAGCCGCGCTGCCTCCGATAATCACGAGTCCCGCAATCCCCAGCAGCAGTTTTCCCGTCTTGGCCACCTCGGACTCGGTCGGTTGCGGAATCGACGTGATGTCCGCCTCGTAGTGCACAGTCGCCAGCAGCTTGTGGCTTTCGTCGGGAATCGCGTCCCCGCTCACAAGCGCCACCAGCGGCCCGCTGCGCCGCACCTCCAGCGAGGCCACGTCCGAGTCCGTCAGCGGCTTGGGCCACGCCGGCTGCGCCTGCTTGCCTGCCTTGATGTAGTCGCGGATCTTCGTTTCCTGCGCCGCAGCCATCTGCGGCGTCGGGTAGTCGATAATCGTCAGCGTCGCCGCGCTGGAGCGCAGCGTGTAATTGGCCGTCACCGCCTCCGCCCCGCGGTCAAACCCCACCAGTTCCGGCGGCAACATTCCGCCCGCGCCCACATAGCCCGCCGGCCCCAGCGCATAGTGCGTCGTCTGCCCGTCCAACTGGTCCTTCGGCAGGCTGCTCAGGATCGGCGGCGCCAGCGCCTTGCTCCCCTCCGGAAGCGGCAACCCCGCGGCAAGCTCGCGCAGCTCCGCGCCGCACATCGGCCCAATCCGCGAGAAGTTCGCGTCCACCACCGTGTTGCCCCGCCAGAACAACACGCGGTTCTTGTCCGACGTGGCCCCGGCGCCAATCTCTTCCTTGGGCCAGCCATTGTGGCGATAGAACGAATACGCGCCATAGGCGCCGCTGGCGTCTTCAAAGCGCAGCGCGCGCAATGTGAGCGCTTCTCCGCTCCGCTTGTAGGTAGCCAGCGCTCCGTCGGTAAAGTCGTACTCCTTCAGCGCCGCCGCATTCGCCGCGTCAGCCTTGGCCGCGTCCGTAAACTTCTCCGGCGCCTGGGCCGAAACCCATCCGGCAAACACCTCCGGCAACAGCGCCTTCGGCACCGGCGGAAGCATGATGTGCGTGGCCCCTTGCGGCGCCTGAGTCTTGGCCGGCGCAGCCTGTGCCTGTGTATAAGAGGCAGTCGCGGCCAGCGCCGCCGAACAAGCGAAAATGGGAATCCAACGCTTCAACAAAGCAACACGCTCCAACCTTCAGGGTACACGGATGCACCCCATGGACGTGGACCTGCCCGCCCACCCCGCGCGCGGAGTCCCGTGTCTAGTTGGACACTGCCAACCCCGGAAAGGTTCCTCAGCTTCAGTTTTCTGCGTCTTGCCAGGGAGTCAACTCCGGCGCCTGGGTCGCCGTGGTCAAACTCCGCAAGGACTCAAGCAGGTCTCACGGGGGCTGAATCACTTTCCTGAAATAATTCTGGCCTGCCGATCTATAGCACTTAGTGTTACACTTTATCGGGCGAGCAAGACCGGTAAGAAGCGGATGCGCATCTTCAGGAACAAACCATTCTCCCGCTTTGCACAAAAGAGCGAAATCTCCGATGCAGAGCTTTGCGAGGCAGTCGCGAACGCGAATCGCGGATTGATCGCCGCCAGCCTGGGTGGCGGAGTCATCAAACAGCGCATCGCGCGCAAGGGTTCGGGCAAATCCGGCGGCTTTCGCACGCTGATTTTGTTCAAGATCGGGGAATTGGCCATCTTCGTCCACGGCTTTGCCAAGAACGAAGTGGAGAATATCCGCCCTGACGAACTGGCCGCATTGAAAAAATTGGCTTCCGTCATGCTGGCGTACCGGGACCATGAGCTGGAAAAGGCAGTCGCGGCGGGAACGCTCGTCGAGGTGAAATGCGATGGCAAAAGCGAAGCAGTATCGTAGCCCCCTGATGGCCTCAATTCATGAGACAGCCGAGGGCCTTCACTCTGCCGGAGTGATGGACAAGCGGACACTCCGGGAATTCGACGCCCTGTGTCTCACGCCTGTTCAACCGCTCGCCCCGGAGGAGATTCGCGCGCTCCGCTTGCGCGAGGGCGCCAGCCAGGCCGTCTTTGCGCGCTACCTGAATGTGACCACCGGCCTCGTGAGCCAATGGGAACGCGGAGAACGGCGTCCTCAGGGCGCGTCGCTCAAACTGCTGTCGCTGGTTGCGCAAAAAGGCCTGGCAACGGTCGCCTGAGCGCTTTCCGCGCTCGGACCAGAGCCTCCGATAAAGCCAAACTCATTCGTTCCCCGGAGCGCCATCCATGGCTGGCAGTTGCGCTGTTGGATAGAGCAGCTCCCCCAGCACCCGGTACCGCCCGCCATAGAACACCAGCGCATACTCCCGCACCGCCGTGCTCACCGGCCCCGCCAGGCAGATGCTTGCCAGCAGCGCAAAGCCCGCCGCCACCACGCCGAAGAAGAGCGCCAGAGCAACGCCCACATATGCGGCCGCGCCTGTCGCATCGGCAAACGCCGAGTGAATCCCGTACTCCACCCCCGCCAGCGCCCCGGCCAGCATCAGCCCCGGAACGATCAGCACAACAAAGATCGCGATCATCGCAATCGCCGGCAGAATCAGGCGCAGAACCACATACACAAGAAACTCCCGCTTCTCCGCCGTGATGTGCTCCCAAACCTCGCTCCACGCCTCGCCCGCCGACGCATCTTCCAGCGCATAATGCGGCAGCATCCAGTCGCGCAACACCACGTCGATCAGAATCCCCATCACCACCAGCAGCAGGATGATCGGAATCAACGGCAACACCAGCGAAAGCAGCAGCCCCCAGTCGGGATGCCCGCCCGGCGGCGTCTCCCGAACCAGCTTCACAAATCCGGATACAAACGGAATCGCGATCAGCCCGATCAGCAGCAGATAGCAGATCCCCACCACCACGTTGAACCAGAAAAAATGCGCCGCCCGATCCCGGTAAAGATGCCAGCCGGGACGAATCTCCGTGGTGTTGGTCACCAGGCAATGAAAGAAAGCGAACCGCAGCCGCGTGATCAGATAGGCAATCCAAAACCCCAGAACTATCAGCAGCGCCACAGCCAGCACGCCCGCCAAAATCGCCGCGATCCATTCATGCGGAATCTCGTGCAGCGAGCCGAAGACCGGCCCGTGTCCCGGCGTCGAAGAAGGATGATGGTTCGACGACGAGCGCATATTGCTGGAGAGACCCTCGGTGAGAATCGCCACCAGCCCCAGCTTCAGATACGTTGCCCACCTGAAGGGCCTGAAGAGGAGATCCCGGGTGCGTTGAATGGCAGTCGAAACCGAATCCGCGGCAGAGATGGTGCGCATAAGTTACCTTTCCTCGCGACACGACAGCGTAGCACGGAACTACGCAGTTTTCAGCCGCGAAGTTCCGCTCCCGCATGAGGAATCCCCGCCCACCACGCATCGAAGGCAGCCAGCGCCCGCTCGCACACCAGCCGGTGCCGTTCCTTTTTGTCGCGCACCTTCTTGCGCAGCTCCTCTTCCAAAGGCTCCAGCAAGTCAAAAGTGATGTTGGCCGGTTGAAACTCCTTGGGGTCGGCGTGCGTGATGTAGTGAACCAGCGAACCCAGCGCGCAACCGCGCGGCGCAGGCAGAGGTTCCTCGCCACGCATCAGCGCCGCCGCGTAAATCCCCGCCAGCAGCCCGGTCGCTATCGATTCCGTGTACCCCTCCACGCCCGAGAGCTGCCCCGCAAAGAAAAGCCATGGCTCCTTCTTCAGCCGCAGCGTCTCGTCCAGCAGCAGCGGCGCGCAGATATACGTGTTGCGATGAATCTGCCCATAGCGCAGGAACCGCGCATTCTCCAGCCCCGGAATCAGCCGCAGCACCCGCGCCTGCTCGCCGAACTTCAAGTGATTCTGAAATCCCACCAGGTTATAGCTGTCCGCGCGCAGATTCTCCTTGCGCAGTTGCACCACCGCCCACGGCGTCTTGCCCGTCCGCGGATCGCGCAGCCCCACCGGCTTCATCGGCCCAAAGCGCAGCGTGTCGCGCCCGCGCCGTGCCAGCACCTCGATCGGCAAACAGCCTTCAAAATAATCCAGCTTCTCCCACTCCTTGGCCTCGGCCGCCTCAGCCTCCAGCAGCGCATCCAGAAAGCGGTCGAACTCCGCGCGGTCCATCGGGCAGTTGATGTAGTCCGCCGTTCCCTTGTCCCAGCGCGCCGCCATGTAGACGCGCTCCATGTCGATCGTCTCCGCATCCACAATCGGCGAGATGGAGTCGTAAAACGCCAGCCGTCCCGAACCGGTGATCCGCTCAATCTCCGCGCTCAAGGCGTCCGAGGTCAGCGGCCCGGTGGCCACAATCGTGTGCTTCGCACTGTCCTTGTCTTGGACAAGCGTTGTGACCTCTTCGCGGATCACGCGAATCCGCGGTTCCGCCGCAATCTCTTCGCCGATGCGCCGCGAAAACTCCACGCGATCCACGGCCAGCGCATGGCCGGCGGGAACCGCCGTCTCATCGGCAATTCGCAACAGCGCCGACCCCGCCCGCCGCATCTCCTGCTTCAGCAGCCACGGCGCCGTGTTCGGCGACTCGCTCTTCAGCGAATTCGAACAGACCAGTTCGCCGAAGTCCGCCGTCTGGTGCGCCGGCGTGAGCTTCTTGTCCCCATCCACCCGCCGCATCTCGTAGAGTTCCACCTGGCAGCCCAGCCGCGCCGCCGTCAGCGCCGCCTCCGGCCCAGCCAGCCCGCCGCCAATCACACGAATTTTCACCTAAACAATCCCCGTTCCGGAGAGCCGCTTCAGCGCATCCCCGCTCACGCGCACATTCCGCCACTCGTCCAGAAACTCCGCTCCCATGGCGCGATAAAACTCAATCGCCGGCGTGTTCCAGTCCAGAACCTCCCACTGGAGCCGCTGGCAGCCCTTCTCCAGCGCAATCGCGGCCACCCGCTGCAACAGCGCCTTGCCAATCCCCAGACCGCGAAACTCCGGATGCACAAACAGGTCTTCCAGATAAAGCCCCGGCCGTCCCAGCCAGGTTGAGTAATTGTAAAAGATGAATATCAAGCTAGCTCCGGCATGGCGACAAGCTCTTTGTAAGTGATGGTTTGTGTGCAGATGCAAGCGCGCAGCAGTCGAACCATCAAGTCCGGTTCCATGGTGCGGCGGTTGAGCCTGT
>Ga0302320_10007561_pt1 | contig 23883 bp, 16 predicted proteins | sample Bog_T0_3_FD_202130 | JGI IMG/M metagenome (GOLD analysis project Ga0302320, IMG submission 202130) | Peat permafrost microbial communities from Stordalen Mire near Abisko, Sweden - Bog_T0_3 | ecosystem: Environmental > Terrestrial > Soil > Wetlands > Peat | place: Sweden: Abisko, Stordalen Mire...
AGCCTTGCCGCCCCCGCGACCACCGGATACCGCGGCGTACGCTGGAGTGAACGATGACCGCAACGGGCCTTTGGCAGGATATTGGAGCGGGCGAGAATATCTTTACCCGGTTCATCCGCCTCGTCTTCCTGCTTGTTGCCGCTGCCGCTTTTTACTTCCTCGCCATCCTTCCCCTTACCTGGCCGCAGCAGGCGGTCCTGGGCCTGCTCACCCTTTTGATGTCCCTGGCCATGGCCCGCAGTTCCGACTCCTATCTGGTCACGCTCACCCTGATGGCGATGTCGATGTTCTGCACCTTCCGCTACGGTTACTGGCGCATCCTGCAGACCGTCCGCTTCTTTCAGGATCCTGCCAACCACTGGGGCGCCCTCGATGCTTTCTTCATCATGTGCCTCATCCTGGCCGAGGTCTACGCCTTCTTCATTCTTTTCCTGGGCTACTTTCAGACCATCTGGCCCCTGCGCCGCGCGCCGGTGGCCCTGCCTGACAACTCCGACGAATGGCCCCACGTCGATGTCCTCATTCCCACCTATAACGAGCCCCTCGACGTGGTGCGTTACACCGCCCTGGGCGCGCTCAATATGGACTGGCCCGCCGACAAGATGCACGTCTATATCCTCGACGACGGCCGCCGCAAGGAGTTCGAGCAGTTCGCCTTCGAGGCCGGCATCGGCTACAAAATCCGCTCCGATAACAAGCATGCCAAGGCCGGCAACATCAACACCGCGCTCAAGAGCATGACCGCGCCCTATGTGGCCATCTTCGACTGCGACCACGTTCCCACGCGCAGCTTTCTCCAGATGACCATGGGCTGGTTCCTGCGCGACCGCAAGCTCGCCATGCTCCAGACGCCCCACCACTTCTATTCGCCTGACCCGTTCGAGCGCAATCTCGGCCAGTTCCGCATCATCCCCAACGAGGGCGAGCTCTTTTATGGCATCGTGCAGGACGGCAACGACTTCTGGAACGCGTCCTTCTTCTGCGGCTCCTGCGCCGTCTTGCGCCGCACCGCCCTCGACGAGATCGGCGGCATTGCCGTCGAAACCGTCACCGAGGATGCCCACACCTCGCTGCGCATGCAGATGAACGGCTGGAACACCGCCTACATCAACATTCCCCAGGCCGCCGGACTCGCCACCGAAAGGCTCTCGGCCCATGTCGGCCAGCGCATTCGCTGGGCCCGCGGAATGATCCAGATCCTGCGCACCGACAATCCGCTCTTTGCGCCCGGCCTCAAGTTTCCCCAGCGCCTCTGCTACTTCAACGCCATGTGCCACTTCATGTACGCGGTGCCGCGCCTCATCTTCCTCACCGCGCCCTTGATCTATCTGCTCCTCAGCCATACCAATGTGCCCGGTTACTGGGCCGGCATTCTCTCCTACGCGCTGCCTCACCTGGTGCTCTCCAACGTCACCAACTCGCGCATCCAGGGCGAGCACCGCCACTCCTGGTGGAACGAAATCTACGAGACCGTGCTCTCCCCCTACATCCTGCTGCCCACCATGATGGCGCTCATCAATCCCAAACTGGGCAAGTTCAACGTCACCGCCAAGGGCGGCGTCGTCAAGCGCACTTTCTTTGACACCAAGATCGCCCAGCCGTTCCTCATCATGCTGCTGTTCAACCTCGCCGGCCTCGTCGTCGCCATCCCCCGCTACTTCATCTGGGATCGCGACCGGCCCGGCACGGTCATCATGAACGTGCTCTGGTGCTGCTTCAACGTCATCATCCTCGGCGTCACCACGGCCGTCGCCCGCGAGATGCGCCAGTTGCGGACCACCGTCCGCATCAGCATCGTCACGCCCGTTATGGCTAAAATGCCCGACGGCCGCCTGATTGCCGGTGAAACCACCGATATGTCCTCCGGCGGAACCTGCATCCGTTTCACCGAGCCGGTGGAAATCGCCCCGCAGTCTAAAGTGCAGCTCGTCTTTCCCCTTCCCTCTGTCTCTGTCGATTTGCCCGCCCTCGTGGTCTCCGGCGAAGGAACCCTGCTGCGGGTCCGTTTTGAAGACTTGACGATTGCCGAACAGGAAGTGTTGACCATGGTGCTATATTCCCGAGCAGATTCATGGCTGGGCTGGGGAGAGTCCCGCGAGAGCGACAACGTGCTGCGCAGCCTGGCCCGCATCTTCCAGATCTCCATGCATGGCCTCGCCTCAACTTTCCAGAGCCTGTTTACCGGAAAAGACAACGATGGCAAGAGAGGCAAGCGCGGCCGCGGCCTTTCCGTCGTCAACCCCGCCGTGATCGTCGCGCTCGCTCTGCTTCTCGCCGGCGCGCCCCGTCTTCTCCGCGCCCAGCAGGTCGCCGGCACCACCCCGTTGGGGCAGAGCACCGTCCTGCCCAGGCTGGCTCCCCCTCCCGTGCAGGTGCCTCCCGGCCAGTTCCGCGATACCTTCACCCTCAACGACGCCGGTTCGCCCCAGATTGAATTGCACGGCATCGACTCCAGTCACAGCATCTTCTTTACGCTGCCCCAGACCCATGTCGCCCGCAGCGCGAAGATCCATCTCTATTACGCCTTTTCTCCCAGCCTGTTGCCGCAACTGAGCCACTTGAAGCTCATCATGAACGGCACGCTGTTCGCCACCATCCAGCCCAACCAGGGCCTGGCAGGCGGCTCAAACAGCAAAGATGAAGACGGCGAGTTCAGCATTCCCCCGGAATTGCTGGTGCACAACAACACTCTCACCATCCAGTTCATCGGCCACTACACCCTGGTCTGCGAGGACCCCGCCAACACCACGCTCTGGGCGCGTGTCCATCGCACCACCTATCTCGACATTGAGGGCGATCTGCTTCCCCTGGCCGACGATCTCAAGCAGTTGCCCATGCCCTTCCTCGATCCGGCCGTCATTCAGCCGCTCAGCATTCCCGTCGTCTTTCCCACCGCCCCTTCGCTCAAGGCCATTCAGGCTGCCGGCGTAGTCACCAGCTACTTTGGCATGATCTCCGAGAACCGGCCGGTCCGCTTTCCCGTCCGCATCGGGCCCATCCCCGTGGGCAATGCCATCGTCATCTCCGACAATCCGGGAGATCTGCCGGCCAGCCTGAATCTGCTCTCGGTCTCCGCGCCCACTGTGGCCATGCGCACCAGCCCCACCGATCCCTACAGCAAGATCCTGGTGGTGGCCGGCGCGGACTCCGACCAGTTGATCCGGGCTGCCCAGGCCGTGGCCCTCCACTCGGATTTGCTCCAGGGCGCGCAGACCACCATCGATGCCCTCAAGCTGCCCGACAAGCAACAGCCCGATGGCGCCCCGCGCTGGGCGCGCACCGACCAGACCGTAGCCCTGTGGGATTACGCCACCGCCGACCAACTCCAGGGAGACGGCTCCGCGCCGTTGAATGTCTATTTCCGCATCGCGCCCGACATCTTCTACTCCGAACGGCCCAACGCGGTGCTCAAGCTCTCCTACCGCTACAACTCCGTTCCCATCGGCCCCATCTCCAGCATGCAGGTGCGCATCAACAATGCGTTCCTCGGCTCCGTGCCTCTCATCCCCGGCCAGGAACCCTCGCGCAAGATGCAGACCGATGTCCCCATTCCGGTGGTCAACCTGCGCCCCTTCTCCAACTCGCTTTCCTTCGACTTCACCTTCCAGTTGCTCAAAAAAGGCGGCTGCCAGGATACGACCCCCATCAACATGCAGGGCGCCATCCTGCGCGATACCTACCTCGATCTGCGCGGCTATCCGCACTATGCGCCGCTGCCCAACCTTGAGACCTTTGCCAACGCCGGCTTCCCGTTCACCCGCCTTGCCGACCTGGCCGAGACCACCGTGGTGCTGCCGCCCACACCCACCGAGCAGGAGATCGAGACCTTCGTCACCCTCATGGGACACTTCAGCCGGCAAACCGGCTTCCCCGCCCTGCGGGTCACCGTCGCCGGCGCGGAAGCCTTGAAGCCGGGCGCCAACACCGACTTTCTCATCATCGGCGCCGCCGACGACCAGCCCGCCTTCGACAAGCTGGCCAACAACCTCCCCGTTGCCCTGCGCAGCGGACAAATCCAGGTCCACGACACCCAGGGGTTCTTCGCTCCGCTCCATCACGCCTGGTGGAAACTCCGCAGCGACGAGCACACCGAATCGGGCGACCTGACCGCCGGTGGCACCCCCGATGCCGTCATTGAAGGCATCGAGTCCCCCTACGACCAGGTCTCAAACAGAAGTGTTGTCGCCATCCATCTCAAGGATGCAACCACCTTCGAGGCTTTCATCACCACGTTCATGAATGTTCAGCAGGCCAGCGACGTCCAGGGATCCGTCTCTGTCCTCCAGGGAACGCAGTTTCATTCGTTCAGAATCGGCTCGGAGGTCTATCATGTGGGCGTGTTGCCTTGGTGGACCCGGCTGACGCTCTGGTTCATGGAAGTCCCTTGGCTCGCGGCGGTTGTGGCCATCATCCTGGCTTTCCTGCTCGCCATCTGGACCCGGCAATGGCTCCGCGCCAGAGCCCGGGCGCGCTTGAAGATGATAGAGGACTGATGCGCAGGCTCCTTGCCGGCTTTTTTTAGGAACCCGCAGATGCTGCAAACGGGCCATTCCAACCCAGGGGCAGTTTCCCCGATTGGAGATGAGTTACTGAGAGAACGCGAATCGATGTACCCAGTTTCGAGCATCTCGACCGGCCGGCCCGGGTTGCATTGAAGGCCCGTCCGGCCGCCGGCGCGGTCTCTTCCTGTGATGGAAGTCGCTACGCCGATCGTGCCAACGTTTCAACCTGTCTACGGAGAAATGTCGCGATGGGTCTTCCCATACCACGGCTCAGGAAGCGCTTGTTGCTGATCGCGTCGATGTTCATGCTGTGCGCTACCGGCGGCTGCAAACAAGGCCCCTGGACGCTCTGGGATTCCTATTCCGCGCGATTCATCGATAGCCAGGGGCGCGTCATCGACCCGCAGAGCAACGATGCGCGGACGACGTCGGAAGGCCAGGCATATGCCATGTTCTTTGCCCTGGCGGACAACGATCGCACGGCCTTTGACCGGTTGCTGGCCTGGACGCAGGCCAACCTTGCCAGCGGCGACTTGAGCGCCCATCTCCCCGCATGGCTGTGGGGCAAAAGCACGGATGGCGCCTGGAAGATCCTCGACCCCCACTCGGCCTCCGATGGCGATGTTTGGATGGCCTATTCTCTGGTCGAGGCCGGCCGCCTCTGGAAGCAGCCCGCCTATACCCATCTGGGAAGCCTGATGATGGCCCAGATCGCCAAATCCGAGGTGGCTGACCTCCCCGGATTTGGCCTCATGCTGTTGCCGGGGCCAATCGGCTATCAGCATGACCGCGTCTGGACCGTCAATCCCAGCTATTTGCCCCTGTTCATCTTCGAGCGCCTGGCGGTCATTGACCCAGCGGGGCCCTGGCAGCATATTGCCCTCGACATTCCCCGCCTGCTGGAACAGAGCGCTCGCCACGGCTGGGCGATGGATTGGGTCGGTTACTCGCCCGGAGACGGCTTCTATCCCGTGCCCGCCCACCCCGACAAGGATCCCGCGCCCGCCGGGGGCAGCTACGACGCCATCCGCGTTTACCTCTGGGCCGGCATGCTCGACGGCCGCGGCAAAATCCGCGCCGGCCTCCTCGACGCAGTTCCTGCCATGGGCGCATACCTTGCCAATCATGGTGCCCCCCCGGAAAAGGTCAGTGACCAGGGCATCCCGTTGGAGCAAGATGGACCTGTGGGATTCTCGGCCGCGGTTCTGCCTTACCTCAGGGCCCTGCCCAACATGGAAAAGTCCGGCGCGCAGCAGACCGTGCGCCTCAGCGCGCAGCGGGATGGGGCCACGGGATTGTACGGGAAGGACCCGGCGTATTACGATCAGAATCTTGCCCTGTTCGCGACCGGCTATCTCGATGGTAGAATTCGGTTTGGGCCGGGCGGAGAGCTGATAGTAGAATGGACGCGCTCATGACGGTTGCCGGCAAGGCGTGGCTTCACAGATGGATCGTTGTGGTCTGCCTGTTGCTGGCGGCCCCGATGGGCATTGCTCAAAAAAAATCTGCCGTCCTTACTCCCGACCAGACCCGCCTCATCCTCGTCGACAAGGCCCGCGCCCTCGAATCCCGTGGCCGGCCCGACATGGCCATCCAGCTCTGGCAGCAGATTCTCCTCTCCGACCCTAGAAACACCGACGCGCTTGCCGGCCTGGCCAGGGACTACAAGATGATCGGCTCCTCGGCGCAGGCTGAAGAGGCCCTGAACCGCCTCAGAAGCGTCAACCCCAACGACCCCAACATCGCCAAAATCTCCGCCATGACCAGTACCCGCGTGCAAAGCGACCGGCTGCGCGAAGCCGGGGAGCTGGCGCGTCAGGGCAAGACGGAAGCGGCCATGAACATCTACCGCGAGCTGTACGGCGATCGTCCTCCCGACGGCGATATCGCCCTCGCGTACTACCAGACCCTCTACGGGACCCCACTCGGTAAAGAAGCCGCCGTTGCCGCCATGCGCGCCCTCGCCCAACGCAACCCCGGCGACACCCGCTTCGCCATCGAGCTGGGCCGCATGCTCACCTACGATCCCAAAACCCGCCCCGAAGGCATTCGCATCCTCAAGGATTATCCCAAGGATTCCATCGCCCAGGATGCGCTCCGTCAGGCCCTGGTTTGGGGCGCGGCCAATCCCGCTTCGTCCGCTGAGATGCGCGATTACCTCAAGTCCCATCCTCTGGATACCCAGATGGGAGGCTTGCTCAAGGAGAATGAGTCCCGCCTGGCCCAGATGAACTCCGGCATCGCCCGTACCCCCGCCGAGCGCGCTGCCTTCGCGGCCCTCAACGCCCATCGGCTCGACGAGGCCCAGACTCTCTTTACCGACATCCTCCAGCAGGACCCGGCCAATGGCCGCGTCGCCGCCGGCATGGGCTTCCTGCGCATGCAGCAGAGCAACTTCGGCGGCGCCATCAGCTACCTCACCCAGGCCGAGCAGAACGGTTACAAGGCAAGGGCGGTCGAAGATGCCCTGGTCACTTCGCGTTTCTGGTACACCATGGGCGAGGCCTCGCAGGCCTTCGACGACAATCAACTCGACCTGGCCACGGCCAAGTACCAGGCCGCCCTGGCCATGCGCCCGCGCAGCCCCGAGGCTCTCAACGGTCTCGCTGGAATCCTGGTCAAGAATCAGCAGTACCCCGCGGCCGCCGGGGTCTACGAGCAACTCGCCAAAGTTCAGCCCCGCTCCCTCGACGCCTGGCGCGGCCTGTTCCTCGCCTATGCCCGCGACGGACAAAACCAGAAGGCAATGGCCATAGCCGCCCGCTTCCCGCCGGCGGTCAGAGCCTCGCTGGCCAAGGATCCCGAGTACCTTCGCACCCTGGCCACCGTCTACCACGCCCTCAACCGCAATGCCGATGCCGAACGCGCCCTGGCCCAGGCATTGGCCCTCCCGTTCCCCGATAACGGGACAAACCTCAAGGCGGATACCCGGCTGCAATACGCCGGCGTCCTCATGGATGCCAAGCGTTACTCCCAGGCCGAGGAGATCTACGCGCAGATCCTCAACGACGACCCCGGCAACCTCTCCGCCTGGATGGGCCTGGTCAGCGTCCATCACGAACTGGGCCAGGACAACCAGGCCATCGCCGACGTCGAGAAGATGCCGCCGGCCACCTACGAGTCCGCGCTCGCCGATCCCGGCTTTCTCACCATGCTCGGCGCCATCTATGCCCAGGCCAACCAGTTTGAAATCGCCCAGGGCTTGCTCGAGCGCGCCGTCAAAATCCAGGCCGCGGCCGGTGGACAGACGCCCATCGCGCTGCAACTCCAGATTGCCGCCATCTATCTCCAGCGCAATAACACCGCCCAGGCTTACGAGATCTATCGCCAGGTGCTCCAGGCCCATCCCGAAAGCATCGATGCCTGGAAAGGCCTCATTGCCACCCTGCAGGCCACCAATCACAATTCCGAGGCGCTGGCTGAGATTGCCCTCATCCCCGTCGCGGTCCGCAAGGAACTCGACAACGACATCCAATTCGTCCAGTCCGAGGCCAGCCTTTACGCCGCCGCCGGCGACAACGCCCACGCCATCGAATACATGAACCGCGTGGTCAGCCACTACAACACCCTCAAGACTCTGCCGCCGGCCGACATCGACATCCAGAATGCGTGGTTGCTGTTCAACACCGGCAACGACCGCGGCCTCTATCCGGCCCTCATGCGCCTCGGCGGCCGGCAGGATCTGACCGCCGCCCAGCGCGAAATGGTGCAGAACATCTGGGCCAACTGGAGCGTCCGCCGCGCCGCCGTCGCCATGGATAACGGCAACCTCTCCCGTGCCGTCGATATTCTCGACGCCGCCTCCCAGGCCTTTCCCGACAATATGACCGTGCGCAAAGCCGTGGCCGGCGGTTACGTGCGCGTCGGCCGTGCCAAGGAATCCCTCGCCCTCTTCAAAACCGTTCCCATGCAGGACGCAACCGTGGGCGATTTCCAGGGAGCCATCGGGGCCGCTCTGGCGGCCAACGACCGCGCCCAGGCCGAGATCTGGCTGCGCCAAGCCCTCGACCGTTACCCCCAGAGTCCCGCCATCCTGGCGCTCGCCGCCCGCTACGAGCAGGCCCGCGGCGACAATGAACGCGCCGCCGGCTACTGGCGTGCCTCCCTGGCGGCCATGCCCCAGGCCTCGCCCGCCGACCGCCTGGCCCATGAACTGGTTTACCCCGAGCAGGACAACAAGGCCCGCCGCGCCGTCACCGCAGCCGACCTCCAGCGCCTCCTCGACCCCAACTACGAGCCCTTTGCCAAGACCACCAAGGTGCCCCCGTTGCCGGCCTACGGCAGCGACCCCTACAACCCAGGCGCTCCCGTGATCCTCGCCCAGCCCGGCCAGGCTCAGCAGCAGATGGTCCAGGCCCCGCTGACGAGTCAATCCTTTCAACCCGGTCAGCCGCGGCAACAGAGTTTCTGGTTCAATTCGCCCAACGCCGCCGGCTTGTCCAACGGCGCAACCGCCGCCGCGCCAAGCATCCAGTACAATGGGCAGGGCGCCACGCAGACTGACAGCGGCCAACTGCCCGCGCCGCCCTCATCCAGCCTCTTCTCGCAGTCCAACAGCTACGGCAACCAGCGCAGCTTCGAGGGCAGAATGAATCTGCCCAATGGCGGCGCGGTCAACGCTCCGGCGCCGTCCAGCCTGGCCCAGTCCCTCGCGCCCGGCCAGCCGAATACGCAAACTGCGCAGGCCCCCACCGGCGTCGTCAGCTCGCCCCAGGCCGATGCCTGGAAGGGCCTGATCTTCTCTCTTGAAGCTGCCAACCGCATCGCCGAAGCCTTCCAGGACATCGCCCAGATTCCTCCCGGCCTGCGCCAGCAGTTGGAGAGCGACGTCGAGTTCATGCAGGCCGAGGCCAGCCTCTACGTGGCCAGCGGCGATATTCCCCACGCAACCGAGTACTTGAACCGGGTTGAGAACTATTACCTCTTGCGCCACACTCCCCCGCCGCCCGGCATCGACGTGCAGAATGCCTGGTTGCTCTTCAACACCGGTAACGACCACGATCTCTATCCGGCCTTGCGCAACCTTGACAGCCGCCGCGACCTGACCGCCGATCAGCGCGTCCAGGTCCAGACCATCTGGGTCAACTGGAGCCTGCGCCGCGCCACCGCCGAGATTAAAGCCGGCAATACCCAGCGCGCCTTGGATATCCTCGCGGCTGCCGCCCAGGATTATCCTGACAATCTCAGCGTGCGCCGCGCCGTTGCCGGCAGTTATGTGAGTGTGGGCAGGGCTCCCGAAGCTTTGGCCATCTTCAAGTCCATACCCATGCAGGATGCCAACGCCGGCGAATACCAGGCAGCCATTGGCGCGGCCATGGTAGCCAAGGACATGGCACAGGCCGAGGCCTGGTTGCGCCAGGCGCTTGACCGCTTCCGCTCCGATCCGGGCATTCTGGCTACCGCCGCGCGCTTTGAGCAGGCCCGCGGCAATGACGGACGCGCCTCCGACTACTGGCGCGCCGCGTTGGCGGCCATGCCTGCCGGCGCCTCGGTCCAGGCCCTGAACAGCGCCGGAGTTTACCCCCAGCAGCAGACCGGCGTTCCCAGCGCGTCCTCGCTTGGCGATCTGAAGCAAATGCTCGATCCGGCATTCTCGTCCGCGCCGTCCGCGGCCACGCGGTCGCCCTTGCCCACCTATCACACCAATCCCTACGGCGGAGATCGCAACAATCCCTACGGCGGATCGGCTCCCAACAGCTTGAGCCAGCCGGTTCCGGCCCCGGCTCCCCAACAGAATCGGCAGCCGAGCCAATGGAACATGGGTCCCTCGGCCAGGACGCTTCCGGCGCCATCCGCTCCGTTGCCCACTCCCGCGTCCAGCCCCGTCAACAAGCCCCTGCCCGCCGTGCAGGCCGCCACGCCTCCCGCTGCGCCCGTCTACGTTCCACAAACGGCAAACCCTGCCTCTTCGCCCACCTTGCCCGTGTTTATTGAGCAGAGAGCCACCCAAGCCGCCCAGATCAAGCCCGCTACCGGCCAATCCAGGCAGACGGACCACGGCGCCTCCGGAACCAACAGCTCGACGAACCCAAACGGTTACATGGGCGCCGTGCAGTTGCCTCTCTCCGAACAGACCATCCAGTCCACCGGCCCGTTGTCCTCCGGCGCGCAGAGCCAGAACAACCAGTCCGCGCGGAAGTGGGACGTGCAAACCGGTATCGGTGGCCACGATTCCAACCCCGATGCAGGGTTGCGTATCAGCTCCCAGCCCATGGGCGCGTTGGCTGCCCGCGCGCAAGTGCTCTTTGCCGAGCAGACTGACGCGCAGTTGACCGAGGGCTCTGCCACCGCCATCCGTGCCGTTCCCAGCGCCCCGCCGGCTCCGGCTATAGTGCTCAGCGCCACGCCTCCTCCTTCGCCCGCTCCTTCCATCCAGTACAAGACGGCCCAGTACACCCCCTCCGCGCAGGAGGCCGCAACCGGCGCATACTCTGCGCCCCGCCAGGCTGCGCCGCAACCTGTGCCCGAGGCGCAGCCGGTGCAGCAGGCCGCGCAGCAACTCCCGCAGCCGCAACACAAGCTCAGCAGACGGGCCAGAAGAAGAGCCGCCGTAGCCGCCGCGCAGCAGCAAACCAGCCCCACGTTGGTCAATGCGCCTGCCGCCACCAACTACGACCAAACCTCGATTCCCGATCTGCCCTCCGCGCCTGCGCCAAACACCACCGGCGCCGGCCTCTCCGATCAGGAACTCGAAGAGCGCAACCTGCCTCCGCTGCGTGGACCCTGGGTCAGAGTCCAGCGCGATGCACGCGCCGTCAGCCCCCGCGATGAGGCAGAGATGCAGCTGCGCTCCATCGAGAGCGGATACAGCGCCTGGCTCGGCGGCAGCGGCCTCATCAACTATCGTTCCGGCGACCTTGGATTTGACCACCTCTCCGCCCTGGAAGCGCCGTTCGAGGCCTCCTTCCCGCTCGGCTTCAACTCCCGCTTCACTATCGTCGCCAAACCCGTATTCCTTGACTCCGGACAGGCCGACGGCACCAGCGTCATCCAGGTCACCACCCTGGGCCAGACCAAGCTCAGCCAGATTCCGCAACCCCTGGGCACCTTGCTCACCACGGACACCACGCCGCCGCCGCAGCAGAATGCCTCGGGCCTGGGCGGCGAAGTGCAGTTGGCCTTCCCCCACCTGGCCATCGCCGGTGGCTACACGCCCTTCGGCTTCCTGGTGGCCACCTTCAACGCGCGCGCCATGTGGAAGCCCGGCAACGGTCCCTTCACCTTCACCTTCAACCGCGACTCGGTCAAGGACACGCAACTGTCTTACGGCGGCTTGCGCGATCCGGGCACGTCCTCGCTCAGTTTCGCCGGCACCATCTGGGGCGGCGTCGTGACCAATCAGTTCGGCGCGCAGTATGCCCATGGCGATGCCGAGTCCGGTTTCTACATCGGCGGAGGCGGCCAATTCCTCAACGGCTATAACGTTGAGTCCAACACCCGCTTCGACCTCTCCGGCGGAGCCTACTGGCGCCTGCTCACCAAGCCCGAGTTTGGCAACCTCAGCATCGGCGTGAACTTCTTCGCCATGCACTACGCCCACAACGAAGACGCCTTCACCTTCGGCATGGGTGGCTATTTCAGCCCGCAAGCCTACTTCCTCGCCAATGTTCCCTTCACTTGGGCAGCCCACTCCGGAACCCGTTGGCACTACAACATACTCGGCAGCCTCGGTGTCCAGGCCTTCCAGGAAGACCTCACCGCGCTCTTCCCGCTGGTCGGCCAGTCGGCGATTGAAGTCAGTTCCGGCAACCTGGCGCTGCCCGCCAAAACCAGTGTCGGCCCCAACTACGATCTGCGCGGAAATGCCGCCTACCAGATCAGCCCCCACTGGTTCGCCGGCGGTTTCTTCGGGGCCAACAACTCCCGCAATTACTCCGCCGTCTCGGCCGGCTTCTTTGTCCGTTACCTCTTCCGTTCGCAACCCTCCACTGTGACCACGCCAACCGGCCTGTTCCCCACTGATGGCCTGCGCCCATTCACCGTGCCATAGCCGCCTGACTTCTCAAGTTCCAGGGGGAGGAGAGTGCCAAATCTCCTCCCTTTTTTGCGTCTGGCCTCGCAATCCCGCCCTCGCTCCGGAAAAGCTGCGCGGCCAACCCCTGTTTTTCGAGAGAAATCAACAGTCCCTCCATCTTTACATTAAGAATCTAAATAAAAAGTATTGACAAAATTAAGATTTATGATTATAGTTCTCCTTGTGCTGAAGAAATGAGGCCTTCGAATGATGGCTCCCCAATCCAAACCCGCTTCCGATTGGCAAGACCTCTTGCGCATCGCCCAGGGCTCCTCGCTGGTCATCGAGCGCGTCCGCTTGCCGGAGAAACAAATTGCCATCGAAGGCGAGTTCACCTTGCCCGAGCTGGCGCGCCTCAGCCTCGACGACCAGGTTTTCATCACCGCCTTTCTCCGCTCCCACGGTTCCATCAAAGAGATGGAGCAGGTCTTTGGCGTCAGCTATCCCACCATCAAGGCCCGCCTCAACCGCATCTCCGGCCAGTTGCAGTTCATCGAGATTGACCCCTCGCCCTCCCGCGCCGAGGTCCTCGAGCGGCTCAAGAGCGGCGAAATCACCGCGGAAGAGGCCATCCGCGCCCTGGAGGCCCTCAAGTGACTCCGAATATCGCTATCGTTTACGTTGACAACCCGCATTGGCGCTCGCTGCGGCTATGGATTCCGCTCTTTCTGCTCTGGATCCCGCTGCTGCTGCTCTCGCCGCTCATCCTCCTGGTCCTCCTGGCAGCCTGCTTCCTCGGCCGTGTCAACCCGTTCCGCGCCATTGCCGTCCTCTGGGCCATCTCCTGCAGCCTGCCCGGAACCGACGTCCGCGTCTGCGCTGAAAGCAACCGGATTCTGGTTCGCATCCTTTAGAGGTCCCGCATGAACAACCATCGCCGCGCCATTCTTCAACTCGTCGCCATGGGGCGCGTGACCCCTGCCCAGGCCGAACGCCTGCTCCTCGCCGTCGACGACGGCCGGGAAATCCTCTGGCCGCTCGCCGCTTGCGTCGCCGTCGCCTGCCTGGCGCAAATCAACCTGCGTGAGCTGCTGCCGCGGCTGGCGCACACCGCGCACGCACTGCTGCCGGGGAGTCTCCTGTCTCTTCAGCACGCCCTGTCCCTGCTTACGCATCTTTTCGGAGGAGTTTTATGAACGAGAATCGCCGTCAAATTCTAGACATGCTGGCCGCGGGCGCCATCACCGCGGACGAAGCCGAGCGGCTCATCGCCGCCCTCGACTCGCCGCCCCAGAACGGCAACGGAGCCGGTGGCTCCGACGCGCCTCCAAAGAGAAAGCCGAAGTATCTGCGCGTGCTGGTCGAGGCGGGCGAAGACATGACCGGGCTCAAAGGCGCCACCACGGTGAACGTGAGGGTGCCGATGCAACTGCTGCGCGCCGGCGTCCGCCTGGCCAGCCTCATTCCGGCCCAGGCACACGACCAGTTGGACGAGGCGCTCAACCGCCATGGCGTCCCGTTGACCCTCTCGCAGATCAAGCCGGAGAACCTGGAGGAACTCATCGACCACCTGGAAGATCTCACCGTGGACGTGGACGGCAAAGAGGGAAACAAGACCAAGGTGCGGGTCTTCTGCGAGTAGCGCGCATTTGCATCCAACCCGAAATCTCACTCACCACGAATCGAACGGAGGAGCAACCATGACCGTGATCGCCATGCCCAAGTCCCATCGGGATCGGGGCATTGAGGGCCTCGCCGCACGCTGGTACGCTTCCAACACCGGCGAAATGCTCAACGAATACACCGCGCTTGCGCGCCGCGTCGCCGCCCAGCTCCCCCAGGGAAGCCATGTGCTTGAGGTTGCTCCCGGCCCCGGCTACTTCTGCATCGAATTGGCGAAACTTGGATCCTATTCCATCACCGGCCTCGACATCAGCCATTCCTTCGTCCGGATGGCAACGAAGAAGGCCGCCGAAGCCGGCGTCATGGTCGACTTCAAGCAAGGCTCGGCCTTCAACCTGCCATTCCCCCAGGGCAGCTTCGACTTTCTCCTCTGCCGCGCCGCTTTCAAGAACTTTGCCCAACCCGTTGCTGCCTTGCAGGAGATGCATCGCGTGCTGCGGCCCGGCGGCCGCGCCCTCATCGCCGACCTCAACCGCGACGCTACACCAGCCGCGGTCAGCCATGCCGTCGAGGTCATGGGGCTGTCCGCGGTCAACCGGCTGATGACCCGGCTGGCCTTCAAGTGGAGGTTGCTCAAGAGCGCTTACACACGGCCGCAGTTGGAGCACATGCTGGCGCAAGTGCCCTTCAGCCAAGCCGGGATAGCCGAAGACGGCATCGGCTTTGAAATCACCCTGACCAAATAGCCCTCCCGTGCAACGGCCCTCGTCAGCCCCTGCGCAAAGGCTTCTGCATCGGCACCACCTGCACTGTCACGTCCCGCACTTCAGACAGAAACCGGTTCAGCACCGAGCCGTGCAGAAGAATAGCCCATCTTGACCGTGCCGACTGCCCGAAGACCACGTGCGAGATGCTCTCCTGCTGCGCAAACCGGATCAGCGCGTCGGAAACATTGCGGTCCGTCAACGTCACCACCTGCGCGCCCAGGTCGCGCGCCATCCGCTGGTACTCTTCGAGCCGGTGATAGGCTTCCGGATCGCCGTGGCCCTTGTCGTCGTCGGGCCGCGTCACATAAACCGCGTACCAGTTGCTCGCCAGCCGCCCGGCCACCCTCGCGCCCACGCGCAACAGCCGCTCCGTTCCCGGCCGCGTGCTCAGGCACACCATCACCTTCTCCGGAATCGGCGCCTGCTCCAGCCCCTGCGTCCGCCGGTACTCCGAGGCCCGGCTGCTCACCTGTTCGGCCGTCGTCCGCAGCGCCAGCTCCCGCAGCAGGTTCAGGTTGCCTTTGCGGAAGAAGTTGGCCAGCGACTGCTCCACCTTTTCCGGCGCGTAAATCTTCCCCTGCCGCAGCCGCGACCGCAGTTCTTCCACCGTGATGTCGATGTTCACCACTTCATCGGCGCGCTTGAAAAAATTGTCCGGAACCGTCTCCCGGATAATCGTGTTCGCCGATCGGTTCACTGAGTCGTTCAGCGTCTCCAGGTGCTGAATGTTCACCGCGGTCATCACGTTGATGCCCGCCTCCAGCAGCTCCAGCACGTCCTCGTAGCGCTTGCGGTTCTTGCTGCCCGGCACGTTCGTGTGCGCCAGCTCGTCCACAATCACCGTGGTCGGATGCCGCGCCACAATCGCATCCACATCCATCTCTTTCAGGTTCACGCCCTTGTAGGGAATCACCCGCTGCGGCACAATCTCCAGGTCGCGGATGCGCAACTCCGTCTCCTTGCGCGCGTGCGGCTCCACCAGGCCGATCACCACATCCACGCCCTGCTGATGCTTCATCAGGTAGGCGTCGTTCAGCATGTGGTAGGTTTTGCCCACCCCCGGCGCCGCGCCAATGTAGATGCGCAGTTTCGCCGGTTCCGGCTTCTTCTCCAGGATGATCTCTGCCATGGCTTAGCCTACCTCGACGGGATGACGGACTTGTGCAACCGCGGCTACGGGCAACGTGAAACGGAAAGCTGCGCCGTGGCCCAGGCGGCTCTCCGCGGCGATCTGGCCCCCGAGCGACTCCACCAGCCGCCGCACCAGCGCCAGTCCCAGCCCCGTTCCGCTCTCTGAGAATTGATTGAATCGATCGAAAATCGTGCTCAGCCGTTCGGCCTCAATGCCGCGGCCCGTGTCGCGCACCGTGAACTGCACAAAATCCTTGATCTCTTCGGCGGCCAGCAGAATCTCCCCCTCCGGCGGCGTGTAGCGGATCGCATTCGAAAGTAGATTGTCCAGAATCGATCGCAGCGCCCGCCGGTCCGCCTTGACCACCGAGAGATCCGCGTAGGCCTTTACCTCGACGCGGATCCGCTTCTGCGCCGCTTCGTCGCAGTAGCGGTCGCGCGCCTCGCCCAGCGCCTGCAAGGGCCGCAACCCCTCCATGTGGAACTCCCGCTTGCCCGTATCCAGCTCCGCCACTTCAATCAGGTCCGCCATCAGGTCGTCCAGCTTTTCCGATTCCTGGCTGGCCGCCGCCACTAGCTCCGCTTGCAGCGGCAGCAACTCGCCCCCAAACCCCTGCCCCAGCGCGTACAGCCCGCGGCGCATCTGCATCAGCGGATCGCGCAGCTTGCGGCTGGCAACGGAGATGAACTGCGTCTTGAACCGGTCCGTGTCTTGCAGGGTCGTCACGTCTTCCAGCGTGGTCACCGTGCCCAGCAGCCGTCCCTCCGAGTCACGCATGGGTGTGGTGCGCAGGCGAAAGCTCCGCTCCTGCTTGCCGATCCGCATCGGCAGCATCGCCGCCTCGCCTTCCGCCGCCACCGCCCTCTGCATCGACACTGCGTCGCGGATGGCGCTCAGGATCTTGTCGCCGCCGGGAGTGTTGGTCAGCGCCATCCGATCCCCGGCGGCTTCGCCCAGCAACTCCGCCGCCGACTGGTTCACTTTCAGAACGTGCCCCTTGCCATCGGTGACAATAATCGGTTCAAAGATCGACTGCAGCACCGCGTCCGAGAGCTGGTACTCCATCTGCCGCCGCCCGGCATCCGAGTCACGCAGATCGCGCAGCCTTACCACGATGCGGTTCATCTCCGCCGCAATCTGGCCAAACGAGTCGCGGCTGCTCCACTCCACGCGGTGTTCCAGGTTCCCCTGGGCAATCATGCGGGCATCGCGGGCGAGCCTTTGGATGGGCCGAAGAACCGCCAGCAGGGTCCCCATCTCGGTCAGAACCGCCAACCCCACGAAGACCAGGGCCAGCTTCAACTGCCCCGCCGCTGCCAGGGCACGATACGTGGCCGCTACCAGCCCCGCCGTAAGACAGGCCAGAAGCACACAGCCGAGAAACAACCGCTGGGTAAGATTGAGCATGGACCGGTCTCCGCACCGGAAAAGGTGATGTTTTCATTCTGGGGGAAACAGGGCCAATTGCGCAAAAAACCGGGTGCGAGAAACAGCGATTAGGGCCCCGGCGCGCTCTTGTCTCTCTATTCCCTACTCCCTGTTCCCTATTCCCTGCTTCTACGGCGTCTGGCACACTGACAGGGCGCCGTTGTGCCACCGGCACACCAGTCCCGCCGGCGGCGGATACGAAACCACCACCCAGTCCACGCCAAACTCTGCCTTCAGCCGCTCGAAGTCGCCAAGCTTGAACCGCGCCCAGCCGTCCTGGGCCTTCACCTGCCGCTGCCACGTCTCTGCCAGGCTGGGAACCATCCCCACCACCGCTCCATCCTTGATGGCATCGGCCAATTGGCTCCGTTCGGCCAGGGCGCGAAAGCCGTGGTAGTCTTCTCCCGGCGCCGCCAGGTAGCGCGCGCCCAGCGCAAAGTAGGCATCCGGCGGCGTATTCTGCCGAATCCACGCAAAAGTTTGCAGCCACGCATTGGCCGTCGGCCGTCCCGGCAACTCAAGGTGCTCGCTGCTGCAGAACATCTGCCGTTGCACCACGAACATGCTCCCATTGATCGCCAGCAGGAACAGCGCCCAGCGACCCACGCTCGCCTTGAGCAGAAATTGGCCCATCAGGCACCCGCCCAACAGCGCCATGAACAGATAGACCAGTTGCAGATAACGCATCGGCTGCAAGGCCGTGAGGCGGATCAGCGACGGAATCCCCAGCATGACCATGGCCAGCGCCTGGTGAAAGACCCCGTAGGCGAACACCGCCAGCGCAAATCGAGCCAGAAGAGTTTGGCCCCGCTTCCGCGCCACGCGCCACAGCAGCCAGAAAAGAAACAGCGGAGCCAGTGCCCCCAGCCACTCATACCACTGCCAGCGGAACAACAAAAGATAGGGACGGTCGTCCAGAACCCTGCGCCAGATGGGATTGGGCGCCGAAAACACCCAACCCAGCGGCGCAACCCCGGGCAGGGAACTGCGCACGCCGCCGGCTCTTCCTCCGCTCCATGAATCCACCCACGGATGAACCGGATCGAGCATCGCCATGGTCAGGAAGAAGCAGAACGAGATGCCCATGGCCGCCATCAAGGGATGCAGCAGAAAGGCCGGCACCAACAGCGCCGCGGCCTGCCAGCGCTTGCCCGCCAATATCCGCGCCACCGCCAGCAGGATCAACGCAGTGGCCACATTGCGTGGATGCAGATGCTGATCGGCTATATTCAGGGCTGTTCCCGCCACCGGCAGCGTCAGCATCGCCGCCACCGTCGCCACGCCGGCCCATTGTGCCCGCTCTTCTTGGAACAGCCTGCGCGCGATCACGAAGCAGCAAACGAGGATGGTCGCAATCGACGCCAGTTGCCACAGCAGTTCTGCCCACTCCACCGGGATGCCGGTCGAGCGCACAAACCAGCCCATCCCCGTGTCGAACAACGTGGCCTGCATCTGGATGCGGAAAAAAGGAGCGTCGTGCGGGTAGAGCGCCGGGTTCAGCTTGCTCTTGACCGCGGTCAGATAGAGGCCGTCGTCTTCAAGGCCGGGGTGGTAGCCCATCACGCCAAAGGCGATCGCGGTGAAGGCCACAAGCAAAAGCCCAATGCGCTTACGCGACCCTTGCACGGTCTTCACCCCTCATTCTGTTCGGCTCCCTCATGGATGGGCCTGACTTACGCTCTGGGCGGGGATGAAGCCGGAACCAGGCGTAGCATGTCCACGGGCCAAGCTTGCATCTTCCTGGGTTGGAAGGCCTCGCTCCCGCGCAGCCAGGTTCGATGGTTTCCACGGCTTACAATGACCAAAGTCAATGGGAATTGTAGTGGACTTGGGGGTGCGATGTCTGCCCTTGGCCAACCGGCAAAACTCCGGCAATTCCTCCTCCGCCGCATCGGTCCCTTATACTCAACTTCAGCCTCCTGCGAGCATTTCAGACGGCCACAACCAGAAAACGATGCCCTTGAGCAATGATTGAAGTCTTCGATAGTCCGGCCGATTTACAGCCCGGCGGTTCGACCCTGCCCGCAACCGATGGCGTGGCTGCCCGGCAAAAGCTGGCGCTCGTCATTCCCACCCTCCGCGAGGCAGAAAACATCCGCGCCGTGCTGGACCACGTGCGCTCGGTGCTCGATCCTTCCCAGATACCCTACGAAATCCTGGTTGTGGACGACGACAGCGCCGACGGTACCGACGCCATCGTCGCCGCCGTCACCGCCCAGGACCCGCGCGTGCGCCTGCTGGTGCGCAAGGGCGAGCGCGGCCTCTCCGGCGCAATTCTTTATGGCTGGCAGCGCACCGATGCTTCCATCCTCGGAGTCATGGACGCCGATCTCCAGCACCCTCCCGAGGTCTTGCCCCAGTTGCTCCAGGCCATCCTCGACGGCGCCGACCTGGCCATCGGAAGCCGCTATGCCCTGGGCGGAGAGTTGGGCGCATGGAACCCGGTGAGAAAGCTTTTCTCCGCCGCCGCCATCTGGGTCACCTGGCCGCTGCAATCGTCCCACGCCCACGCCAAAGACCCCATGTCCGGCCTGTTCATGGTGCGCCGCCGCTGCCTGCGCCAGATCACGTTTCAGAAGACCGGATTCAAACTCCTGCTGGAAGTGCTCGTCCGCGGACAAATCCAATCGGTCAAAGAGATTCCCTTTGCCTTCGGCCTCCGCCGCAGAGGATTCAGCAAGGCCAACTTCAAAGTCGGTTGGGACTATGCGCTCCTGCTTGCCCGGCTTTACTCCGCGAAGTTCGGCTTGCGGCGCCGCGGCTAGAGCGCCGGCAATAGCGTCCGCAACAGCAGAAATGCCCCTACCCCCGCAAAGAACACCAGCGCCATCCGAATGCCAGGCTCGCGATTCACCTCCGGCACCAGGTCCGTCGCCGCCACATAAAGCGCCACGCCCGCCGAGACCGGCAACCCATACGGCAGCCAGCTCGGAATCAGCTCGATCACCAGCACCCCGGCCAGCGTCGCCGCCGCCAGGGCAATCGCCGAATACAATGCCGTGGCCCGGCTGCGCCCGCTGGCCAGCATCACGCTGGCCATCGTGAATCCCTCCGGCGCTTTGTGCAGAAAAATCGCCAGAAAAATCAGCCAGCCCAGCCAGTTCGTCACCAGAAATCCCGAGCCGATGGCCACGCCGTCAAACAGCGCGTGCAGGCTCAGCCCGGCCATTACCGAGTTGCCCGTTCGCCGCGACACAAACTCGCCGTGATGGGTCTCCTCGCCAAAATGAAAGTGCGAGTTGATGGTGTGTTCCAGCAGGTGCACCACGCAATAGCCGGCCATGATCAGGATCGGCGCCAGCTTGGGGCTCAGCCGCAGGCTCTCCGGCGTCATCTCCAGCAGCGCGGTGGCCATCAGGAACCCCGCGCCCAGCGCCACAAAATACCGTAGGTAGCGCTCCACGCCGCGTGCCCGCACCAGCACCAGCCCGCCCGCCACATCGGCCAGCGCGGCAATCGCGCCCAGAATCAGTGACAGCTTCAGCATCCCCGCTTACCCGCTGTGCCGGATGTGCATCACGTCGCCATCCTGCACCACGTATTCCTTGCCTTCCAGCCGCAGCGTTCCCTTGGCCTTCGCCGCCGCCTCTGAGCCGGCTTCCAGCAGCGTGTCCCAGCGAATCGTCTCCGCGCGAATGAAGTGATGCTCCAGGTCGGAGTGAATCGCCCCCGCGCCCTGCGGCGCCTTCGAGCCCAGCGGAATCGTCCACGCGCGGCACTCGTCCTCGCCCGCCGTGAAAAAGCTGATCAGACCCAGCAACTCGTAGCTCTTGCGGATCAGCCTTACCAGACCGCTCTCATGCAGTCCGTAGCTGCCCAGGAACTCCTCCGCCTCTTCGTCGTCCATCTCCGCCAGTTCCGCTTCCACCTTGCCGCAGATCGCCGTCGCCCCGGCATTCGGCCGCCGCGCAACCTCTTCCAGCTTGAAGCGGCTCACCGCCGCATCCAGGTCCGCGCCCAGCGTCGTGCTCTCCCCAATATTCAGCGCGTAAAGGATCGGCTTCTGCGACAGGAACATGAAGCCCTTGATCAGCTTCTTCTCCTCCGGCGTCATCTCCAGCTCGCGCAGCGGAATCTCTTTCTCCAACGATTCCTTTGAACGGATAAGCAGTGCCTGCTCGTGTTCCAGATCGTTGGTGCGGCCCTTTTTCAGATCCTTCTCCAGCCGCTCCAGCCGCTTCTCCACCTGCGTCAGATCGCTGATCATCAGGTCGAACTCGACGCTCTTGATGTCCCGCAGCGGATCGATCGGCCCCACGTGCGCAATCGCCTCGTCTTCAAACGCCCGCAACACGTGAATCAGCGCGTCCACATTGCGCAGGCTGGTCAGGAATGCCGTCTCTTTCAGCGCCTCCTGCCCGATCGCCGCCACGTCCACATACTCCACTGAGGCATAGGTCGTCTTCTTCGGCGAGTACAGGGCAGAGAGCTTGTCCAGCCGGTCGTCTGGCACGCGCGCCACGCCAATATGTTCCTGGCGCGAGTGGCCGCGCTCCTCAAGCCGCGCCTTGGTCAGAATCTTGAACAGCGATGTCTTGCCCACCTGCGGCAGGCCGATAATTCCAGTCTTCATGCACTTCCCATGGGGTCCGGCAAGGATCTTCAGCGCGCCCCGGGACCTCTTCGATGATACAGGAACAGGAAACAGGGAAAAGGGAACAGGCGTCCGCGCCAAAAGCCGGGAAGCCGCAAATCCCAATCTGCCACGATCCCTAATCCCTAATCCCTATTCCCTGTTCCCCGCCTTTTTCACCGGATCGCCGTCATGATCGCGCCAAGAATATCCATGCACCAATGACCAATAATCAGCGGCCCCAGCCTCCGCGTGCGCAGGTAGATTGTCATCAGAATAAGCACCGCCGGAACAAATTGCAGAAAGCGGAAAAGAAGATACTTCCAGTCGGGAACGAAGGGGAGCAAGGCATGTTGTGCAGCCCACCAGAAGCCGACCACGATCATGGCCACCCACGTGCGCCCCGTCAGCGCCCGCAGCCGCGGCAACGCATATCCCTGATAAATAGCTTCCTCGGTAGGCGACGAAATCACCCACCATACGGTAACGCTGTAGATGAATGCCCAAAGAGGCAGGGCATGCAGTTGCGTTAGATAGATCGATGTGGCCGCGGTAAGTGGCCCATACAACAATCTCTGTGCCAGCATGCTGCCGCCGACGATGCAGGGAAACACAAGGAGAAAAATACCCAACCCCATAAAGACATCGTGCCCGTGGCGCAGCCGCAGCGGTCCAATCAGATCGCGAATACGGATGCCTTCCCTGCGCGTAAAAATTCGCAAGCCGATCAGGCATCCGATGTCCACCAGGGTCCCGTAAACAGTCCACCACCGGCCGGCTTCATGCCACGCGCCAGGACGATGAAAGGCGAAATACCCAATCGCAAGCAGGGCCTGCACGGCGAAAAAAAGCAATGGGCGCAAGGCCGCCAGAATCAGCGGACCCTCCCATGGAATGCGTCCCGCCGCCGCGCGCGCCTCAACCTCAGAGAGCGCGTTCAGCGGCACACCGGCCACGTGCGCAGTTTCATGCCGCTCGTCCATTGTGGGTTTCCTTGCCCAGCAGAATACCACTATCTCTTGATCGGCTCTTCTCGCCTTCAAAGTAGCCGTCCAGCGAGATCAGGTTCCACTGAATCAATCTGCCCATACGCGAGCCCCAAAGTTCAGAGCAATCGTCCCCCGCTCACGCGCGTCTCGTCTCCGCGCTGGCCACCAGCACCACCGTCGCCAGCCCCATCAGCAGAATCGCCTCTTCCACGTGCTCGCTGCGGTTGTGCAGATTGTTGAAGTCGACGGTAACCGGGTTCGTAGTGTCGAAGGTGTTGATCGCCCCGCCTGCTGCCGTGCGGTCCCGGTCCATGGCGGGCATGATGCCGAACTGCGCGTAGAGCGTCAGGCCCAGCATCAGCACAATCAGCGCCATGGGCGCCAGAACCGTGCGCGGCTTGTAGATGTTCCATGCCGGAGCCAGCGCCAGCAAGGCCACTGCCACCATCCCCGACACCAGCCCCATGCCATGAAGAATCGTCAACAACTGCCGCACAATCGTTCCGGCCGCATGAGTATCCGGTTGAAGCGTGGAAAACGACACCGCGGCCGTGACGGGGAAGAACACCTCGGCGCCCAGCCAGACCATGAGCGCGAGAAAGAGAATCGAGCGCAGAAGAGTTTTCATGTCGCAAGAATACACGCGCCCAGCGATGAGGCAAAAGGGAATAGGTAACAGGTGCAGGGCCAACGAACAAAGAACAGCCAAGGGCAATCCGCGTCCTTAGCCCTTAGCAGCCCGTGGTGCAAGTCCAGGTTGGCATGAGGACTTTTTGTGGAGTATCCAGAGGCGGTCTTTCTAGAATCGAGCCATGGGGATGGGGACACGCAAGGGGCAGGGGCAGCAGGAAGACATCTGGATGGTTAGCTCGGAGCTGGCGCGGACTCCAGGTCATCCTTTTTACCAGCGGCTGA
>Ga0302320_10007562_pt1 | contig 23881 bp, 26 predicted proteins | sample Bog_T0_3_FD_202130 | JGI IMG/M metagenome (GOLD analysis project Ga0302320, IMG submission 202130) | Peat permafrost microbial communities from Stordalen Mire near Abisko, Sweden - Bog_T0_3 | ecosystem: Environmental > Terrestrial > Soil > Wetlands > Peat | place: Sweden: Abisko, Stordalen Mire...
TGCGCGCCCGGCTCCCCGGCTACGCGACCGTGACCCCCGACACCATCCAGCGGCGGTTCCTCGAAACCCCCGGCCGGATCATCACTGCCCCTGACACGATCACCGTCCGGCTCGAACGCCGCGCCTTCTCACCCGTCCTCCGCAAAGCAGACCTCCCCGCCGCCACCCCCGTCCCCTGGTGGGGCGGACGCACCATCCGCTACGAAATCACCTGAACGTTGCCCCGAACCTCCTGTGCGGAAATCGGCGCTAACTCGCCCGGGGCTGGTGACGGTGGCAGACATATTCGAGTTTCCGCTCAGGGTCCGGTACATGGAAGTTGACGCGCAGGGCGTCGTCTTCAACGCCTGGTACCTGACCTACTTCGACGACGCGTTTGCGGCCTTTCTGGACGCACGCGGGCTGGGCTACCAGAAGCTGCTCGATGCCGGCTTCGACACGCAACTGGTCCATTCGGAGATCGACTGGAAGGCCGGCCTGCACTGGCAGGACGACGTTCTCGTGGCCGTGTCCACCGCGCGCCTCGGGCGCACCAGTTTTGCGGTGGACTTCGAGGCTCGGCGGAGCGGTGGCGGGGTGGCGTGCAGCGCACGCACCGTCTACGTCGTCATAGCGACGGATGGGTCAGGTAAATGTGAGATCCCGCCGCTGCTGACCGGTGCGCTGGGGTCACCGGCCCCGCTGCGGCCCGAGTAGGCGAGTAACCCGGCCTGTCAGCTGGGGTGGCGCCTGACGTGCTGCGCATATGCTTCCACGCCCAGCGCGATCGGGTACGGCCCGCGGATCCGCTGAAGCTCGGCCCGGACCTCGCCGTAGGCGAGGTCGGGATCGTCACCGCAGTCGCAGCAGACAAGCTCGAACATGCTGGTGTAGCCGCCGTCTGGCTGCCCGTTCACCATGCGGACCGGCTGGCGCCGAAGTACCACCGTCCAGTCCGGTCTGGGCCTGTCACGGGTTTTCATGTCGGTCCCTCGTCAGCTCCTCATCGGGTGAATTGCTTCTGGCCTGCGAGATGACCTGCCAACTGCGAGTCTCAACCCGCCCGGACCACCCGGCATCACCCATCCCGGGTGAGCGCCATTGGCATGGATGTGATTGCGGGTACCGGCCATGCGCCTGCGCAGTCGTGACAACCTGGCCGGCGTTGACCCGGACGCTAGGGTTCCTGGCCGCGCCGCTGGACCAGCGCCGCCCTGGAGATCTTCCGGCAGGTAATGTCGCCGGCGAGTTCGGAGAGCTTGCGGTTGTGGTCACGCGCGTAGTTCCGCAGCAGGGTAAATGCTTCGTCCATCGTCATGTTCAGGTACTCGGCGAGCATCCCCTTGGCCTGTTCGATGACCACCCGGCTGTTCAGGGCCGCCTGGAGCTGCCCGGCCAGCAGGCTGCGCTCCCTGAGCGCCCGTTCCTGGGTCAGCCCGATCGCGGCGACCTCTGCCATGGCTTGCGCAAGGTCCATCTCGGCGCCGGTGAATGGCGTGTCGGTGCCGCGGAACAAGTTCAGGGCGCCGATAACGTTTGTGCGTATCCGCAGTGGGACGGCGCACATCATCTGGAAGCCCGCATCGGACGCATGGGGTGCGAAGACTGGCCAGCGGCTGCGGCTGTCCGCCGCGTTTGCCTGGACGGCCTGGCCGGAGGAGAACGCGTCCAGGCAGGGTCCCTGTGCGCCCTGGAGCTCGAAGAGTTCGAGCAGCCGCATCCGCTCGTCGGAGGATGCGATCAGCCGCAGTCCACCACGCGCGTCGGCCAGCATGACCCCGGCTGCCTCGGCTCCGACGATCTCAACCGAGTCAGCGGACAGGCTCTGCAAGAAGTCGACGACGTCAAAGTCGCTGGCCAGCGTGTCCGCCAGGCGTACGAAGGCCCGGGCCAGCACGGTATCGCGGGCCACGTCCTCCCTTTGCCTGTCCGGCCCGGAGTCGTCTGGCCGGGCCGACGGCCCCCCGATCTCACTCATCGAACCGGACCCGCCGTTCAACGACGTCCTGCGCAATGTCGTACATCGCTCGCCCGCTCACGAACGCCGCGGCGCGCAACCGGGCGAGCGCGTTGGACGTGGTTTCGTCCAGCTGCGCGGCGATCATCCCGGTTGCCTGATGGATCACGATCCGGTCTGTGCCGACCGTCGCCAGCAGCCCCGCCAGATCCGGATTCCCCGGTACATACTGCTGGTACAGCACAGCATCACGGGCTATGTCCGCCGTAACCATCGCATCCGCCAGCTGTTCTCCGCTCAGCATCCCCGGCGTATCCCGGCACAGGTCCAACGTGCCGATACCGCCCGGCCGCACGCTCAGCGGCAGGGAGAACTCGGCCTGGACGCCAACCGCGAGGGCCGCTGCCGCGAACGTCGGCCAGCGGTTCGCGTTCTCAGCCGTCAGGTCCGGCAGCAGCACCGGAACCCCGGAATTATAGGCCTGCAGGCACGGGCCCTCACCTAGCTCCATCTGGAGCCCGGTGACGGTCTGGGCGTGCGGCCCGGCGCCGGCCAGCATGCTCGATGAGTCCGCCCCCGACATCAGCACGAGCGCGCAGCCGGACAGGTCCATTTCATTCACTACGAACCAGCAGAGCCGCTGGATAAGCTCACCTGCGTCCGCACCGGCTCCCGCGTCATGCTTGGTGACCGCAGCCATAATGCGGGCTCGGCGCCCGCCATCGTCCATCACGTCGTCTCCCCAACCCGGCCCGCCTCCGCGTCGGGGCGTCCCTCTCACCGTACTCCCGGAATCCGGGTCTGGACACGGTGAGCGAGAGACCAGGCGCGAGCGCGGCTGAAGCGCTGGTGCTGAGCAGCCCTAACCCGTCCGAACGACCTGATAGAGCGCCGGAGACATGGGCCAGCGCAGCTCCGACGCCGATTCCCGGAACCCTTGACTGCGTACTGCCGCAGTGAAGTCGTCCTCAGACGTCCAGTGAGCGATGTTCACGAAACGGAACCGCTCGTCGTGCAGCGATTGGTGCAGCGCGGTTTCGAGATGTGCTGGCAACGTCATGAGGAAGTCACGGGTCTTCTCCCAGGCGGCAATGAACGCGTCTTCGTCGCCGGCGGGCACTTCGAAGATGTTGATTAAGGTGACGCTCATTTTCTGTCGTCCCTTCGGTGAGCAGGGCAGGGTTCGCTCTCAGCCTTCACGGTCACCCTGTGGCTTCGCAAGAGGTGGCTACCGGCCGTGCGCAGCGGGATTGTTTGCCGCTGGGCGTCGAGGGGATTGAAAGGAGCGCAGTGAAAGGGAAGCCGCAAAATGGCGGTCAATCCCTCAGAGCCGGACCAGCGACTCAGCATGAGCCCTTCGAGCAGCGACAGGGAACATCGCCGGAGGCGCAGAGCGTGCAGGTTACCGATGGCTGAGCCGCCTGCGGTGGCTCAATCCGGGATGGCCGCGTCAAAGCGGGATGTCCTGCTCGCGCGCCCGTCCGGGACCCCATCGACGCGGATCTCATAGCGCGCTGAACCCGCCATGGCGCTGACGTCCGCACGATCCGCGTGGGCTGGCTCGGTACGCGGCGTGTCATGATCGGGCGGAGGAGGGAGCCGTGGAGTACCTGACCGTCGCGGCGGCCTACCGTGACCTGGAGCAGGCCAGCGGCCGGCTGGCCCTGGTGGACCGGCTGGCGGTGCTGCTGGCCGGGAGCCCGGACGGCCTGCTGCCGGCGGTCTGCTACCTGTGCCAGGGCCTGATCGCACCCGAGTTCGCCGGGGTCGACCTCGGCCTGGCCGAGAAGCTTGCCGTCCGCGCGGTGGCCACCGCCAGCGGCGCCAGCCCCGCGGAGGTCACCGCCCTGGTCCGCCAGACTGGCGACCTGGGCCTGGCCGCCGAGCAGTTGCTGGCCGCGACTGCCGCTGACCGGCCGGCCACCCTGACGGTCCCGGCGGTGATGGACACGCTGCACCAGATCGCCGCGGCGCAGGGACCTGGGTCGCAGGGCCGCAAGCTGGACCTGCTGGCCGGGCTGCTCGCCCGGGCGACCCCGCTGGAGGCCCGCTACCTGCTGCGCCTGGTCACCAAGGGGCTGCGGCTGGGCATCGGGACGCCCACCATCCTGGACGCGCTGGCCCAGGTCTATACCGGCGGGCGGGCCGCCCGGCCGGTGCTGGAACGCGCCTATAACATCTGCTGCGACCTGGGGCGGGTCGCTGCCGCCTTGACGGACGGCGGCCTGAACGCGGTCGAGCAGATCCACGTGCGCCCGGGCAGCCCGGTGCGGGCCATGCTGGCCCAGCGGCTGTCCGACGCGACGGAGATCCTGGCCAAGCTGGGCGGGCGCTGCGCGGCGGAGTACAAGTACGACGGCATGCGGGTGCAGGCGCACCGCACCGCAGACGGGGCGATTGAGCTGTTCACCCGGCGGCTGGAACGCGTGTCCACCCAGTTCCCGGACGTGGTCCAGACCCTGGCGGCGGGGCTGGGTCCTCGCGAGGCGATCCTCGAGGGCGAGGTCGTCGCCTATGACGCAGCCACCGGGGAGCTGCACCCGTTCCAGGAGGTCATGTTCCGGCGGCGCAAGCACGGCATCGACCAGGCCGTACGCGACGTGCCGGTGGGCCTGTTCTGTTTCGAGCTGCTGTACGCCGACGGGCAGGACCTGACCCGGCTGCCCTACCTGCAGCGGCGGGCCGCGCTGGCCGCGGCGATCACCATCTCGGACCGGCTGCGGCTCACCACCGCCACCGCGGTGGACGACCCGGCCGTGCTGGACGTGGCGTTCGAGCAGGCGGTTACCGACGGCTGCGAGGGGCTGGTGTGCAAGTCGGTCGGCCCGGACGCCAGCTACCAGGCCGGTGCCCGTGGCTGGCAGTGGATCAAGCTCAAGCGGGACTACCGCACTGAACTCTCCGACGCCGTCGACCTGGTTGCGGTGGGCGCGTTTGCCGGGCGGGGCCGCCGCGCCGGGGTCTACGGCGCGCTGCTGCTGGCCGCCTACGATCCGGTCGCCGACCTGTTCCGCACCGTGTCCAAGTGCGGCACCGGGTTCTCCGACGCTGACCTGGCCGCGCTGCCCGCCCGGCTCGCGCCGCTGGCCGCCCCGCACCGGCCTGCCCGGGTCGACGCCCGCCAGGAGCCCGACCTCTGGTTCGAGCCGGGGCTTGTGCTGGAGATCCTGTCCGCCGAGCTCACCCTGTCCCCGAACTACACCGCCGCCTGGGGGCAGATCAAGCCCGACGCCGGCCTGGCCATGCGCTTCCCCCGGTTCACCGGGCGCTGGCGCGATGACAAGGCACCCGAAGACGCCACCACCACCCAGGAGCTGGTCGACCTTTACCGCACTGCCCGGCGGGCACCCGCGGGCAGCTGAGCCCCGGTAGTAGCTACGCGCCGCTCACCATCGAACCTGCTGGCCAGCTGGGGGCCGCCACCCTCGACCAGGCCGGGACCGCGAAAGCGGCGGACAGAGCCTGACCTCCAGACGCGCCGGTGCTAACCGCGCGCCGCGCTGTCCGTGACTTCGCCTGCACCGGCCTCATGTTCGAGGACCTCAATGACCGGCGCCCGCCAAACCCACTTCCGGTACGACCAGAACCTGAACAGCGTCCCGAGGACGATGCCGACCAGCAGCGCCACGTTCGCGGTCACCCGGCCGGTCTCGCCGAGCGTGTGCGTGGTGAACCCGAGGCAGGCTAGCTGAATGAGCAAGCCGACCCCGGCAAGCCCGAAGAACGCGAGCGTCTCGCGGCGCACGTCCGTTCGCGCACGATGACGGAACGTCCAGTAGCGGCTGCCGATGTAGGTCACCGCGATCGCAGCGATGGTGGCGATGGTGTTAGCGGCGAGCCAGTCCAGCCCGCCCAGCTCGCGCAGCAGGTTGGTGCCGACGTCCGTGACAAGAAAGCCGATCACGCCAACGACACCGAATTTGGCGGCTTCATGGATCAGCTGCCGGTACCGCACATACCACTCGCGTGCGATGCTCACGTGCTGATTTCTCCTCGGTTGGCGCCGTCGAGCGCGGACCGGCTGCTTGCTCTGCCTGTTCATACGCGGGCACTCGCTTGTGCCACGCGCGTCCCTCCTGGCCAACAGTAACCACATAGCGGTGCCGCCACGTGACGGCCGCACCAGGTCGGCCCGAGGCCCGGGGGAGCGGCGCCACCTTCGCGGGCGGGATGCCGGGCCCAGCTTAGACCCGGCCCCCGAAGAAGACCTGAGTCTCGGTGAGCTGACCGTTCCGGACGGTGCTGAACTCGGCTGGACGGCCCAATGTGCCGTGCACACATTGACTATTCCGGTACCTTCGACGGCGCTGGCATCATCGCCGCTGGGCCCTACGACTGCGGTCAGGGCAACGTGATCGAGTTCGCGACCTGCGACATCGGGGCCAGCCTGGCTACGCTGGAGCAGCAGGCGGTCACCTGGTCGAGTCAGGGGCTGATCGATCCGATCTCGGACCTGGCCGGCAAGCCGGTTTACGTCTACCACGGCGCCCTCGACCCGGTGGTCAACGACATGGTGTCCGCCGCAGGCGTTGACTTCTATCAGCACTTCGGCGCCAGCGTCGAGTATCACAGCACCGACCCGGCAGGCCACGGCTGGCCGACTCCAGATGGCGTGGAAGCGTGCCCGATGACCAGCCGCCGTTCCTGATTAACTGCGGCGACATTAACTGCGGCGACATTAACTGCGGCGACGATCCCGAGGGCGAGATGCTGAGGCACTGGCTCGGCAGCGTCAACTCGCCGAATGCCGGCAGCCCGGAGGGAACGTTGTCGTCGTTCAGCCAGGATAGCTACGCCCCGGGCGGCAGCGCTCCGGCGCTGAGCATGGACAACAGCGGCCTGCTCTACACGCCGCCGGCGTGCGCGGCCGGTGCCGCCTGCAAGCTCGTCGTCGCCCTGCACGGCTGCCTGAGCGGGCACTACCTGCTGGGCGATGAGTTCCCTGAGCTGGCCAGCCTGGACATCTACGCCGATACCAACAATTTGGTGGTCCTGTACCCGCAGGCGATCGCCAGCGTCATCCCGGACAACCCGGAGGGGTGCTGGGACTGGTGGGGTTACGACGGGCCGGACTTCGCCGTCAAGACCGCGCCGCAGATGGTCACGATCATGAACATGGTCACCGCACTTGGCGGCTGACGGGGCCCGAGCGTGCGCTGCTCGCGCTTCCGTATATTGAGCGTGCCGGGACTTTCGGGGGATTGTCGGTCCTGGCGGTTTCGCCGGCGCCGGTTAGGCGCTGTCAGCAGTGACGGATGGGGGATGGGGCTCATGAGCAGGATGACACCGGGCGTGCTTGCTCCGCCGCATGAGGTGCTCGGCCCGGACGAGTGGCGGGCTGAGGGCCGCGAGCAGCGCCGGTTGGTGTCCCGGTCAAGCCATGCGCAGTGGGCGGCACCGGCGGACCGCCCGGACCCGGTTTCGGTTCTGGAGGAGCAGGCGAAAACCCGGGTAGCTGATCTCATGCCGATCCGCTACGGGCGCATGGCTGCCTCGCCGTTCGCCTACTTCCGGGGCGCGGCGGCGATGATGGCCTGGGATCTCGCGCATTCACCCACGACCAGCATCCGGGTGCAGGCATGCGGCGACGCCCACCTGCTGAATTTCGGGATGTACGCAGCACCTGACCGGCGGCTGGTCTTCGACGTCAACGACTTTGATGAGACGCTTCCGGCGCCTTTTGACTGGGACATCAAGCGGCTCGCGGCCAGCTTCGCCGTAGCGGCGCGGGAAAACGGTTTTGACGACCAGGACGCTCATACTGCTGCACGCCTGACTGTCCGCAGCTATCGCACCGAGATGGCGAATTACGCTGCGATGCGTTTCCTCGAGGTCTGGTACTCCAGGATCGATGTCGACGAGGTCAGCGGGCTGTTCGACGCGCTCCAGACCAAGAAGGCCGTACACCGCCGTCACCGGGATATCAAAAAAGCACAGCGCAGCACGAGCCTGCGGGCGTTCTTGAAGATGTGCGAGGAGGTCGATGGGCAGTACGTGATCCGGCCGGCCCATCCGGTGATTGTCCGCTTTCCCATTGAGCGCTACCCGGGCATGCTGGAGGAGCTGCGCAGCGCTGTCGCCCGATACCAGGACACGCTGCAGGCGGACCGGCGGGAAGTGCTGCGGCGCTTCTACTTCGGCGACTTCGCGCGCAAGGTGGTCGGCGTCGGATCGGTCGGGACTGAGGCGTTCGTCATGCTGCTCCTCGGCGACCGCGCTGACGAGCCCTTGTTCCTGCAGTTGAAGCAGGCTCAAGAGTCGGTGCTCGCTCCGTTCGCTGGCCGGAGCGAGTACACGCACCAAGGCGAGCGAGTGGTCGTGGGCCAGCGGCTGACCCAGGCGGCCGTCGACCCGTTCCTCGGCTGGACGAGCGGTATCGCAACCAGCGGCACGTCGGTCAAGCAGTACTACGTACGCCAGTTGCGCGACATGAAGGGCAGCATGAGCGTCCCCTTGATGGATCCGCTCCAGCTCGACTATTACGGCAGGCTCTGTGGCTGGGCACTCGCACGCGCGCACGCGCGGACTGGACGGGCAGCGATCATTTGCGGCTATCTGGGCACCAGCGAGGTTTTCGACCGTGCCATCGCGGATTTCGCCGTCGCCTACGCGGACCAGAATGAGCAGGATTTTCAGCGGCTGCTCAAAGCCGTCTCCGACGGCCGTGTGCAGGCGACGGTCGAGCGGTGAGGTTATCGGCGGACAGCTACTACGTCAGGAGTTCGAGCAGCGTACGACTTACGTCGTTGTCAGCTTGCGGGTGAGGCACCAGCCTGGTCCCGTCGTGTGCGTCCCTGGAGAGAATATGCAGGCGGCCGTCGTGGCGGACGAGGATCAGATCGGTACTGGCGCCAGCGATCTCAGCTGATCCCTCCGCCGTGTAGTGGGTGACGGTAACCAGCGCGGAACGTTCGGATGAAGGAAGCAGGCTGTCCGCGTCAACAGCCGGATCCGGGTCGGCCAGTGTTCCCCGCGGCAACCAGGTGCTGAGGAAGCGGACAGCTTCGTCCAGCTTGTACAGGCCAACCTCATGGATGCCGAGAGCGTCGATCCGGACCATCAGGCAGATCCGTTCGGGCTGAGGGAGCAGCAGAACTCGCCATGGCTCACCGGGAACTGTCCCGGTCGCGCGGGCATCCAGAACCATCCGGGCCCGTTGCTGGAACGCCACCGCGATGCCCAGATCTCCCCGGACTTGCACCTGCGCCCCAGGTGGGCCGGCCACCAGGAGTTGGCGGGCCGCTAGCGAGCGGACGGCTTCGGCCAGCACCTCGTCCGATGGCCGGGCCTCCAGGAAATCCACGATCGCGTCTACGGCGGTGAGTTCGGCGATCGTATAGGCGCCAAGCAAGACCGGCCCGGTTTCGACCAGATTTACCACGGCCGGGACGAGTTGTTCTGGCACGGATGCCTGACCCACGCGGGGGGCATCCGGCGCCGGGCCTTCTGCGGCAGCTTCACTCATGGTGTGTTTCCCCTGCCCACCACGCTTCGGCTGGCGGGTGCTCAAAACGCTGACTCAAGATAGCCGAAGCGATCCGGGAGGGCGTCTCGGTCACCCAGATCTCGGAGTTGCCGAACAGCCCCCGACCGGCCCGCCCAGGCAGGGCGAGACCCAGTTCCTCCGGCGGGTCTGGCCGCTCCGGCGGGGGGAACCGGGCGGCCAGATCCTGGGACACCGCGGTGGTGTCGTCGTCTTCCTCAATCCGGCGTAGCGCCGTGGTGAGTGACTCCGCAACCGGGGGCGCCAGGGAGGTGGGCAGGGCCAGATCTGGTGACAGGTACATCGGCCGCCGCTCGGTCAGCCGGGACAGTCCCCATGGACCGACATTGCTGCGGGTTATCCGGTAGATGATGTAGTCGGCGAGGTGCCGGATGTCGGTCGGACTGGGCAGTTTGCGCTTGCCGAACGCCGCCGGCGTTTTCTCTAGCTGTACCCACGTGCCTCGCGCGGTCCGGCCGTGCAGCTTTTCCCTGACTACCTGGCCCCGCATCCCGATGTCGGGATAGCGTGCTTTGTCGATATCGCGGTGGTGGCTGGATATGCGCAGATGGCTGACCTCGGTAAAGCGCCAGTTCTCATATAGCTGCGGATCATCGACCAGTACATGACCTCCGCGCAGCAGATCACGCAATTGCGGCACCTGCAGGCCGTGACGTTCCAGGTCGGAGATGATGGCCGCTTCTTCCGGGCTGAGCAATTCCGCTGCGGCGATGAGCCCCTTGCGGTAGGCGCCCGCGCGAGCCGTGATCTCGATCATCAGCCGGACCCTGACTCGTACCTCTTCGGTCTGCTGGACGGTCAGGGCGCCGGAAGCCGCCTCGCCGGCCGCAGTTACCTGATCTTGATCCACATTTCCAGTAGAACATAGTGCGGGCCGATGGCCACGGCGGCTCGATCTGGCACCCAGCCTGGCCGTTGGGCGCCGCGGCACTGGCACGGACGTGATTCCTGAGGTCACGTCGGCTGGTCCGGCGGGACGGCCAGTCACTCGTAGCCGCCCCGCCCCCACCGGGTTCACCCGCTGCGGCTGCCCAGCGCGACCAGCGCCTGAGCTATGGCGAAGTATTTGCTGGTTCCCAGGTCCCGAACGGTCCGGATCCCGAACGCCGCCGCCAGATGGTCGGCGTCACCGTCGCTGACCCCAGCGAGCGCTGCTACCGGCGCGTTAAGAAGCTCCTCCAGGCTCGTGCTTTCGTATGCCTTGTCCAGGGCCTTGTCCAGCACTACTGCGACCGCCATGATCAGTCCGTCCCTTCTTGGTGGAGGCTTATCCCGCGGGAAAAGCCTTTACTGTGTGAAACCCGGGAGAAGAGGCCGCTCACCCGCACCCTGCTCGCGTCCCGGATGGCTTTGCTCAACTCAGTCCCGGCAGCGATGCGTTGGCCGACGGGGTGATCCCGGTCGCGTTCTGGAGCTGGCCGAACAGATTGCTCGTGCCATCGATATCGTTCGTGCTGGCGGTGCCATCCTTGACCTTGCCGGTCAGGGAGCTAAGGCTGCTCTTGATGTTGTTGATGTTGGGCACGTACTTGCACAGCGTCGGGTCGGCGGCGGCGTTCTTGCTGGCGTTGCTGAGCAGCTTGACGATCGCCGCAGACGCCAGCCCCGCCTTGATAAGTGCCTTGGTCCGCCCGTTCGCGCCCTTCTGGAACGCTCCGGCCTTGTAGGGCTTGTACAAATACCGTTGGAACGCCCCATAGGTCAGGCCCAGGTCAGCAAGCAGCCGGGTTTTGGGGATCTTCCGCGTCCCTGCCTGCGCGCACGAAGCGTTGGCTGCGGAAGCGCTCTGGCTGGCGTTGCCAGCCGCAGCCTGGCTGGCCGACGTCGCGGCGTTCGTCGATTTGCCCGACGAACTGCACGCCGTAGCCCCACCGACCATGATCATCAGGCCGAGAATCAGGGCTAGTACACGCTTCATTGGTCTCTCCCCCCGAGATAACTCACTTAACATCTACATTTCCCGGCTATGTAAGCTCTGTCCCATATACACCTTAACCCGTGGCGTGAAAGAGCGTTACACTGGACATACCGGTTATCGCCATTGGCGACCCACGATTGCACTTTAGGGCCAAGGCTGCCATTGTCAAGCCTGTACGCCGGGCTACTCAGGCAATGTCGGCAGGCAATGCGGCTTCCGGCCCGGCAAACGCGTGGCATCCAGTGCTGGCCGCTACCGCTCTTGCCGTACAGGACACTTCAGCGCCACGTCAACGCAGCAATCGCGGTACTGACCATTTCTTCCGAATTCGGCCGCCCGGACCGTACGTGCTCGCATTGCTGGCTGATTCCCTAAGCCAAATCGCGTTCCTTTCGGCCAGGGCGCCGCGATCACATCTCTGAACGCCTGCTCCGTCGTCATATCAATGTCCCCGTCTACTGACATGTCAACGTGCCCCGGCCCAGGGAGGACCCGCATACTCAGTTCCAAGCGTTGCAAAACCGTTGCAAGCGGCCTAAACCACCCCTACCCGGGCCGTCCATACGGGTTCCACGATCGGCGCCCATCCCCGGCAGCGGTATCCCTTCATCGACGTCACCAGCATCGGCTACGGCAAGGCCCTCCTGAACTGCTTCCGGGTGACGCTGCTGTTGCTCGGCCTGGCCGCCGGTTCCAGCGCCCTGGACAGCCGGCTCAGCCGCCGAGCCCCCGAGCCAACGTCCGCGGCGCAACTGACATCGCGCGACTGATTCCGCACCAGATCTTGCGCCGCAGCGGCAGGAAAGCGCCGAACTGGACCCGGCCCCAGGGTGGCCTGGACCCAGATGCTCGCCCTCACCGGCAGAGGCCGCCGCTGAGAACTGAAACGGCTGCGGATCTTCGCTAACACAGGTCATTCGTCACGCCGATTGCGGGCCTTCTGCCGTTATCAACGGCGTATCGGTGCCCGAGCCTGTCACTAGGCCCGCATCGACGCCCGGATTCGGTGCAGCGCTCTCGATCTACCGGGATCGGTAGTGCTGCGAGTGTGGACAGCGGTATCGATGCGCTTAATTTGGAGGGCACGATGGCCGATCTGAACTCCATGCTTGCTCGAACGGTAGCCGATCACGGCGAGCGTCCGGCCATCCGCCTGGACGGCCTCGTGCTGTCCTACGCGCAGCTGCGCGACGCGGCGGGCCGCCTGACATCCGTGCTCAGATCCCTTGGGGTATCGGCGGGTGACCGGGTGGCTGTGATGCTGCCCAACGTGCCGGCCTTCCCGATCGTGTTCTTCGGCGCTCTCGGTGCGGGGGCGGTCGTGGTGCCGATGAACCCACTGCTCAAGAGCCGTGAGATCGCCTACTATCTCAGCGATTCTGGCGCTAAGGTCCTCTTTGCCTGGCCCGCTGCGGCCGACGAAGCTGCGAAGGGAGCCGCGGAGACCGGCGCGCAGGTCATCGAGGTGGCCGAGCCGACCCTGGCCACGCTGCTGGCCGGCCAGGTAGCGGCGCAGTGGGCAGAACCGGCCGCCGGGGACGACGCCGTGGTCCTTTATACCTCCGGCACCACCGGCAAGCCCAAGGGCGCCCAGCTGACCCACGCGAACCTGTACCGGAATGCCGAGCTGACCGCAGTCACCCTGCTGCAGAACGGTCCCGATGACGTCGTGATGGGCTGCCTGCCGCTCTTCCACGTTTTCGGGCTGACCTGCGGGCTGAATGCGGCGCTGTTCGGTGGCTCGAGCCTGACGCTGCTGCCCAGGTTTGACCCGGGCCAGGCCCTGCGGATCATCGGCCGGGACAAGGTGACGATCTTCGAGGGTGTGCCGACCATGTACGCGGCGATGCTGCACCATCTGGACGGCGCGCAGGCGGACGTCTCGTCCCTGCGGCTGTGCGTCTCAGGCGGCGCGGCCCTGCCGGTGGAGATCCTGCGCCGGTTCGAGGAAGCTTTCCACTGCATGATCCTCGAGGGCTACGGGCTGTCTGAGACGTCGCCGGTAGCGTCCTTCAACCACCCGGACAGGGTACGTAAGCCTGGCTCGATCGGCACACCGGTCGTCGGCGTGCACATGCGCGTGGTCGACGCCGACGGCACTGACGTGCCGGTCGGCGAGGTCGGCGAGATCGTCATCGCCGGTCACAACATCATGAAGGGGTACTGGCACAAGCCTGAGGCCACCGCCGAGGCGATAACCGACGGCTGGTTCCGGACGGGTGACCTGGCCAGGGTCGACGAGGACGGCTACTTCTACATCGTGGACAGGAAGAAGGACATGATCATCCGCGGCGGTTACAACGTCTATCCGCGCGAGGTCGAAGAGGTCTTGTACGAGCACCCGGCCGTGGCGGAGGTAGCCGTCGTCGGGATCCCGCATGATGAGCTCGGCGAGGAGATCGGCGCGGCCGTCAAGCTCAAGCCGGGCGAGACCGTCACGGCCGAGGAACTGATCGCTTTTGCCAGAGACCGGATAGCGCCATACAAGTACCCGCGGCATGTCTGGCTGGTGCCAGGCCTGCCCAAGGGCCCGACCGGCAAGATCTTGCGCCGCGAGGTGCAGTCGCCCAGGGGTGCCCGATGATCGCGCCGACGGAGCAGATCATCAATGTTGACGGCCAGGACCTGCGCGTGGCCGTCCGCTACGGCCAGGCCGGGGCAACCCCACTGCTGATCATCAACGGAATCGGCGCCAGCCTGGAACTGCTGCAGCCGTTCGTCGATGCGCTCGACCCCGATAAGTCGGGAGACGTGATCAGGTTCGACGTCCCCGGCGTCGGCGGGTCGCCGCTGCCCAGCCGCCCGTACCGCTTCAGCGGGCTGTGCAGGCTGATCGCCAACATGCTGTCCGTGCTCGGGTACGGCCAGGTCGACGTGCTCGGCATCTCCTGGGGCGGCGGGGTCGCGCAGCAATTCGCGGTGTCTCAGCGGTCGCGCTGCCGCCGTCTGGTGCTGGTCAGCACGGCAACCGGTGCCACCATGGTGCCGCCCAAGTTCAGTGTGCTGCGGCAGCTGGCCGGACGGCAGCGTTACGTGGACAGCGGGCATCTTGCCCGCGTCGCCCCCGACCTGTACGGCGGATCAGCGCGAGCCGAGCCCAAGCGGATAAGCCAGGCTGTGCACGGCAACAACCACGTCGGGCCCTCACGCGGCTACCGGTATCAGCTGGCGGCATCGTTCGCCTGGTCGAGCTTGCCGTTCCTGCCGCGGCTGCGGCAGCCAACCCTCATCGTGTCCGGTGACGACGACCCGATAATCCCGCTGGCCAACGCCAAGATGATGCACCGGCTGATCCGCGGTTCGCGTTTGCACATCTTCCAGGGCGGCCACCTCGGCCTGGTCGACGAGGCAGCCGAGCTGGCACCAGTGGTCCAGGCATTTCTGGCTGCGGACCCGAAGGGATAACGCTCTGAAGTTATCAAGGATCACTTCGACGAGGAAGGCGCCGCCGACGCCGTGGCGCGATGACCGGTTGATGGCGTGGTGGGCAGTTCGGCGTGGTGAACGTGGAACAGGCACGGTTTCCAAGATCATGTGGGTGTCGAGTCCCATGATCGTGACGGAAGACCGTGCCTGCCCGGACATCATCCCTGATCAGTCCTGCCCTGGAGCAACTCGCGGACTTTCCTGGCAGCCACCTGCCGCGTGTCATAGGTGAACGCTTTGAAGCGCTCTGTCTCGGTGCGCTCGTGCCGGTCCTCCGGGTTGTAACACACCACGAAGTCAGGGATCAAGCTTACCCGTAAATCTTGTATCCCGCGTATTTCCAGGACTTTCCAGTCCAGGTGAAGTACTGGCTGAGTCCGTGCGGCGCACCGTCAGCATAACTAAACTTCTCTGCCATGTGCGCGAAATAGCGGGTACTGCGACCATACGTCTTGACATAGCTCAGGGTAATCCAGGCCTCCTGGTGCGAGCTACCTGAAGTCTCCGTGTAGCCGTGCCCCGTCGCTTGCCTGCTAGTCCAGGAAGTCCAGCGCATCGGCATCACACCATCACCAATGACTTCAGCCCCGCCAGACCCGGCCGCTACCCCCTGGATAACGATCGCGTAAGGTCTTGCACTGCCGAAATGCCAGCCGAGGCCAGCGGCATAAACGACGACCGGCCGAGCGCACGCTGACGCGGGCTGGAATGAAAGGCCGGTGGCGATAATTCCGGCGGCAAACATCGCAAGGATAACGATGACTGCACTGTACCTGTTCTTCATGACTTCCCCCTCTTGCACGATTCAGTTCTCTGAATCGGTCGCCACCGTGCCCCTTTCAGGGCGCGATAGCCGGCAGTCAGGCCAGAGTCTGAAGCTTTTCATGCTCCGCGACCTTGAACTGCTCCAGCTCGCTGAGGGCCTTCGCAACAGGGACTTTCTTGAAGTACGCTGCGCCAAATGCGATGCAGCCGAGCACATACCAGAACTTCTCTGCTGCAGTGAGTCCGATGTTCTTCATCATGATTCCCCCTTGTTGCGATGATTCAGTCTGAATCGCTCTCCGCAGTGCCCCGGAGGGCATCACGGTCAGCGATCAACCTTTTTACTTCACTGTCGTGTAGAAGACCAGTCGTACCCCATCGGCGTTATACACGGTGGCGTACTTACCGCGCTGGCTCGGCTTGACTGCCCAGGACGTCCAGTTGGTAGTTGCGTGTCCACTACGAATGAAGATCCAGCGGTTGGCAGGATAGCTCCACACTCCGGCCCAGTAACCCGTCGGACCACCACTGAATTGCTGGTACCACGCACCGAGAATAAGGTGACGCCCGAGAGAAATGCTGCCACCGTCATAGTTCACCAGAACATCAGCCGATGCTGGCGGTGCGGTGGCAGCGACAACGGCTCCTGTCCCGGCTGCTGCCGTAAGCGCGAGAGCCGTGGCGGCGAGGATCCTCTTCAGCTTCATGGTTCCCCCTTGTTGCGACGATTCTGTCTGAATCGCTCTCCGCAATGCCCCGGAGGGCATCAGGGTCAACGATCAGTTTGAAAGGGTTCCCGCTGGTCAGCATCTGCCGCACCCCGAGGCCCCGTCGTGCGCCGCGCTCATGCGTTCGAGGCAGCCCCAGCAGATCAGTTCGCCGGTGGCGGCCAATTCGGTGGCTGCAGGTGCTGGCCGTACTGCTCGCACATGCCGCGCGATCGCGGCGCTGGCTGGTGATCCGGGCTGGTGTTGCGTTCCCCGTGGTGTTCATGGTCATGACCCGTACGCCTGCAGGTTGCTGACTGCCGTGCTCAGGGACGTGTTAGCGCTCGTCTCAGCGGTGTTGGCGATGGCCAGGCTGCCGGTAGCGTCGGAATAATCACCCGTGGCGATGTCCTGGCTCGCGTCCTGCATCGCGCTTGCGCTCTGGCTGTAGTAGCTCAGCGCGGTGTTATAGGCGGGAGAGAACGCGCTCGCGCACGTAGGGGGCGGGCTGTCCTGCGCAGTGCTCACGTCGCTGCCCAATTGGGCCGCGTCGGTCCCTAGCGTGCCGTTGTCAATGTCCACCTGAGCCACGTTGCCGGTTGCCACGTCGCCTGCCACGAGGCTGGCGTCGCTAGCCACCTGGCCCTCGTCGTTCTTGAGGGCCGTGAACGTGGCGTCATTGGCCTCTCCCCACGCCTGCATCTGCATGGTGCAGCTTGGCCCTGCCGCTGCAGCGGGTGCGACCGGTGCTGGGCTGGCCGGTGCTGGCGTGGCGACCGCACTCGGCTTGGCCGATGCGGTGGTCTTGTGCGGTGCTGGCTCGGCTGCGACCTTCGGGGCTGCGACCTGCGGGGCTGCGACCTTCGGGGCTGCGGCCTGCGGGGCCTGGGTCTTCGGTGCCGGCGTGCTCTGGGTCACGTGACTGGCCGGTGCGGGCTTGGGCGGGCTCACCGCGTTGCTGATACTCCCGATGATGAACAGGGCCGCTAAGACACCGCCGGGCCATACCAGGATCTTCTTGCGCCGCGACCAGCTCTTGTACCCGTGCGGCCCGTTGCCTTCTACCGGCTTGGGTGGCGGTGTGTTCATAATGCCCTCATTGTCGTTGCCTCATTTCGTTGTGTCAGCGTGACCCTACGCAGCGTGCATGCTGGTACCTAGAGGAGAATGACTAAGAAGTCAGAGTCAAACGTCACCTAACGTGACACGTATCGGACACTCTGCAACCACTTCTGTCCCGAATGCCGGTTGGCCCGAGGAACCTGTGGGCTGCCTCCGATCCCGGTGTGACCGTCTCCCGTCACGGGGGATTTAGCTGGGCTGGTGGTGCCTCGGGTGGGCTGGCCGGTGGCTGTTGGGTGGGGTGACCGGCCCAGGGAGGGTCAGGCCGAAGCGGCGGGCGGGCCGCAGGTGACCTAGAACAGGTTCATCTATTTGGTCTCGGTAGAGGCGCACCTGTGCGACCTGGAAGACCGGCTGAACGAACGCGGCATCTTCAGCGGCAACCCGATGACCGACGGCCCAGCGCGGGAAGGGGAAGGGGCGCATGACCAGACGCTGAAATCAGCGACCAGCCATACCTCAGACAGCCATCAATTGGGACGTAATGGTGCGTATCTCTTATGGGTGATCGCCAAGCCGCCAGCTGCTTTGCGACTGCTGCTTATCATTGCGATTTCTATTACAGACAGATAGCAATGCAGCCAGTATCGTCATCATCTGTGCAGTCGCAGGGTCCATCGGGTGATCATGACTATCTCGCTCGCGAGGCGAGAGCGCGTCTGGAGATCGATAAGCAACTCGTCACTGCGGGATGGTCGGTCCAGAGCCAGGAGTCTCTGAACCTCAGTGCTGGGTCCGGCGTGGCAGTGCGCGAGTTCACTTTGGAGAAGCCGCACGGCCGCGTGCAGCGAGGCTCTGGTCGATGTCGGCCAGGAGGTCATCGACCGGCTCGATACCTGCCGACAGCCGGATCAGTGATTCGGGTGCCGTCTCCGAAGACCACCGGGCGCGCCGCTCCCACGCTGACTCCACCCCCCCGAAGCTGGTCGCGGGCAGGATGATCTGTGCGGCCTTCACCACGGCGTCGGTCTCGGCGGCGGTGCCGTCCACCTCGAACGACAGCAGCGGGCCGAATCCCCGGGGCATCTGCCTGCTGGCCACTTCGAGCGTTGCCTCGTTCGTGCCCGGGTAGTGGACCGCGCGGACCCGCGGATGAGTGGCGAGGTGCCGGGCGATCGCGAGCGCGCTCTCGGATTGGCGGGCGACGCGCAGCGCGAGAGTTTTCAGGCCGCGCAGGGCCAGCCAGCTCTCGAACGGCCCGGGGATCCCGCCGCCGACCGTCCGCCAGTTCCGCAGGTCTCCCAGCAGCCCGGGGTCACGGGTCAGCACCGCCCCGAGCAGCACGTCGGAATGACCGGACGCCGCCTTGGTCAGGGAGCACAGCGAGGCTGCCGCGCCGAGGTCGAGCGGCTTCTGCAGCAGGCCGGTCGCGACGGTGTTGTCCACGATCATCGGCGCGTCCGCCGCCGAAGCCAGCCGGGCCAGCCCAGCCAGGTCCGCGACCCGCAGCAGCGGATTGGTCGGCGTCTCCGCCCACAGCACCGACGGCCTCGCCGCGAGATGGTGCTTCACCTGCGCGTGGTCGAGCAGGTCGACCGGGACCGGCACGGCACCGTGCGGCCGCAGCTGATCGGCGAGCATCCGCGTGTTGTAGTAACCGTCGTGGGGCAGCAGGACCTGCCTGCGGCCCTCCGCCAGCGCGAGCATGAGCGCCATCGACGCGGCTTGCCCCGAGGCGAAGGCGACCGCTTCGGCATCTTCCATGATTCCGAGCGCCTGTTCGAGCGCTTCCCAGCTCGGATTGCCGCCCCGCCCGTACGCGCGAGGCGGATCGGGCTCACCCCAGGAGGCGTACACGCTCGTCGGTACCAGCGGCGGCGACGCCGGCGCACCAGGATGGCGCTGCGTTCCGGCGTGGATGACCCTTGATTCCGCGGAGGGCTGGTGCTCGTTCACGCGCTTGCTCCAACTGGTGCTGGCCGGAAGGGTCAGACGCCGACGGTTCCGTCGATTCCCTCGCGCAGCAGGTCGGCATGCCCATTGTGCCGGGCGTACTCATGGATCAGATGCAGCATCACCAGCCGCAGCGACAAATCTTCGTCCCAGCGTTCGTTGTGCCTGACCAGGTCGAGTGACTCCGCAGCTTCCTCGATGCGGCGAGAGTGCTCGATCTCCGTCTGCCACGCGCCGAACGCCTCCGCCCGCGTGGCCGTGCTCGCGTCGTAGGCCACCTGGAAGTCGCCTTTCTCCGACCACACCAGCGGGATATCCTCGCCATTGATCACCCGGCGGAACCAGTTGCGCTCCACCTCGGTCATGTGCCGGACCAGGCCGAGCAGCGACAGGGCCGATGGTGGCATTGACTGGCACCGGAGCTCCTCATCCGTCAGGCCGTCGCACTTCATCGCGAGCGTCGCGCGGTGGTAGTCGAGGAATGTCCGCAGCATGATCCGCTCGTTGCCGACGAGGGGAGGGTCGAGTCGCTCGGTCGTCATCCGGGTCCTCCTGCGTCAGTTGTCGCGTGGGCTCACGCCTGGCGGGCGTCAGGGTGCGGGCTCACGCTTGTCGCGTCCGGAGCCGCAGCGAGGTCCAGCTGGCATCGGCGGTCCAGCCGCCGTCGACCGGCAGGGCCACCCCGTTGACGAACGCGCTGTGCGCGGGATCGGCCAGGAAGGCCACCGCGGCCGCTACGTCCGCCGGCGAAGCGAACCGGGCCATCGGCACCTGGTTGACGATATCGGCGTCGGTGTAACCGCCGCTGGCCTGGTCTTCGGCATCCATCTCGGTTTTGATCCACCCCGGGCAGACCGCGTTCACCCGCACACCGCGCCCGCCCCATTCGGCCGCGAGGGTTGACGTGAGCCCGACCAGGCCATGTTTGGAGGCGTTGTAGGCGGCCCGGTGCGCCACGCCGCGCAGGCCAGCAATCGAGGCCACGTTGACCACCGACCCGGACCCGGCCGCGAGCATCTGCGCGCCGAACTCCCGGCACAGCAGGAACGCGCCTGTCAGGTTGATGTCGAGCACCCGCCGCCAAGCCTCGGCCGTGGTCTCCTCGGCTGGTACCAGCAGCGAAACGCCCGCGTTGTTGACCAGCACATCGGTCCGCCCGAACCGCTCCCGGACGCCGGAAGCCAGCGCGAGGACGTCGGCCTCGGCGGACACGTCGGTCCGCGACGGCCACACCTCACCGCCGAGCGCTCTTACCTCGGCGGCGGTATCGGCCGGATCTGCCACATCGGCCAGCACCAGGATGTAGCCCTCGCTGGCCAGCGTCGCGGCGATCACCCGGCCCAGCCCGCGTGCCGCCCCAGTCACCACGGCCACGCGTCCAAGTTGCTGCATGGCAGCGTTCTATCAGAGCAACGCGGCCCGCATCCTGACCCGGTCGCTGGCCACCGTTACCGGGCCTTGCTTACCAGAGGTTGCCCCCGACCAGCACGTACAGGAACGGCACCAGGGGGATGAGGCCGAAGATCCCCCACACCACTTTCTCCACACCCGTGAGATCGCTCCGGCCAGCCAGATTGACCCACATGAGGATCACCGCGACCGGGTGAATGAGGCAGACCAAGAGCTCCAGAAGCTTCTTCATGGTCACATTCTCTACCCAGCAGCGGCCACCGCAGTCACGCCAGTTGCGTCGGTTTGGACTCGTTGGCGCCCGGCCCAGGAACCTGAAAACCTTCAGGAATCCATCAGCAAAGTCCCAGCGTCCCGTTTGCATGTCGGCAGGTTCACCCAAGGTTCAGTGCCGAAACTACCCACAGAGCGAAAAAAAGAAGGAGCTAGGTGGGCAGATCCATGAACGTCATCCAGGGTTCGGCGCTTTCGGCGGAACCAGATCAGGAGCCGTCATCTTCCGCGTACCCCGGTGCGGGCGGCCCTTATGGCTCGTACGGGGGCGGATCACCGGGACCGTACGGTTCGGGCGGCAATTGGTCCGGCGGCAATTGGTCCGGCGGCAACTGGTCCGGCGGCAACTGGTCCGGCGGCGGCGGTAACTGGTCCGGCGGTAACTGGTCCGGCGGGGGGAACGTCCCGCCGAGTCCCCGGCACCGGCGCCTCCGGCGCGGGGTTGTGTTCGGCGTGGCAGGAGTTGCGCTGGCCGCCGCGGCCGCCGTCGGCTCCTACGATGCCGTCCAGGGCGGGGGCAGCTCGACGGGCCACGCCACCACCAGCGCCAACACTGTGCTCAGCACCTCCCAGATCACCAGCAAGGTCTCACCCGGCCTTGTTGACGTGGTGTCGACCCTCGGCGATGAGAATGGCGAGGCGGCAGGCACGGGCATGGTGCTGACCTCAACCGGTGAGGTGCTGACCAACAACCACGTGATCGACGGCGCGACCTCCATCTCCGTCACCGACATCGGGAACGGCCGGACCTACAAGGCCTCCGTCGTCGGCTACGACAAGACCCAGGACGTCGCGGTTCTGCAGCTGCAGGACGCCTCCGGCCTGACCACGGTCAGCCTGGGTAATTCCGCCACCGTCAGCACCGGCCAGAGCGTTGTTGCCATCGGGAACGCGGAAGGCAAGGGCGGCCAGCCGTCGGTGGCGACCGGCAGCGTCACCGCGCTCAACCAGTCCATCACGGCCAGCGATGACGGCTCCGGCAGTTCGGAGCAGCTGACCGGGATGATCGAGACCAACGCGCCGATCGAGCCCGGCGACTCAGGCGGCCCGCTGGTCAACTCGGCCGGCCAGGTGGTCGGCATGGACACCGCAGCCTCGACGTCCAGCGAGACGCCGAGCGCGCAGGCGGCGAATCCGGGCCAGCCGAGCCAGGGCCAGACCGGGCAGAGCCAGAGCGGGCAGAGCCAGTCAAGCGGGACTCAGGCCTTCTCCATCCCGATCAACGAGGCGGTTTCCATCGCGGCGCAGATCGACGGGGGCAAGTCCTCCTCTTCGCTTCACCTCGGCTCCACCGCCTTCCTTGGCGTCGAAGTGAGCAGCACCAGCACCGGCTCCAGCACCGGCTCCGGCTCCGGCGCGGGTGGTCTCGGCGGCGGTTACGGCTCGGGCAGTGACGGCGGCTATGGCTACGGCGGCGGTTACGGCTCAAGCGGTGATGGCGGCTATGGCTACGGCAGCGGTGACGGCGGCACCAGCACGACCTCGGGTGTGCAGATCGAAGGGGCCCTGTCCGGTTCGCCCGCGGCCAGTGCCGGGCTGAGCGCTGGTGACGTGATCACATCCATCGGCGGCCAGTCGGTCACCTCGGCGACGCAGATGCAGTCGATCATCGCGGCCTACCACCCCGGCGACAAGGTCAGCATCAGCTGGACCGACGCCTCCGGCCAGACCCAGACCGCCACGGTGACGTTCGCCAGCGGGCCGGCTGACTGAGCCTCCTGCGGCTCGCCATCCCGGTTGCGACATGCTGAAGCCCCTGCGGGTACTACCACCCGCAGGGGCTTCAGCATGTTCCGCCTGGTGTGTGGCGCACCGGGCCGCTCGGACGGTGACCATTGCGCGGTCAGCGCCGCGGCAGCGGTTACCGGCCGCTTCCGGCTGCTAGCAGCGGCTGGCGTAGGCCCCGGTCATGTAGGTCGTCCACGCGCCCCAGTCGGTGCCGTCCGAGCTGATGGCGACGGCGGCCTCGGCGTTGGCCTGCGGGTCGAGCGTGGCCTCTGCGCCGTGCGAGGCGTTGATCTGCCACAGGCCATAGTCGGCGGTCGGGCTGATGGCGTTCGGGTTGCCGCCCGACTCGGCCATGGCGATCTCCGCGGCCATGAACGCCTCGCCCGCCGAACCGCCGGCCTGCTCCCACAGCGACTCCAGGCCGCTGCAGCTGTACGTGCCTGCCGCGGTCGTCGTGGCCCCGGTCGAGACCTGGGAGACGGTCGTCGTCGGCGCACTGCTCGCCGCAGGCGCGCTGCTCTCGCTGGTGCTGCTCTGGACGGGGGCGGCGTGCCGGGCCTGGTACCCGCTGCCCTGCGAGCTCGAGATGCTCGACGTGGTGGCCGGCAGCTCGGACGCGGGCAGTGTGTAATCGGCGGGCGGATCAGCCGGGATGCTCAGCGTCTCGCCCGGGTAGATCAGGTTCGGGTTGGAGACGGTCTTGTTGTTCACGTGGTAGAGCCACTGCCAGTCGCCGGACTTCCCGTAGAAGTGGCCCGCGATGCTGGACAGCGTGTCGCCGGAGTGGACCGGGTAATTCTGGCTGGTCTCCGCGGCACGGGTGACCGCGTCCAGGTGGACGGAGCCCGCGTAAGCGGCAGCGGCCTTGGTGGCGACCAGGGCCTGCACGGCAGAACTGGCGCCCGCGGCCGCGGCGTGCTCCGTCTTGGCGGTCACGACGGCCTCTGCCACGGTGCGGTGCTGGACGGGGGCCGCGGCGTGCCCGTGCGGGACCGCCATCAGCGCGCCCGCGGTCACCGCCATTGCGGGTGCTGCCTTGCCCGCCTTCTCCGCGACCTTCTCCACCTGCGACGGCGTTGTGTGCCGTCCCGACCGCATGAGCTTCATCTTGCGGCCGTGCCTATGCGCTGAACCCACAAAGCTCCCCATCGTCGTATCGGTGCCTGCTTACTTACGCTGCTCGTGGGAGCAGGTTTTCG
>Ga0302320_10007564_pt1 | contig 23875 bp, 19 predicted proteins | sample Bog_T0_3_FD_202130 | JGI IMG/M metagenome (GOLD analysis project Ga0302320, IMG submission 202130) | Peat permafrost microbial communities from Stordalen Mire near Abisko, Sweden - Bog_T0_3 | ecosystem: Environmental > Terrestrial > Soil > Wetlands > Peat | place: Sweden: Abisko, Stordalen Mire...
GCCCTCTGCTGACGAAACTGACCCATTCGACCGAGCCCGCCATCACCCTCTCGGAAGCGGCGGTGTTGGGCCAATGAACATCCAGCAGGCCGCCGCCAAACTAAGAGCCCGCGCAGTCTCCGCCGTAGAACTGGCAAAGGACTCCCTCCGCGCCATCCGCAGCCACCAACCCAGCCTCAACGCCTTCATCACCATCACGGAAGATCTGGCGCTCGCCCAGGCCCGCCAGGCAGACGACGAACTGGCCCGAGGCATCGACCGTGGCCCCCTCCACGGGATCCCCTACGCTCTCAAAGACGTCTTCTCGACGAAAGGCATCCGCACCACCTGCGGCTCTAAGATCTTCGCCGACCACGTTCCCGACCACGACGCCGCAGTCTACGAGAAGCTCACCGAAGCCGGCGCCGTCCTGATGGGCAAGACCGGCCTGCAGGAATTCGCCTACGGGATCACCTGCAACAACCCGCATTTCGGCGCCATCCGCAATCCGCACGACCCTCTGCGTATCCCCGGCGGCTCGAGCGGCGGATCCGGCGTGGCCGTGGCGACCGGCATGGTCTTCTTCGCCATGGGCAGCGACACCGGCGGCTCCATCCGCATCCCCGCTGCCTTCTGCGGATGCTTCGGACTCAAGCCCACCTCTGGCCGCGTCAGCCGCTACGGAGTCATGCCCCTCGATTTCAGCCTCGACCACATGGGCCCGCTTACACGCACCGCGCGTGACGCCGGGCTCGTGCTGAATGCCATCGCCGGATTCGACATCCGCGACGATACTTCGTCACATCAGCGAGTCGAGGATTACGCCGCCGGTACTTTCGTACTGGCAGGGAAGCGAATCGGCGTTCCGGAGAACTTCTTCCGGGAACGCCTTACTCCCGAAGCAGCGTCGGCATATGACGCAGCCCTTGCGCGAGCCGACGCTGCCGGAGCACGCCTCGTCCCGCTGCGCGTCCCCGACCCGGCCGAGATCAATATCCTCAGCCGCGTAATTCTCCTCGCCGAGGCCTCCGCGTTGATGGAACCCTATCTCGATCGCCGCGGCGATTTCGGAACCGACGTGATCGCACTCCTCGACCAGGGCCGTTTGCTCGCCGCCACCGATTACATTAATGCGCAGCGTCTGCGCAGACTATATCAACGCGATTGGGCGAAGTTATGGGATCGGGTGGATTGTATCTTTACTCCAACCGCACCCATCGCGGCGCCACTTATCAGCGAGACTCACGTAGTTATCGACGACGTGACTGAGGATGTTCGCCTGGCGTCTACGCGGCTGGTACGCGCCATTAATGTGCTGGGTCTTCCCGCGGCTTCGCTGCCATTACCGGTAAGGGGCTTACCGATCGGATTGCAGGTTATCGGCAAGCCTTTCGATGAGGCGGGAGTGGTCGCGACCGCTCAGGCGCTCAGCTTGATTAACTGATGTCAATATCCCTAAGTTATTAAAATTGCAGTAGTTTCGCTTCCAAAATCTGCGGAAATCAGGTTAGGGATTTACCGCTTTGCGGAGATTCCTCGGGTGTTTTTGCCCGCAGATTCCAAAAACAGAATCGACATCCCGATTGCTCTGGCGAAGCGTATTTGCTTTCAATGGTATAGCCCTTGACGAATTGGCTCCCTACTTGCACATAGCGCCGCCATGATTAACCGATTTCGGCGTAACCACGCCGTCGTAGTTACATCGCTCCTGTTCGCACTTACTCTGGTTAACCAGGGACTCGCTCAGATTACCAGCGGCGATCTCACTGGCCTGATCACCGATGCCAGCGGAGGTGCCGTGCCCGGTGCGACCGTAGACTTGACGAATGAGGCCACTGGTGTGAAGGCCACGCAAACGTCCGATGCAACGGGCGAGTACCATTTCTATAACCTTGCCATCGGCATGTACGATCTGTCGGTCTCGGCGAAGGGCTTCGCCCCGACAGACGCGAAGGGCATCCCGATCTTAACCAACCGCATGGGAACGCAGAACATCACCCTGCAGGTAGGCCAGACAGCCACTTCAGTCGAAGTGACGGAATCCGCCGGAACGGTCGATTCCAGCACGGCTCAGATCACCAACAACTACGAGACCAGAGTTGTGGCCGACCTGCCGAGTTCCTCCTCGGGCCAGGGCGTGATCAATCTTTCGCTCCTGTCCGCCGGCGTAGCGTCGGCTGGAGGTATTGGCATTGGCGAAGGTCCTTCCATCGGCGGTCAGCGTCCGCGCAATAACAACTTCACCGTCGAAGGCATCGACAACAATGAGAAGTCCACCACCGGTGCGCTGATCTACGTCCCGAATGATGCAGTCCAGGAATTCACCGTCCTGCAGAACCTTTTCACGGCGGAATTTGGCCATTCCTCGGGCGGCCAGTTCAACACCATCGTGAAGTCGGGAACCAATGAATATCATGGCATCATCTACGACTACCTGCAGAACCGCAACCTGAATGCTATCGACCAGGCCAATCAAAACGCGGGTTTCAAGAAGAATCCTCGTTTTGACAGTAATCGCCTGGGCGCTAATTTTGGGGGGCCCGTCATTAAGAACAAGCTCTTTTTCTTTGCCGATTTCGAATACAACCCCACCGGCCAAAGCTCTTCCACAATTTCCGGTTTGGCCGCTCCCACGGCGGCTGGCTACGCGACACTCGCGGCGCTCCCTGGGATCAGCCAGACCAACCTGAAGATCGTGCAGCAGTACAGCCCGGTGGCCCCACAGGCCGACCAGGGGGTTCAACCCTACACGCTGCCGAATGGCGGAACGATCAATATCCCCATCGGCACGCCGAACCTCGTAGCGCCGAACTTCCAGAATCAGTACTATCTGGTAACTTCAATCGATTACAACCTTTCCGATAAAGATCAGCTGCGCGGGCGTTTTCTCTACAATAAGACTTCCGGTTTCCCCCCCAGCGACGAAGCCGAGCTTCCCGCTTTCCTCGTCGCCGTTCCCATCACCAACTACCTTGCGACATTCACCGAGTTTCACGATTTCACCCCCAGCCTGACCAACGAATTTCGCTTTGGATACAGCCGGTTCAACCAGCAGCTGCCGGCGGGGAATTTTAAGTTCCCCGGCCTCGATTCGTTCCCGAATATCACTTTCGACGAACTGGGAATCCAGCTCGGGGTTAACTCGAGTTCCCCGCAGGAAACCATTCAAAACACCTACCAGTTCACCGACAACCTGAGTTGGGTGAAAGGCAGGCACACTTTCAAGTTTGGCTTCGACGGACGCAAGTACATCTCTCCGGAAACATTTACCCAGCGCGAGCGCGGCGATTACGAATACTCACAGATCACCGATTTTTTGTTTGACCTGACGCCGGCCGACCTCGCCGAACGCACTACTGGCAACCCGGTCTACTATGGCGACCAGATTTCGACGTATTTCTACGCCAGCGACAACTGGAAAGTGCGGCCGGATCTCACCATTGACCTGGGCGTGCGCTATGAGTTCACCAGCGAACCGTACAGTGTGCGTCTGCAAAATGTCAACGCCCTTGCCAGCGTTCCAGGATTGATCAACTTCACCACGCCCCAGCCGCAATATACCAACTTTGCCCCGCGTCTCGGGGTTGCGTGGTCCCCTGGACACAGCGGCAACACCTCTGTTCGCGCCGGATTTGGCATGGCTTACGACGTTCTTTTCGACAACATCGGAATCACCACGCTTCCTCCGCAGTTTTCGCAAACGGTGGACGTCACCTGCGGCGCGGATAACGATTGGCAGTGCCCTGGCGGTTTCCTCGCCAAAGGCGGAATTCCTCCCAGCGCCAGCGCCGGAACGCTGACCGCAGCCCAGGCACGTGCGGGCACGTCTGCCTACAATCCGAATCAAGTGCTTCCGTACTCCGTCAACTGGACCCTCGGCGCGCAGCACTCGTTCGCCAAAGACTATGTTCTCGAAGTGCGCTACGTGGGTACACGCGGCGTTCACTTGCCGACCCAGATTCAGCTCAACATGGCTCCCATTGTTACGCCTACCAATTTCCTTCCGACCTACACCTCGAATCCCGGTCAGGCGGCACTGAACGCATTGCCTCTGACCTTGAACACACTCGAGGCCGAATACTCGGCCACGGCCACGCCGAACATATCGGGCGGCATGCTCCCGCAGTGGTACAACGCCGGTTTCGAAAGTAAGATCACTTCTTACCAGCCCTGGGGCTGGTCGCTCTATAACGCTCTCGATGTGCAACTCGACCGGCGCCTGACGCGCGGGTTATTGATGCGCGGCGCTTACACCTGGAGCCATAACATCGACAACAGCACGGCGGAGTTCAATACCACCGTATTTACTCCGCGCCGCGCTGAAAACTCTCAGAACCTGACGCCCGAAAAGGCCACTTCGGCCCTTGACCGCCGTCAACGGTTAACCCTGACGATGCTCTACGATCTCCCCTACTACTCGCACAGCCCGAATTACTTCATGAAGAACGTTGTCGGCAATTGGGAAGTTGCACCCGTCTACACATTCCAATCGCCCGAATACTACACGGTGCAGAGCGGTACCGCTGGGCTGCTGAACGGCGACGGCGCGAATGTGGATCGGGCTATCGACAACCCTTCCGGCGTCCCCAACACGAGTACCGCGGTTACCGCGTTAAAGAACAGCGCGGGACAAACGGTCGCCTACCTTGCCAACAATCCCAACGCCCAGTACATTCAGGCTGGGGTGGGCGCGTATCCTAACGTGGGCCGCAACACGCTGCCGGGGCGACGGATTGACAGCATCGATATGACGCTGGCTAAACGCGTGGCGTTCCGCGAACGCTACCAGGTGGAGTTTCTGGCGCAGTTCTTCAACTTACTCAATCACCCGCAGTTTGTGCCGGACAGCATTAACAATGTATTCAACAACACCTACAACGTCCCGTCTTATCGGACGATGCTTCTCACGGGCAATCCGGCATTCAACAATCCGGAAGCGGTCCTTGGCAGCAATCCCCGTACGATACAGCTGGTCCTGAAGTTGAAGTTCTAAGCCAGCGTTGAACGCAGTAAGCAAACGGGCCCGGGCATCAAGCCTCGGGCCCGTTTTTTTGTCCCGTTATACTGATACCAGCGCATGAAAAAACGCCTGCTCAACGGCCTGCTCGCGGTCCTCCTGATCGTTACAGCGACGCTTGCGCTGTGGCAGGTCTCCTTCAATTTTTCCTTCGCGCCCGGCGATCCCGACCAGACTTTCGTCTTCTTCGGCCTCTCCCTGCTGATCTTCCTGCTGATGGTGACGCTCGGCTTCATGCTGGTGCGCATCGTCGTCAAGATGTGGGTGGAGCGCCGCCGCGCCGGCTCGCGCATCCGCACCAAGTTAGTGGCGGGCGCATTGATCCTGAGCCTCATGCCCGTGTTCTTTATGGTGCTGTTCAGCTGGGAGGTCATGAACCGCACGCTCGCCAAGTGGTTCACCGGCCCCACCGAACATGTGACGGAGGACATCCGGCGCATCGCGGCGGCGCTCGACCATCAGACCCGGGGCAAGGCCCTCGCCGAAGCGCAGTTGCTCGCGTCGATGCCGGAGGCGGCCCGCCAGATTGAAGCCCCGGCCGCGGACACGCCGTGGCTCGATAGCTTCTGCCGCCAGCGCGGGATTTCCGGAGCGCAGATTCTTCCTTCGGGATCCATGGAGCCGGTCGCGCGCTTCGGTCAGTTCCCTGGCAGGCGGGATCCTCCGGCGCAGACCGCGGCCGCCCCCATCATGCGCGACGGCGTCACCATCGGAGCCGTCTTCATCGACGAGGCGGTGCCCATTAACTTCGCGCAGCGCGTGAAGGACATCGAAGCCGACGTGCGTCTCTTCCGGCAATTGGACGCGCAGCGCACGGCGACGCGCCGCAGCTATACTGGTCTCATTTTTCTGATCGCGATCTTCGTCCTCTTCGTGGCCGGATGGCTGGCGCAGTATCTGGCGCGCCAGATCAGCGAACCGATCTCGGCGCTGCTGCGTGCGGCCGAAGAAGTCAGCAAAGGCAATCTGGGTCATCGCGTCAATGTGAAGGCCATCGACGAACTGGCGCAGCTGGTCAGCGGCTTTAACCGCATGACGGCCGACCTCGAAGCCAACCGCGGAGAACTCGAAGCGCGCCGCCGCTTCACTGAAGCCATTCTCGAAAGCATCCCCACCGGCATCATTTCCATCGACTCCTCGGGCACCGTGCGCCGCGTCAACAAGGCTCTGGACGTGATGCTGCCGGAAGTCAATACGCGGGCTGCCACGCGCCTCGACGATCTGTTCGCGCGCGAGGACGCAGTTGAGATCCGCTACCTGATGAATCGAGCGCGCCGCACCGGAGTCGCCTCGCAGCAGCTCGAAGTGAAGACGACGGGCAAGACACTCCACCTCGCCATCACCGTGGCCGCCGTCGAACGCGGGCGCAATCCCGGTTACGTGGTCGTGATCGAAGACACCAGCGACCTGCTGCGCGCGCAAAAGACCGCCGCGTGGAGCGAAGTGGCGCGCCGCGTGGCGCATGAGATCCGCAACCCGCTCACGCCCATCACGCTTTCGGCCGAGCGCATCATCCGCCAGGCTAATCGCACCGCATTCACGCCGGCCGTGGACCGGCTGCTGCGAGAATGCGCGGGCACGATTCTTGAAGAAACCGAATCGGTGAAGCGTCTGGTCGACGAGTTCTCGCAGTTCTCGCGCCTGCCCGCCGCGCGCCCCGTGGTGTGCGATCTGAACGACGTCGTCTCGAACGCCATCAGCGTCTTCGAAGGCCGCCTCGAAGGCATCGAGCTGAATGTCGATCTGGCGCCCGGCTTGCCGTCCGTCTGCGTGGATCCGGAGCAGTTCAAACGCGTGGTCGTCAACCTGATCGATAACGCCGCCGAAGCTATGCAGGACGCACCGGTGAAGATCCTCAACGTAACCACGCAGCCAGGCATCGCGGATACGGTGGAGATAGTTTTCGCGGATTCCGGTTGCGGGATTACGCCCGATCAAAAGGAGAAACTCTTCCTGCCTTACTTCTCGACCAAGGGCCGCGGCACGGGCCTGGGACTCGCCATCGTCAGCCACATTCTCTCCGAGCACGACGCGAGCATTCGGATCGAGGACAATAAACCCAGTGGCGCGCGTTTCACGGTCGAGGTTCCGGCAGTTGCGATTGAGGAGCAGAAGAGCACGGTGACGGACGCCGCGGTCAGCGCATGAATCCGCCACGCATTCTGATCGTCGACGACGAGCCGGGCATTCGCCAATCGTTGAGCGGCGTCCTTGCCGATGAAGGTTTTCACGCCCAGGCCGTCGAGAGCGGAGAAGAGTGTCTCGATGCGCTGGCTGCCGCCATCCACGAGATCGTTCTTCTCGACATCTGGCTGCCGGGAATCGACGGCCTTGAAACGCTGAGCCGGATTCAGCAGATCCCCGCGTCCGACCGGCCGTTGGTGGTGATGATCTCGGGCCACGGAACCATCGAGACGGCGGTGAAGGCCACCAAGCTGGGCGCCTTCGATTTTCTTGAAAAGCCGCTCTCCATCGATCGCGTTCTGTTAGTGGTGAAGCATGCCATCGAGCACCGGAGGCTGCGTCTCGAGAACGATCAACTGCGCGAATCGGTGAGCGAGGAGTCGAACATCGTGGGGGACAGTATTCCCATCAAGGCATTGCGGCAGCAACTGGCCCTGATGGCAGGCACCAACGGCCGTGTGCTGATCTACGGTGAGAGCGGCACGGGCAAGGAACTGGTGGCGCACGCGCTGCATGCCATGAGCCATCGCGCCGCGCATCCGTTTGTGGAGGTGAACTGCGCCGCCATCCCCGAAGATCTGATCGAGAGCGAGCTTTTCGGCCACATGAAGGGCAGCTTCACGGCCGCCCACGAGCGCAAGGTGGGCAAATTTCAGAAGGCCGACGGCGGCACGCTGTTTCTCGACGAGGTCGGCGACATGAGCCTGAAAACCCAGGCGAAAGTGCTGCGCTCACTCGAGGAGCAACGCTTCGAGCCGGTGGGCGCGCACGAATCCATTCGCGTGGATGTGCGCGTAGTGGCGGCCACCAACAAGAATCTCGAAGAAGAAATCGAGAAAGGTAATTTTCGCGAGGATCTTTTTTACCGCCTGAACGTGATCCCGTTTCACGTGCCGCCGCTGCGGGAGCGCAAGGAAGATATTCCCCTCCTCGCCGCTTATTTCCTTGCCGAGTTCACGCGCTGCTACGGACGCAAGCCCAAGGAATTGACGCCTCCCGCGCTGCAGATGCTGCAGGAGCACCACTGGCCGGGCAACGTACGCGAACTGCGCAATCTGATCGAGCGTATCGTAATATTGAATCCGCAGAGCCGGATCGACGCGCGGCATATTCCGCTGCAGGCGGCGCGCAAAGGCGGCGTCGATAAGCCGCACGATCGCTACGGGAGTCTGCAGGATGTGCGCGAAGCGGCGGAGCGCGAATACATCCAGAAGAAGCTCGAAGAGGCCAACGGAAACGTCAGCCGGACAGCGGAACTACTGGGCCTCGAGAGAAGTAATCTCTACCGGAAGATGCGCGCGCTGGGCATCGCTCCCCGCGAATAACGCCGCGTTGTTTGCCACACTGGCGCGCCAATTGCTCCCGCCACCCAGCGGGAGAGACTGGCTATGCGGCAAGAAGGCTATCGGGACACAACCGAAGACACCACACAGCTTACAGTAGATCGCAATCGGCGGCGCGTACTGGCCGCCAGCACGCTGACCGGAGACCGGGTGCACAACCAGGCCGGTGAAGATCTGGGCAAGATCGAAGAAATCATGATCGATTTGCCGACGGGCCGCGTAGCTTACGCGGTCCTTTCATTCGGCGGATTCATGGGACTCGGCGATAAGCTTTTCGCCGTGCCCTGGAGCGCGCTGCGCATCGACGAAGGCGAGCACGAGTTCGTCCTCGACGTGGAGCGCAGCGTTCTAGAGAGCGCCCCTGGATTCGACAAGGGCAACTGGCCCGATATGGAAGCGCCCTCGTTCGGAACGTGGATTCACCAGCACTACGGGCGTACTCCATATTGGGAGCACGATGTTACCGACGCGGGCGATTACGTTGGCGACAACCGGCAAACGAATCGCAGCATCGAGTACGAATCGGTTACCGGCTATCGCGCCGGCGGCCGCTGATTTTCAAGAAACGCAACGAAAAGGGAAAAAGACGATGGCAAATATTTCAACTCTCAACGAACTGTTCGTGGAAGAACTACGCGATTTGTACGACGCCGAGAAGCAATTGACCAAGGCACTGCCCAAGATGGCAAAGGCCGCGTCCTCGGATAAATTGCGCGCGGCGTTTGAAGAACATCTGCAACAGACGGAAGGCCATGTGGAACGTCTGGAACAGATATTCGAGGCCCTGGGCGAAAAGGCAACGGGCAAGAAATGCGCCGCTATGGCCGGTCTGGTGAAGGAAGGCGACGAGATCGCGAGCGAGACTGAACCGCCCGTACGCGATGCCGGTCTGATCGCCGCCGCGCAGAAGGTGGAACATTACGAGATCGCGGGTTATGGGGCGGCGCGCACCCACGCCGAACTGCTGGGCCAGGAGGACGCCGTTGAGCTTCTCGAGGAAACCCTCGAGGAGGAGAAGGAGACTGACGCTAAGCTGACCGAGTTGGCGGAAAGCACTGCTAACGAGGAAGCGGCGGGTTCGGGATCGGGATCGGGATCGCGCCGCGCACCGGCTAAGACGCGTACTGCCGGCAGCAGCACGAGTCGCCGCTCATAAAATCGGGGAGGAGGGGCCTCACGGCCCCGTCCTCCCACCCCACCGTACGGTTTGACCGAAGCTGAGGAATGACCTTTACGCGACAGCCGGGTTCAGCCCACCGGCGCGGTCGCCCGCAGACCCGCCGGATCTACCTCGCAGCGGATGGTTCCGGTCATCACGGCCCATGGTGACTTCACCCCTGAATACAAGTCATACTGAGCACACCAAGCCCAAGGCGTACTCCACCCGCTGCTGACTTCATTGTGGAGCAGGCGGTTTCGCCTCCGCTTTCGCTGTTGCTAGGCGTTTTCGTGGAGATTGTGGTGAATCGCGTAGAGCGCGAGTTCCAGGCGGTCGGAAACGCCCAACTTATCGAAGATGTTGTGCAGGTGGTTCTTCACCGTCTGCTCGCTGATAAACATCCTCTCAGCCATTTCCTTGTTCTTGAAACCCTGCGCGACCAGAATCACAATCTCTCGCTCGCGCTGGCTTAGCGCCGCGCCTTGGTCGCGTACTCCCAGCCTTGAGGAAGTGCCGTTCGAAGAGCCGCCTTTTTTGGCGAGGCGGCGGATTACTTCGGCAGTCGTGGCGCGATCCAGCCAGAACTCCCCCGCGTGAACTTTGCGCACGCTCTTAAGCAGCAGTTCGGTGGAGGTGTGTTTGGGCACGATGCCACAGCAGCCTTGGCGTACGGCCTCCACAAAATCTTCCTTGGCATCGCCGCTGGTGAGCATGATCACACGCCCCGCGAGCCTCGATTCCTGGATAGAAGCAAACACCTTCTGGCTGCCGGCCGAACTGGCGGGCCAGCCCATCAGGATAATGTCGGGCCGGAACTTGCGTATCTGCTCGGTGGCTCCGGAAGGGGATTCGGCCGAGGCGACGACCTCAAGATCGGGCTGAGCGGCGAGAAGACGTGCCAGCCCATCGCGGAAAAGGCTGTTTTCGTCGACCAGCACAATCCGGATTCTAGGGCTGCCATTGACCGGTAAGTCCATAGCTGCTTGTTCTTTAGCTCTGTTCTCCGAGCCTGCTACTCGACTTACTTTCATGCTATTGTGCGCTTACCGACAGTTTATAGTTCTAGTACTTTCTTGTCAACCCTGCTTCTCGGAAGGAAATTTTCTTCCTGGCGTACCCGAAGCGGACTGTCTTCGGATAGAGTTGAAAAGGTAAAAATGACGCAGGAACTTGGCGAATTGGAATATCAGCGCTTCTGGAAAGGCCTCCAGCAGCTGGGGCTCAATGCCTACGAAGCACGAACATATCTGGTGCTGCTGGGGCATTCGCGGTTTAAGGCCCTCGAATTAGCGCCCAGGTCTCACGTTCCGCGGCAAAAAATCTACGAAGTTCTCGACAGCCTGGTGGAAAAGGGCTTCGCGCGAGTGGTGCAGGATCGCACCAAACTGTTCTCGGCGGTCGAGCCCAATCTGGCGATTCCCGCTTACCTGGCGCGCCGGCGGCAAATTCTGGAGCACGAGCTTACCGATCAGGCGCGTTCCGCCAACAACCTGATGGAGGATCTGATCGGACTCTATTCCGAGGGCCGTGGTGGCCGCGGCACGCTGGATTTTCTCCGAATTGTTTCCGAGCCGACACAAACGGCGTCCGAATACCGGCGCATGCTGGGCTCCGTTAAGGGAGAATACCTGGAATTTTCGAGGCCTCCATATGCCGTGGACCCGCTTGACGAGAAGTTGGTGCGGCAGGCGCGTTTGAACGGGGTTTCGTGCCGGTTGCTGATTGAAACGGGAACGCTCGACGAGCTTCATCGGCTGCGTCTGGGCGAATACGCGGCGGCGGGAGTAGGCATCCGCCAGGCGCCGTCGCTGCCGTTGAAACTGGCCCTGTTCGATGGGCGCAGCGGGCTGATCGCGCTGCTCGACCCGGTGATCAGCAAGCCCACGTGGACTTCACTGGTGTTCGAGCACGCGGGGTTTGGGGAAGCCATGAAGCATCTGTTCGAAGACCGGTGGCTGCGGGCTGCGGAATTTCTGGAGGCGGTGGCTTAAGAGGGATGTGGTGGGCAAGGCTGTGTAGTTTGGGCATTTTCACGCGCCCGCCGATAGATTATTTTGCCTGGGGCCAGGGGTTGGCGAAGCGCGGGTCGTGAAGCACTTCCTCGTCGGTGAGTGACTTGAGAAACTCGATCAGATCCGCGCGATCCTGCTTCGAAATCGTGAAGCCGCCGATCAGTGGATCCTTATTCGGGTTGTCATGGCTCCTGCCGCCCGCCGCGTAGTGGTCGAGTACGCCTGCGAGATCCGGAATACTGCCATCGTGCATGTAAGGCGCCGTGACGGCGATGTTGCGCAGGGTGGGAGTCTTGAATTTGCCCGTGTCCGCCGGGTCTTTGGTGAACTCATAGATGCCCACGTTTGGCTCGGGATACGATTGATAGAGACCGGTATTGTGAAATTCGATTTCGCGATCGGCGTCCGCCTGCGAAATGGTGGCGTCCGAGAAATTAGCTCCGCCATGGCAGCGGAAGCAGTGGATGCGCTGGTCGAAGAACAGAATCTCGCCGCGCTTCGCCGAGTCCGAAACGGCGCTGTCCTCGCGTTTGTAGTGGTAATGATCGTAAGGCGACCGAGCGGAGACAATACTTCTTTCGAAACAGGCCACGGCGCGCGTAACGTTGGCAATATTGAAGGGATCGGCGTCGCCTGGGAAAGCCGCCGCGAAGAGGGCGCGATACTTGGTATCGGATCGGAGCGTGGGGAGGAAGCCATCCCCCTTGCGAAGGCCGAGTTCGACGGGATGGTCTCCGAACATCGGCACCAGCGCCTGCTTCTCCAGTAGTTTCATCTGCGGATTGCTCCACGTGAGTGCGCCAGAGTAAGCCACGTTGACCAGGCTCATGGCGCCGCGCGAGTGCGATTCGCCGGTGGCTCCGAGGCCTGTTGCGCGGCCGTCCGTGAAGGCCAACTCCTGTTTGTGGCAGGTTGCGCAGGATGATTTTCCATTGACCGACATGCGCGTATCGTAGAAAAGATACCGGCCCAATTCGACCTTGGCCGTTGTCATCGGATTGTCGGCGGGCACGTACGGCAGAGGAAAGCCTTTAGGCAGGTTCCACTGGTAATCGGCGGCTTTTACGGGCACGACGAACGCGACAGCCAGTGTTGCCAGCGTCAGCGATACGTGTAGCGTCCTGGATGGAGACACGGCGGCGTCCTTTATTTGAGCAAGCGCACGACTTCAATCGATTCCAGCATACGGACCGAGCGCGCGCCTGCCTTATCGGCCGGGATGGTAAGCCGGAGAGGTCCCTGATAGCCGAACAGCGGCTTTCCGTCGAGCTTATCCGCCACCAGAATCTGCTCGTTGCCGAATGCGGCGTCGATCTCGCCGAGGGTGAACACGACCTGGTAGCCATCGTGCGCTTTGGCGACGATATAGCTGGCGAGCGTCTTGCCGCGGAGCTGATTGCCCAGGGGCGCACCAGCGCGCTTCAGGACCTCACGCAAATTCACGCCCTCATATTCCACGGTGGTTCCATCCTGCTCGTTGACGGTCCCCTTTTCACGAGGCATGGCTGCAAGGTCTTCCGCCTTGAGGGTGAGGGGCGTGGGGATGTCACCGGTTATGGTCAGTGTGGCGGGCTGAGGCGCCGGCGCCTGGGCCAACGCAAGGCCCGCGCCGATGGCGGCCACCATCGAAAACTTCAGCAGTGCGAAGCATTTTGACATAAGGGCTCCTAAAATTTATACCGCAGGTTCAGAAACCAGTTGCGGCCCTCTTCAGGATAACCGGCGGTGAAGTAATAGTTCCGGTCGAACAGGTTCTTGATTCCGGCCTGAACGGTAATTCCGGAACGAATCGGCGCCGAGACATAGAGATCGGTGGTCGCATATGACTCCGCGTAGGGCTGATAAAACGGGGACGAGGCCGCATATGTCGTGTCCTGCAGAATCAGTCCGCTTTCGTATCGTTCATCGAGAATCCCGAGGATTTGATGGGGTAACCGATAAGATACGTTGCCTTCGAACTTGTTCTTTGGCAGAGTGGGCAGAATGGTGATGCTGGTATTCACCGCGCTCACGTTGGGCAGGGAAGCGAAATCATAAGAGATGCCGCGATTGAGATAACTGTAGCTCGCATTCAGCGTCAGGCGCGATATCGGCGTGCTGCGCACCTCAAACTCGATTCCCTGATGGACCTCCTTCCCGATGTTGGCCATCTCGTTGCAGAAGCCGTTGATCTTGCTGTTCGGGCAATACTCGGTGGCTGCCGTGGTTCCGCCTGGGTCCGTCACGTAAACAGATTCGATCGCGTTATGAAGATCGCTCCGGAAGAGCACGATCTGTGCCACCGTTTTGAGCCCGATGACCTGCCTGAAACCCACATTCCAGTTCAGGCTGTGTTCCGGCAGGAGGTTGGGATTCGGCAGCCCCGCTCCCAGACTGGCAGAGTAGATATCTTTCAGCATGGGGAAGCGTCCCCGGTCGGCGAAGGTTGCAAAGAAACTGCCCGACTCCGTGACTTTATACGAAACCGCTGCCTGGGGATTGTAGTTCCACGCGTGCGCGGTACATCCGGAGAATGATGTGTTGGCGGGAGAGGCAATACAAGTGAACGGCAGCAACCCGGTCATGGCGCTGTTGTATTGCTGCCCCTGCAGGCCATCGAAATGGTCAGCGCTGAAACCGAGGGTGGCCGAGAGGCGGGAGGAAATCCTGATTACGTCCTGCAGTCCGATCGAGGTCTGAATATCGGCATCCTTCAGGACGGGCTCGATCAGAGGAAACGGCGAGATACCCGGGTAGATCCCGTGTTCGGTGTGTACGTCGTTCTTCAGGAAAAAGGAGGCGCTGAACACATTCCGAGGAAGCTTGCGGGTGGTGAACTCGCTGGAAAATCCATCGTTGTGCTCATTGTACATGCTGTGCTCGGCGCTCTTCGTGTTCATGACGCTGTAGGTGTCGTTCGAGTACATATCGATGTCGTTCTGGAACTGCGTGTAGAAGGCGCGGAACCTGATGGAGCCGGCGTCGCCGAGCTGGGTATTGGAATGGAAGTAATAGTTATCGGTATTCCAATACGGCCAGTCCCAGAAGTTCTTGAACGTTGCGGTGGTATCGGGCCCCTGATAAAGAGGAGAACCTTTTTGCCCTTTCAGGTTGCTGTAGCTCAGCACGTATTCGTCGCCTTCTCTGGGCGTCCAGCCGGCGCGGCCGGTGAATCTCTCCTGCCGCGACCAGGAATCGTTCAAACGATCGGTCATAACGATGTTCGGCAGGTTCACGTATTGGTAGACAGGGAAGTTGCCCGACAGCGGAATGTAGCTCAGTTGCTTCCAGTCGATCGAGCCCTGATAAAAGAAATGCTGCAAACGCGAGCCGAGGCGAAGCGATGACAACAGCATGTCTCCCGATCCCGTTCCGATCAGCGCATCCGCGTTGTACTTGTTCACCGGTTCCTGGGTAACCATGTTGATCGACCCGCCTTCGGCGTTTGGCCCCAGCAGCGGCGAAGAGTAGCCTCGGGCAACCTGGATTTCGGCGATGTCGCTGGTCAGGTACATATTGAAGTCGACATAGCCGTCGTAGGGTACCGAGATCGGAATGCCGTCGATATACAAAGGAACCTGACCGCGCGTACTGAACCCTCGCACCATGATTCCCGCCTCGTTACGGTTAGCGGAAAGGTGCTGGATCGATACGCCGGGCAGGTAGTCGAGCGCCTGTGCGGCGTTGGTCAGGTTCTGGTTGGCGATCTGGCTTTGATCGATCCCGACGGTCACAGGCGACGATTCCGCAAGGTCCGCCGTGACATTAACCTGCACTTCGCCGAGATTGAACGGAGTCCCTGGACTCTGACGGACGACCTGATTGACAGCCTCTGTCAGCTGCGCCAGCACACGCGAGAGATCCGCGTTGGTCGGCGCCTCAGGCAATGCCCCGGGGGTGGTGACTTTCAGGTTCGGATTCCCCGCGGCGAAGGAATCGATGGAGGAGCGCAGGGCTTCCGCGTCGCTGCGCCAGGCGGCTATGGCATCGGCAGCGGTGGGCAGGCCGGCGAGGCGGTGCTCAAGATCCTGCAAAGAAGTTTTCCACTCGACGGTCGGATCCTGTTGTGCTGCCAGCGTGAGGGCTCCGGCCAACAAACACAACATACGAAGGATAGATTTCATGGGTCTTTTTCCTTGTTCACAGGTGCAACGAGGCCGTGCGGCTGAGATCAAGCGGAAGACGCAGTGGCCGGGGCGATCTCGCTTCCGGTCGGAAATGACTTTTCCACGTGCCGCAGGCGCTGGTTCCGGCGCAATCGTCGCCACGAGTGAATCTCAATAAAACAGCTGACTGAGTCTAACATGTCAGTGTCTTTTATACAAGTCATTAGTATTTGATAAATGTCACCTGCGCGGCGGCCATCGAGGCATTGCCGGCCTGCTGAGGGCAGGCGCGACGGATCTTTCTAAACCGGGTGCCGGTACCACGCACAGCCGGCAAATCTGCCAGGATTACTCAGGAACCGGAGTGGGTACCGCGAGACGACTACAGCCGCAGGAAGCGTGGCTTATATGAGAACTACCCGACGGCGCGGGCCCGCATCAGGTCCATTACGAGCTGATGAGTGCCGGCGGGATGATCGGGGGAGCGGAGCTGGGTATAGGTGCCGTCGGTGTTGAGCACCCACGCCTGCCTCTGGTCGTTGAGGCAGATCTGCAGAAACTCCCAGAGCTTTTCCTTGTGCGCGGGGGTGAAAATCGGAGTCACGACCTCGACCCGCTTCGAGAGATTGCGCACCATCCAGTCGGCCGAGCCGATGAAGAAATCTCCCTCGATGGGATTCTCCAGGCCGTTGGCGAAATGGAAAACGCGTGAGTGCTCAAGGAAGCGGCCGATGATGGATCGGACGCGGATGTTTTCGGTTTGTCCGGGGACGCCGGGGCGCAGGCAGCAAAAGCCGCGGATGATCAGGTCGATCGGCACGCCGGCGGTGGAGGCACGGCAGAGAGCTTCGATAATCTCCGGATCTTCCAGCTGATTCATCTTGGCGACAATGCGCGCCGGGCGGCCTTCGCGCTTATGTTCCACCTCGCGCTCGATCAGTTCGAGAATGCGGGGCCGCATGGTGGAAGGCGCCACCAGAAGAGTAGTGCAGGCGGGCGCCTGGGCGTGGCCAGTCAGGTAGTGAAAGAGATTGACGACATCGCGGGTGAGCAGCGGGTTGCAGGTGAGGAGGCCGAAATCGGAGTAGAGGCGTGCGGTCTTGACGTGGTAATTGCCGGTTCCGATGTGGACGTAGCAGCGGAGGCCGGCCGGTTCCTTGCGGACGACAAGAGCCGTCTTGGCGTGGGTCTTGAGCCCTCGCACGCCGAAGGTGACGTGCGCGCCCACGCTTTCGAGTTCGGCGGCCCAGTGGAGATTACGCTCCTCATCGAAGCGCGCCTTGATTTCCATAACGCAGGCGACCTGTTTGCCACGCTCGGCGGCGCGGATCAGCGACTTGACGAAGGGCGTGTCGTCACCGATCCGGTAAGCCGTCATTTTGATGGAAATGGTTTGCGGATCGTCGGCGGCGGCGCTGATGAAATGCTCCACGCTGGAGTCGAAACTTTCGTAGGGGTGATGGACGAGCACGTCGCCCGCCTGGATGACCGAGAAGATGGCCGTGGCGCTCTCTTCGAAGGCGGGGATGGGCAGAGGGGTCCACGGGGCGTCATTCAGCTCGGGCATGGGAAGACCCATGAATTCGAAGAGGGTGGTGTAATCGACTTCGCCGGGGAGGTCGTAAATGTCCTCAGGCGAAAGCTGAAAGCGCTCGCGCATCATTTCGCGGATGGCGGGATCGGCACCGGGTCCGAATTCGAGCCGGACGACCGGTTCGTAACGGCGCTGGCGGACCTGGGCTTCAACTGCCTCGCGGAGTTCGGCGTCGGCACCCTCGTCGAGTTCGACTTCGGCGTCGCGGGTGAGACGGACGAGGGTGGCGCCGGTCAGCGTCATGCCGTCGTATAGTTTGTGGGCGTTGCCGCGCACGATTTCGTAGAGCGGAACGAAAAGCTTTTGGCCCGCGGCGAGATCCGCAGCGATCGGTACCCACTGTTTGAGGCCGCTGGGAATCCGGACGCGGGCATACATTTGTTCGTTGCGCACGGGATCGCGCAGGAGGAAGATCAGCGAGGTGGAGAGGTTCGAGATGAAGGGAAACGGGTGCACGACATCGATTACGAGGGGCGTGAGAGCGGGAGACAGGTTGGCGTCGAAGTACTCGCCCGCTTCAAGCTGCTGGGCGGGGGTGAGGTCGCCCCAATGGCGCAAGGAAACGCCGTTCCTGGCGAGGCCCGGAACGATGGCGTCACGATAGCAAGCGGCCTGGCGCTCGAGGGATGGGATCAGCTTGTCGCGCAGGCGCATGAGCAGGCTACGCTGGTCGGGGCTCGCGGGGTTGCGAAACACCACCATGCGCTTCATGAAAAATTCGTCGAGATTGGAGGTGAAGATGGCGAGAAATTTGGCACGTTCGACGAGAGGCGTGCGCTCGTCGAGGGCTTCCGCGAGGACTCGCTCGTTAAAGTCGAGCCAACTCAGATCGCGGTCAAGCCAGATGCCGGAGAGTGGTTCGGGCAGGGATGCGTTCAGAACTCCGTGATCGCCAATGGATGCAAGGGCGGGCGCGCTCATAAATTCCTCGTTGTTTGGGGTCGGAAAGGCAATGCCCATCTTATTGGCCCGAGCGCTACCGGACTATGAATAATGTGTTTCAGTTCGGAGAGTTTTTGATGGGCTTTTGAATCTCTCCGAAAGCGCAAGCGTACGCCGGAGGTGCGAGGCGGGGAACGCGTATTGTCCAGCCGGGAAGAAACTCCGTGTGGCAGCGTTCGCCGAGCATCCGTGCGCGAATTGAGCCTGAACAGGCGTCGACATGAGTGTCGACGCGGCACAGTGCGTGCACGGGATTCAGAGCAGGTCGAGACCTTCGGAGAAGCCGCCGGGATCGGGCAAGATGCCCGAGTCCAATTGCCAGACGCCCTTGAAATCGACGAAGTAGCATTCGATGGAAAGCTGGGGAAAAGCGCTCTTCAGGACGGCGAGGGCACGCCGCAGTTCGCTGCGGTGATGATCCACCTCAGCGGTTTCGTCGCCGTTAAAAATCTTGTGCAATCCGCCATAAGCTCCGCAATCGGAGTGGAGCATTAGGATGACGCGATCGGTGCCGTGCAAGCGGATGGATTTTTCGACCTGAGCAAGGAGGAAATCCCGGTCGGCTTCGTGCTCGGGAGAGGCAAGCGACTTGGCTCCGCCCGCTACCACGATAGGGTCGGGATTGACCACGTTGATGCGCTTGAGGAACTTGCGCAGAACGAGGTCGAAGCGGTGGTCGAAGCATGCCACCACGACGGCATCGCAATGATACTTCTGCGCCGGCGAATTGAAATGGAGGACGCGCTTCACAACAGGTTCAGCATCAAATCTTCGCATGTCGCGCGGCCGTTCACAAGTTCAGCGTTTTGTAACTTGCGGGTAGCGAGGCAGGTTGGGCGGAACGCCGAGATGACGCGTACCCCAGGCGCACAGAGCGCTCATGGGCTCGACGAGTTCCTCGCCGGCGGGAGTGAGCGAGTAGGTAACCTGGGGCGGCGAAGAAGGCGCAATCCCGCGGTGCACGATGCCGTCGGCTTCCAGCTGGCGCAGCTGCGCAGTGAGAACTTTTTCACTGACACCGGGAAGAAGTTTACGCAATTGAGCGAAGCGCCGTGGACCGAAGCCGAGATGCCAGACGGCGAGCACCTTCCATTTCCCGCTGATGGTATTAATGGTTGCCTGCACGGGGCAGCCGTGGTGGTTTTTCAAAAGCCCTCCGGACTTACAAAAAAGTGCGTACTTCCGGACGGTAGCAGATCGGTTGTAGCATGCTTGTCAGGGGGTAACAAGAACGATGATTCTGATAACGGGAGCAAGCGGGACCGTTGGCCAAGCGGTGTTGGCGGACGTGGCGCGCAGCGGAGCGAAGCATCGCGCGCTGTACCGTTCGAGGGAGCAGGCGTCCAAAGTTCCGGCGGGGACCGAAGCGGTGGTGGGGGATTTTTCGGACCCGGCGAGTCTGGCGCCCGCGCTCGAAGGTGTGGACAGCGTTTTTCTGGTGTGCTCGCCGGTGCCGGAACTGGTGCAACTGGAAGTGAACGCCATTGAGGCGAGCGAGGCCGCGGGGGTGCGGCGGATCGTGCTGAATTCGGCGCTGGGGGCGGGCGACTATGGGAAATCGTTTCCGAGCTGGCACCGGAAGGTGGAAGACAAGCTGAAGGCGACGAAGATGGCGCATTGTATTCTTCGGCCCAATAGTTTTCTACAGAATCTGCTGCAATACTATGCGCCGAGCATCCGCGCGCAGGGCGTGTTTTACAGCTCTATGGGTAATGCGAGGACGAGCTATCTGGATGTGAGGGACATCGGGGCCGTGGCCGCAAAGGCTCTGCGCGGCGGCGAACACGACGGGAAAACGTATGAGCTGAACGGACCCGAAGCGCTCACGTGCGCAGAGGTGGCAGAAAGAATTTCGCGGGCGGCGGGAATTGCGGCGCGCTACGTGGACATTCCGGCGGAAGCGCAGCGTGAAGCGATGTTGGGGCAGGGGATGCCGGTATGGCTGGTGACGGCGCTGCTCGAACTGCAGGAGTATTATACGGGCGGTCAGGGCGGAACGGTAGATGGGGTGCTTGCGGGATTGCTGGGACGGCCACCCATCACCATCGATAAGTTCCTTGCAGAGTCCGCGGCGGAGTTTCGCGGCAGTGCGGTGGGGGCCTGATTCAAACATGGAATCGATCACTATGGGACCGATCAACCGCAAGACGGGCATGACGCACGCCGAAGCGCGCGAGTTTATCCGCAATCATTTCGAAGAGTTCGTCAACCGGAAAAACGTGGAGATCGGAAATGTGAACTTCGCGGGCGACTTCGTGGATCACGGGGCGGATGTGCCGCCAGGGATGCCGCCCGGGCCGGCGGGGGCGATCCAATATGTCAGTGGGGCACTAAAGCGTTTTCCCGACCTGCATGTGGAGATCGAAGACATGATTGCGGAAGACGACAAGGTGGTGGTGCGGAATCGCTGGACGGCGACGGATTCGCAGAATGGGAAGAGGCTGGCTTTCCGGGGCATCGTGATCTGGCGGATTGCGGAGCGGAAGATTGTGGAGCGGTGGGCGTTTCTGGAGGCGCCGCGTGAGACAGCCGGGTGAATTGAGGCTACTCTACAAGGAACCGCAACTACTTTAATTCCGCCTGCGGAGTAATCCGTTCCGCATTCAAATAGGGCCGCAAAGCCTCCGGCACCAACACGCTGCCATCGCGCTGCTGATAATTCTCGACGATCGCCACCCAGGTCCGGCCCACCGCAAGCCCGCTGCCATTGAGCGTATGAACCAACTCCGCCTTCTTCGCGCCCTTGAAACGGATATTCGCCCGCCGCGCCTGGAAAGCCTCAAAGTTCGAGCAGGACGAAATCTCTTTGAATCCATTCTGTCCCGGCAGCCAGACTTCGAGCTCATAAGTCTTCGCCGAACTGAAGCCCATATCGCCGGTGCAAAGCAGCATTGTCCGGAAGGGCAATCCCAGGCGCCGCAGAATATCCTCCGCGTCACCTGTAAGCCTTTCCAACTGATCGTAACTCTGCTCCGGATGCGCGAACTTCACCAACTCCACCTTCTGAAACTGGTGCTGCCGAATGATGCCGCGCACATCGCGCCCATACGAGCCCGCTTCGCTGCGGAAGCACGGTGTATACGCGCACAGGCTGACGGGCATCTTACCGCCGTCGATCGTTTCATCGCGATACAGATTAGTCACGGGTACTTCCGCCGTCGGGATCAACCAATAGTCGGTGCCCTCCAGTTTGAACAGATCCTCGGCGAATTTCGGCAGTTGGCCGGTACCGTACAAACTGGCGGAGTTTACAATAAACGGCGGCAGCACTTCCGTATACCCATGCTCACGGGTGTGGGTGTCGAGCATGAAATTGATCAGCGCCCGCTCCAGTTTCGCGCCCATCCCCCAATAGACGGCAAACCGGGCACCCGTAATCCTGGCCGCACGGTCGAAATCCAAAATGCCCAGTTCGGGCCCCAGATCCCAATGGGCCTTAGGCACGAAATCGTACCGTCCGGGCTCGCCCGACGTTCGGATTACGACGTTGTCCTCAGCCGACTTTCCCACCGGAACCGATTCGTGCGGCACGTTGGGAATTCCCGCCAGCATCTCCCGGAACTGCGCGTCCACCGCCTCAACCTCTTTGGCGAGTTCGGCCACGCGATCCCCCATCAGGCGGGATTTCTGCTGCAGTTCGCCCGCGTCGGCGCCCTCTTTGCGCAGCTGGAAAATCTCGCGCGAGAGCGCATTCTGCTGCGCCTGCAGTTGCTCCGTTTCGGTAATGGCGCGCCGGCGGGATTTGTCGAGATTGCGGAATTCTTCGAGCGGCAGCGTCAGGCCGCGTGTGGACAAACGTTCGGCGATGGCGTCCAGATTGGCGCGAAATCGCCCCAGATCATGCATATAGAGGTAATGCTAGCAGGCAGGCGAGGCTATTCTTCGTCCGCCTCGACCATCACCGGTTCGAGGTCTTCGGCTTCGAATATTTGCTTACAATCGAGGCACTCCACGTAATCCACGCCGTCCCGGCGGGCAATAATCGTTGTGTTCTTATGCTCACAGGGGGTAGGCATAAATAAAACTGGGGATACGATTTATTCTAATGATCAGGATGGCCATGTCAAGGGTCCTGGGACTATAAAGTAGTACCTGTATGCCATTTCCGACACACCGCCCGCGCCGTCTGCGATCGAGCGAGCCCATGCGCCGCCTCGTCCGCGAGACCCGGCTCGACCCCGCCAACTTCATCCTGCCCCTGTTTGTCTGCCCCGGTGAGGGCGTTCGCCGGCCCATCGGCTCCATGCCTCCACAGTGCCAGTTGTCGATCGACACGGCGGTCGCGGAGTGCCGTGAAGTCGAGGCTCTGGGCATCGGCGGCGTCATCCTCTTCGGGCTGCCGGAGACCAAGGACGAGCAGGCCTCAGGCGCTTATGACGATAACGGCATCGTACAGCGGGCTATCCGAGCCATTAAACGCGAAGTGCCCGACCTGCTGGTAATTACCGATGTCTGCAACTGTGAGTACACCAGCCACGGCCATTGCGGGCTGGTAATCGACGGCGATGTGGACAATGACGCTACCCTCGGGTGGCTGGCCAAGTCCGCCGTATCCCACGCGCGCGCCGGAGCCGACATCGTGGCCCCTTCCGACATGATGGACGGCCGTGTGGGCGCCATCCGCAGCGCGCTCGACCGCAACGGATTCCTAAAAACCCCCATCCTCTCCTACGCGGCGAAGTTCGCTTCCGTCTTCTATGGGCCATTCCGGGAAGCAGCTGAATCCGCCCCGCAGTTCGGCGACCGGCGCAGCTACCAGATGGATCCCGCCAACGCCCGCGAGGCCATGCGCGAAATCGAACTGGATCTTGAGGAGGGCGCCGACATGATCATGGTGAAGCCGGCCATGCCCTATCTCGACCTGATCCATGAAGCGCGTAATCGCTTCGACGTGCCCATTTCCGCCTATCAGGTGAGCGGAGAGTATTCCATGATCATGGCCGCCGCCGCCAATGGATGGATCGATCTGGAACGTGCCATGATCGAGAGCCTGACCTCAATCCGCCGGGCCGGAGCCGATTTCGTGCTGACGTATTTTGCCAAGCCCGCAGCGAAGTTCCTCGCATAGCGCCAAGCCTTAGCCCACCGGACTCCCCGGCGTCCAGAACGGCTCGGCGGACGGGATGAATTCGATGGGCACTTCGCTGACGAAGGTCCTGAGCCACTCGGCGCAATATTTCATGCCTGCCTGTTCCGACACCACGTGGCCCAGAAGAATCAGGGCTTTTTTCTTTCCTGAAGTGATCATGTCCTGGGCGTACTCGACGACTTCCCATTCGCGCGTCTCGCCCACAATCAGAACGTCGATATCGGGTCGCGCCAGCAGCGGAATGCCGGGAAACTGGCTAACATAGCCCCAGCTGGCGACGGCGCGAGTCACCGGCATTTGCGGATCGCCCACCACTCGCATGGTGCGAATCTTCAATCGGCTTTCCATGTCTCTCGCAAACCGCACCAGCGGCACGGGCGCGAAGGTGAATAAGCGCGGATTCTGGGGGTCCACGTTCTTTTCCCATCCCAGTTCGCGCGCCATGCCGGCCGCGATGCCATCCGGCTTGTG
>Ga0302320_10007569_pt1 | contig 23865 bp, 23 predicted proteins | sample Bog_T0_3_FD_202130 | JGI IMG/M metagenome (GOLD analysis project Ga0302320, IMG submission 202130) | Peat permafrost microbial communities from Stordalen Mire near Abisko, Sweden - Bog_T0_3 | ecosystem: Environmental > Terrestrial > Soil > Wetlands > Peat | place: Sweden: Abisko, Stordalen Mire...
CTTCCGTCCATTTCTTCTCTCCGGCAGCACGCCATTTAAGGACGGCGAGGACGACATCATGTCCCTCCTTGAAGATGTCGGCAGAAAGAGTGACTTCCTCTCCCGGAACACGCTTGATCGGATAAAGTCCCCCTTCGATCTGAGGCCAGAGGTTTTCGATAACGACGGTATTGAAGAGGGAAGCCATAGGAAGGGGAGTTGGAAGCTAGGAGTTGGAAGAGAGAAGTTGGGGAGCTTTGAGATTTGCCACGAGAGAGGCCACTTCGTCGAGTCGATCCTCAGGATGAAGTTGGGTCAGGGCCTCGCGAAGCCGGTCAAGCGCCGGGGCAACATGGGAGCGGAAGGCCGGCTTTCCGCAATGGAGACTCAGGTAGCCATAGGCACCCAGGGCCTGCATCAGGCGCTGCGCGGCGCATTGCCAGAAGATCCGCTCAAAACTTTCTCGAGCGGGATCTCTGGGTTCGGCAAGAAGTTGGCGGTAATAGGCAAGCAGCTCCGAGCGTTCTTCCGCCGTGATCGTGACATACGGATCACAGAGGAGTGAGGCGAGGTCGTACTGGGCCAGCCCGGGACGCATCCCCTGAAAATCAATAAACCAAGCCGAGCCCTCCCGGATCATGATATTCTGAGACTGAAAATCGCGGTGAACAAACTGCCGAGGCTCGGTGGCGAGATGCGTTGCCAGGCGTTGCATCGCGAGAGAGTCGAGCAGAGCGGCGCGGGTGGCCTCGTCGATTCCAAAAATCCCGCCCAGGCAATGCTCGACAAAATACTCCTGCTCCCAGCGGTAGAGATGCGCGTCGAACTCCTTTTGAAAAACAAGCCCATCCCGCTCTCCAATGGGAATCCGGTGAAGTCGTGAGATTCCTCGCAGGACCGATTCGTAGAGCGGGCGGCGGATCTCCCAGTGTTCGTTGCGCGATGCCCAGAGATCGTGATTTCCGAGATCCTCCAGCCAGAGCAATCCCTCGGTGTGCCTGGCGGCGAGCACGGATGGCACAGGCACACCATGATCGCCCAGGAAAAGGGCGAGCGAGGCGTAGTGCTTATTCTCCTCTTTCTCGCCGAGATCATGCACAAGGATCACCGATTTCTTTGTGGGGGAATGAACACGATAAAATCGCCGACTCGACCCCCCCTTTTCAATCGATTGGAGTCGCTCAGCCTCAAATCCAGGCAGAACGGCGGCTGTTTTTTTCAAAAGTTCTTCGCTGGTCATAATCTGGAGTAAAGATTCGAAACTCGTTCTCCGCGAGCCAGGAGCTCGGCCACGCGCCATCCTGATTCGATGTCAGGCCACTCTTCATCACGGAGATAGCTGGGACGATTTGCCGGATCGGCGAGGAGACGATGGGCTTCCAGGTAAGCTGCCGGGGTGCCGATATCGATCCAGAGATGATGATCCTCGGAGCGGCAGAGCAGTCCACCGACACGCCCACCGGCACGCATGGCTTCCAGCAGCGCGTCAATGATCGAGGAACGCCCTTCCGGCAGCCAATCAAAGATTGCCGGTTCAAAAACAGCGATGCCCGAATAGACGAACAGCGCTCCCTCCTTCACCCCCAAGGCTCCGCGCAGATCCAGAATTCGTCCCGTGGGAGCATCGAAGCGCACATTGGGCACCCCTCCCCCATCCCGCAGCAAGAGCGTCGCCAGTGCACCGGAGGCACGATGTGCCGCGAGCAAATCAGCCAGCGGCAGATCGGCCAAAATATCGCCATTGTAAAGAAAGAAGGTTTTCTCCTCCAGGGCGCTGCGGGCATTGCGAATGCCTCCCCCTGTATCGAGCAGGAGTGGCTCATGAAAAAGATGGAGGGGTCTTTCACGATAGCTTGGTTCAGCGCCCAGGACTTCCGTGAAACAATGAGGAAGATGATGCGTATTAAGCGCCAGCGTGCCGACACCAGCCGCCATCAGACTATCGAGGGCGAAGGTCAGGAGCGGCTTGTGAAACATCGGCACGAGCGGCTTGGGAAGAAAATCGGTGATTGGGGCAAGACGCGTTCCGAGTCCGGCAGCCAGGATAAAGGCAGCTGGAGGCCCGCTCATTTCCTTTGCAAATCCCCCGCCTTATTCATGCTTCGTAAAATAATAACGCATCGGCACCATCCCGCTCTGCTCGAAACCGTGATGCTCGTAGAAAGAGCGAGCTTTATTCTCCAGCTTGTCAGTAAGCAGGGTCACGCGCAGGAAGCCCTTCTTCCTTCCATAATCGAGGGCATGATCCAGCAACCTGCCACCGTATCCCTGACTGCGATGATCACAGTGAATCACCAAATCTTCCAGGATGAGGACAAAGCCCCCCTCGGCCGTGCTGATCGTGATGAGCAGATTGATCATGCCGATAATGCGGGCACCGTTTCTCAGGACAAAAATCCTTCCACGGCTCGGCTGCTCCAGAATCAGACGCAGGCCTCTGTTCTGCTTATCCCTGTTCTGAATGAAATCAGCCTCCTGTGAAAACAGATCATAAAGGAGATCGGCCAGCTGAGGCAGATCATCGAGTGTCGCGGATTCAATGAGAAGTGGATCAGGCATTGAATCTAATTTATGACAGGTCGCCTGATCGCTGGCAACGCAGGGAAATGATGAAAAACCGAAAGGGTTGCAGGACAAAAAAATTCTATCAAGCAGCGAGAGGGAGGGATGAGAGATGCTCCCCCTAGGGTTGCTGTGCATTTGTTGCAGCTGACAGGCGAGAGTTGAAGCGGTAATTCCAGAACGAGTCCAAGCGGCTGCTGGCACGGATACAGCGGAAGGCGAGGACTTCCACCTCGGCAACAGCGGTTCCGGCAACGGCTTTGTTGCGGAAAGCGGCGATCAGGTCTTGGATTTCGCCTTCTTGGGCAAGACTGATGTTTGGGTCGGGCGTTTTTTTTTGCTCCCAGCGAGGCGCTCTTCTCGGGAACGAGTGCTCATGGCCGCAACATAACTGCTGACGAGGGTTTCAAAGTTGGCATGGGCTTGGAGATTTTCCTGCACCCAACCCATCCCTTTCATCCCCTTAAACCATTGTATCCAGGCCCTGAAGGCGGCGAGAAGAAACTACTCCGCTCGGGATTCAGTTTCCTGCGTTTCAGTGGAGCCCGAGCCCTTGTTTTCTAATTTGGCCTTTGCCTTTTCTTCCTTCTTGCGCTTTTTTTCCATTTCTTTCCTGCGCTTCTCGAATCCGTAATTGATTTTTACCATGGTCTTTTAAAAATGTATTCTGTCGCCGTCGGTTTCGCGAATGAAATCATTGGGAATATTCAGCCGCCATCGTATTTTTGAGAGTTTAACTTGCGCATTGCCAGAAATGGATCAACTTATACCCGTCCGACATTTAATGATTCGTTGCGTGGTAAATTGTCAGGTGAGTTTCTCATTGGTGATTTGAAACCCGGTTCTCGGGAACGGCTTTGATGATCTGATTTCGTCACAACCAACTATACCACCATGAAACTCTATGTAGGAAACCTTACCTTTAATGCCACCGAGAACGATTTGCGCGAACTTTTCGGACAATACGGCAATCCAACAGAAGTCGGTCTTGTGACTGACCGTGAGACCGGCCGCTCCCGTGGATTTGCCTTTGTCACCATGGGTAACGCCGAGGAAGGCAAGGCAGCAATCAATGCTCTTGAGGGCAAGGATTTCCAAGGCCGTAACCTGACCGTCAACGAAGCCCGTCCCCGCGAAGATCGCCCCCGTACCAGTGGGGGCGGAGGCCGTTCTTTTGGCGGCGATCGCGACCGTGGATCACGCCAGTACTAAAATTCCTTCTCACAAAACAAGCGGAGCCACATCAAGTGGCTCCGTTTTTTTTGGAAGTTTCTCCTTTCTGAGGGCTCTGCGTCTCCGCGTGAACCACTTCTTTTCTACTCTTTGTTCTTGCTCTTTTTCCTGAGTTCTTGAGTTCCTGATTTTTTCCTGATTGTTCACGCTGCTCTACGGAAACAATCCCCGGCTTTGCTTGGCCTCGGCCACGCGCTCAATACCGAGAGTGAGTGCGGCGAGTCGGCGTCCAAAGAGAAATTTGTGCTTCTGGTGTTCGACCGAGTTCTTGGCCTTATCCAAAATTCTGAAGAGCTTCTGCATCACCTCATCGCGGTTCCAGTAGTAATTCTCCAGATTCTGAAGCCACTCAAAGTAGGAGACAATTACGCCACCAGCATTTGCCAAGACATCGGGAATGAGTTCGATGTCTCCCCGCTCCTCAATAATTTTGCTCGCCTCATTGGTCGTCGGCCCATTGGCCGCTTCCACTAGCAGCCGACATTGAAGCTGGGTGGCGATCTCGGGTGTGATGACCCGTTCCATTGCTGCGGGTATCAGCACAGTGCAAGGAAGTGTGAGCAATTCCTCATTGGAAATCGGCTCTCCCCCATCGAAATCACTCTCTGGAGTTCTGAGCACCTTCTGATATTTGATGAAGCTGAGTGCCTTCTGCACATTGATGCCCGCCTCGTTATAAATGCCACCCGTGAAATCGGAAATCGCGATGATCTTCGCACCGTAGGCGGCAAGTGCCAGGGCGGTCTCGCTGCCAACATTGCCAAATCCCTGGATGGCCACCGTGGCTTGCGCAATCGGAATACCAAGATCCTCCAGGTAGGACTTTGTGATATAGGCAACTCCGGCTCCCGTCGCTTCGCGACGCCCTTCGGAACCGCCAAGCGAGAGTGGCTTGCCGGTGACGCAAGCCGGTGAGTTATATCCGAGATGACTGGAGTAGGTGTCCATCATCCAGCCCATGATCTGCTCGTTTGTCCCCATGTCGGGCGCAGGCACATCAATGTGCGGCCCGATGAAGGGAATCATCTCCTGCATGTAGCGGCGAGAGAGTCGCTCGAGCTCTCCGAGAGAAAGCTGTCCCGGATTGACGATGACGCCTCCCTTGGCCCCACCATAGGGAAGTCCGGCCAGGGAGCATTTCCAGCTCATCCACATGGCGAGAGCGGCCACTTCGCCAATGGTTACGCTTTGATGAAAGCGAATCCCTCCTTTGGAGGGGCCGGTGGAGAGATTGTGTTGCACACGATACCCCTCAAAAAGAATGACACTCCCGTCATCCATTTTGACTGGCAATGCCACGGCCATGCAACGGCGCGGATACTTGGTACGATCCCGGATCTCCTCCGGGAGACTAATGGCATCGGCAGCCTGGTCAAACTGGCGGCAAGCCATCTTGAAAGTCTCGGAGTCGTAGAGGGAGGAGATGATGACCTTGGACATAGAAGGATTATTTTGAGAGCCTGTCTGAAAAAGCAGCGGATTATGGATGGAGGTAAGTTTTGCGAGACGGCAGAGCCTTCTCAATCCGGCGCTATCTGAAGATAACGACGGATTGAATGGCTTTGGTAGATCGTGAAAATCACCTTCAGATATGATTCGGGGATTATTCAGACAGACTCTAAGAATCAACCAAACAAAAGATCGCATCAGAGCGGCGCTGATTTAACGAAGAGGAAGCGAGTTATTCACCAACCTCATCGATTCACGCAGATTGCTTCTCAGTCGGTTGATTCGCGAAAATGCATTGATGGGAGACTTAAGGGGTGTAAGTTGCTGTTATGGACGAAGCAAATAGAAAAACCCGCATCTTTGTCGTCGATGATGAGGTCTCCTTTACCAAACTCGTCAAACTGACACTAGAGGCAAGAGGGAATTACGAAGTCTGTGTATTGAATAATCCTAAGTTGGCAGTCGCAACGGCACTCAAATTCATGCCGGATATCATTATTCTGGATGTGGTCATGCCAGAAATCGATGGGGGGGAGCTTTATCACCTCTTCAAATTAAATCCGAATCTAAAGGAGATTCCGATCATCTTTTTGACTGCCATTGTGCGACAAAGTGAGCTTGAGAAGAATCGGGGGATGATTGGCGGATCATTTTATCTCGCCAAACCGGTGAGTGCTGACGGTCTCCTGCGAGCGATTGAACAACACCTGCGTCCGTCCTAGCAGCATGTCGGACTTATCCCCCATCCCTGTTTTCCAAGCCGTTGGACGAAGGGCCTAACCATATGAGTTCAATTTTTCCATTTACCAGTGGGGATCCGCATGGAGCGGATAATTTTTTACTGCACAATTTGCTGCAGAATCTTCCAGATACGATCTACTTCAAGGATCGGGAGTCCCGCTTCATCCTGATTAATCCTGCACTTGCTCGCCTTTTTGGGATGAAATCCGTAGAGGAGGCCATTGGAAAGACCGACTTCGACATCTTCACTTATGAACACGCCAGCAGTGCGATGAGTGATGAGCATGAGATCTTGCGAACGGGAAAGCCGATTGTGGACAAGGAGGAGAAAGAAACCTGGCCTAATGGGACGGTCACTTGGGTAACAACGACCAAGCTGCCTTTGCGGAACGCCGAGAACGAAATTGTGGGAACTTTCGGCATGTCGCGCAATGTCACCGCTCGAAAGCTGGCAGAGGATGCCTTGAAACAGGCCGTGAAGGATTTGCAGGCCTCTCAGGAGGCACTCCAGAGCGCTCATCAACAGTTGGTTCAAGCTGCAAAGATGGAAACGGTTGGACGGATGGCAGCAGGGATTGCTCATGAAGTTCAGAATCCATTGCAGATTTTACTCATCAGTATTGATTATCTTGTCCAAAGGATGCCTGATCGGGATGCTGAACTGGACGGAGTCCTGAGCGATATGCGCCACGCTGCCGAGCGAGCTGATACGATTATCCGGGGATTGTTGGATTTTTCCCGATCTGATGAGCTGACGCTCGTAACACAAGATCTCAATGTACTGATTCATAATACGCTCAATCTGGTTCGTCATAACCTCTCGGCCAATCATGTGAATCCCGTGGAGGATCTGGAGCCTGAACTTCCTTGCTTGCCACTTGACGAAATGAAAATCGAACAGGTGCTGGTGAATCTCTTTAATAATGCCATTCACGCCATGCCTACAGGCGGCACCTTGACAGTAAAAACCCGAAGCACGCAGCTAACCGAGAGGCCTCGCGATCTGGGAGCCCGAGAGGTTGCTCATTTTTATCCTGGGGACAGGGTGGTTACCATCGATATCGAGGATACGGGACCCGGTATTTCGCCTGATGCGTTAAGGAAAATATTTGACCCCTTCTTCACGACCAAGGCGACCGGGAAGGGGACTGGATTGGGCCTGGCGATTACAAAAAACATCATCGATCTCCACCATGGAGAAATTCAGATTAACAATCGTCCTGAGGGAGGCTTGTCCTGTCATCTGATGTTCAAGGTGCCTAAAAGTGAGGCTCCTTAAATTCTAATCACTCAAGCCTGCGATAAAAACGGAGCGCCTCGATGGGTACGCCGAGTTGAACGAAGGGATACACTCTTCCTCCCTCATGATTACTCCAGCCAGCTGGATCACGGATCAGGTAATCGAAACCGCGCTTGCCGACGATTGAGACGAAATGAGTAATCCCGTCAGCGCGGCGGATGCGAACAATGACGGGATTCCCATGCAGCAGGTTCCAGTCGATCAGGGCGTAAGAAGGCAGATCCTCGTAAGCCTTCTGCACGAGTCCTGGCGAGAACTCCGCAGCCGATTCCCAACGCAGCCAGGCCTGACCTTCGTACCCGGAGTGATCTTTGAGGAACTGATTGAGTTTCTGCGGATCGACAGGCATTCCATAAAATCCAAGCACCATGGAAGCCGAGGTGACGGCACACCCTTGAGCGCCGAGCGTGCCGGAAGTACCCCCCAGGAGATCTCCCCTCCAGCGGGGATCGCTCTGAAAATATTGCGGCACCTCCACCGCCAACTCTCCCGGAATCAAAAGGCCACCCCGCCCACTGAGCGGATGTTTCCAGAGCCAGAGTCCGCCTAGCAAGATCGCAACCGCCAAGAGCAGCAACTGACCCGTTCTTTTATTGCTGAGACGAGGCATCCGATCTCCTCATTCTTTCTCCAGAAAATTCACGAGTAGATCCGTCCATCCACCGCTGGAGTTTCCCGCTCCACCTTGAATACCAAAGCCGTGACCGACTCCAGGCAGGAGATGAAAGTCAGCCTTCTGCCCATTCTCGCGGCTGGTATCCGCGTAGGCTTTGGCACTCGCCTTCCATTCCGGCTGATCCTGATCTCCGATCAGCACGAACACCCTTGAAGTAATCCCTTTGGGCAAAACGACCTCCTGTTTTAATTGCTTGCCCCCTGAGTCCCCTTCCGATGCTTCCAAGTAGGCCGGATATATCAGGATGATTTCGGAAAAGGGATGCAATGCCCCCTCCTCATGCACCAGGCGTGCTGCAAGATGGCCCCCGGCGGAGAATCCCATGATCCCCTGGGAAGTCGTATTCAGACCGAGGAGAGCACCTTGTTTTCTCAGCAAATCCGCAGCCTCAACGGCCTCGGCAAGCGCCTTGGAACGGGCATCGGGATCCGCAACAGAGTATTCCAGAATAGCCACATCGTAACCCAATCGATTCAGAAAATCGGCAACATTCCTACCTTCATGCTCCACGGCCAGCCCCTGATAGCCACCTCCGGGAAAAAGCAGGATCGTTCCCTTCGAGAAAGCGGCTGATGTCCTGTGCAGTTCTAGCACTGGCAGATTGACTTGCTTGATGCCACGGAGAGTCCCCCACAACGGCACAATCTTATTGGGCGATTCCACGAACGGATACCCCTGAAGGTCAATCACGACCGGGAACTCCGCATGCGCGGCGAATGGAAAGGTCATATAATAAATACATAGCAGTTTGGCCAAAAAAAGCATTCCTCATCGTTGAAATACACAACCGACAATCATTGATAGAAAGTATTTTTCGAGCCCTGGAATGGCAATGCCGCTTGCGGTGCAGCCTCTTTCGCCGAGGATATGTGGTGATGACTTTGAAATTAGCTCCCCTGATTCTTCTGCTGCTCGGAGGCCCCGCGATCCTTCCCGTGTGCGCTCAGGAGAACAATGATCTGCCCCTCAATCAAATCATTCTTACTGCGATCAAAACAATGCCCTCCGGGGGTGGCTACTCCGCAGGAAACAGCGCGACCCTTGCACTGCGCAATGCCGTAAGAATCTCCGGCGGCACCCTCCAAATCGATGCCTCCCATGCCATGCCGAGTTATTGCTCCGGTGCCACCTATCTCGTTTTTTTAAAAACGGCGGCCGCTCTTCAAGCATCACATCGTCTCACGCTTTCACCTGCGGCATTGGAAGCCCTCCGTCCCCAGGGACAACCCGACGGCACCGGCATCTGGGGACGCTGGAATGCCAACGGTCCCGGCACGGCGCGCCTCTTTGCAGAGCTTGGGTTGGGGGAGAGTTTCAGCTCACTCTCCCTCGCCCTTCCCGGCGATTTCCTCAAAATCTGGTGGAATGAATCCATCGGTGCCGCAGAGCATGGCCACTCTGTCATTTTCATGGGATCTGGATCGCACGATGGTCTCCCCACTCTTTCCTACTGGTCGAGCAATGTACCGGGAGGGTTCGGCATCCGTACCGTCCCACTGAGTCGCATTCATCGGATGCTCTTTTCGCGATTTAAGAATCCCGATGCCATCAGCCACGCGGATTTATTACCCCACTCCGATCATTATCTCTACTTACTTCAAACCCACTCCTCGACAGCCTCGGAGATGGCTGCTCTTTGCAAGATCCGCTGAAATACTCACAGGGATGAAAGGGATAAAGGGGATGCTTAAAAATCCAAATACCCAAAGAAATCTGAGAACTGTTCCAACGGATGCAAAGCAATGGCTAGGAAAGTAATTCATCGGCCTGAATGCTCACCTCTGCTCCTCTCACAATGCTTTCAGCAGCCTCGAACTCTCCATTCTTATCCTTTCCATCCCCTTTATCCCTGTGAATAATATTACCCTCTCCGCATTCTCCACGCCGAGAGGATCAATCCCGCAGCGACGAGATACGCGATACAGCTCCAGCTAATTCCGGCACTCATCCGCTCCATTGCATCGCCATGACCGCCGGAGGCGAGCAAGCCGATCAGCAGGGGGCCAAGCGCGCCTCCTCCCCAGCCGAGCATATTCATCAACCCTGCCGCAGAAGCTCTTTTTGGCGCCGGAACGAGATCAAAGATCGAGGCAAAAATCCCGCCATCATAGGCTCCCTTGCAGAGCCCAAAACAGATCATCGCACCGAGCAGCAGACTCATGGTTGGGGCATGACCGACAGCGACCACGCAAACACTACCGAGGATCAAGGCCGTCGCCTGAATCAGCATGTGAGCCCCTTTGATTCCAAGGGCAAGACGATCAGCCAGCAGACCGGAAAGCGGCCCGCTGAGCGCACTCGCCAACTGAATCGCGGCCACAGCGGAGAAGCCAGCAGCAACCAGGCTGAGATGAAACTTCTCGAAGAGAAAGGTTGGCGCCCAGACAAGGAAGATCGCTCCGACACCGTTGGCGCAGGCAAAAGCCAGCATGAGCAGCAGCACACCTGGCAGCTTCATCAGATCGCGTAGCGTCACCACGATTCCGGCCTGATGATGATTCTCCTTTGTCCCAACGATCTGCTCACGCACGGGCTCTCGCAGACAAAGGCCGATGATTAAGGCAACGACAAGACCAGACGCTCCAAACCCGTAGAAGGCCCAGCGCCAGCCATACTGATCCGCGATTAGCGCTGCAATCCAGCCTCCGGCAATCGTTCCGAGATAGACCGCCGATTGATGGAAGGAGAGCGCCGTCGAGCGCGTACGAGTTCCATGATAATCACTCAGGATCGAAGTCGCCGAAGGAAAGTACACCGACTCGCCCAGACCGATCAGTGAGCGTGCCGCAATAAATTGCCAAAGCCTCGCGCAAAATCCTGTAAAGCCCGTCATCAGACTCCAAAGCAAGCAACCTACCACAATCAGCCCCTTCCGCGATTTCCGATCTCCTGCAAATCCCAGAAAGGGAGAGGAGAAGGCATAGACCCACATAAAGGCGCTCCCGATCAAACCCAACTCCGCCTTGCTATAATGAAATTCCCTCTCCAACAGGGGAAACAAACTACTGATCGCCTGCCGATCCGCATAATTGAGCAAACAAACCACCCAAAGCATCCCCAGCACCCACCATTTGGTACGATCAGTACATTCAGAATCCGTACTCATGAATATTTCAGCGTGAGTCCTGTTGATCCACTGCAAAGCACCAATCAAAGAAATCAACAACCGACTTTCCTACCGCCTTGACTCTTTTCATAGAGGTTAGACCTTGGTGTCCTTGTTAATCCAGTAACGAGCAAGAACCTCTGTAAGTGATGATGGAATCTTCGGAAATGAATATGCACCATCCGTAATCCACGAATCTGTCTGCTTGATGTTGGTGTACTGCAAAGCGAAGTCCAGTATCTCGTCGTGTGGAAAGAAATACCATCCCTCTGAAACTGGAAAGGCCATCCAAATGCCTTGACCACAATATTTTTGTGCAAAAAACAGGCGTCCCTTGAGCTGGACTTTCAGAAATAGTTTTCCGTCGATATGCTGCGCGATAAAGTCCGCCCCTTTCCAATCGTCACTCAACCGATGCGTAATAAAACCGTAATCGGCAAGAATACCAGCAATCTTCTGGTAGTTATAGTTCTCTTTCTGTCTAGAATTCAGCTTCGCATACTGAATGCGGTTTAAATGATCGTTGGACATATGATTAGAAGTCTAACTAGTATTCGACGCAACTTGCTTCGTCCAGTTGCTTTCCTTTTCTCTCGGAAAATACAGAAGATAATCATCAGCCCCTATGGGGTGATGATTTTGGATGAAGAGCAAGGCGGGCAAGTGCAGCCGTAGTGCTCCTACGGCAAACGCAGTCCAACGCTGCTATTCGCCAAAAGCACTCCCCAGAGGGGTTAGGCTTTTTCGACCTGCCAGTACTCCAGCTCCACCGGCGTATCCCGTCCGAAGATGCTGACCGAGACACGGAGTTTACCGCGTTCTGGATCGACTTCCTCGACGATACCCTGCTGGTTCTGGAAGGGACCGTCGGAGACCTTAACCTTGTCGCCGACTTCGTAAATGATCTTGGAGGTAACGGTATCTTCGCGCTCTTTCATTTGCGCGAGCATTCCTTCGACTTCCTTTTGACGCATCGGAATAGGCTTGTCCTTCGTTCCGGCAAATCCGATGACACCATTGGTGTCTTTGATGAAGTACCAGGTTTTGTCGATCAACTCATTGTTCTCATCAAGGAGATGCATGTTGACGATGATGTAACCTGGAAAAAATTTACGGGTCGTTTCAGACTTTTTTCCGCGTTTGATCTCCTGCACGCGCTCGGTTGGTATGAGTACCTCATACACCAGATCGCCAAGCTCTTCAGACTTGATGCGTTTGACGATGTTGTCGTGGACTTTCTGTTCAAATCCCGAAAGGACATGAACGACGAACCACTGATCTTTGGGAGCAAGTGCCATAATGGAGTTTCTGAAAAAGCCGTCTCTACTGTGGGTGGGTCAAGAACCCAATCACACTGATGGTAATAAAATCGAAAAAGGCGATGTATCCGCCGACAAGCAGCATGGCAATGATCACAACGAGTGTGGAATCCCAGAGCTCCTTGTATTTTTTGAAGCCGCGCTCGCTATCATCCCAAGGCCACTGCACCTTCGTCAATTCTGCGCGTACCTCACCGAAGTAGGTGGTAACTTTATTACTCATAGAGAAAATTTTGAATGGACGAAGGTTGCAGAGCAGGCCAGGAGGGACTCGAACCCCCAACAAACGGTTTTGGAGACCGCTACTCTACCAATTGAGCTACTGGCCTAGGCTTGTAATAATTAGTCGAGAATCTCGGAAACACGACCCGCACCGACGGTGCGTCCTCCTTCGCGGATAGCGAAGCGGATGGTCTTTTCCATGGCGATTGGGCTACCAAGCTCAACCGTGATCGCAACATTGTCTCCGGGCATGACCATTTCAACACCTTCTGGAAGGCTGACGGTGCCGGTGACATCGGTGGTACGGAAGTAGAACTGTGGACGATAGTTCGCGAAGAATGGGGTATGACGACCGCCTTCTTCCTTGCTCAGAACATAGATCTCAGCCTTGAACTTCTTGTGGGGCTTGATGGAACCGACCTTGGCGATGACCTGGCCACGCTCAATGTCGTCCTTCTTGATACCACGCAGGAGAATTCCGACATTGTCGCCAGCTTCTGCGGTGTCGAGGAGCTTGCGGAACATTTCGATGTCGGTAACGGTGGTCTTCTGGGTGTCGCGGAGACCGATGATCTCAACTTCTTCACCCTTCTTGAGGATACCACGCTCGACACGGCCGGTGGCCACGGTGCCACGACCTTCAATGTTGAACACATCTTCAACAGGGAGGAGGAATGGCAGATCCTTTGGACGATCAGGCATCGGGATGTAGGTGTCAACAGCTTCGATGAGGGCAAGGATTGCCTTCTCACCTTCTGGATCGCCGTCAAGAGCCTTCTTGGCGCTGCCACGGACGATAGGAATCTCGTCACCTGGGAAATCATAGGAGGAGAGGAGATCGCGGACTTCCATCTCAACGAGGTCGAGAAGCTCTGGATCATCAACAAGGTCAACCTTGTTCATGAATACAACGAGGGAAGGAACGCCAACCTGACGGGCGAGCAGGATGTGCTCACGGGTCTGGGGCATCGGGCCGTCAGCAGCGCTGACGACAAGGATACCACCATCCATCTGGGCGGCACCGGTGATCATGTTCTTCACATAGTCAGCGTGTCCCGGACAATCGACATGTGCGTAGTGGCGGGTTGCGCTCTCGTACTCGACATGCGCGGTGGAAATGGTGATACCACGGGCCTTTTCTTCAGGGGCCGCGTCGATCTGGTCGTAGGCCTTAGCTGTGGCTCCGCCGGTCTTGGCCAGCACCGTTGTGATGGCTGCCGTGAGAGTGGTCTTGCCGTGATCCACGTGTCCGATCGTGCCGATGTTCACGTGATCTTTATTGCGTTGGAATGAGTCCTTAGCCATATGGGTGGGTTCTGCTGGTGGTTGTTTTGTTTTCTGGTGATTTTCTAGTCTGTTCTTTGGAGCCCATGACCGGGATTGAACCGGTGACCTCGTCCTTACCAAGGACGTGCTCTACCAACTGAGCTACATGGGCATGTTCGATCCAAAGGCAGCGCTCCGAAGACTGTAAGTCACGAAGACTTTAAGTCAAAGAGCGCGATCCGGGAATCGACCAAATTATTTAAAGAACAGCAGTCCGCGATGTGCGCCTCGAGAGCGCTGGGACTGTTTCCGCAATTCCCTAAAAAACATAACCGCAACACGGGCCGCATAGGATATGGGCGGCTGCGCAACGATGCTTTCTGAGAAAAAGCGGATGGGAAGAATGATTCGTCCCAGTTATTCTGTCAAAAGCTATTTTCAGCAGTGCAAGGATTGCAGCAACTTTGCTTCTCGGTCAATCTTGTCACTCACCACCCTCTTCCCCTTGCAGACCCCCTTTTCATTCCAGGATGCATCTTCTCAAAAGGGCATCGCGGCCAGAAGCCTTGCGGCTTGCCGAAAAATCTTCACCCCTCTCTGGTGCCTCCTTCGCAGCACGATCCTAATTTACACACGCATTGGCGGGGAGCAAAGCGCAGCGGCCTTTGCCTACTACGCTCTCTTCTCGCTGGTACCGCTCATGGCGCTGCTGACGGCCCTCGGTTCCTATATTTTCCCGGGGGACACCGCCAGGATTACCCTCCATCGCTTTGTCCCGATCGGGGATGCCCAGCAGGAATTTTTCTGGAACATGGTCTCCGGACTGGAAAGGGCTCGCGGCGGCGTCAGCATCGCCTCGATCGTCATTCTCGTCTGGGCTTCTCTCCGTTTTTTTCAATCGCTCGTGCTCTCGATCAATCACGCCTGGGGCACGCGTCACCTCCCATGGTGGCAGATGCCGGTCAAAAATCTCGCCATGATCATCGCCATGTCGGGCACCCTCATCGTCGGCACCGTGGTGCCTGCGCTACTTCAGGGCTTCGCCCGCATTCTTCACTCGCTGCAATCATGGATCAACGAGGAGTTCCCGCTTTTCAATGTCGGACGACTGCTTGCCTTTGTAGATCTGAGTCGCTACATCGGCGGCACCGCCGTCCTGTTCTATTCATTCACCGTGCTCTACATGCTCGCCCCACGGCACCGGATTAGCTTTTCACAAATCTGGCTTCCCTCGCTCGTCGTCTCCCTGCTCATGCAGATCGGCCAGGCCTGCTTTGTGAACATCGTCCCCAAGCTCATCAACTACAATGCCATCTACGGCACGATGGGGAGTATGATGTTTCTACTTCTCTGGGTCTATATCGCCGGAGTGATCATCATTAGCGGCGGCTGTTTATGCGCCGCCCTCTCCCATTTGCGCGGCCATTCGGAGCCCCATCCCGATCTGATCAACTATCATCGTCCGAATAGGGAATCCTCTCAGGATGATTCAGCCGAGCATCCGAATCCGTGAACTCTCTCAACCTCAGAAATCTGCTCCATGCCTCTCTCTTTATGCCTCTTGCTCCTTCAAGGCGATCTTTCCATTTTCCTTTCTAGGATAAACGACGAAATCAGCGACTGGCGGGAGCTGATAGGACTGCCAGAGGCAGCCCCTTCAAGGGGCGAATGGCTCGGGAACATCGAGCTCTGGGAAGTGCGATGTAGCCTGCGAAGCAGCCTGAAAGGCGAGGGACTCGGGAGAGGCCGAGGCAAAGCCTGAGTTCAAAAGCCGGGAAATTTATGGCCAAATCCCCGTTTTTCGCAGCCATGCGGCCTAAGTCCGACAGGCTGCCAAGCTCCTTCTAGAACTTCTTCTGCTGGGCCATGGCGAACCAATCGCCGCCGCCGGTTCCCGGTTTGCCTGAGTCTTGTCTCAGGTAGCGGCTCATGTCATTGCCACGGCCCCCTGCGCGCTCCCCTGGGGCACCTTTGGGCTGGCGCGGTGTAAGATCGACTTTGGTTTTGAGCGAGAGGGCGATGCGTTTGCGAGGGAGATCGACTTCGACGACGGTCGCCTGGACTCGTTGTCCAACCTTGAGGAAGTCAGCGGGATTTTTGACGAACTCGTCGCTGATCTGACTGACATGGACAAGTCCGTCCTGGTGAACACCGATATCGACGAAGGCTCCGAAGGCAGTGACATTGGTCACGATGCCGGGAAGTTTCACGCCCGGTTGGAGATCCTCCATTTTCTCGACTCCCTCGGCAAAGCTGAAGGCCTCAAATTGCTCGCGAGGATCGCGACCCGGCTTTGCAAGCTCGGCGACGATGTCCTTGAGTGTCGGCAGTCCGACCTCGGCAGTAACATAGGCATCGAGCTTGATGGCGGCTCGCTTGGCTGGATCGCGCAGCAGATCGGCGACGGTGCAACCGACTCCGGCCGCCATGCGATCGACGAGCTCGTAGCGTTCGGGATGGACGGAGCTGGCATCCAGAGGATGAGCGCCGCCACGGATGCGGAGGAATCCAGCAGCCTGTTCAAAGGCCTTGGGGCCAAGACCGCTGACCTTGAGGAGTTCGGCACGAGATTTGAATGGGCCGCTCGCGTCTCGGTGGGCAACGAGGCTGGCGGCAGTGCGGGAGTTGAGTCCCGAGACATAGGCCAGCAGATGGCGGGAGGCGGTATTGAGTTCGACTCCGACTTTGTTCACGCAGGAGATGACGACATCGTCGAGCGAGCGCTTGAGGGCGGACTGATCGACATCGTGCTGATACTGGCCGACGCCGATTGATTTTGGATCGAGCTTCACGAGCTCGGCAAGGGGATCCATGAGGCGGCGACCGATGGAGACGGCTCCACGCACGGTGAGGTCGAGATCGGGGAATTCTTCGCGGGCCACTTCGCTGGCGGAGTAAATGGAGGCACCGCTTTCACTCACGACCACGACCTGAATGGAGGAGGGAAGGCCCAGTTTTTTGATGAAGGTTTCGGTTTCTCGTGAGGCCGTTCCATTGCCGATGGCGATGGCCTCGACTTTGTGGAGACGCACCATGTTGAGGATCGCCTCAGCGGCCTCAATCTCGTCATTGCGCCCCTTGCCGGGATAGATGACTTCATTGGCAAGGAGCTTGCCCTGCCGGTCGAGCAGGACGACCTTGCAGCCGGTGCGAAAACCGGGATCAATGCCGAGGGTGATTTTCTGACCGAGCGGAGAGGCGAGAAGGAGTTCGCGAAGATTGTCGGCAAAGACTCGGATGGCCTCTTCGTCGGCTTTCTTTTTGTAGAAGCCGCGGGCCTCGACCTCCATGGCAAATCCAACAAGGCGTTTGAGGCAGTCGTCGCAAGCGAGACGAACCTGCTCGGAAGCGCGGGAGTTGCCCTTCACAAAGAGCATGTAGAGGCTGCCGAGAGCTTCGTTTTCTGGCGGCGTCAGGCGGAAGTAGAGGAAGCCCTCTGTCTCGCCTCGGCGCATGGCCAGAATGCGATGCGAAGGGGCGGTGGAAGCCGGTTCGCTCCACTCGAAGTAATCCTTGAATTTGGCCCCCTCCTCCTCCTTGCCGGAGATAAGGGTCGATTTGATGACTCCCTTGTTCAGGTAGAGACTGCGGAGTTGGGCTCGCGCGCCCGCATCGTCATTGATGCGCTCAGCCAGGATGTCGCGCGCTCCGGCCAGAACCTGAGCCACCGTTTCAACACTCGATTTTTTGGCATCGACCTCGACGGAATTGCCGACAAAAGGAGCGGCCTCGGCTTCGGGATCGGTGTCCGGGTCTTGGGCCCAGAGAAGTTCGGCAAGCGGTTCAAGGCCGAGTTCCTTGGCGATAGTGGCCCTGGTGCGTTTGCGCGGTTTGAAGGGAAGATAAATGTCCTCGAGGGAGTTGAGGGTCGTGGCCGCCTCGACCTTGGCGCGGAGTTCCTCGGTGAGGAGCTTGCGTTCTTCGAGCGAGCCGATGATGGATTCGCGACGCTTGTCGAGAGTCTCCAGCTGTTCCAGTCGGTCGCGAATCGCCATGATCTTGACTTCGTCAAGCTCGCCAGTGCGTTCCTTGCGGTAACGGGCGATGAAGGGAACGGTCGCCCCTTCTTCAAGAAGGACGGCGGTGGCGGCTACCTGACGGGCAGCAAGGCCGAGTTCACGGGTGATTTGGGCAAGGTGTTTTTCGATCATGGGAAATAAGGCGGAAAGAGGAAAAGGACTGAAGGGGGCGGATGTCAGAGGGAAATTAATTTGAAACTCAGGAACTCAAGAAGGGAAATGGAGAAGGATTTCTATATTTTTTCCTGAGTTCCAGATTCATTCAGAGGTCAAAGGTCGAGTGCTAGTGAAAATGATGATGAGGGATGAGGAGGTCAGAAACGGGGGTGACTGGAATACCCGAAAAGATTCGGCGCTAAAAAGCGGAAAATGATCGGGGTGGCGCTTCCGACAGGGAAACGGACATCTATTTTTAATAGTGAAAGGAAAAGTGACGACTAGTTTTTCTCTTTCGTCTCCATTCCCTCCCTCAGCTGCTGCGGGGTGACTTCTCCTTCCCAGCGGCTTACGGCGATGGTGGCCACTCCGTTGCCGATGAAGTTGGTCAACGAGCGGCATTCCCCCATGAATCGGTCGATGCCCACCAGCAGTGCGAGCGAAGCCAGAGGAATGGCAGGCACGCTCTCCAGCGTTGCGGCCAAAATGACGAAGCCGCCCCCGGCCACCCCCGCTGCCCCCTTTGAGCTGAGCATCGCCACCAGCAGCAAGCTGAGCTGCTGGGTAAGGGAGAGAGGGGTATCGGTCGCCTGGGCGAGAAAGATCGCAGCCATGGTCATGTAGATATTGGTCCCGTCGAGATTGAAACTATAGCCCAGCGGCACCACCAGCCCCACCGTGGAAGGGGAGCAGCCCAGGCGCGTGAGCTTGCGCATGATGGCGGGAAGGGCCGTCTCCGAAGCATTCGTGCCGAGCACGAGAGCCAACTCTTCACGGATGTAATAGAGATAGCGCAGGATCGAGACCCCGCTAGCGCACATGACGCCCCCCAGCACTACGAGAATGAAAAGGCCCGAGGTGAGATAAAATCCAGCCATCAGCGCGACGAGCTTGTGAAGGGCCGTCATTCCATAGTTCCCCACCGTGAAGGCCATCGCTCCGAAGGCCCCGATGGGGGCTAGCTGCACCACGATACCCATGACGGCGAAGAATATCTTCCCCGCTGCGTCCACCGCGTGTAGCGCCTCCCTGCCGCCGGGAACATGGACAATGCCGAATGCCGTCAGGATCGAGATGAGCAGCACCTGGAGAATATCACCGGAAGTGAAAGCGCCGAGAAAGGTCACCGGGATAATGTGGAGGAGAAAACCGCCTTCGCTGCCTCCATGGGAGCCGCTTGAGTACGCTGCGCTCTGAGAGCCGCCCAGAGTACTGGGATCGAGATGCAGTCCTACGCCGGGCCGCAGCACATTCACCACAACGAGCCCGATCACCAGCGCGATCGTGGAGACCACCTCAAAGTAGAGCAGAGCCTTGAATCCCGTCCTGCCGAGACGGCGCACATCCTCCATCGAGGCGATCCCATGGACCACGCTGCAAAAGATGATCGGGCCGATCATCATGCGGATCAGCCGGATGAAGGCATCGCCCAGCGGCTTGAGACTCGCGCCGAAGTGCGGGAAGAAATGCCCGACCAGAATCCCCAGTCCCAGGCCGATGAGCACCTGAATGTAGAGCACGCGATACCAGGGTGTGGAGGGGGAATGCGAGGGAGCCTCAGGAGAAGACATGAGCGTGAGAGTGAGGATAGTGAGGGCGAAAACTGATTTTTGGCAGGTTATGTCACGGGTGCTGATACGCGAGAACAGAGTCTCGGTTTCGAGAAGGTACACAGGGCGCAGGAAAAAGAAGCCGCTTCAGTACACAAACGGCTCGTCGGGAGCGGAGCATTCCAAATGGAGCCTTGTACACCCCTCCCCCCACCAGTTACCCCAATATGCCGACATTTCTAAAAACCACTCTACCAAATACCATCAAGGAGGAACCTCCATGCACCATCTAAAGAGCATCAGGGACTATATCGACATGCTGCATGAGTTGGGGGATGTCTGCTCCATCGATCATGAGGTCGATCCCTATCTGGAAATGGCCGCATTTGCGCGACGGGGTTATGATCAGCCGATTCAGGCACCCGCTCCTCTGTTTACCAATATCAAGGGGGCAAAGCCAGGAATGCGAGCCCTGGGTGCTCCCGGAGCGCTCAGTTCCATCCCCAATTGCCCGGCGGCACGGGTAGCACTCTCCGTGGGGCTTCCCATCAACTCGACCTGGACGGAAATCGTCAATGCCCTGGTCGAGAGCCGGAGCAAACCGAAAATCAAACCCAGGCTTGTTGAAAAAGCCCCCTTCCAGGAAAATATCCTCAAGGGTGATGATGCCACGCTCGATATCTTTCCCATAGGGACTCTGCATGAAGGGGATGGTGGTCCTTATGCGAATACTTGGGGAACGATTGTCGTCCGTTCACCGGATGGCCAGTGGACGAGCTGGTCCATTGCCAGGGTAGAAAAACTGGATGGGAAGCGGATGACTGGCCTGTTCCAAAAACCGCAACACATCCGGATGATCTGGGACATGTGGGTGAAGATCAACAAGCCGATGCCGTTTGCGCTCTGCCAAGGCTGTGAGCCGGGCCTGCCCTTTGTGAGTGCGATGCCGCTGGAGGACTGGATCAGTGAATCGGATTATCTGGGAGCCCACTTTGGAGAGCCGATAGAAGTCGTCCGTTGCCAGTCGGTCGATCTGGAGGTGCCCGCAAGTTCGGAAGTCGTCATCGAGGGTTATGTTTCTTTGCAGAATGACTCTCTGGAAGGACCCTTCGGGGAATATCAGGGATACGAAGCCGAGGAAACGCAGATGCAGCCCACCTATCATATCCAAACCATCTCACACAGGAACAATGCGATCTGGCCATTTGTCCCGGAGGGGAGGCCAGTCGATGAGTTTCATACCTGTGCGGGGCTCGGATTTTCCGTGGAAGGCTTAGGTCTTCTTCGTGAAGCAGGACTTCCCGTAACGATGGTCTGGACTCCTTTTGAGACAGCCGTGAGTTGGCTGATCGTCACGGTTGCTGCAGATTGGCGTGAAAAGCTCCCTGATACCTCTTCGTTGGAATTTTCAGAAATGATTGCTGAAGTTGTCTGGAAATCCCTCTTCGGCCACTGCATGGAAATCATCTATGTCCTTGATGACGACATTGACCCGACGAGCATGAAGGATGTGCTCTGGGCTATCCCGACCCGTTGTCATCCGACGGATCATCAGATCATCCGAGAGGGACCCATCCTGCCCTTGCTGACATGCTATTCCCATAAGGAGCGTGAGAATGCGCGAGGACCGAAGATAGTTCACGACGGTCTTCTTCCTGAGGTAGGAAAAGGGAGAAGCAAGACGGCCGACTTCGATGATATCTATCCGGAGGAAGTCCGCAGGAAGGTTTTAAGTCATTGGAAGTGGTGAGCTATTCCCGTAAATCATGAGGAAGTTCGACAGGTTGGCGGCACATCTTATTCTCCCATGCACTCTTTGAAAAAATCCCGCTTCGCGAACCTACTGCGACACGAATGGAGCCTGCTGCCGATCTACGCCACCACGGCGATCTTTTTTCTCTATGGCCCCTCTTGGGTGAAGATTCATCCGGGGCACATCATTTCAATTATTCACTTCCTCTGGCTCTTTGCCGTCATGATGATCGCCTCCTTTGCCGTGGCGCACCATGCCGGGGTGCTTGCCAGGGCGCTCAAGGAGCCGCTCGGCACGCTGATTCTGACTCTTGCTGTGACTGGCACCCAGACATTCATGATTGCCGCCCTGATGATTCAGGGCAGTAACCCCACGCTGGCCCGCGATACCATCTTCTCAACGCTCATGATCACCCTGGGCGCCTTGCTTGGCCTGGCGCTCCTTATTGGAGGATTTCGCTTCCGGGAACAGCAGATCAACTTCAAGGGAGTCAACTCCTTCATGGAGCTCATCTTTCCCCTGGCGATCCTCACCCTGGTGATGCCGAATTTCACCCGCACGGGGGGCGATGGAGCGTATTCCCCTCTTCATGCCCTTTGTCTCACCGTGCTTTCACTTACGATCTACGGGGTTTTTCTTGGAGTGCAGACAAGTCTGCATCGCGGTTTTTTTGAAGAATATGAGGATGAGGGAGGCACCGCCAAGAAGCCTGCTAGCTTCCAAAAAACGGAAGCCTTCCCCTCTGCCAGCGTCCCGCTGCTCTTCCTTTATCTTCTGCCCATCCTCCTGCTCTCCGAGCATTTCGGACGCATCCTCAATTATGGAATGCATGGCGGAGGACTCCCCCTCGAATTTGGAGGTCTGATCGTGGCGCTCCTCCTCATGGCTCCCGAAGGACTCGCCGCCATTGAGGCGGCGACCCACAATAAGTTGCAACGCTCGATGAATATCCTCTTCGGGTCCGTTCTCTCCACCATCGGACTCACGGCTCCAGTCGCGCTGGCGATCGGCCTCCTGTTGCATAAGCCTGTCGAACTGGGCCTCTCCGCACCCTCCATGATCCTGCTAGGCACCATGCTGGGCAACTGCCTCATCACCTTTGTTAGTGGCAGGACGAATATCCTCCAGGGATTCGTTCATCTTCTCCTCTTTGCCGCCTACATTGTCCTCATGTTTGATTAGCAGCCTTGCGGGCTAAGTCCGACAGGCTGCTAGGTCCTCCAATCTCACCTAAGAGCCTGTCTGAATAATCAGCGGATTGTGGTTGGAGGTAAGTTTTGCGAGATGGCGAAGCCTTCTCAATCCGGCGCTATCTGAAGATAACGCCGGATTGAAAGGCTTTGCTAGATCGTAAAAATCGCCTTCAGACAGGATACGGGGATTTTTCAGACAGGCTCTAAGCCAGGCTTTTTCTTTTCATCGCAGGATTGGTGGGGAATGATTTCCTTCGCAATGGATTCCATACAACTAGCGCTCATCTCATTCCTGACCATCTTTGGCAGCGCGGCTCTTGGTTTTGTTGTCCAAAAAATTCTGCCGGAGCGCTATCGATCCGCTATCCCCACCGAACCAATGCTTATAGGTGCCGGTCTTGTCGCCTCAATGGCTGGACTGGTCCTCGCGCTTCTGATCACCTCGACGAAAGGCACCCTTGATCAGGTTGAAGAGAAAGTGAACGCGACCGCCTCGGATTTCATTCGCATCGACAGAATGCTTGCCGATTACGGGCCGGAAACAGCGGAAGTCAGAAAGCTCGTTCGTGAAGCCCTGCTCTACAGAATCGAATACATCTGGCCCAGGGAGAACTACCGCAGCTCTCCCTCTGAAATCAAAGCACGCAGTCATGCCGAAGATCTTTGCAAAAATATCATTGATCTGAATCCTTCCACAGAGAGGCAGCGTTTCTTTCAACAGGCTGCGCTAACCCTTGCGAGCGACCTGCTGCGCCTGCGCTGGGAAATCGAGGCCACGGACCGCATGCGGCTTCCCATGATGCTCTACATCATTCCCATCCTCTGGATTTCCTTCCTGACATTCCTTTCCGCCCTCTACTCGCCCCGCAATGTGATCGTATTCGTGGTGCTCTTCTTCTGCTGTTTGAGCATTTCTTCCGCCTTTTACATGATCTCCGAGATGAGTTGCCCACTTGAGGGGATGATCAAGGTTTCAAGGGAGCCTCTTCAGATGGTGCTCGATAAAATCGGAGACTGACTTCCCGTCTTGTCATACACTAGAGTTCGTCCGGGGAGAGCGGAGTGAGGATTGAAGAGGGCTTGGGGATGAAAAAGTTCAGGCATGAACAGCGTAAATGGCTGCCATGCCTGAAATCGAGTGGTTATAATTTTGTTGCGAAACAAAAACCAAGCCATCGATGAGCAAAACCATACTGATACAAGAGCACCTTCGTCCAGCGCTTCCCGTGATCTTGGCCCGCATGGAGGGAGTGCTCACCCAGCTGCCCGAAGCCATGAGGCAGGCACATGAGCGCATCATCGGGGAACGACCGGTCCCCAATGCCGAGAAGATCCTGAGTC
>Ga0302320_10007570_pt1 | contig 23863 bp, 21 predicted proteins | sample Bog_T0_3_FD_202130 | JGI IMG/M metagenome (GOLD analysis project Ga0302320, IMG submission 202130) | Peat permafrost microbial communities from Stordalen Mire near Abisko, Sweden - Bog_T0_3 | ecosystem: Environmental > Terrestrial > Soil > Wetlands > Peat | place: Sweden: Abisko, Stordalen Mire...
ACTGCATCATTCCGGGCAGTCTCATTTTGTAACCTTCAGTTGCTATCGAAGGCAGGCGCGGTTGAATGCCGCAGCGATATGCGCGCTGTTTCTCGAAACCCTGGAGAAGACCCGTCAGCAATTTTCTCTGCGCGTCTACGGATACGTTGTCATGCCCGAGCACATCCATCTGCTCCTTGGTGAACCCGGCTCCGGCTCGTTGGCCGATGCCATTCATTTTCTGAAGCTGTCATCGGCCAAGCAATCGATCTCCGAGGAGCACGTTGACAGCGGGCATTTCTGGCAGAAGCGCTACTATGACCGCAACATTCGCAGTTCCTCCGACTTAGTGGAGAAGCTCCGCTACATTCATCGCAACCCTGCCAAGCGAGGACTGTGCGAAAGGCCCGAAGATTGGCCGTGGAGCAGCTTTCGCCACTATGCGCTCGGCGAGGTTGGTCCAGTTGAGATTGAGTCGGAGTGGACGGCTCGCAGACGTGAAGGCAAGAAGATAGACGTGCTCCAGACGGGAGCATGTTGCTTCCCACCTTGCCGCGCAAAAACAGCGCGTCGAAGGTGGGGCACCCGGCGTTCATTATTTCGGCACCGGGTAGAAGAATTCCAAATCCAAGGAACAAGACGACCAGAGACTTGAGCATAGTGGGGTAGCATAACAAGGCGTTGTGAATTGTCCAAATTGCGAGCCAAGACTTGTGCTTCGAGTTGCGATACATGGCGGGTAACGGACAATCCGAAAACAGACCCGCTATCTAGAATTTCAAGGTTTCAACGTGAAGGAGCAGCGACTGGCGACCGTCAATTACGGTTTCAGAGTTGGCTGGCGGTATGATACAACCATAAGTCACCGTCCCCAGCGAAAGCCTCCGCGCCGGCTTGTTATGGCGCGTGTTTGCCTGCCGCGATGACCATTCACAATTCATAGAAAGAAGCTGAAGCCCAGGCTTTGGCTGAAGGATCAGGATGCTGCGTTCTTTTTTTATTGCGCTGTCTGAAAGTAAAGGGATTCGGTCGATTGCGGAGAATTCAGCGGTTGGGCAGAAGGTTTCCAAGCGCTTTGTTGCGGGCATGACGGTAGAGGATCTGATTGTGGCAACCGTCGCCATGAACCGGGTAGGCGTGCATGTCACGGTGGATAACCTGGGCGAGAATGTAACGAATCGCGAAGAGGCGCTGCACAGCAAGGCTCTGTATCACCAGTTGTTCGACGAGATTGACAAACGCAAGCTCGACGCCAACGTCAGCCTGAAGCTGACCCATATGGGGCTCGACGTGGATGAGGCGCTGGCGCGCAGCACGGTGGAGGAACTTCTCGACCATGCCATCGCCATCAACAGCTTTATCCGCGTGGACATGGAGGGCTCGCAGTACACGCAGCAGACCCTGGACTTTGTCCGCGAACTGCACCGCAGGCCCAACGCGGCAGGGCATGTGGGCACGGTGCTGCAAGCTTACTTCTACCGCACTGAGGAAGACGCGAAGACCTTGTGCGCCGAGGGAGTTCGCATCCGTCTTTGCAAGGGCGCGTACAAGGAAGCGGCAGCCATTGCCTTTCCCAGCAAGCAGGACGTGGACGCGAACTACATCAAGATCGCCAAGCAGATTCTGAAGAGCGGAGTCTTCCACGGACTTGCGACGCACGACGAAAACATCATCAACACCATCAAGGCCTGGGCTCTGCAGGAGGGCGTGCCGAAGAAGGCGTTTGAATTCCAGATGCTGCACGGCGTTCGGCGCGACTTGCAGGAGAGCCTGGCCCGCGAGGGATGGGGCGTGCGCTGCTACATTCCGTTTGGCACGGAATGGTATCCGTACTTTATGCGGCGGCTTGCGGAGCGCCCTGCCAACGTGATTTTCCTGGCGAAGAATTACCTCAAGGGATAGCCATCGCAGGGAATCTGTGGTGTCATTAAAATCAGGAGGGGCGAACGATGAAGATCAGTGCGCGCAACACGCTGGCTGGAACGGTGACCAAGGTGATCAAGGGCGCTGTGAATTCCGAAGTGGACTTGACGCTCAAGGGCGGCGACAAGGTGGTGGCCGTCATCACAAACACCAGTGCGGAGCGCCTTGGACTGAAAGAAGGCAGCAACGCCTACGCCATCCTGAAATCAAGCTGGGTGATTCTGGGCCAGGATCTGGACGCCGGGAAAATCAGCGCGCGGAATGTGCTGCGCGGAACGGTGTCTGGAGTACATGAGGGCGCGGTCAACAACGAGGTCGCGGTGACCCTGAGCGGCGGCAGCACGCTGACGGCGATCATCACCAAGGAGAGCAGCCACGCGCTGGGGCTGAAAGAAGGCGGCGGGATCTTCGCGGCATTCAAGGCCAACAACGTGATTCTGGCGGTCGATTAACAGCCACAAGTGAAGTGGCAGCAAAAGCGCGCCTTCGAGGGCGCGCTTTTCATTGGATGGCAAGTTGGGGATTGCAAGTTGGATGGCCTGCGCTATTCGGGCGAGGCGAAGCCGATGTCATTGAAGCCGTGCAGCATCTGGATCTCCTGCGGGGAGTAGCGCCCGCGCGTTTCGGGAGAGTCCAACAGGCGCTCACGGGCATCGGGCGGCATACTGCGCATCTGGTGAAGCGTGCGGCGCATCATGTCTTTGCGCTGCGGGTCCATCCCGCGGAACTGGCCGAACAGGGCCACGGCCTGACGCTGCTGCTCGGGCTTCAGGTGCTCCATCATCTCCATGCGGTTGAGTACGCGCTGCCTCTCCTGCGGCGGCATGGAGTTGAAGTTCTGAAGGCGGTTTTTCAACTGCTCCTGCCGCTGTTGCGGAAGCTGGCGGAAGTGCTGATCCTGTTCCAGTCGCTTCTGCTGTTCGTTGGGCGGAAGCTGCATGGAGTGGCGCAGCCAGTCGCCGTTATGCGGGCCTTCTCCGCGAATGATCTGGCGCGGAGCCTGACTGACCTGGGCCGACGGGCGCTGGGCTGCGGATTGCGCTGCGGAGGATCCCGCGAACGGAGCGGTTGCACGCGGCGCCGACAGGTTGCCACGAGCGCCGGGCTGAGCGGAGCGGTCGGGAGCATTACGAGGCGCGGCGTAGTGCGGCGCGGGCGATGACTGGCGATGCGGCGCGCCTCCGCCCTGCCCGTGCTGACCGGCCCAGAGGGGCGCGGCCAACGCAAGTGAGAGCAGAAGAGCCGGAATGTATGTCCTACGCATCGCTACGACTTCCAGTGTTACGACTTTCAGGATTACGAAAAGCTAATTGCTGTTGCCCGCATCGTCATCGCCGTCCAAAGCGTCAAGGGCGTCGAAGTTCTGCAGCAGGTCTATGTGATTGTCCAGGTACTGCAAATCGGCCACGGCGGTTCCGGTCGGGGCCGGGATGTGAAATGCGACGATCGGCGGATTGACGGGTTCATCCAGAAAACGTCCTACCTGGTAGAAGCCGATGCCTACGACAAGACACAACGCAGCCGCCACGCTGAGCACCGGGCGGCGGAACCACTGCAACCATCCTGCTGAAACCTTTTGCTGCTCCTCGCGCAAACGGGCCTGCATACGCACATCCCAGAAGGGCGAGGGCTCGGGAGCCTTCCACTCATCGAGCAGATTCATCGTCGCGCGGAGCGCCTCCAGCGTGCCGGCGCACTCGCGGCATTCGGCGAGATGGGCTTCCACTTCGGGCGGAGCTGGGGTGGAGCCCAGGGCTACGTCCGGCAACTGTTCGCAAATCATCCTGCAATTCATAACACCCTCTATACGAAATCCTTCAAGCTCTCGCGCAACGTCTCATAGGCGCGGAAGAGCAGGCTTTTTGTGGCCGATTCGCTGAGGTGCAATACCTCGGCGATCTGCCGGTAATCCATCTCCTGATACTTGTGCATCATCACGGCCATGCGCTGGCGTTCGGGCAGAGCATCCACATGCTTGCGGATGGCCTGGAGGCGCTCGCGGCGCAGAATCTCCTGCTCCACGTTGAGCCTGACGTCGGCCACATCAATCGAAAGCCCGGTCTCGTCATCCACGGCATCCAGACTGGCTTTCACCTCTGGACGCTCATGCTTGTTGTCACGCGCGTGGTTCACCGCAAGATTGGTGGCAATGCGGTAGAGCCAGGTGGTGAACTTGGCATCCGCCGTATAGCCGGCGCGCGAACGGTAAACCCGAAGGAAGACCTCCTGCGAGAGATCCTCGGCGATGGCGGCGTTGTGCACCATGCGGTACATGAAGCTGATCATGGCCCGCCGGTAGCGCTCCACCAGGTAGTTGAAGGCGGCGTCGTCACCGTCGCGAACCCGGAGCATTACCTGTGCGTCGTCCATCCCGGCCAAAGTCGCGGGATCGCTGAAACGGAGTTGCTGGCCGCCCCGGACGCTGCTGGAACTGGGGAAAGCACCGCCAATGGCCATGCTGCTCATGTCGTTTGGAACCCCCGCCGGCTCGGAAAGTTGCGGGGATTCCTCGGATTCAGCGCCGCTATCTTCGGGCTTCGGGTTGTCGGATTTCCTGCGCTGCCAGATCATGCCAATGGGGAAGTCTACCCGGCTATTATGCCCGAAGCAGGCGGGGAACGCCCACGAAAGTAACAGGTTGCCGGATTTGCGAAATCGAGCGGGTTTGTTACAATCCGAGATGAGCAGACAGAACGGGCGCTTAACTCAGCGGTAGAGTGTCACCTTCACACGGTGGAAGTCGTAGGTTCGAATCCTACAGCGCCCACCACTCCCAACCCCGGTAGAGTGGTCAAGGTCCGCAAAATGGTTCGGCAGGGAAGTAAGTGATTCGGCGGTAGTTGGCAAATCCTTAGCGACCTGGCCGGAGTTTTAGCATCTCTACAGTAGTCGGCTGCGCGCTTTACGCTTTGAAATCAGCCGATTATCCACAGCCGACGAAATATTCGGCTTGCCCGTGCGAGGAGCGTTGGGTAGTATCGGGTATCTTTCCGGATCGAGAAAATTGATCTCGGGGCAGCGGCGCTGATCCAAAGCACGGCCGCAACAATGAAAATACGAAACGACCAGCCGGTGCGTGGCTCAAGCCACAGTAAGCCAGCGCCGCGCGGGTAGGTTCGCAGGAAGCTAAACACACTGAAGAAGCCTGAAAATATGAATAGTGGATCGAACCATCCTGCCAGCAACGGCGGGAGAGGACGTAAGCGTCGCCGTGGGCGTCGCGGTGGTCAGGGTGCGCCAGCGCCAGCCGGATCACCGGCCGGAGCGCAGGTCAGCAGCCAAGCCCAGGGCGCATCGGCACAACCGAATCAGACTCCGCCGCCAGCTTCTCAGGGAAAGCCAGTCAATCAAGGGAAGCCAGCAATGAAAAGACAGTTCAAACCGAAGCCGCAGGTGCGCAAGAATTTTGCCGACGCCAACGGGAACGGCAATGGAAACGGAAGCGGCGGCAGCAAGCGCGTGTTCCGCTCGGTGGTAAACCAGAAAACTCCTGACGCCGGTATTTACAGCGCGCCCATGGACCACTCCTACCGCACGCTCCAGCACGACGGAAACACCGGGGGCCGTGGGTATGAGGCGATGCCGGTGGTGGACAACTCCACCTCGAAGCCGATCTTTGCCTTCGTGGACGACCTGTTCTTCATGGCGAAAATTCAGGAGACGGCGCGCAAGCTCAACGTCAAAGTGAGCTTCGTCAAGACCGAGAAGGAAGTTCTGGAGTCGGTGGCAGCCGGGGAAGAGAAGCCGTCGCTGATCATCATCGATCTGAACCATCACACGGTAAAGCCGCTGACGGTGATCCCCAAGCTGAAGTCCAAGTTCAAGAAAGAGACCAACATCATCGGCTTCCTCTCGCACTTGCAGGGAGAGTTGAAGATGAAGGCTCACGAGGTTGGCTGCGACATGGTGCTGCCGCGCTCTGCGTTCTCGCAGAACCTGCCGCAGTTGCTGCGCCGCCATGCCACCAGCGAGACCGAACTGCAGGAAACCTAAGCCCCTCTGAACAGTGAAAGCGCCGGGCTCCCGGCGCTGGCTTACTATTGCCTTCCATCGAGTGGGCCGTCAGTAGCCCCCGGCATCCTCGACGAAGTGGTACTCCCCATCCACCACACCGGAATCTTTTCCGGCCTTGGCTGCTTCCGGATTACCGATGAATTCGCGAGCCTTTTTCAGGCTGGCAACTTCGAAGACGAAGAAGACGTTGTTCGGCTCTTCCGTGCTTTGCCACAGACTCGCAAGCCTGAGTCCGGCGTCTTTGTGCGCCGCCTGGTGAGAGGCGAAGACAGCTTTCCATCGGGCAAAGTCCGCTACGCGATTGCGGCACAGCAAGTAAGTCATTGGCACACCTTCTATTCCTATCCGGCGGTTTCTACCCCGGAGGCCACGTCAGGTCGCGTCCGCCGATCAGATGCAGGTGCAGGTGGAAGACCGACTGTCCGCTGCGCGGACCCACGTTGAGCACCGTGCGGTAACCGTCCTCGATATTGCGCTCGCGTCCAAGTTTGGCGGCGATGAGGTTGCAGTAGCCGATGATGGCGGCGTCTTCCGGCCCAGCCTTGTCGAGTCCCGCGAAGTGGCGCTTGGGGATGATGAGAATATGGATGGGCGCTGCGGGCTTGATGTCCTCAAAGGCGAAGACCTGCTCGTCTTCATACACCTTCTTGGAGGGAATTTCTCCGGCGATGATTTTGCAGAAAAGACAGTCGCTCATGGGCGCTCCTTGCGTGGAGAAATGTAGCACAGCGGGCGGTCGAGGTTCGAGCCTGCCGATTTCGCCAGAAAATTCAGATCGAGGAAGGATTCTGATTCCTGGGTTATCGCCCAATGCCGGGTCGCGAACCTGGGACAACCGAGTTTCTAAATATATAGTGAGTGCCTCGGCGATATTCGTTACAGAACGTCAGTGATCTCGGGAGTTTACTTCCACTTGAATCCTGGCTTCGATGGGCTGGCCATCTTTCATCGCAGGCCGAAAACGCCACTTTTCAATAGCATTAATTGCAGCTTCGTCGGCTTTGCCTGAAAGTCCTCTGACTACGCCGAGAACCCGAGGAGTGCCGTCTGTCTGGACCATTATGCTGAGTACAACGGTGCCGTTCTCCCCCAAAGATGGGGTCTCTTGGTGAAGAAGCCGCGGCGGATTCACTCGACTTGAGTCGCCAGGTTTGACTGGATTAGCATTACGCCAAGCTTCCGCGAGGGGCCTCTCCTTCGGTGCCACCAGTGAAAGAAAGTCTTCATCCCGGCGTATGAAAATACGGTCAAGAGCACGCTGAAGTCGAGCTTCTTCCCCAGACTCGGTTGCTACGGTAATAACCAATGATCGCGATTCGTTAAGTGAATAGACGATCCGTTTACCCGGGAACCCGGGCTTGAGACGGGCACAACGAAACTCCACCCGGTCGCCTTTCAACTCGACTTGCTCGACAACGACGAGCCCATCAGAGTCCCAGTGTCCTGACTTAGCTTGTTCAGTTAGAACACCATCTGCATCGTAGGCGAGCGTCTTTCCCTTGTAAAACCCGCGCAACGTTAACTCCTCGCCTATGTACTGCCTAGCGGTCTGCGGTTGCGGAGTGGTCTTATCTTGAGCACTGGCGAGAACAGAGACCAGTATCAGTAGGATCGACAGAGGAACGCGCATGGATGTCATACTAGCACCCGAATCGGGCTGGCTGGGCCACCTGCCGGACGATAACAGGGCAAGTAGCTCACTACCTGAGGTCACCTCTTCAACCACAACCCACGGATGCCAATCGCAAGCGGGACTAGCCAGCCGAACAGCATCACACACAGTAATAGCCAGAGAATCGAATGGACGGCTTGTCTCGGAAACCAACTGGGGACCGGGAGACGTACCCCGGCGATCCCAGTTCCAAGATAGAAACTGAAAACTTGTGCCACCACCGCCGTCAGCCAAATCACACCTATTTAGCAGCCAGGCCCAGCTTTTCATGGCCCACATTCTAAATTGGATGATCTTTGTGGACGACAACAGTCCTTTCAGCTCACTATCTCAGTCCAACCGCACCATGAAGACTCCGCCCTCGTCCACCCTGGTGTGCGCGTAAACGTCGCGTGTCTGTTCCTTGTCGTCCTTCGGTACGCGGATGCGCACCCAGTATCCGGTGGGGCCTTTGAACTGGAGCACCTGGGCATCGTGGTAGCGGCGCTGCAGGTGTTCCTTCATCGCAATCGCTGCATCCTGCGTCTGGAAGGCTCCCATCTGCACGCACCAGCGGCCGCCGTTCTCAATTGGGCGCGGAGCATCCAGCACATCCAGGCGGACCTGCGCGGTTCCGGGCAGGTAAACATTCACGGCCTTGGCTGCCGCCGCCGAGAGATCAATAATGCGGTCGCCCACAAACGGCCCACGGTCGGTGATGCGGACCACTGTTGCCTGATGGCTCTTGAGATTGACCACCCGCACAATGGAATTCAGCGGCAGCGTGTTGTGCGCGGCCGTCATCTCGTTCTGGTTGTAGATCTCGCCGTTGGCGCCTTTTTTGTTGTGATAATTCGGGCCGTACCAGCTTGCGTATCCCACCTCGCTCCAGAGGACCTTGGCGTGCGGATCTACGTGAATTCCCGGCACGGAGGCGAGTTCGCCGGATTCGGCGGCATACGGCCCGGAGTCTCGCGGGTAAATCTTCTCGGTGACGGGCGCGTGGACGGGCGCGTGCCGCGGCGTCTCAGATATGGCTGGCGCGGGTGGAACGTCGCGGGCTGTTTGCTTGTGGCCTCCGCAGCCAGTGGCCGCCAGCGCCAGCGCCAGCAGCGCGCCAGACAGCAGCACGCGCGGCGTGAGCGCAGGAGTCGAGGGCGCAAGGATCGAAGATGGCACGCGGGTCTGGTTCACTGGCACAGGTCAGAGTCCAAGACTCGATTCTGTAGCCTCAGCCCCGGATGGTCAATGAGGTGGAACACCGATGATCACGGGTGAGGAAATCTACGCCGGCAGCATCGGAGGTTCCGGGTCGAGCGGCATTACGATCCACAGCACGATATAGGCGAGCAATCCCGTGCCTGCCAGCAGCGCGCTGAGCAGCCAGAGGGCGCGCACCAGCGACGAGTCAAGGTCGAAGTAGCGGGCCACTCCGCCGCAGACGCCCCCGATCTTCTTGTCTCCGCTGAAGCGGGCGAAGCGGCGGCGTGGTCCCGGCTCTCCGAATGGCGGCATCGGGGCCACTTGGGCTCCGCAGAACTGACAGAAAACCGGGTGTTCACCAATGTTTTTGCCGCACTTTGAGCAGTACATGGTTTCTCCTGCCTTGCCGGCACTGAATCTCAGGCTTAACCCTCAAACCTGTACAGCATGATACGTTGCGGAGCCGACCGTGGTTCCCTGAATCCGAATGCCTCTGCTATCAACTATTTAGCGTGTGACGTAGATCACCACTCGATGTGATATTTCGCAGGTCAGCCCACGAATGCCGCCATTCATGGATTCCGTATTGGGGATGACCGGGGAAAGCCCCTAGCATAGAGCCATAGCAACTGTTCGATTTTCACCACAGCAACGACATTCAATTTGGATACAAGCGATCCGGGGACGCAGGGCGGACCCAACGAGGAGACAGCGGTTCATGCATAAGCCAATCAAGTACGTTGAGAAGGTCTTCACCTACGTGGCCAAGGGCGCCTGGGTGGTCTTTGACAAGCTGAACAGCGTCAACCAGCGCCCCGCGATCACCCCCAAGTGGGCGGACAAGCCGCTGCTGAAGTCCTACCAGAAGACCAAGCCGCCGCTGGGATGGCCGCGCACTACTGACTCGCTCTGCCCGAAGTGCGTTCCGGAGATTCGTCAGCAGATTGTGGACGGCAAACTGCCGTATGAAATCCTGCTCAACGAAAAAGTTGGCGAGATCAAGGCGCAGATCATCGAGCGCGACGGCAAGATTCTGATGGTGAAGGACTGCCCGAAGCACGGCCACTTTGAAGACGTCATGTCCATGGACACCGATTTCTTCCGCCACCTTGAAGAGATGTTCCCCGGCCGCGACATGCGCGCCCACAACGACGAGCGCCTGCACAATCACGGCACCTCGACGGTGAAGTACGGGCGCGGCTCGGTGCTCACCATCGACCTTACGAACCGCTGCAACATGATGTGCGATCCCTGCTTCATGGACGCCAACCAGGTTGGCTTTGTCCATGAACTTTCGTGGGAAGACATCAAGACCATGCTCGACAACGCCATCACCATTAAGCCGCGTCGCCAGATGAGCGTGCAGTTCTCCGGCGGCGAGCCAACGCTCTCGCCCCACTTTCTGGAGGCCGTGGCCTACGCCCGCAAGGTCGGCTACAACTCGGTGCAGGCGGCTACCAACGGAATCGAGTTCGCGAAGTCTCCGGAGTTCTGCAAGAAAGCCGCAGAGGCCGGTCTGCGCTACGCATACTTGCAATTTGACGGCATCGGCAACGCGGCCAACTCGCACCGCGCGGTGGGCAACCTGTTCGACGTAAAGCTGCGCGCCATTGAGAACCTGCATACGGCAGGCGTTGAGATCGTGCCCGTGACCACCATCGTCAACGGCGTCAACAACGAGCAGGTTGGACGCATCATCCAGTTTGCGCTCGACAATCCCAAGCGCATCTCCTTCCTCTCCTTCCAGCCGGTCTCCTTTACCGGACGCGACGAGGCGATCACCGATGAGCGCCGCGAGGCGCAGCGCTACACGCTCAGCCACCTGGCGCACGACGTCAAGAGCCAGACCGGATTGGGCGAGCCCTCACGCGACTGGTTCCCGATCTCGTTTATGGGAACCTTCAGCGACTGGGCCGACGTGGTGCATGGCTCCGGCAAGGACTGGGGTTCGCTCAACTGCGGATGCCACCCGAACTGCGGCGTTGGCATGGCGCTGATGATCGACAAGGAAACCAAGGAAGCGGTTCCGGTCACCAAGTTCATCTACGCCGACCAGGTGGCGCGCGACGTTGCCAAGGTTACGGACGCGGGACGCAGCGCACGCTGGTCAAACCTCGGCATGGCCCTGGCCCTGGCGCGCAACTACGATCCCTTCCAGTCGCCGCGGCACTTCAAGTTCACCGATCTGCTGAAGAAGTTTGACAAGACCTTCGCGGCCACCAAGAAGGCGGAAGTGAAGTACGGCAAGTCCAGCCCCGACCGTACGCTGGAAGACGTGCAGAAGCGCCGCGCCGACCGCTGGAACTTCCTTTTTGTGGCGGGCATGTGGTTCCAGGATCTCTTCAACTACGACTTCCGCCGCACCGAGCAGTGCATCATCCCCTACGCCACGCAGGAGGGCGAGATCAGCTTCTGCGCCTACAACACCGGCGTCGGCTGGCGCAACATCATCGAGAAGATGCACATGACGGCGACCCTCACCAAGTGGTACGAGGAGCACGGACGCCATGAGATCTTCGCCGGCGGCAAGCAGGTGAAGATGGAGACCACCGAGCACACGCTGACCCTCAACCAGGAGCACGTCCACGCCGAACGCAACCATACGCTCGACGATAAGGGCATCGCCAAGACCGCACGCGAAGAGAAGTTCCGCGCGCGCGACGCCCGCGACGCCCAGGTAAAGCAGGACGCAGAAAACGCGAAGATGATGGCGCTCTACAAGCAGCACGTTCTTGGCGAAAAGGCTCCCGAGGTCGGCGGATTCGTATCGCTCGACAGCCTTGGCGTGAAGCCCGCGAAGGCCGTGGCCGAAAAGAAGGAAGAAGAAGTAATGGGCGACTAGTTCCAGCCGCTCGGAAAACCTGAACCGCCGGGGCAATCGCTCCGGCGGTTTTGTTTGCCCAAACCAGCCTGCCTCGACTCGCTAATAATGAATTTGGGACTCTGAGAATTGGTGGTTCTCGATTTGAGATAGGTGGATGCTAGGGCTGTTTTCGCCCGGTATCGTGTTGTACTCTGGCTCCATGAAAGTGACACAGGTGCGATGGCTTCTTCTTGGGCTACTCGTGTTTTGGCTAATCGTATGCATTATCCTTCCGGGTGGACCGAGAACGATTGGTATCTCTTCCGAGTCGGTCAACGGTGAGTATCGGTTCTCAGCCGGAACAGAACCGGCTTGGTTAGGGTTCTCCGTCCTGATGATCGGATCGTATTTGCTGCTCATCAACACTCAAAAGTCTGAAAGCAACGGACCGCCAATCTCCGGCGTTTTCCGCAGGCTGGTGGCTTTCTGGTTGGACATGGTATCGCAATGACAGTCATCATGCCGTTGTTGGGAATTGTGCCCACCCTTGTTGAATGGAGAAGAACAGGCGTGTTCCAGTGGACATTCGAGCGGAGCACGTCAGCCAGAGGTGATGTTCTGCAATTGTCGGTGCTGATCCCAATGATGATTGCTGGGCTGGTTTTCTATCATGTATTGCCGCTTCTTCGCCACCGACCTTCGCCGGGAGCTTGCATAATGGGCTATCTCGTCGTGGCGGATGACGGAACAGAACTGACAATGAAAAGGGCTGTGCAGCGGACGCTACTAGGTTTTATCGCGGTGTGTGGCGCTTACCTAGCGCCGTTTATCAATCGTGATCGCAAACGTGGAAAATTCTGGCTAGACAAGGTGTTTGCGACACATGCAGTTGCGTTGCGGTAGATAGTGGATGACAAATCGCCGATCCGGTTTTGGCTCACCGGCGCCAGCGAATATAATTCGACCTATTCAATTTCTTAAGGAATGCGCCATGGAAACTACGATTACCAGCCCGTATCGCGACGACATCGTGATCTCCTGGCCTGAACTGCATCGGGATACTCGCATCCTGTGTCACGCGCTGATGGAAAGAGGTCCATTCAAGGGCATCATCGCCATTGCGCGCGGCGGCATGATCCCGGCGTCGCTGGTCGCGCGCGAACTGGAAATCCGTCTGCTCGACACGATCTGCGCTTCAAGCTACTACGAATCGGACGAAACCGGCGCCCAGAACGTGCGTTCCGAGGTCAAGGTGCTCAAGGGCGTGGACCACGATGGCGAGGGCTTCCTGCTGATCGACGACCTGGTCGATACCGGCAACACCGCCCGCGTCATCCGCAAGCTGCTGCCCAAGGCCTACTTCGCTACGCTCTACGCCAAGCCGAAGGGGCGCCAGATCGTCGATCTGTGCGTCAAGGAATTCAGCCAGGACAAGTGGATCTACTTCCCCTGGGACATCGACTACAAGTTCGTTCCGCCGCTCAAGAAGAACCGAGGCGTCCCCAAAGAGGAGAGCCTTCCCGGTGATCATGATCGCGGTTAGAGCGTGCATAGCAAAAAATCGTCCGCCGGAATCCGGCGGACATCGTTTCGGGAGGAGGAACTATCGAGCCTGGTCGAATGTCATCGACTCAGCTATCTGCTGGTATTCGCTCTGGCGGGCATTTAGTTCCACTTCTTTTGCGGAAATCTCAGAATTCAGCGCCGCCAGCCGGTCTTCCTGCTGATTCAGCCCCGTAACATACCGCTGCACAAGGGCTTTCTCCTCCGGGCTGCCTTTTAAAGACTTCATATTCTCGCGGATTCGAGCCTGTTCCTTGTTGATGCGGTCGATTTCATTGCGCCGCTCCTGCAATTGGCCCTGCACGGCGGCGATCTCATCCTTCTTGGCCAGTAGTTTACGCAGCGCCGCTTCGACCTCGGGCTGAATGTCACGGGTCTTGAGGATGAAGCTGATCGTATTGTCATCCATGGAGTTGAGCGAGTAGGTCGTCTCCTGCGGATAGTATTCGGCCACGACCAGCTTTTCGCTGGAGGCCGGCGCCACCTTCACCCGGAAGCGGTCATACGAGTTCGAGACCTCCTCGGGCTTCAGATCCTTGTCGATAAAGTGCCAGCCAGCGCGCGCCGGATGCTCGATGACCACGCTGCGTGCGTTGGCGTCCGTGTTGGTGACCGTGTAGGTGCGCGTCTCGCGCAACTCGCGGGTGAGGTAGAGAATGCCCCGCGCCGCGCGCAGGCGGGTGTAGGGGCGCTGCTCGGAGGCTCCCTGGCTCTTGACCCGCACCGCAGTATCGGCCGCGTAGGAGATCAGCCGCCGCTCATTCGGATGCACCTCGGCCAGCAGCCCCTCCCCGGCAAAGGCTCCGGCCTCCACGATGTTGAAGGTTCCGGCGTCGAGCGTCAGCCCGCTGGAGTTCGTAAGCCACAGCGCGCGCACTGGAGTCTTGTCGCGTTCATTCCAGAGCGTGACCTTCTCGGCGTCCACGCGTGCCTGCACAATCGGCACCAGCGCGGATTGATTCTGCAACACGGTCACGTTCTGCTTGATGGCGTACTCGAACATATCGCCCAGCGCCTCGCCCGTGGACTGCGGCTCAATCGACTGCTCGTAGGACTCGGTGAGTGCGGCGGCGTCCACTTCGACCGTCTGGTTTTGCGCGAAGCTTCTCGACTTGGCCGCCGGAGCGCTGCGGTAGACTCCCGCACCGATTCCGCCGCCATGTCCCTGCTGCACTACGCTGCCAAGCGCGCCGCCCACCACACCACCCGCCTGACCGGGCGGCGGCGCAGGAGGCTCATATTCCCCGCCTTCATGCGTCTGCGGCGTAAGCTGCGCGGTCTTCGGCAGCTCCACCACCGGCCTGCGCACGTAGTACGGCTGCGAGATCTGCTCGACGAACGATTGCGGCGCGCCCGCCACCAGCGATAGCTGCACGTTCTTCCAGTCCTCGCCAACGGTGTTATCCACCACGGCCCAGCCTTGCAGCAGCGGCTTGGTATCAGAGTTCTGCGGCAGCACGATCCGGTACGTGGACTTCCACACCGGAACCTCACTGATGTAGCTCACCACCACATTGCGCGAGCCTTCGCCCGAGGTCGAGATTGTCATCTGGCGCACGTCCTTGTCGCGGGCGCTTGCCAGCAGGGCCATGTAGCGCCCGACCTCGCGCGTCATATCGCCTTCCAGGATGCGGACCGAGGTCGCGGTCGTCAGGTCAAAGGTCCGCAGTTCGCCGGAGTCGCTCACCAGCGAAAGCTCGGTCGTCTGCGTCTCATTGCCGTCTTTGTCCTTATGCGTGACCGCTTCCACCGAGAGCAGCCGCCCGGAGGCCGAGCCGCTTGTCCCATGCACTTCCACCCGCGCCCCGCGCAGCGCGTTCAGGAAGGACGCTCGGTCGGTGTTGCCGTCGAGGGCCAGCCGCAGGGTGCTCAGCCGCTGGCTCAGCGGGGCAATGGAGTTGTAGCGCACGCCGCTCACCTTGCCGCCGCCCAGGTCAACCACCGTCAGCGACTTGAGCACATCGTTGAGCTGCGCCGTGGTGAAGCGGATGTTCAGCTCCTGGTTGCCGGTGACGCGCCCCTCGTGCTCAAAGTATCCAACGCCATTCTTGTAGAGGACGACGCGATGGATCGGAAGTTCGGTGGTTGTCTCCACGGAGGCCGCCGCGGCATGGGATGATTTTGCCGGAGCTTTGGCAGTGGCTTGGTTCGCGGATTGGGCAAAGCCGGGTGCGGACAGGGCGAGTAGTGCGAGCGTCAGGATGGCGGGCCAGCGTCTCATGCGGTCTCCTTGGGAACAGCAAAATCCTATGTTGCGGTGGTGAAGGCGCGAAGAAAATCCACTCACGCCGCCGATTGCAGATTCGTAAATTTATGCCTGCTACAACGTATTGACTCCGCCGGGATGCGCTGAGTTCCTGAAATCGCCGTTCAATGCGTGAAATTGCGATTCGCTGAAAAGTGACCTCACCGAGGGTGGTGACCGATGCCACTGTAGTCATCCGCCGCAGGAGGCACACTTAATATACGCGGGAGTGTGTTCCCTCCCACTAATTCCATTGTTGAGCGGAGATAGCCTTGAGCACCCCATTTGCATCGGCGAAGCGGCCGGACCTGAAGATCCTGCAACCTGAAAAGACCCTCACCGGTGGCCCCATTCAGCAGTTGCAGAAAGGGCTTCCGAAGACCACCACATCGCTTTGTCCCGATTGCGAGAAGACCACCAAGATCCCGGCGCGCATCTTTGAAGAGAATGGCCGCGTGATGATGGAGAAGACCTGTCCCGAGCACGGCGACTTCAAGGATTGCGTGTATTCGGACGTGGCCCTCTATCTGAAGATGGAGGAGTGGGAGTTCGGCGACAACAAGGGGCTCAGCAACCCGGCCGTTGACAAGGGCGCGGAAGCGAGCTGCCCGGAAGATTGCGGACTGTGCTCGCTGCACACCTCGCACAGCGCGCTCGCCAACGTGGACCTTACCAACCGCTGCAACCTGACCTGCCCGGTCTGCTTCGCCAACGCCAACGCCGCCGGATATCTCTATGAGCCGGATCTGGAACAGGTGCGCACCATGCTGATGGCGCTGCGCAATGAGAAGCCGGTTGATGGCCGCGTCGTGCAGTTCTCCGGCGGCGAGCCGACCATCCACCCCAAGTTCATCGAGATTCTGAAGATGGCGAGCGGGATGGGCTTCACCCATCTACAGGCTGCCACCAACGGAATCATGATCGCCGCCAGCCTCGACTTTGCCAAGCAGTGCAAGGAAGCGGGACTGGCGACCTTGTATCTCCAGTTTGACGGCGTCAGCGACGACATTTACCTCAAGACGCGCGGCGAAGCGCTGCTTGAGAAGAAGATGCAGTGCATTGAGAACTGCCGCCAGGCGGGAATGAAGATCGTCTTTGTGCCCACCATTGTCAAGGGCCTTAACGATCATCAGCTCGGCGACATCCTCAAGTGCGCCATCGACAACGTGGACACCGTCAGCGGCATCAGCTTCCAGCCGGTCGCGTTTACGGGCCGCATCTCCAAGAAGGAATTGGAAGCCAAGCGCTTCACCCTCACCGACCTGGCCTTCGCGCTCAGCGACCAGACCGGAATGTTCGACAAGTACAACGACTGGTTCCCGCTCTCGGCCATCACGCCGTTCAGCAAGCTGATCGCGGCGGTCGAGCATCGCGGCGTTCCGACCATTTCCAGCCACCCGCACTGCTCGCTCGGAACCTATATGTTCGTGGACGAGAAGTCGCGCAAGGCCGTCCCGGTGACCCAGTTCGTGGATATCCCGGCGATGTTGCAGGATATCGAGCTGATGTCGCGCAAGTCCTTTGGCGGACTGATGAAGTACTACAACGGAGCCAAGGGTTGGATGGAACTGAAGAAGCACTTCAAGGCCGAACTCGCGCCAGAAGGGCTTACCTTTGAAAAGTTCCTCAACACCATTCAGGGCATGACCAACAAAAAGCTGGGGCGCGACGGCATGGACGGCACCTTCACCTACCGCACGCTGCTGGTCGCCGGCATGCACTTCCAGGACAATTACAACTATGACATCGAGCGCGTAAAGCGCTGCGTCATTCACTACGCCGCGCCGGACGGCAAGCTCTATCCATTCTGCACCTACAACTCCGGCCCCACCTACCGCGAGAAGATCGAGAAGCAGTTCTCGATTCCCTTCGAGCAGCAGTTGGAGCGCTTTGAGTTTGTAGAGATCGGCAAGTAGCTGCGCCAGAGTTGCAAAAGGGAAGCCCGCCAGGAGATGGCGGGCTTTCTTGTTTACGAAATACGGATGCTACTTCGCAGGCTCGGCAGGCTTCGCTGCATCTGCGGGCTTGGCCTTGATCGAGATCAGTTCGATCTCGAAGATCAGGGTTGCGTTCGGGCCAATGTCAGCGCCTGCTCCGCGCGGGCCATAGGCGAGTTCGGAGGGGATGAAGACCTGGTACTTGGAGCCGACCGGCATCAACTGGAGAACCTCGGTCCATCCGTGGATGACCTGACTCACTCCGAAGGATGCGGTCTGTCCGCGCTTGTAGGAGCTGTCAAACTCCTTGCCGTCGATCAGCGTGCCGCGATAGTTGCACTCCACCGTATCGGTCGCGACCGGCTTGGGTCCGTTGCCCGGCGTTAGAACCTTGTACTGCAATCCATCTTCAAGGGTGACAACGCCCTCTTTGGACTTATTGGCGGCCAGGAATGCTTCGCCTTCCTTTTTATTCGCTTCTCCCACGACTTTGCTCTTTTCTGCTGCGACTTTTGCTGTCGCTTCCTGTTTGGCTTTCACGGATTTCTGCGCCTCGGTGAGGACGGCTTTGATTTCGTCGTCGGTCATCGCCAGTTTGGCTCCGCTCAACCCGTCCTTCAGGCCGCGGAAGAGAATGGCCTGATCCACTTCGATTTCGTTGTGCTTCAGGCTTTTTGCCACGTTGGAGCCGATGTCAGTGCCGATGGCGTAGCTGGTTTTTTCCTTGTTGGTCTTGAGAACGAGCGGAGCGGCGCTCTTTGCCGCCGTCTTGGTGGTGGAGGCCGGAGCTTTTGCGGGTGCCGTTGCAGGCTTCGCCGCAGGAGTCTGAGCCAGGACACTGCCAGCCAGCAGGATGCTGGTTGCCAGAAGGGTTACGGCCGTGGTGAGGTAAATTTTCATACCGAGAATCAGAACACAAAGCCGCCCAGACGGCAATCCCAAGTGAGCGTGGTTTCCACATTGCCGGGATGAGTTGCGCGTCCAGCATTGTTACAATCGCCTCACCGATGGTGAAACCACCACAGACGCGGGAACCGGACACGTCATCGCTTGATCCCTTGCGGGCGGCGCTGCTTGGCTGGTACGCGAGCCACAAGCGCGACCTTCCCTGGCGGCTGGACCGCGACGCCTACCGGGTCTGGGTCTCGGAGATCATGCTCCAGCAGACCCGCGTAGCGGCCGTACTGGAGCACTATCGCCTGTTTCTGGAGGCGTTCCCCACCATTCAGGCGCTGGCTTCCGCACCCGAGGATCGGGTGCTGGCCCAGTGGAGCGGGCTGGGCTACTACCGCCGTGCCCGAATGTTGCATCGCGCGGCCCGGTTTGTGGTGGATGAGTTGGAAGGGGAGATTCCCCGCGACGAAGCGGTCCTGCGCAAACTGCCGGGCGTGGGACGCTACACCGCCGCCGCCATTGCCAGCATCGCCCACGGAGAGCCCGTCGCGGTGGTGGATGGCAACGTCGAGCGTGTCCTCTGCCGCTTGGATGGCCTGCCGCGCGATGACGGCTCGGCCTGGCAGCGGGCGCAGGAACTGCTCGACCGCCGTCATCCCGGCGATTGGAACCAGGCGATGATGGAGCTTGGCGCAACGGTCTGCACGCCGCAGAATCCACAATGCCTGGTGTGTCCGGTACGTGAATGGTGCCGCGCTCCGGGCGCGGAGACCTCCAAGCCGCAGGCGACGCGTAAGCGGGTGCGAATCTTCCAGGCGATGATTGCACGCAGTGAGCGAATCTACCTGGTGCAGCGCCCAGCCGAAGCGGCAAAGATGGCCGGGATGTGGGAACTTCCCGAAGTTGCGGACAGCAAAGCAGGGTTGGGCGCAGAGGAACTGTGCAGGGTGCGCCACTCCATCACCGATACCGACTACGAAGTGCGGGTGCTGAGCCTGCCGTTGAAAGCGCTTGGCGCGGAGGAAAAGAAAGCGGGACGCTGGGTGGAGCGCGCGCAACTCTGGACGCTCCCGCTGACCGGGCTGGCGCGGAAGATTTTGCACAAGCAGGGGCTGTATTGAGCGTCCCGCCCGCCAATTTGCGCAGCGTACAATGAAGGTTCGCGGAAAAGAATTCTGGCAATCATGAGGACGGGGAGTTTTATGCGTCGAGTGTTGGTCTCGAGCTTGTTGTTTCTTGCGCTTACGGGCGCTACCGTTGCGAGTCCCGCCCATCAGCCGGTAAGAAAGCACGCCGCCGGCGCAAAGAACCCCGATGGCATGATGGCGGCGCTGCACAATGTGCAGGCCGAACGCATCCGCGCCGATGTGAAGTACCTGTCTAGCGATGCCCTGGAAGGCCGTGGCACCGGAACCCGTGGCGGAGACCTCGCCGCCGACTACATTGCAAAACAGTTCAAAGACGCGGGCGTGGAGCCTGCGGGCGACAACGGAGGCTACTTCCAGAAGGTTCCCATGGTCGGCACCACGACCCTGCCGGAAACCACCGTCGCCGTAAAGACTCCCAAACAGACGCTGGAATTGAAGCTGCTCGACGACATCGTGGTCTTCAACCTGGACCAGCACGAGATCAGCAACGTAAGCGCCGGGGTAGTTTTTGTCGGCTACGGAATCACCGCTCCGGAGTTTGCCTGGGACGACTACGCGGGCGCGGACGTGAAGGGAAAAGTCCTGCTGATGCTGGTCAACGAGCCGCCCTCTGACGATCCCAGGTTTTTTGGCGGCAAGGCGCTGACCTACTACGGCCGCTGGACTTACAAGTTTGAGCAGGCGGCGCGCATGGGCGCCGCGGGCGTGCTTCTCATCCACAAGACGGAGATGGCCAGCTACGGCTGGCAGGTGGTGCGCAGTTCGTGGTCCGGCGAGCGCTCCGGGCTGGCCGATGATCGTGAGCCGAAGCTCGCGCTGGCCTCCTGGATACAGTTGGAAAAAGCGCGCGCGATGTTGGCCGATGCCGGGCAGGATCTCGATTCCCTCATGGCCTCGGCGCAGAAGAGGGGCTTCCGGGCCATTCCATTGCCGTTGCAGGTGAGCGCCCATGTCGTCTCTGGAATTCGCCGCTTCGAGTCGAACAATGTAATTGGCAAGGTCAGCGGCTCCGATCCCGAACTCAAGCAGCAGGCGGTGATCTTTACCGGCCATTATGACCACCTCGGCATTCGTCCCAATCAGCCCGGAGACAACATCTACAACGGCGCACTGGACAACGCCACCGGCACCGCCATGGTCATTGAGATGGCGCGCGCCGTAGCGGCCTCTCCGGTGAAGGCGAAGCGATCCATGTATTTTGCCTCCGTGACCGCTGAGGAGCAGGGCTTGTGGGGCTCGGCCTATCTTGCAAAGCATCCTCCGGTTCCGGTCTCGGCGATCACGCTGGATCTGAATTATGACTCGATCAAGCCGCTCGGGATTCCCACGCAAGTGTCGGCGCCCGGCTACGAGCGCACTACCTTTGCCGGTGTCTTTGAAAAGACAGCGGCCGACTTCAAACTCACGGTTCTTCCTCCGGCGCATCTTGAAAACGGCGGCTACTATCGCTCCGATCACTTCAGCTTCGCAAAGCTCGGAGTCCCGGCGTTCTCCATTGCTCCGGGCGAGCGCTTTACCGGACATCCCGAGGCATGGATCAAGGCCAACAGCGAGGCCATGGACAAGAGCTACCACCAGCCCAGCGACGAGTTCAAGGAAGAGTATGACTACCGCTCCAACGCGGTATTGGCGCGCTTCGGCATCGCCCTGGCATTCCGCGCGGCAGAGCAGCCTGGGCTTGTGCAGTGGAAGCCGGGCGACGAATTCGAAAAGATCCGCAAAGCTTCCGGACAGTAATTTTCTCAGAGCGCAAAGAAGTGGAAAACACGAAAATCTTGTCCTCCCGCTTCTCTTCGCCAGTGTGATAGAGTCCAAAAGTCAGCTCACAAATCGCGGGAGTGAAGAGACAAGATGTCGCTGTTGCCGTTTTTTGGAAGAGGAAAGCTTCGCGACTTGGCGGGCCAGTTTACCTTGGCTTCCTACACGCCGGAACTCACTCTCCACGGGCTTGTGGCGGGCGTTGACAATCTCCATCCCGACGTATTCCTCAGCACAAGATTCACCGAGATTGCGCGTGGCCACCTCAAAGGTCTGATTGAGCAGCACGGCGACGTGCAGCAGTTGACTCGCGTGGAGGAGGTAAATCCATTCGGCGGTTCGCCCTATGGACGAGCCCACATCAAGTTCGACGCGCTGCCCGAGCGGGAGATTGATTACCCGGCTGAATTCAAGCAGTGTCTCAGCGGATTACAGCTCGCTTCTCTGCGCCGTGCCCGCGCGCTCGACGACATGCAGTTGGATCTGCTGTGCCGGGTTGCACTGGTCAAGTTTCTGCGCAGCGAGTTGTCGCTGCAATTCACCCAGGTCCTCGAGGCCTGCCGCGAAAATCTCAAGAAGCGTGATGAGCGCCATCTGGAACGGCAGCAGATGGTGGCCCGCGACCGCTTCCTGCGCTTCCAGGTAAACAAGCGCCAGGTGTTGCGCCGGGTCGCCCAGGATGTTCTCTCCTCCATGGCCGAGGTCGAGCGTGAGACCGTGGGCAGTACGCGGCACTCTCTGTTTGGTGACCGCGAGGCTGCCGGGTATGAGGTGCTGGCGAACCGCCTGATCTTCCCGGATTCAATCTCCGATCCGTTCCTCAGGGCCGAGCACTACGCGCTGTTTGGGGGCTTTGACCGCGATCCCGATCTTTACGAACGCGTGGTGGTGATCGCCAAGGCTTTCCTGCACAACCTGGGCGTGGCCCGCAGCGACATGGAAGCCGACGCGTTGCTCAGCGTGCCCGAAAACGCCAAAATGCTGATGTTCAGCGGACTGGCGGAAGGCACTGTGCGCGGTAAAGCCCAGCACGCCGTCACCGCGGCATGGCTGGCGGCCCTCGAAGAGGCCGAGGTGATGGACTATGTTGTGGCTGCCTATGAGACGGTTCCAATTCTCGGCGACTACGGTTCGGTGGTTTCGCCGCAACAGTTGAAGTGCGCGTTGATCCTGAAGCATGAATTGAAGCGCGTGGAGGAAGTGCTGGAGACGCGCGACCGGCTTCCCCAGGACAAACTTCATGCCGCCGTTCAGCGTGTCCGCTCGGCGGGCACCGTGGAGCGCATGAGATATGCGGCCCGCTACTTTATCGATCTCTCCCGCTTCCATCGCGACGTGCGCAAGATGCGCGTGCTGGAAACCGCGCTGGAGTCGATCAACCTGCTCAACAACGAACGCCTGCGCGAGCTCTCCGAGATCAACGGAACCCTCTACGAGTTTCTCCTGCCGCAGGAGGAAAAGCCCACCGAGCAGCGCGTCAACGATCACGTTGTGCTCAAGGCGGATATCCGCGACTCAACCTTCCTCACGCGCTCTCTGCTGGAGCGCGGTCTGAATCCGGCGTCTTTCTTCAGTCTGAATTTTTTTGAGCCGGTCAACAAACTGCTGCCCCGCTATGGCGCGGAAAAGGTCTTCATCGAGGGCGACGCCGTGATCCTGGCGCTGCTGGAGAACGAAGGCCAGCGCGGCTTTGCCGTGGCCCGCACCTGCGTCATGGCCCGCGAGATGCTGAACATCGTGAGCGCCTATAACGCCGCATCCACCGCTAGCGGAATGCCTCCGCTCGAAATCGGAATCGGCATCGCTTACCAAGGTTCCGCGCCGCTCTACCTGATGGACGGAGCGCACCGCATCATGATCAGCGAAGCCCTGAACCTGAGCGACCGCCTCAGCGCCTGCCACAAGCGGGCGCGGCGTCAAATCCGCAACAGCCAGTCCTACTTCAACGTCTTCGTCTTCCAGACGGCGGACGAAGATGCGGTAGCCGGAGCGCTCGAAGACTTCCTGCTCAACTACAACGTGGGAGGAATCCACCTGCCGCGCGCCGCCTTTGATAAACTGCGCAACGAAATTTCGCTCGATGAGTTCGAGATCGAACTGCCCATGCCCTGGGGCCTGGACATCGTGCGCCTCTATCGCGGACTGGTTCCGGTAAGCCCCGGCGTCTTCCATCCCATCCTGCTGCGTGAGGGCAGAGCCGCGCAGGTCGAGGTGCGCGAGTTTCGCTTTGTCCGCTGGGCTGACCATCTCTACTACGAAGTCTGCACCAATCCCGAACTGTTGGAGAGGATCGAAAGCCAGCGCAACGGAACCAGCGCGGTCTAACCCTGTTCCACGGGTGCCTGATCCTGTTGTCTCTGCCGCCATCCTTTTCGCGGGTCATTCTGAGCGCAGCGAAGAACCCCAGCAACTCTCAAGACTGCGAAGATGTATCAGGGGCTTTTCGGCCCCAAACTGTGATTGACGGCGGGTGACCCGCGGGTGGCCCACTCAACGCGGGTGGCCCACTCAACGCTCTTTTCGTTGAGTGGGGCTGTTGACTTTCTGCCTCTTGCGCTTCTGTTTCGGGATTGTGAGTGCCTTAGCAGTTGTTGTTCAGCCGGGTGCCCCACCTTCGACGCGCTGTTTTTGCGCGGCTAAGATTCTCTCTCGCTTTGCAAGTTCTTTTTTCTCTTTGAGAGGGAGTACAGAGGGAGACCTTTCTCTTCATGATGCCGGGCTGAGTGCGGGGAAGAGTTTGTTTCC
>Ga0302320_10007571_pt1 | contig 23862 bp, 19 predicted proteins | sample Bog_T0_3_FD_202130 | JGI IMG/M metagenome (GOLD analysis project Ga0302320, IMG submission 202130) | Peat permafrost microbial communities from Stordalen Mire near Abisko, Sweden - Bog_T0_3 | ecosystem: Environmental > Terrestrial > Soil > Wetlands > Peat | place: Sweden: Abisko, Stordalen Mire...
ACGCCTGGTTGTGGTGACCTGCGCTCGGGTTGACTACCCCCTGGGTCGGACTGCAGAAGCAAAAGCTGAGAGCATTACACCAGCCATACCAACCACCAAAGGTGATGTGGCTGTTGCGGTTCGAGACCATGGTCAAGAAAGCGCTCTTTTGACCCAAGGCCGTTAGTCGACGATCGCGTCGAGGGCTCGTTTCATTGCTATTGCGCCTGCCGTCATGGCTGCGTCGAACGCGGTGCTCAAATCGTCAGGAAGGAAGTCAGCAGTCCAAACAATGCGCGCGCCGTCACCATCGCCGAACACCTGCGCAGCGCCGTTATAGTGCGTCGACCGTCCGCCCTCCGCCGACCATACAAGCCGCCGACGCGCATCGTCGAGAGCGATAATCGGCTCTCGCACCACCGCGCCATTTGCGAAGGTCACGATTCGTGCGCCGGGTTCAAGTTTGGTGTCGACCACAAATCCAGGCACGAGCCGCGTATGCAATGCCCCGACATCGCGGATAGCATCCCACGCTGCCGAAGCTGAGCACCGAACAACGATTTCTTTGACGATGGAAGCCATCTGCTGCTCCTCAAATTTTTGCAACGCAATAATCCGCCACTCTGATATTTGCCCCATCGGGCAGGCCCTCACCCTGAGTGGTTCTTCCGAGACGCCGTCCCGGGCTGCCGTCAGGCGGAAGCGGGCATCATCAGCTGCTTTGGGAAAGGCTTGAAGGTCAAAGCGATCAGGAAGGCACTGATCCCCAGCGCGAAGGAACCGATGAACAGCCATGCATAGCTGGCGAAAGAATCGTAGATCAGCCCTCCCGTCATCGGCCCTGTCGCCATGCCAAGCCCACCGGCCATCGCCGTTCCTCCGATCACGGTCCCCATCATCCGCAGCGGAAAATTCTCCCGCGAAATGGCGGCGTAGAGGGGCATGACGCCTGCGTAGATGAAGCCGAACATCGCCGCAACGGCGTAGAAGGTCCCAAGCCCGTGCGCGTCGAGATAGGCGAGAGCCGCGAGCGCCTGAACGAACAATCCCGAGACCAGGATTCTCTTGGCTCCAAACCGATCGCCGAGGATACCAAACGCGACCCGGCCACCCAGACCCGCCAGCCCTTCTAGGCTGTAGATCGAAACGGCGGCCATCAGCGGAATGCCGCACGTCACGGCGTAGCTCACAGTGTGGAAGATCGGGCCGGAGTGGGTGGCGCAGCAGAAGAAGTTCGTCAGCACGAGGGTGATGAACTGGCGGGAACGCAGGGCCTGTCCAAGGGACATGGCAGACTCGGGAACTTCGCCTTGCATGGCCGTGGCGGTGGCGCCTTCGCCCGACAGCGCCGGTGGACTGCGGACCAGAAGCGCGACCGGCGGCATGATGGCCGCCACCAGGGCCGCAATGATCAGGAGCGACGTACGCCAGTCGTGGATCGAGACAAGCCAGGCCGCCAGGGGCGACATCGTCATCGGCGCCATGCCCATGCCGACGGAAACGAGCGAAACGGCCAGGCTCCGATGGGCGTCGAACCAGCCTATGACGCAGGCCATCATCGGGGCGAAGATCGCCGCAGTGCTGCCGCCGACAAAAAGACCGAACACGAGTTGGAACGCAAAGAGCGATGTCGTCAGGCTGGCGAATGCGAGACTGAAGGTCAGCAGAAGCGTGCCCGCAAGCACGACGAAACGCGGGCCGTAACGGTCGGAAAGGTTGCCCCACGCGATACTTCCCAGCGCCATTGCGACGAATCCGACGGTCATCGCACTGGAGACGCCTGTGATGGACCATCCCGTGTCCTGCGCGATCGGTCGCAAGAATACCGGCAGCGAGAACATGGCACCGATTGCGACGCAGCCTAGGATGCCGCCCGCCGCCACTATTACCCAGCGATAGTGGGAATGGGTCATCGCTCCGTAAATCAGTTGATCCCCTTATCGGCCCTTTTCGTCTGGCGGAGACGTCATGGTCCGACCGTGACCCTGTTGCAAATCCCGCTCATCGAACCGGACATGCAGATTTGCCGCATCCGGCTCTCGAATAAAACATCACCAAGCAAGGTATTGTCGCCCTCCTTGAATTATGGCCATATGATGGCTATAATTATTGCATGAGCAATTACAGCGTCGCCGAAACCAAGAACCAGTTGTCGGAGTTGATTGACCGGGCCCTGAGGGGTGAGGGCGTCGTCATAACCCGGCATGGCCATCCGGTGGTGGAATTGAAATCCATTTCGCAGGCCATGGCGCCGGTGTCGCCCGCCGATCTGGATTGGCTTCGTGCGCACCGCGTTGGAACGGGTCCAACGCCTTGCGACGCTGCCAAATTGTTGAGCGATATGAGGGACGACGAAGAACGGTGAATGTCTACCTCGACGCCAGCGTTCTTGTTGCCCTATTCACGCGCGACCGGCTCTCTGCGCGCGCCGACGCGTTTTTACGGGCAAATATGCCGGTGCTGATTGTCAGCAATTTTGCGGCAGCGGAATTTTCTTCGGCGCTTGCCCGACGCGTGCGGACCGGAGAAATGCGGGCGGATGAGGCGCGGCTGGCCTTTTCCAACTTCGACGCATGGACGGCACGGTCGACCCAACATGCCGAGCTTGTTGCAGCGGATGTCACCGCTGCCCAAGCGTTCCTGCGGCGGCTGGATCTCGCGCTACGTGCGCCCGATGCTCTCAATATTGCTATTGCGTTGCGTCTCGCAGCGGATTTGGCCACATTTGATGACAAGATGGCCGCGAGTGCCGTCGCTCTCGGCACCCCGATTGCGGCGGCCTGACCCTGATTGGCTCAAAGCGACCCACAAGTGACGTTCGCCGAACCTTAGAGGGGACTTCGGAAAACCCGGGGCGATAAAGAAACCAACAGGGAGATAATATCATGAATATGTCGAAGATCTTTGCGACCACGTGTGCGCTTTTTTGTATTTCTGCGGCAGGGGCTCGTTCGGAGGAGACCGTCATTCCGAAGTTTGAGGGAGCCATCACGAATATTCCCGGGAAATCGATGGTCGTCGAGGAAGTAACCTTTCCCCCCGGTCCGACATCAATTCCGCATCATCATGCCAAGTCGGCTTTTCTTTATGCCTACGTGCTTTCGGGCACGATCCGCAGCCAGGTCGAGGGTGAACCGGCGCGTATATTTCATGCCGGGGAAGGCTGGTACGAGGCGCCTGGCGCTCACCATATCCTTGCTCAGAACATGAGCAAATCGAAGGAGGCAAAGCTTCTTGCCGTTTTTGTCGTCGATACCAGTGATAAGGCGCTCTACACGCCAGATACGGCTTCGGAGCATGGCCATGAGTGAACGGATCAATTATTCTTCCGTGGCACCAGCCGGCGTCAAGGCGCTGGGTGGCGTCTATGGCTATATTGTGCAGTGCGGATTGCCAGCCCAGTTGATAGAGTTGGTTTATCTGCGGGTTTCCCAGATCAACGGCTGTGCCTTCTGCCTGGACATGCATTCGCGCGCGCTTCTGAAAAGTGGATTGAACTTTGAGAAGCTCGTGCTGGTGCAGGTTTGGCGTGAAGCAGAAGGGCTGTTCGACGAACGTGAAAAGGCGGCGCTCGCCTGGGCCGAGACGGTCACCCGCGTATCGGAAACGGAGGTGCCCGACCTTCATTATCAGGCGGCCAGCGCCGTGTTCAGTCAAAAGGAACTCGTGGACCTCACAATAGCTATAGGTCTGATGAATGCCTATAATCGGATGGCAATCAGTTTTCGTCGGCCGCCTGAAGCCATCAAATCATAAATGTCAATTTCTAGTGCCGGGTCATGATGCTGAGCATCGATAATCCGGCTGTTGAATTGTATGTGACCTGATTTTTCCGTCCTAGTATAGGGTTCTGACCCCTTTGTGCCGACCCCTTTGTGCCGAAGTATATAATCGAGGGGCCACTGAGGTGCCCTGATGGTCGCAGTCCGCTTGTGCGGACAGTTTGGTTCGCGGAGCAAGACGATGAAATTCCGAGGCTTGTTACCGCAATCCCAGTTCCCGGAGGCGAGGAATGATCAAGGAATTTGACCCGGTTGTGTTGACCGAGAGCGTACCGGAAAACCGCCTGGAAGCAGGGGATGTGGGTTGGATCGTTCTGATTCACGGTGACAGCGTCGGCTATGAAGCCGAGTTTGTCGCCTTGGCTGGCGAGACCGTGTCTGTCGTCACAATGGCTGCAAGTGCCGTCAGGCCGGTTCTTCCCGGCGAAATAGCGCATGTGCGAATGGTGGCGTGATCCATAAAACCAGAAGAGTCGGCGCGTATTGCGGCTTGTGGCCTATAGCGACCGGTCGTCAACAGCCACAGTGCGAAAGTTGCTTGGACCACACCCAGTTGAAATTGATCTCGGCTTATGCCGGGTAATTGCAGGTCGGAGCCGATTATTGCAGGCTTCCTGTGCAGTCAATCTCGGTCTGCGGTCCCGTCAGTCCTAGGCAATTCTGGCTGAAGACTCAGATGACCAGTCATCTTTCGATGCGGCTTTGCAAATCGTGAAAGTCCTTTTCCGACCCGGGGGTCGGCAGTGAAAACATGTATGATTTGATGGCCTGGAAGATCCAGCCGTCCAACATTTTCTGCGCCGCGAAAATCTTTTTTTCCGCATCAGTGACGGCCTGATTGACAAACAGGAAGCAATTGCCAGCCTGGGCCACGTGATAGCGGTAGCTCTGCGCGATCAGCATCAGCGCCTGCGGGCTGTAAAAAAACACATGTTGCCCTGTCTCCGGGTCGAGATACCACCAATCGGCGGCCTGGCCGGTATAGAGGCTGGTGGTGACGACCATTACCTGGGGTGCCTTGGCGAACAGCTCGGCCAAGGCGGCCTTGGGGTCGACGAAATGTTCGAAGACTTCGAAGGCGGTCAGCAGGTCAGGCCGCTCGAAGGGCGGCGTGGTGAAACCCTGGGCATAGCCGGGGCTGGAATATTTGTCATAGACATAACAATCGATGCTGTGGTCGCGCAAAAATCTGCACAGTAAGCCGTCTCCTCCGCCATAATCAAACGCCGTCTTTGCATCAAATATGGAGGATACGATCAGCGCATAGGCAAAATTCTGGAGATTTCGTTGCAAGGCGCCGGTATCGGTTCCCGACAGGTTCTGCCGGTAACTTTCTTCTATCCAAGTGGGATAGGCGGTTTGCAATGACTTGCAGACAGAACATTCCGAATAAGTCACGTCCAGCTTCCCCAGCACGCGCAGCGAGAATCTCCCGACCACGCCGCCTCCGCACAATCGGCAATCACCGGGGCGGCCATCGCTGTCTGTGTCAGCCATCCTGCACCTCTTTCCTGAATTTGGCAGCCTGTCCGAGCCTTCGCCGGCGGCGCCGATCGCTCGGCGGTCACGCCTCGCGGTAAAACGCCGGCAGACTGGCCAGATCGAATTGTTGATAGAGCGACAAAAAACGAAACGGGTGGTCCAGATAGGTGACCAGCATGCAGTTATTGACGTCGGTGGCCACGTCGAAATAGCCGACTTTGACATCGGGAAAGTTGATCTTCATATAATGCTGGCCCATCGCCAAAGCGATCTGATCGATGAATTTGGCGATGTCGTGACGCAGCAAGGCCACCGCCAGATAGCCCGAGACAAAACGGATGAAACGTTGGGCATGTGGGGTCGGGAACAGCAGCAGCAGATTGGCGGTAATCCGGGCGCCGAACTGATAGACCACGTGATTTTCGTTGAGCATAAAATCCGGCCGTTCGGGTGGGGTCAGCAGATCGCGCACGCCGCGCTCGAGCAGGCAATCGATATCGGTCACGAACAGCGGCAGTCGCAGCGCATAGAGAATCCATCCGGCCTGATGAAAACGCGCCGATTGGTAATGCGCGGTCGGCTTGGTGATCGCGGGCTGGGTCGGCGCATCCAGCACCGTGCTGGTCACCAGCGTGGCGTCGAAATGGTCGCCCGAGTAGATCACGCGGCCGTCGGCCACCGCCACCAGCCCGGCGATCTCTGCCAGTCGGCCGGCCCCACCGATCACATGCACCAGAATCAGGCAGGGCACATCGGCATTGTGCAGAACCGAGCGGACGAAAAGTCTGCCATAGCGTGCCACATAGCTTTCGTCGCCGGCCACCAGGAATACTGCTTCGGCCTGATATTGCGCCGCCAATGACTGCACATCGGCCAGGCTGATCGGTTGGCCGGCGGCGCCCGCCAGTTCGGGCAGCGTCACCGCCGGCGGCGGCGGCGCATCCCTTAGGCGCGACAGGTCGATACCGCCGATCATCGCCTGATAGAAGCGGATCCAGGCGCAGGCCTCGGAATCGGGGTCGTGCGTGATCGGCATAGCCGCCAGGAGTCGCTGTGCCAGATCGATCTTGGCGATCAGGGAGTCGGTCAAATTCTGGCACATCATCAGATTGACCAACTCATAGATGTTGCTGGCATGATTGACGGGTTCGATCCCCGGCGACGCCTGCATCAGCGCCAGGCGATAGTCGATCTCGCTGGCACGCTCGCCGGTCCGCCGCAAATGCGCAATGATTTCCATCTGCGCATCGACATGATCGGGTTGCAAATCGAGCAGCCGGCGGGCATAGAGCGCCGCCTCGTCGTGGCGCTCCAGCACCTGATTGCAGGACAGCGCCATGGTCAGCACACCTTGGTGACTGGGCAATATTTCAGCGAGCGGGGTCAGATAGGCGATCGCGCCGGCAGCATCGGCGTTGCTGTAGCATTGCTGGCACTCGCCGAAGGCGGCATTGAGCAAGGGCGTGAAGCGATGAACGATGTCGGCCGGATCCGCCGCATAGTGCCGCAGACGGACGCAGGCCGCCAAAGCGGCGGCGATGCGTCCCGCCTCGAACAGCGTGTTCACCAGCATTTCCAGCAGCGGGCCATTGTCGGCCTCGAGTCGGCTCAGATGGTCGAGCAGCAAGACTGCGTCCTCGCTGCGTCCCTCGGCGCGCAAGGCGGCCGCCAGCCGCGCCAGCGCCGCCAGCGGTCCGCTGACCGGGAAAGTCTCAGGGGTGGCCGGTGACGCTTTCCCGGAAGCGTGCTTGCTCATGGGTCCCTCTTCCAAATCGCCGTTGCACTTGGCCGTGGCGGTCCTGCGACGGATCGGCGTCCACCCTAACCCCAAGCGGGTTAATGCTTTTTTATCCCCCCTGCGATTATGGTTCGACATCGAAATCAATGATTTGAGCCGTGGCCGAGGGTAGTATGGAGCACGTCATTTTCACTGAAATGATAAAAAAAGCGCGCGAAGGAGCGCTTGAGGTCGGTGAAATACTTGTAAATAGTGAAACACTGGCCAGTGAGAATGACCTTAACGCTTTAAAAACACTGCATGTTGCTTGGTTCGATGGCAATAAAGACCATGCCCTGAATTACGCTATTCATTATAATTACTCAGTTTTGCTGTTAAGGCTGGGAGATACTCTTGCCGCCAAAGCCGCTCTCGAACAATCGATCCAGCTCAATCCAGGCTATATTCCGGCGCAAGTCAATTTGGGCGCGGTCCTTGAGCATCTCGAAGGCAAGCTGCCCGCCTTGGCGCAATGGTTGCGCGTGTCCGAGATGTTGCCGCAAGTCACCAGCGACAATATCTACAATCTGAAGATCGCCATGAAGATGGCGGGGCGCGTGCTCGAGGACATGAACAACCATAGCGCTGCCGAGGAGGCATTCCGGCGCTGCCTCGATCTCGATATCGAACAGCCCGAGGTCATGCACCATTATTTGTCCCTGGTGCAACAGCAGTGCAAATGGCCGATCATTCGCCCGTGGCCGTCCCAGCGCGGCATAACGCGAGGCGATTTGCTGGCCGACATCAATCCCTTGACGCTGGCGATGTATACCGACGACCCGCTGTTCCAGCTCGGCAACGCCTTTCACTTTGCCAACACAAGGGCCGGTCGGCCATCGCAGTCCTTCGTGTCGCGCCATCCTGCCTTGTTGTCGGCGCCGTCGGGCGGCCGCATCAGGATCGGCTATGTCTCCGCCGAATTGCGCAATCATGCCGGCGGCTATCTGATGGCAGAAGTGTTTGAACTGCACGACACCAGCCGGTTCGAAATCTTCGCCTATAGCACGGTGCGCGGCGAGGGCGAAGAAATGGCCGGTCGCATTCGCGCCGCCACCGAGCATTGGATTGACATCTCGGCGATGGGCGACGCGGAGGCCGGCGAGCGGATCACCGCCGACGGCATCCAGATTCTCGTCGACATGCAGGCGCATACCTTCGGGTCACGACCGACCTTGATGGCGATGCGCCCGGCGCCGGTGCTGGCCAATTGGCTAGGTTTCCCCGGCTCGGCGGGCACCGCCTATCACAATTATCTGATCGCCGACGATTTCGTCATACCGAAGGACTTTGAACTGTTTTATTCGGAGCAAATCGCCCGCCTGCCCTGCTATCAGCCCAATGACCGCAAGCGGGTGGTGTCGTCCCGCCAGCCGTCGCGTCAAGAGCTCGGTTTGCCGGACGACGCGATGGTCTATTGTGCCTTCAACGGCCAGCACAAGATCACCCATTTCACCTGGCGCCGCTGGATGACCATTTTGAGCGCGGTAGAAGGCAGTCTGCTGTGGCTGCTCGACTCGACGCCCGATATCAATCAGCAGCTGAAGAATTTGGCCGAACAGCATGGGGTAAGTGCTGATCGCATCCTGTTCGCGGCCCGCATCGGTAATCCGGATCATCTGGCGCGCTACCCGCTGGCCGATTTGTTCCTCGATACCTTTCCCTATGGCGCGCACACCACCGCCTCGGACGCCATGTGGATGGGTGTGCCGATCCTGACCTTGGCCGGCCGCAGCTTTGCGTCGCGGGTCTGCGGCAGCATCATCTCGGCCGCCGGTCTTCCCGATCTGGTCTGCAGCAAGTCGGAAGACTATGTCGCGCGCGCCATCGATCTCGGCCACCACCCGGAAAAGCTGCTGGCTTATCGGCAGCGCCTGCAGGGCTGTCGCGAGTCGAGTGTGCTGTTCGACACGCCGTCCCTGGTGCGGACGTTGGAGGAACGCTACGACGCCATGTGGCGCGACTATCGGCAAGGCCGTCAACGCGCGCCGGACCTGACCAATCTGGACCTCTATCGCAAAATCGGAATCGAAATCGATAATGATAACGTCGAACTGGTAAGTGTCGAAAACTATACAGATCTCTATAAAGAAAATATGATCAATAGAAGTACCTATTCATTCATACGACCGGACGATAGAGTCTACAAATGACCACAAAATATACAATGTTAAAGGGATGGGGCTGAGGGAATGGCATCCTTCAACATTATTCATATTTTTCCCGACAATAGACTTCATATTCTGAACGGATATAACGACGTCATCAAGACATTGATATGGGGCCTGCGCTGTTACGGCCACGACGTGACCTATAACGTCAACCATTTCTGTCCAGGCGTCCGCAATATCGTCTTCGGCGCCAATTGGCTTGGCCCGCGCGCCATCGGTAATTGGACCCCCGACACCATCATCTATAATCTCGAACAGATCGACACCATCGTCTCGCTGAAGCGCTTCAAGGTGAATTTCAAGAACCTCGCCCGCAGGTTCGAGATCTGGGACTACAGCCAGCGCAACATCGGCGAATGGAAAAAAATCAATCCGGGTGTCAGGGTCCATTTCGTGCCGATCGGCTATGCGCCCGGGATTACCTTCGAGCGACCCGGGGTCAAGCAGGACATCGATGTGCTGTTCTATGGCGACGCCAGCGACAAGCGGCTGTCGGTCTTCAAGAGCATGTGCAAGGTCAATTTGACCTCGATGTATGTCTTCGGCCTCTATGCCGATGCGCGCGACGATCTGATCGCCCGGTCCAAGATCGTGCTGAACATCCATCAGGACAATGCCTCGATCTTTTCGATCGTGCGGGTGTCCTATCTGTTGGCCAATCGCAAGGTGGTGATGACCGATCTCCCGCCGGGTCTTGAGATCGAGCCGGATATCGCCGGCGCGGTGGTGGTGGCGCCGGTCAATCTGCTCGACAATTTCTGTTGGCAATTGGCGCAGAATGACGCACTGCGGCACCAGCTCGAAGAGACCGCCTTCAAGGTCATGGCGGCGCGCGATATCCGTACCATCCTTGCACATGTCTTAACCAATGAGCAGGCATGATAGGCGGTATCGTTGCGAAAACTTCGCAGCTTTTGCCAAATTTAACCCTTGTGCAGCCGGTCTGCCGACTGGACGTCAAAGAGACCTTGAATGCAGCAAAAGCCCATGCCCTATTTCCAGAGCGTCAACACGCCGCTGCTGGACATCATGCCCGCCGACGCCGGCGTGATCCTCGAGATCGGCTGTGCCAGCGGTGCTCTCGGGGCGGCCTACAAACTGCGCAATCCCGCATGCCGCATCTATGGCGTCGAGATCGACCCAAAATCGGCCGCCGAGGCCGCCGACCGCCTGGACGCCGTGCTGTGCGGGGCGGTCGAGACCATGGATCTCAGCTTTTTGCAAGGGCGAGTCGATTGCCTGGTCTATGGCGACGTGCTTGAGCATCTGGTCGATCCCTGGGCCGTACTGAATAGCCAGGTGGCTTTGCTGCGGCCAGGGGGCAAGGTGTGCGCCTGCATTCCCAACGTCCAGTACTGGGCGGTGCTGGAATGCCTGATGCTGGGCGATTGGACCTATCGCGACCATGGCATCATGGACGAGACACATCTGCGGTTTTTTACCTTGAAGTCGGTGCTGACCATGTTTGGCGCCGCCGGCCTGCATGTCGACAAGGTGGTCGGACTCAATCAGGAGCGCGCGCCGTTCCTTCAATTCTGTGAAAAAATCCGACCGGTGCTGCGCAGTTTCGGTGTCGATGAGAAGCTCTATTTCGAGCATGCCGAACCCTTGCAGTTCATTGTCTCCGCCTCCTTGGCGGCGCCCGGCAAGGGAGTCGATGATGAATGAATTCCGCCATGCCGGGTGATCTCAGTCAGCTGTTGTCGGCAGCCGCGCGCCTGCGCGCCAGCGGCGCCGATGCCGAGGCGGTGATGGCCTATCAGCAGCTGCTCACCTTGTCGCCCGGACTGCCGGCCGCCCAGCAAGCGCTGTGGGAGATGTTTTACCACAGCGGCGACAGCCATCTGCAGGCGCAGAATTTCGACGAAGCCGCCTATTTTGCCGGCCTGGCGTTGACGCTGGAGCCCAACCATGCCGCCACCGCCCTGCTGGCCGCCTCCGCCTGGCTCAGCCAGGGCGTGGCACGCTTCGCGCTGGGCAAGATCGACGAATCCGAGGCGCTGCTGCGGCAGTCCCGCTACCTCTGTCCTGGACTGGCCGGCGTCGACAAGGTGTTAGCCAATGTGCTCGCGGCGCGCGCGCTGCAATTGTCAGACCAGGGCCAACTGGATCTGGCGGCAGAACTATTTCGCGAGGCGGCGCAAATCTGTCCCGCCGACGATCTGGTCCGACACAATCTGTTCAGGCTGCTGATCAACCGGGCCATCATATTCTATAACGACAATCAGTTCCCCGAAGCGCTGGTTCCTGCCGCCGAGGGTCTGGCGATGGAACCGGACTCGGCGTGGGCGATCGACATCCATGCCAAAATCGCCCTTCAGGCCCAGGGCAACTGGATCCCTGTCGCCGAAGGACCGATGGTGGTCCCCTATTTGGAGATGGATATCAGCTATGCCTGCAATTTGCATTGCGATGGCTGTACACATTATTCCGACTATTCCGTCAAAGGCCATGTCGAATTTGAGACCGGCCGCGACTGGCTGCAGCGCTGGAGTGCGCGCATCACGCCCAAGCTGTTCCGCCTGGTCGGCGGCGAACCCACGCTCAATCCGCGCCTGGTCGACTATATCCGCTTCGCCCATCGCCTGTGGCCGCTGTCGATTCGCGAAGTGGTCAGCAACGGCTTCTATCTCGATCGCCATCCTGGTCTGTTCGAGGCGCTGGGCGAGACCAAAACCGCCTTGCAGATTTCCGTTCATGAGGAATCCACCGCCTATCTCAATAAGGTGCGGCTCGACAAGCTGAAGGAGGCCAGCCGGCAGTTCGGCTTTGCTTTGCACGCCCATTACGGCACCGAGGACGATTTTTACCGTCTCTATAAGGGCAAGGGCAGCGCCATGCGCCCCTATGACGACAAGCAGCCCGCCAAATCGATGGCGGTGTGCGGCAATGCCGGCTGTTCGACCCTTCATCTCGGCCGATTGTGGAAATGCCCGCCGATCGCCTTCCTCAATAATATCGAGAAGAAATTTCATCTGGCCGAGGTGCCGGCCTGGCAACCCTATCTGCAGCATAAGGGTCTGGGCCTGGACGCAAGCCACGAGGAGATCAGAGATTATCTGGCCCCGCCGCAATATTTCTGCGCGATGTGCCCGGCTACCCGCCAGGGCGGCTCGAACCGAACCAATTATGCGCTGTGAGGGTGGACATGGCTGATCATCCGATCTTCGCGAAATATCGTCGGCAGGCACCCTCCATCGACGACACCTACCGGGTGTCTTTTTTCGGCGTCAAAACCCGCCAGGAATTCGAGATCGATCTCGGCGCCGGCATGCTCACCAGCGGCGAAGCCCATGAAACCGGCGCGGCAGTCGATTTGCCCAGCCCCAAATATGAAGACTATTACGAATGGATCGACCTCCTCGAAGCGATCGACCAGGCAGGTGACAGTTTCACCATGATCGAACTGGGCGCCGGCTATGGCCGTTGGATCGCCAATGGCTATTTCGCCGCGGCGCGTCACCGGGATGGGCGCCGGCGCACCCTCACCTTGATCGCCGCCGAAGCGGATGCGCGTCGTTTCGAATGGATGCGCCAGCATCTCGGCGACAATAACATCGCCGTCGACCCCCGCCACCTGCTGCAGTTGGCGGTGGCGGAACATCACGGCTTCTCGCTGTTTCCGCTGTCCTCGGTCTATCGCTATGGCGATGCGCTGGCAGCCATCGATAGCGCCACCGCCGAGGGTCTGCAGGAACGGCTGGCACAGCTCTACCAGGATGGCGTACGCGCCTGCAGCATTCCGGGCGAGCCGCACCCCTATCAGATCACCCGGCTGGTGCCGGCCTCCGATATCATCGCCCTGGCGGAGGGTGTGGTCGATGTCGTGCATATGGATATTCAGGGTGCCGAAGTCGGCGCCATCCAAGGCTCGATCGCCTGCATCAACGAAAAAGTCAAAAGAATGCATATCGGCACCCATAGCCCCGAGATCGAGGACAGTCTTTACCGCCTACTGGTCGCCAATGGTTGGGCGATCAAGCGTTTTTACCCCGGCCTCACCGATTGCCATGCCGAATATGGACTGTTCATGCCCCGCGACGGCATCATTTCCTGCGTCAATAGCCGTTTCGCGGCCGAGTGAGCGGCGGAGAAACGGGGTCAAATGCTGCTCGAAAATGCTGATTTCGCCACCCTTGCCGCCCTGTTCCGAGGGCGTCATTTCAGAAATCCGCCGCTCCTCGAAGTCAATAAAACACCTATTTCAAGAATACTTCTGACCGGATCCTGCCTGTTATCGAGCATGGAGCCATATTTCGGCACCGCCCTGGACTATGTTTTATTTAACGGCGGCGTCATAGAGCAATTGCCACGTCCTCTATCCGAGTATGACTTCCAGATCTGTCAAATTCCCCTGCGTTTTGTGCTCGATGACGACGCCGCGCTGTGGAACACCGCCTGGACCGATCACCGCAATCATGAGCGTCTGTTCCGGCGCACGACCGAAAGGCTGAAACAATTTGTCGAGCGCGCGCTGCGGCACAATGACGACGGAAGCGTTCCATGCTTTTTCGTCAATTTCCTGGTGCCGACCCTCAATCCGAATGGACGGTTGCTGCCGAGCCACACACTCGGAAATATTCAATATTTTGTGAGCCAGTTGAATAGAGAACTTGAGATCATCTGTGGTGATATGCGAAACGCTTTTGTTGTCAACGCCGATCAGATTGCCAATTCCATCGGCAAAATGTATTTCACGGATGAGTTTCTTTTCTTTTTTTCCCACGGGTCAGTTTTTTATTTGATCACCGATGGCGAGGGCGCCCGTATGGAACCGACGCCGGCGACTTTCGAACATTATCACCTGCTCAATCCCAGTATTTTTTTCGAGGCGCTGGTGGCGGAAATCCTGGCGATGTACCGCAGCCTGCGCGGCGTCGACGCCATAAAAATGGTGGTGATCGACCTCGACGATACTTTGTGGAAAGGCGTGATCGGCGACCAGGCGCTCGATCCGGAGAGCGAGGACGCCTTTGCGCTGAAGAGCCGATTGAACGACATGCTGGAAGGCTGGCCGCTCGGGATCGTCGAGGCCTTGATGTACCTGAAAAGACGGGGGATCATTCTGGGCGTCATATCCCGCAATGACGAAGACACCATCCGGACTCTGTTCCCGCTGATGTTTCAGGGAAAAATGTCGCTTGACGATTTCGCTGTCAAATATATCAACTTCAATGACAAGCCCGACAACATGGAAGCTCTGTTGCAGTCGGTCAATCTGCTGTCGGAGTCGGTGCTCTATATCGATGACAATCCGGTCGAACGTGAAAAAATCTCGCAACGATTCCCGCAGATGCGCGTGATCGGCAAATATTTTCAATGGACCCGCCATCTGTTGTTGAACGCCCCGGAACTGCAGTTGCCGTTCATTTCCAAAGAGTCCGAATTGCGCAGTTTTTCGATCGCCGGGCAGGCGGCACGGACGCAGCCCGGTGCCGCCGCGTCCGATCGAGACTTTTTGCAGGGGCTCGGTCTGCGGATCGGCAGCTTTGAACTGACGGCAGGCTCGTCCGAGGACAAGATCAATCGCTGTATCGAACTCGTCAACAAGACCAATCAATGGAATTCCACCGGCGAGAAGCTGGATTTCGCCCGTTTCCGCCGGTTCCTGGCAGAAAATGGCCGGATCTTCGGCTTCGCCGTCGCCGATCGCCTGTCGCATTACGGCGATGTCTGCTTCCTGCTGCTGCGGGACGGCAGGGTCGAACAATTCATCATGTCCTGTCGGGTAGCGGGATTGGGAGTCGAGGCGTCGGTGCTCGCCCGCATGATGGCGGAATTGGGCGGTGACAGTCTGACGCTCGATTTCGTGCCGACCGGCAAGAACCTGCCATTCAAGGCGTTTGTCGAGCGATTCCCGGCCGAAGGATCGGACTATCGCGTCGCTTTACGCGATTTGCCCGATACCAGCTACATCGCCACTGTGTGACCGCCACCGCCGGTCAGGGTAATGAGAGCGCGCTCGACCCGCTGGATGGTCTCAGCCCAGCCGCCCGAGGATTTTTGCCGGAACAGCCGGGCGGTCGGGTACCAGGGCGAATCCTCGCGGTCATACATCCAGCGCCAGCAGGCCGGGGCGCTCAGCAGGATCCACACCGGCTTGCCGAGCGCTCCGGCCAGATGCGCGGTCGAGGTATCGATCGAGATCACCAGATCGAGGGTCTCGATCAGTGCAGCGCTGTCACCGAAATCATGCAGATCGTCGGCGGCGTCGAACAGCGCGCAGTCTTCCGGCAGCCCGCCGATTTCGCGCCTTGCATCGCCCTGCTGCAGGCTGACGAAGGTCACGCCGGGGACTCGCAGCAGCGGCACCAGATCGGCGAGCGCGGCACGCCGGTGGTCGGTCTGCCGATAGCCGAATTCATTGGTGTATTGATGGCCGGCCCACACCAGCCCGACCTTGAGACCGCCTCGTCCGGCCAGGCGCTGCCGCCAGGCGGCGACCAGATCGCCTTGTGCCGAAACATAGGGAATCGTCGTCGGGATGGTCGCCAGCGTCGTGCCGAGCAGCCGCACCACCGCCATCAGCGACGCGTGATAATCCGTGACCGGCCAATCGCCGTCATAAGGAACCAGGGTGACGCCGGATGCGGGTGAGCGGAACAGCGGGAACAGGGTCTCAGGCACCGCGAGGGTGATGTCGGCGCCCAACGCCTGCAGGATCGGCACAAAGCGTGACAGATGGATAACGTCGCCGAGGCCGCCGCCAAAGCCGCTGTCCTTGTGCAACAGCAGGGTCTTGCGCTGCAGTGATTCCCCGTTCCAGGGTTGCCCGGGCTTTGCCGCGATCTTCAGCACGGGTTGATATTCGGCCCAACCCTCGCTGTAATGGCCTGCCCTCAGCAGCGCCTCGGCCAGCCCGAGATGGCCGATCGGATCGCTGGCGTCCAGCGCCAGCGCGCGGCGAAATGCCGTAATGCCGGCTTCGGCGCCGCGTGACCCCAATCCGGTGAGCACCCGGCCCAAATTGCGCTGGAACAAGGAAGATTGCTGCGCCGCCGCCGGCGCCGACCGGCAGACTTGCCAGGCGGCCTCGAATTTGTGACCGCGCGACAGGACGGCGCTGAGATTGATGTAGGGGTCGACCAGCTCGGCGTGACGTTCCAGCTGCTGCCAGCACAGCGCTTCCGCGTAATCGATCTGGCCGATGCGAAACAGCAGTGCGATCAGATTGTTGTAGGCGCCGACCGCGTGATGGTCGAGCCTGAGCGCGGTCTCCAGCGCATCGATCGCCTCTTCGCAGCGCCCCAATTCGCACAGCGCCTGGCCGAGATTGGCGTAGCCGGCGGCGACGCCGGGAAATTGCAGATTGAATTCGCCGTAAAGCGTGATCGCCTCTTCATAGCGTCCCGCCTGCTGATGGGCTACCGCCTGGTTGAAACTGTCGACGGCCTGGGCGGTCCGTTCGTTTGCGGCTGCCGGCGGCGCCGTCGCCGGCTCGCTTTGCTCAGGGACCATAAAGCTGCAGAACGTCGTGCAGTCTGCCGATCTGTCGCCGCCAGCTGAGCTGCGCCATCGCCTCGGCCCCCATCGCGCCGCGCCGGCGCGATTCGTCACGCTGCTGCCAGACCGCCTCCAGCGACTCGACGATTTCATCGACATCGCTTTCACCCCAGCCTTGCGTGCCTCGGTCATCGAGGATGATCGCCGACTGGCGCGACAGAACATAGCAATTGTCGGCGGCGATCAGATCCTTGTGGCCGGTATTGTCGGACAGGATCGTCGGAATGCCGCAGGCCATGCATTCCATCGCCACCAGATTGGTACCGCCCTCGCAGCGGTTGGGGAAAACCGCTACGTCCATCTCGCGCAGCACGCGGGCCATCTGATGGTTGGGAATCGTGCCGAGATCGATGAACTGATCGGCGCCGATGCCGTTGCCGGCGATCCAGCCACTGATGTCGCTCTCGCCATCCTCGGTCAGCGAAATGGGAAAAAGGGCGGGGTTGCTGTTGATCGTCACCGCGGTGATCGGCCAGGGCGAGTGCCAGGCGGTCACCAGAATTGCTTCGGGATGGCGCTTGGCGAAGGCGCGAAAGGCGATCACCACCAGATCCTGACCTTTGCGATATTCGATCTTGCCGCCGCTGAACACGGCGAAGCGGTCGGCGAGCGACCCCGAGCGGGGGGCAGGGTGAAAGATCGAGGGATCGACGCCCTGGATCACGGTCGCGACATTTTCGACGCCGCGCTCCCGCAACACCGCTTCGCACCAGCTCGACCCGGCCAGAATGACGGCATATTCCCGGCTGATTGCCGCCGCATGCGGCAGATCGGTGTTCTCGAAAAAAATCGCCGCCGTGGTGGCGACGCTGCCGCTCATGCCGCCCGCGCTCGGTGGCGGCGAGCCGGTCATTTGATTGCCGAGCGAATTGATCAGGATGCCGTCAAGCGGCGGCCGCGGCAAAGGCATGGCCTCGAGTGCCAGCCTCAGATGATCCGACTGGATCAGCGGGTCGGCCAGGGCACGCAGACTGAGGGGATCCATGCCGGCCAGACTGTTCAGTTGGATCTGGCCGACCGCAAAGGCCGGCGACCCGGAGACACCCTGCCAGTGGCGCAGCAAAGCGAGCCCATAGACTCCCCAGCCGAACAAGGTCGAGACCCCCCAGTCGAAATAGACCGGACTCTTCATACTGCACGTTCATCGAGAGGACAGTTCATGGTGCCGCCGGTGGCAACGGAAGATTTACGAAGGCACCCTATGATGCCAGTCCCGCACGATGACCCCGGAGTCCTTAATGAGTCGTAATCAACAGCGTCAATTGGCCAAACAGGCGGCACGCAGCCCGTCGCCGCCAGTCCGGCCATCGCTGGACCAGCTGTTCGCCGATGCGATCGCCCATCACATGGCGGGGCGCGAGGACCAGGCCGAGCAGCTCTATCGGATGATCCTGGCGGTGCCGCCGGTACAGGCCGAGACCAGCTACAATCTTGGACTGCTTTATCAGACCAAAGGTCGGCTGGTGGAGGCGGTGGCGGCCTATCGCTACGCCGTGCTGCTGAAACAGGATCACATCGACGCCTATTGCAACTTGGCGACCGCGCTGCAGGATCTCGGTCAGCGCGATGAAGCCATCGAGATCTATCACAAGGCGATCGCCATACACCCCGACTTTGCGATGGCCTATTGCAATCTGGGCGTGGCGCTCAAGGAACAGCGTCAGGCCGAGCAGTCGCTGGCCGCCTACCGCCGCGCCATCGATCTGCGGCCCAGCTATGATTTCGCTTTTGCCAATATGGCGGCCGTGCTGCTCGATTTGGGACGGCTTGACGATGCGAAGGCGGCCTGCAGCCGCGCCATCGAGCTCAACCCCTTGATGCCGATGGCGCATTTCAATCTCGGCGCGACGCTCAAGGCGGAGAACAAGCCGGCCGAGGCGGAAGCGGTGTTTCGCGACGCCATCAAGCTCAATCCCGATTTCACCGAGGCGCATTTCACCTTCGCCCAGGTGCTGCTGCATCAGGAAAAATATCGCGAAGGCTGGGACGAATATGAATGGCGCTGGAAATTGCCGCAATATCGATGGCTGCGCGACATGCATGGCGACTTTGCCCAGCCACTCTGGCAGGGCGAGGACATCACCGGCAAGACTCTGTTGGTCTATTGCGAACAGGGTGTCGGCGACGCCCTGCAATATGTCCGCTATATCCGGCAGCTGATCGCGGAACGCGGCGTCCATGTCATTTTGGCGGTGCATCCGCCTTTGCTGCGCCTGCTCGCCCAGATCGAGGGCGCCACCGTGATCGCGCTGGACCAGGTACCGCTGCCGGCGTTCGATTTGCATTGTCCCTTGATCTCGCTCCCCCGCCTGTTCGGCACCGACAAACACAACATTCCCGCCGAAATCCCCTATCTCAGCGCCGACCCGGCCGATATAGAGCGCTGGCGCCGGCGAATTCCCGGACAGGGCAAGCGGGTCGGCATCGTCTGGGCCGGCAATCCCGACCAGACCGGCGACGCGCTGCGCTCGCCGCGTTTGAAAGCGGTCCTGCCGCTGTTCGAGGTGCCCGGCGTGACCTTTGTCGCTCTGCAGGTCGGGCCGGGCCGCGCCGATCTGGAGAAATACCCGCTTCCCGCCAATGTCATCGATCTCGGCCCCGAGATCGGCGATTTCGCCGACACCGCCGCCATCATCAGCGGTCTCGATCTGGTGATCAGCTCCTGCACCGCGCCTTTGCATCTGGCGGCTGCGCTCGGCGTGCCGACCTGGGGCATGATTCCCTTCGCCCCGCATTTCCTGTGGCAGAATGACCGTACCGACAGTCCGTGGTATCCCAATCTGCGGCTTTACCGCCAGGCGGAAGCCGGCAATGACTGGCGCAATGTGACGGCGGCGATCAGCGACGACCTGGCCAAACTCGCGGATCAGGACTGACAAAATTGTAGGATTGCCGGCCGGCCAGACGCCTACGATATTCGCCATGATAGTCGGCGGGCGGTGGCGCGCCCGCCAGATCGACGCCGATCTCCTGATACAGCGCCAGATTGGAAAGATCGGGCTGCGGCCGCTCGCCCCGGCAATAATCATCCCACATCTGGCGGTAGAGATCCTCGAGCGCCCGCACCAGCAGCGGCGTGTCGAACAGCAGGCAGCCCTCGCGCTCGGCCTCCAGGCGCTGGCGTAGCGCCGCGCGCCGCGCCGGATCGCGGCCGATCTCGATGGCGCGATCGAGATAATCCTGCACGCTGTCGCAGATCAGCTCGGGCAGCCCCGCCGCCTGCAGCAGGCTGCCGCACACGCGGGACGCGAAGCTGCTTCCGACCATTGTCAAGACCGGAACGCCCATCCACAGCGCGTCCGATGCGGTGGTGTGGGCGCCATAGGGAAAACTGTCGAGAATCAGATCCGCCAGCGGGTAGCGCGCCAGATGGTCGGGATTGTTCTGCCGCTTGGCGAACACCAGCCGATCGGGCGCCACCTCCTGCTGGGTGGCCAAGGCGCGCAAATGGTCCTGGCTGCTGGCTGCCGGGATCAGCAGCCACAGCACGCTGCCTTCCACCATGCGCAGGATCTGCATCCAGCGCAGCCAGGTCGCCTCGGTGATCTTGCGCGGCTCATTGAAGCAGCAGAAAACCATCGCCTGTTCCGGCAACCCGGCAGCGGCCCGACTGGGCCGCGCCTCTGCCACCAGTCTTTGCCGGTCGGTCGGCTGGTAGCAGGGCAGCCGCAGCACCTTTTCCGAGTAATAGAGCTCGGCCTCAACCGGGACGATGAAGGAATCGGCGATCAAATAATGGTGGAAGGGCGACCCCATGCTGCCGGGATAGCCCAGCCAATTGACGATCACCGGCGCCGGATTGCACCCCAACAGTGCGGTGCGGGCGTCCTTGGTATGGCCGCTCAGATCGACCAGGATGTCGATGCCGTCATTGGCGATGGTTTGCGCCACCACGCCATCGGCGCTGTCGCGGATGTCGCACCAGTGGTCGACGCTGCCCTTGATGCGTTGCAAGATGCGATCGCCGCTGTCGCGGCCATTGTAATAGGCGAAAATCTCGACCTTGCTGCGATCATGCAAGCCGTAGATCTCGGCGGTCAGATAGCCGATCGCATGTTCGCACAGATCGGCGCTCAGATAGCCGACCCTGAGGCGCCGGACCGGGTCGTCGGGCAGCACTCGGTCGGGCAGGCAGAAGGCCGGCCTTCCTACGTCTGCCTTGGTCGATGCGGCCGCGTTGGCCAGCTGCCAGAGCGGGTCATCCTGGAAGGACGCCAGTGACAAGGGCGATATTTCCTCGAGCACCCGGCGTTGCGCCTCCGCCGACAGCGGCGCCAGCAATGGCCAGCGGCATTGCCGTTGCCGCAGATTGAACCAATGCTGCAGGATGTCGCGCTGGCCGAGGTCGAGCGCCAGACTTTGTTGCAGCGCCTGTTCCGCCAGATCGTCGAAGTCGCCGGCCGCCAGCACCCGCCCCATCTGCTTGAGCGCCATCAGTTTGAAATCGATGGTTTCGCGGGTAACCTTGCTCAGCCGTTCCACGGCGGCGTTCCATTGCTGCACCGCCGCGGTCTTTTCGCCGATCTGTTCCAGCACATTGCCGAGATTGATGTAAGGCGGCATGAAATCGGGGTTGCGCTCGATCGCCAGCCGAAAGGCGGCTTGCGCCTGGGCCAGATTGCCGTTGGCGCTGCAGGCGGCGCCGAAATTGAACAGCACGGCGAACAGCAGCGGATGGTCGGGATATTTGCTGATCCAGGCGTGGAACAGGGTGATCGCCGCATTGGGCTGCCCGGCGGTGGCGAATTCATCGGTGGCAGCCAACAGCGCCATGACGTCGAGCGTGCCTTCGTCCAGCTGGCGCAATCGTTCGGAGATGGTGTGGGACAATGGCATGGGCGGGCATTGTCATCGCAAAAAGGGCCAAATCCAAGCGGATTTGGCCCTTCTGCGGTTGTTTCCCGATCTTGGGTTATTGGGTGATCAGGTAGGAGTAGAGAGTCGAGTTCGAGATCCCCTGCACCTGCGTGGTGGTGAAGGCCGCGAATTGCGAGGTCGACAGGCTGTTCAATTCAGAGGTGGAGAGCCCGGCGACCTGCGTGGTGGTCAAGGACGAGATGTTCAAGGTCGTCAGGCCGACGAACTGGCTTGAGGTCAAGGCCGCCAACGCCGTGGTGGTGAAGGCGGTAACCTGGGTGGTCGACATGCCGGCCAGCTGCGCCGATTTGAAGCCCGACAAGGTGGTGGTGGAAATCGTCGCGATGTCGGTGGTCGACAGACTCGGCAGCAGGGTGGTGGTGATCAGTCCGACCTCGGTCGGGTTGAGGCCACGGAACTGCGAAGTGGTCAAGGCCGCGATGCCGGTGGTGCTGAGATTGGCGAAGGTCGCCGCGGTCAGGGTGTTCAACTGGCTGGTGGTCAGTCCGGTGATCTGCGTGGTCGACAGCGCCGCGAGCGCAGTGCTGTTGAACAGATTGATCGCGGTGCTGTTGAAACCGGACAGCTGGGTGGTGGTGATGGCGGCTACCGCGGTGGTGGTGAAGGCATTCAGCACCGTCGAGGTCATGCCGTTGAAGTCCGAGGTGGTCAGGCCGGTGACCTGGGTGGTCGACAGCCCCGCCAGATTGGTGCTGTTCAGCAGATTGAACTCGGTGCTGATCAGGCCGGCCAGGGTGGTGGTGCTGAGATTGGCGATATTGGTGGTGCCCAGGCCGTTCAGCGCGGTGGCAGTCAGGCCGTTCAGCTGCGAGGTCTTGAGCGCGACGACCTGTGTGGTGGTGAGCGCACTCAGGTTGGTCGAGGTCAGACCGTTCAGCTGGGTGCTGGTCATCGCCGTCAGCGCCGTGGTGGTGATGGCGTCGATGTTGGTGGTACCAAGACCATTAAGGATGGTGGCGCTCAGCCCGGACAGCAGTGAGGTCGTCAGTCCGGTGATCTGGGTGGTGCGCAGAGCGGTCAGATTGGTGCTGTTCAGCAGATTGAAGGCCGTGCTGCTGAGATTGGCGAGCGTCGTGGTGGTCAGCGCCGCCACATTGGTGGTGCCGAAACCGTTGAGCGCAGTCGAGGTCAGGCCATTCAGCTGGGAGGTCTTGAGCGCCGTCACCTGAGTGGTGGACAGCACGCCAAGGTTGGTCGAGGTCATCCCGTTCAGCTGCGTGGTGGTGAGCGCCGTCAGCGCCGTGGTGGAGAGGGCGAAGACGTTGGTGGTGCCCAGTCCGTTCAGCGTGGTGTTGGTCAGACCGGAAATCAGCGAGGTCGACAGGCCGGTGATCTGCGTGGTCGACAGCGCATTGAGGCTGGTGCTGGAGAACAGCGAGAATTCCGAACTGGTGAGATTGCCGAGCGCGGTGGTGGACAGCTGCGACACATTGGTGGTGCCCAGTCCGTTCAGCGCCGTCGAAGTCATGCCGTTCAGCTGCGAAGTCTTGAGCGAGGCCACCTGGGTGGTGGTCAGCGCACTCAGATTGGTCGAGGTCAAGCCATTCAGCTGGGTGGTGGACATCGCCGTCAGGGCGCTGGTGGTAATGGTGTCGATATTGGTGGTGCCGAGCCCGTTCAGCACGGTGTTGGAGAGTCCGGCGATCAGCGAGGTCGACAGGCCGGCGATCTGCGTGGTCTTCAGCGCCGTCAGGCTGGTGCTGTTGAGCAGATTGAACTCGGTGCTGGTGATGTTCGCGAGCGCCGTGGTGGTCAGCGACGACACATTGGTGGTGCCGAGTCCGTTTAGCGCGGTCGAAGTCATGCCGTTGAGCTGCGAAGTCTTCAGCGCGGTGATCTGGGTGGTCGACAGCGAACTCAGCGTGGTCGAGTTCATGCCGTTCAGCTGCGTGGTGGTGAAGGCGCTGAGCTGAGTGGTGGTGATGGCGTAGATGTTGGTGGTGCCGAGTCCGTTCAGCGCGGTGTTCGACAGGCCGGAGATCAGCGACGTGGTCAGACCGGTCACCTGGGTGGTGGTCAGCGAACTGAGGTTGGTGCTGTTGAGCAGGCTGAATTCACTGCTGGTGATGTTGGCCAGCGAGGTGGTGGACAGCTGCGACACGTTGGTGGTGCCGAGCCCGTTCAACGCCGTCGAGGTCATGCCATTCAGCTGCGAGGTCTTGAGCGCGGCCACCTGGGTGGTGGACAGCGCACTCAGATTTGATGAATTCATGCCGTTCAGCTGCGCGGTGGATAGCGACGACAGCTGGGTGGTGGTGAGGGCACGGACGTTGGTGGTGCCCAGATTGTTGAG
>Ga0302320_10007572_pt1 | contig 23861 bp, 17 predicted proteins | sample Bog_T0_3_FD_202130 | JGI IMG/M metagenome (GOLD analysis project Ga0302320, IMG submission 202130) | Peat permafrost microbial communities from Stordalen Mire near Abisko, Sweden - Bog_T0_3 | ecosystem: Environmental > Terrestrial > Soil > Wetlands > Peat | place: Sweden: Abisko, Stordalen Mire...
AGGATTTCTCCCTGGAGCGCTACCCGCTCAAGCGCGTGGAATCCGAAATCTACAAGGGCTTCATTTTCGCGCGCCTGAAACCCGGCCTGCCCTGCGTCGCCGAGATGCTGGCGCCCTACGAGAGCGAACTGGCCGCCTATCGCCTGGAGGAACTCAAGCCGCTCGGCCGCGTGACGCGGCGCATCCGTCACGTGAATTGGAAGAACGTCACCGACAATTATTCCGACGGGATGCACATCACCGTGGCCCACCCGGGCCTGGCGCGCCTATTCGGCCAAAGCTACGGCGTCGCCGCGCAGCCCTGGGTGGACAAGATGTGGGGCTATCTGCGCGATGTACCGTCGCCGCAGCTATCGGAGCGGCTGTATCAATCGCTGTTGCCGCGCGCGCCGTTCCTTCCCGATGAACGTCAACGTCTGTGGGTGTATTTCAAGCTCTGGCCCAATGTGGCCTTCGATATCTACCCGGACCAGATTGATTTCATGCAGATGATCCCGGTATCGCCCACCGAGACGCTGATCCGTGAAATCGCCTACGGCCACCCGGATGCATCGCGCGAGATGCGCGCGGCGCGCTACCTGAACTTTCGCATCAACTGCCGCGTGAGTCTGGAGGACAGGGGCCTGATCGAGCGCGTGCAATCCGGAATGGCATCGCGCAGCTTCAGTCCGGGCCCCTTGGGCCGCAATGAGGTGTCGCTGCGCAGTTTCGCCGCCCGCATTCGTGAACTCATCCCGGAAAGCCGGCTCCACCGCGCCCCGCGCGCCGGCTGGCACGCGCGCGCCGAGCTCAGGAAGCATCGTGGCTGATTCGGCTCAGCGCGATGCGGTGATCGTCGGCGGCGGTCACAACGGCCTGGTGTGCGCCGCCTATCTGGCGGCCGCCGGTCTCAAGGTCACGGTGCTGGAGCGGCGCTCGGTGGTGGGCGGCGCGGCCGTGACCGAGGAATTTCACCCGGGATTTCGCAATTCGGTCGCCGCTTACACGGTCTCGCTGCTCAACCCGAAGGTGATTCGCGATCTGGACCTCGCCAGGCATGGATTGCGGGTGGTCGAGCGCCCCCTGGCCAATTTTCTGCCCCTCAACGAGACCGAATACCTGAAAATCGGCGCCGGCAAGACGCGGCAAGAGGTCGCCAAGTACTCGATGCGCGATGCCGAGCGTCTCGAAGCCTACGGCGCAAGGCTCGACACCATTGCCGATGTGCTGCGCGACCTGGTGCTGGAAACGCCTCCAAATGTCACGGCGGGCGGCTGGCTCGAGGCGATGCCCGAGCTACTGCGCAGCGCCCGCCTCGGTAACCGGCTCACCAAGCTCAATCTGCCGATGCGCCGCGAATTACTGGATTTGTTCGTGAAATCCGCAGGCGACTATCTGGACACCTGGTTCGAAAGCGCGCCCATCAAGGCTGCCTACGGTTTCGACGGAATCGTCGGCAACTATGCGAGTCCCTACGCGGCCGGATCGGCCTATGTGCTGCTGCACCATGTATTTGGCCAGGTGAACGGCAAGAAAGGCGCCTGGGGACACGCCATCGGCGGCATGGGCGCGATAACCCAGGCCATGGCCAAAGCCGCCGCCGAACGCGGCGTGGACATCCGGGTCTCGAGCGCCGTGCGCGAGGTCATCGTCGAGTCCGGTCGCGCCGTCGGCGTCGTCACCGACTCAGGTGAGGCCATCCGCGCCCGCAGCGTCGTGTCCAACCTCAATCCGAAGCTGCTGTACCAAAAGTTGATCGATCCTGCCGCGCTCGATGCGGATTTCCGCGCACGCATCAACCACTGGCGCTGCGGTTCCGGCACCTTTCGCATGAATGTCGCCTTATCGGAACTGCCCGACTTCAAGGCGCTGCCCGGGCGCTCCTTCGCCGAGCATCATGCCTCGGGCATCATCATGGCGCCGAGCCTGGCCTACATGGAACAGGCCTATCTCGACGCCAAGGCCGGCGGCTGGTCGAAGCGGCCGATCGTGGAGATGCTGATTCCATCGACGCTCGACGACAGCTTGGCGCCTGCGGGTCAGCACGTGGCGAGCCTGTTCTGCCAGCACGTCGCGCCGGTCCTGCCCAATGGTGCTTCCTGGGACGATCATCGGGACCAGGTGGCGGACCTGATGATCGATCTGGTCAACAGCCACGCACCGAACTTCAAAGCCTCGGTACTCGGCCGGCAGATCATGAGCCCGCTCGACTTGGAACGAACCTTCGGCTTGATCGGCGGCGACATTTTCCACGGCGCCTTGAGCCTGGATCAGTTGTTTTCCGCGCGCCCGATGCTCGGACATGGCGATTATCGAGGCCCCCTGAAAGCCCTGTACATGTGCGGCTCGGGAACCCATCCGGGCGGCGGCGTCACCGGCGCGCCCGGCCACAATGCGGCGCGCGAGATCATCGCCGACTTTCGACGCGGGCGCTTGAAGCAGGCCTGAGGCCCCCTTAGGCCTTGTCCAACGGCGTGGTGCCGCCGGTGAACTCCGACCGCGCCTGCTGCAGGCGGTATTTATGCTCGGCGCGCCAGCGCCGCCAGTCGCGCAGGCCGCAGAGCGCATAAACCAACTGGAACAGCCTGAGGCGCCATAGCACCTTGGGCGTGTCGAACAAATCGCCGGCGAGCATCGAGATCACGCCCTGTTCCAGCTGCCAGGTATTTCTCGGCTGCCGGAACATCTGCCGCATCACCGGACCGTTGAACCGGTAGATGAAGAAAGAAAATCGCCGCATGCCTGCGCGTTGGCGCTTTTCCAGCTTGCGCAATCGCGCCATTTCCGTCGCGGGCTCGCGCAAGGCCGCGTCGACCACGCCCGCCGCCTGCTCCGCGCCGCTCATGGCCAGGTACACGCCGGAGGAGAACACCGGATCGAGAAATGCGAAGGCGTCGCCGACCAACACCCAGCCCGGGCCGCCCATCTGGATCGAGTCATAGGAGTAGTTGCCGGTGACGCGCACTTCGTTGCCGACCAGCTCGGCGCCTTCCAGCCGCCGCCACAGCGCGGGATTCAGCCGCAGAGTGTCGGTCAGGAACTCCACTGTGCGGCCTTTGCGCTGTTTGAGGTAACCCGGCCGGCACACTGCGCCCACGCTCATGACCCCGTCGCGCAGCGGAATCATCCACATCCAGCCGTGTTCGAAGCCGTAGATGCTGATGTTGCCCTCATCCTCGCCCGGCCTGCGCGCCGCTCCCCGGTAGTGCCCGAAGATGGCGGCACTCTGGTGCTTGTCGTTCTTGCGCCGCAGCCGCTTCCTGGCCGATAGAAACGCATCGCGCCCGCTGGCATCGACCACGTAACGCGCCTGAATGACGTATTCGCGGCCCTCATCGGTTCGCACGTCGAGCCGCGAAGCGCGCGCGTCGCGCTGCTCCGCCTTGATGACTTCGTGACCCTCGCGCGCATCCGCGCCGCAGTCGCGCGCATGCGCGTACAGCATCTGGTCAAAATCCTGCCGCCATACCTGGTAGGCATGCGGGGGACTCTGGCCGATGGCGCGGGAGAACGCGTAAGTGTTGTAGCCGCGCTCGTTATCCGCCTCGAAATCCGCACCCGGCTTGAACACACCGAGCGCATGCACCTTGTCCAGCACTCCCAGGCGCTCGAACAGGGGCAAATTCATCGGCAGCAACGATTCACCGATGTGGAAGCGCGGATGACGTTCCTTCTCCAGCGCGATGACTTTGTAGCCGCGCCGCGCCAACAATGCCGCGGCGGTGCTGCCCGCCGGTCCGCCGCCGATCACCGCCACGTCGCAGGCCTCGGCCGCCATCTCAGATTGATCCGTCATCTACCTATTATTACCCATCCTGTATGATCGGCGCGGTGAGTCTTATCGCCGACAACCTGGAAAAGCGCTTCGGCGCGACCACCGCGGTCGCGGGAGTATCCCTATCCGCGAAGCCCGGCGCGGTGCTCGGGCTGCTCGGGCCGAACGGCGCCGGCAAATCGACCACCATCAACATGCTGGCAGGCCTGCTGCGGCCGGACCGAGGCACGGTGCTGGTCGACGGAGTGCCGCTCGGCACCGGCGCCGATCCGACCAAGCGCCGCCTCGGCCTGGTGCCCCAAGAGATTGCGCTGTTCGAGGAGTTGCCGGCGCGCACCAACCTGGAAGTTTTCGGCGCGCTGTACGGTCTTGCAGGGCGCGCGCTGGCCGCGCGGATCGGCGCCGTGCTCGAGCTCACCAGCCTCACGGACCGGGCCGGCGACCTGCCAAAGGAGTTCAGCGGCGGCATGCGGCGGCGGCTGAACATCGCCTGCTCCCTGCTGCACGAGCCGCAAATCCTGCTGCTCGACGAACCCACCGTGGGCGTCGACCCGCAAAGCCGCAATGCGATATTCGATACCATCGAGCAGCTCGCGGCCGCCGGGCGCACCCTGGTCTATACAACCCACTACATGGAGGAGGTGGAGCGCCTGTGCGATCGCGTCGTGGTGATCGATCATGGGCGGGTGCTGGCGGACGATGCACTCATAGCGCTTCTCGCGAGCGTGCCTGCCGCCAACGTGCTGACCCTGGAATACGACTCCTCCCCCGACAGTGCGGCGCTCGAGGAACTCGAGGCGTTGCCGGGCATCACGCAGGCCGCCCTCGCCGGAACCCGGCTCACCGTCGCGGCGGCGGATTTGGGCACCGCCGCTCCGCGCGTGCTCGAGTGTCTTGCGGCGCGCGGCTTCCGATGCCGCGAGCTCACCAGCCGGCGCGCCAATCTCGAGGACGTGTTCCTCACCCTGACCGGGCGTTCGCTGCGCGACTCATGAGCAACGCACTGATCGCATTCCGGGCACTGGTGCGCAAGGATCTTGCGATCTTCCTGCGTGACCGCCGCGCATTGATGGTGAATGTAATAACGCCGATCGTCATTGCGGGATTTTTTGGCTTCTTGTTCGGCGGCAGCGGCGACGCCGTCAGCCAATTGCCCGTTGGGATTGTCGATCAAGACGGCAGCACGCTGTCGAAATCCATCGTCGCCGACCTGTCGGCAGACGCATCGCTCGCCGCGAGCCCTCTGCCGGAGGCGCTGGCGCGCGAGCGCGTGCGTTCCGGCAAGCTGCGCGCCGCAATCATCTTGCCGCGGGGTTTCGGCGATGCGGCGAAACGCGCGCTGTTCGGCCAGTCGGACAAACCTGCGATTCAATTGCTCTATGATCCGTCGCAATCATTCGTGCGCCCGATCATCGAGGGCCTGGCCACTCAATACGTCATGCAGCGCGTCACACAGTCGCTGTTTTCCGCAAATGGAAACACCGAGATCATCGACGAGTCGATCGCCCAGGTTCGGAATAATTCGGGGCTGTCGAGTGACAGGCGCGAGGATCTGATTTCTCTGCTCGAGTCCGTGCGGCGCTATCAGGCACGGGGTCCCGCGGCGGCGGGCCAGTCCCCGGGCACCGCAGGCATGGTCGTGCCCATTAGCTTCGACAATGTGGCGGTCAGCTCGGGCCCGCAGTACAACTCCTACGCCCACTCGTTCGCCGGGATGAGCGTGCAATTCATCCTGTTCATGGGCATCGATGCCGGCGTGACGCTGCTGCTGATGCGCCAACAGGGTGTGTGGCGCCGGCTGTGCACCGCGCCGCTGTCTCGCGTCGTGCTGCTCGGCAGCCGCGTGGCCGGCACTACGATCATCGCGCTGCTGATCCTGGCCGCGGTGTATCTCGCGGCCATAGTGCTATTCAAGGTGCGCATCGCCGGCAGTGTGCCGGGCTTCCTCGCCGTGTCCGTGGCCTTTGCCGTGCTGGCGGCGAGCACCGGACTCATGATTGCAGGCCTCGGCCGCTCGGTCGGAGCGACGCGCGGACTGTCCATGTTCTCGGCATTGATTCTGGTCATGCTCGGCGGGGCGTGGGTGCCGGCATTTATTTTTCCAGGCTGGCTGCAGCGGCTCAGCCTGTGGGTGCCGACCCGCTGGGCAGTCGATGGGTTCGATGCCATGACCTGGCGCGCGCAGCCGTTCGAGGCCGCGCTCGCACCCGCCGCCGTAATGCTTGGATGGTCGCTGCTATTCGTGCTGATCGCCGTGTGGCGCTTCGATTGGGATGCGGAATAGCCGCCAGCCGCGCGCGCCGTCGCATTCGGACCATCCCTCGCCGTCTAGTCGCGATGCTGTCGACACGAATTACCAATGATCGGAAACCGCCAATCACGGATCAAGAATTACTTTGCCGAGAATCGCATATTCTGGGTGCGCAGCGTTATCGCCGGCATCATCGCCGCAGCATTGCTGCTGACTGTCGCGGCGCGACTGTTTTACCTGCAGGTGCTCAGATACGAGTACTACTCGACGCTCTCGCAAGGCAATCGCATCCGAAACGAGCCGATTCCTCCGAGTCGGGGCCTGATTCTCGATCGGAACGGCGTGGTTCTCGCCGACAACCAGCCCGCGTTCAATCTCGAGCTTGTGCGGGAGCAGGTGGGCGACGCCAAGGCGCTGGATTCCACGCTGGCGCAGCTGGTCACGATAGGCGTGCTTCGCGCCGAAGAGGTTGGAGCTTTGCGCCGCACCGTGCTCTCGCACAAGGTATACGAGAGCGTCCCGGTGAAGTTGCAGCTAAACGAGGAGGAAATGGCGCGCTTCGCAGTCCACCGGTTTCAGTTCACGGGCGTTGATATCCAGCCGCGACTGACTCGTCACTATCCGTTCAATGAAATAGCGTCCCATGCCATCGGCTACGTAAGTGCAATCAACGAGGAGGATCTGAAGAAAATCGACAGCAGTGAATACGCAGGAAGCAGTCTTATCGGCAAGCTCGGTGTCGAGGGCGCCTACGAGAAGGAGCTCCATGGCAAACCCGGGTTCAAAGAAATCCTGGTCAATGCGGCGGGCAGGCCTGTGGATCGGGTAGGGGATTACGCCCCGCGATTGAATACTCGGGCACCTGTCGCCGGTGTCGATTTGGTGCTTGGCATGGATATTCGCGTGCAGCAGGTAGCCGAAGCAGCGTTGGCCGGTAAACGCGGATCTGTGGTAGCCCTCGATCCGAAGACCGGCGACGTCATTGTGCTGGCCAGCACGCCAGGATTCGACCCAAACGGTTTCGTGCGCGGCCTTACCGTCGCCGAGTACGGCGCATTGGCCGGCAACATCGATATCCCCCTTCTCAACCGTGCTTTGCGCGGAGCGTACCCACCCGGATCCACGGTAAAGCCGCTGTACGCGTTAGCCGCGCAGAAATACAACGTCTTCACTCCTCTTCAGGAGGAATTCTGCCCCGGATTCTTTATCCTGCCGGGCAACAGCAATAAATATCGCGACGATAAGAAGCATGGCTTCCTGAACATGCGCCAGGCGATCGCGCAGTCCTGCGACGTCTATTTCTATAGGGTTGCCCAACATCTGGGCATCGATCGGATGGACCAGTTCATGAAGGCCTTTGGTTACGGCGGGTTGACCGGCATCGATATTCCCGGTGAGAAGCCGGGTCTTTACGGGTCACCGGATTGGAAACGGCATGTATTCAAGCGCTCGGCCGATCAAGTGTGGTTCCCGGGAGAGACCATCAGCATGGGGATCGGACAGGGCCCCATAACAGTAACTCCACTGCAGCAGGCGCACCTAGCCGCCGAAATCGGCGAGCGCGGGAAAGTGATTGCCACACCACGCCTGGTGGCGGCAATGCGTTCCCCGGGCTCGAATGACATCGTGCGACGAAGCCCCCACATGATGAGTCCAATCGATATCGGGACGCCAGAGCAATGGGACGTCGTTTACGACGGCATGGTCGGAGCAGTGTCGCCGGGCGGGACTGCCTATCCCTTTCTGGTAAAGCCGATACGCTACAAGTTTGCGGGCAAAACCGGCACCGCTCAGGTATTTACCATTAAGCAGACTGAAAATACTCGTGCAAAAATCACCGACGAAAGAAAGCGCGATCACGCGTGGTTCATCGCCTTTGCGCCCGCCGACGACCCAAAGATTGCGATTGCCGTCTTGGTGGAGAATGGCGGCTTCGGCGGCGCGGCGGCGGCGCCCATTGCTGAGAAGGTTCTCGATGCGTATCTCCTGGGTCCCGAAGCCACGCCCGACACCAAGCATTAATTCCGTACTAGGGGATCTTGCGCTGGCGATTCTCAATCGAGGTCAAGTTTCTTTATCGCCTCGACGACCGCATCCCGCGCCTTCGCATCGGCCACATCAATAACGATCCGCGCCGCGCCGTTCGCCTTCTGCTGCAGCTGCACATGCGCGGTCTTGGTCTTCAAAACCTCGCGAATCTGCGGTACCTCCGGTCTCTTGGCGGATTCTCCTGCACCCGCTTGCGAGGATTTTCGCACCAGATTTTCCGTCTCGCGCACTGACAATCCGCGCTCCGCCACGAGTCGCCCGAGCCGCTGCCGCTCGGTATCATCGTTAAGCCCCAGCAGCGCCCTTGCATGGCCCATGCTGATCGCCTTGGAATCAATCAGCGCCACGACCGGCTCCGGCAACTCCAGCAGGCGAATCAGATTCGACACCGCCGCGCGCGATCGCCCCACCGATGTCGCAATCTCCTGATGCGTCAGCGAATACTCACTGATCAAGCGCTCGAGTACTCGCGCCTCCTCTGCCGCGGTCAGGTCCTCGCGCTGAATGTTCTCGATCAACGCCACCGCGATAGCTTCCTTGTCGGATAGCTGACGAACGATGGTCGGGATATCGGCGAGGCCCGCAAGCTTCGCGGCCCGCCAGCGGCGTTCGCCGGCTACAATTTCGTATCGGGCGTCGCCGACGGTTCCGGCCGGCAGCGGGCGGACGATAATCGGTTCGATCACGCCGTTGGCCTTGATGGACGCCGCCAGCTCCTCGAGCGGCTCCTGGTGTATTGCGTGGCGCGGTTGAAATGCGCCGGCTTGCATGAGCGAGACCGGCAGTGTGCCGCCGCCGCGGCTCAAGGATACCGTGGGATTGGCGCCCAACAGCGACCCCAGTCCCCGACCCAATCCTTTGGAAGGTGAGGCCACGATCTAACGACTACCGTATTGAAGGATGCGCGGCATTATTGGTGGCCCACCCGCACTTCCATCGCGGGATGACGCCGCGACAATTCCTCGAGCATCAACAAGCTCCTGCGGTTCGTCGGCTGGTCAGCCGTATAGCTTCCGGGTTCCACGCTGTGCTCCCAACCCCAACGTGTATGGCAGGTATCGCCGGTTAGCAAAACCGGGCCCTTCGCAGTGCGCAAAACATAAGCTGTGCTTCCCGGTGTGTGGCCGGGCGCGCTGATCGCGAAGGCGGATCCGTCGCCGAATATGTCCACGACATCCCCGACGACAAGACCGTTCTGCTCATCGAGCCGGAACGGCCACTCCTGTAAAGCCGCCTTGCCTTCAAGCAACCGCGTCGTAGTGCCCCGAACAAAAGCGTTCTGCAACGAGGTCTGAGTCGATTCGCTCCGGCCCACGTACAGTGGAACGGTGCCTGGGATGTCCGGCATTCCCGAGATATGGTCCACATGCAGGTGAGTAAAGAAGACACCGTGAATTCCCCCAGGAATGCCCTTGAGAATTTGCGCAGTGCTGCGCCTAATCTGCATCTTGTCAAGCGGCATGACCTCGCGGACCAGCCACGACACGCCCTGCCCGCCAGGATCGTCAATCAACTGCTGCGAAACGCCGGTGTCGACTAGATAAGTGCCGAATTGCGGATGGCGAATCACGTGCGCGAACACGTGAATCGGCTCAGGATGATCGGTCAGATGCGCCTCTTGTGCTGCCGCGCTCTTAAGATTCAGCAACCCCGCGAGCGGCACCGTCCAATCGGCGCTGTTGACGCTCTCCACCTCGATCGGTCCGGGTGCATCTATCAACTTTTCCATCTCTGCGAGGCTGGAAGGCTTTCCCAACTTTGACTGCGCAACCCCGTGGTCGCTTAAGTTGCAGCCCTGACACAGCAGTAGAATGCCAAACACTAAGCTGCGCACTATGCGGCCCACGGAAGCAGCACAATTTTTCCGCCAAGGCCGCCATCGTCGATGCGCGCATGAACTTCGCGCGCGGCGCAGAGCGCCAGTCGGTCAACCACAATCGGATGAAGAGCCCCTTCCCGCAAGAGCTGAAACAGCGCTGCCATGTCGGCCTTGAAATCCTCGGGGTGAGTTTGTCGGCGGGCCGTGATGCTGTAGAAGACGCCACTTCGGCCGCCGAGAAGGAAGCTACATGCGCTCCACAGCTTGAGGCGGAGCAAGCCAAGGCCTGCGGCGAGCAGGCCTTCGCCGCCGATTGCCATGATTTGTGACCCGTAACCCACGAGCAACCCTCCCCTCGAAAGGCATGCGAACGACCGGCCAAAGTGAGCGCCGCCAATCGCATCGAAAACCATGTCAACGCCGGAACCGCCCGGCCGGTCCGCAGTCAGCCGGTGGACGGACGTGACGAAATCACCCGCGCGATAGTCGATCGGCGCTGCCCCGAAGCGCTCGACTACCGGCATGTTCCTGGCAGAACTGGTGCCGATCGCCATCAGACCGAGATGGCGCGCCAGCTCGAGCAGCGCCGTGCCGACCGTGCCCGACGCGCCGATGACCAGGATTATGGCGTCCTGCGGCAGCTTGCGGTAACGAGTAAGCATCTGAAACGCGGTGAGATAGGCGAGGGGAATGCACACCGCTTCGGCAGGATCGATGCCATCGGGGACCGTCACGAGAAAGCGCGCCGGGCGGATCGCATACTGGGCATAGCCACCTACCATACACAGATCAGCGGCCATCTGGCCCTCAAGCGACCCAGCTACGCCGGGGCCACACTTATCGACCACGCCAACGAGATCATAGCCAGGGGTGAATGGCAGCGGCCCCTTGAAGTCAGGATAACGGCCGCGGCGAATCATAGTGTCGGTAAAGCCCGTGCCGGCGGCGAGCACCCGGATGCGAACCTCCCCAGATCCTGGATCGGGGATCGTCGGCTCCTCGGCCATCTCCAGAACTTCCGGACCGCCAAACCGCGAGATGCGGAGATGTTTCCAAGGCATGCAACCAGCATATGCGCATGGTCGGAGTGAGTCGAGCATGGAATAAAAACGCGCATTCAGGAGTCTTAGGTTGGACAGGACCAATCACCATGCTGAGAAGGAGATATCCAGATGAGGAGAATCGCAGTTGCGATCGTTGCAAGTGGAATCGTGGCGGCCACAGCCGTTCACGCCGACCCGTCCAACCTTACCGTCCTCGTGCCACCAACGGAGCCTCCGGAATTGGCGCGGCAAAGCGGCGATGCGATGTTTCTGCACGAAACATCCGCCGGCAGAACGCTGCTCTACATCGAGCAAGACCAAGGGGGCCGGCTGGCAACCTTTGATGTGACTGATCCAGTCCATATCAAGGGCGAGGGCTCCGTTCAGCTCGATGTCGGCGGACCGTTCGACTTTGTTTCTCCGCTCGGAACACAAGCAGAGCTCATCCGCTTCCGACAAGATCATGAGGACGCGGTATTGGATTTACATCAGGAAAGGGTCCCGCAGCTCAAGGCGCGTGTGGGCGACGATGGATTCACCGTCCCCGGGGACTATCACGTGCTCGACACTGTGACGAACTCCGCCACCGGCACCACTTTCCTGCTCACCGAGAACGGCCTGTTCCTCATCCGGCGCCCGGCCGTTGAGCGTGACAAGAGGCTGCGTGAGCAGGAATGGTTTTGGCAGCACAACGGTGGCTGAAACGCCTATTATTGAATCACCTGATGAACATCGTATGTGCTCCGCTCCATGGATGACAGGCACCATCGCTTCGAGGTCCTGGTATTGCCCCATCTGGACGCTGCCTACCGGTTCGCACGCTGGCTGTCGCGTTCGCCCTACGACGCGGATGACGTCGTGCAGGAAGCGATCTTGCGCGCGTTTCGTGGATTCGACGCCCTCCGAGGGTCCGATGTGAAAGCATGGCTGCTGACAATCGTGAGAAATTGCCATTTAACGGCGGTCAGGCAGCAGCAGCGGCGCGCGTTTGTGCCGCTGCCGGAAGAGCATGATGCCGACGATGGACATGCGCTGATCGCGACAACGCCTGACCCGGAAAGCACCTCGATGCGCCGGGATGAGCAGCGAACGCTCGATCGGCTGATGTCGGCATTGCCTGAAGAGCATCGCGAGGTTCTGGTGCTGCGGGAAATCGAGGAGATGGATTATCGTGAAATTGCGGCGGTTACCAATGTGCCGATCGGCACCGTAATGTCACGGCTCGCGCGGGCGCGAACTGCGCTGAAGGCACGCTGGCTGCAAGAGGCCGGCAGAGAACCGCATGCCGTGCGCTGAATCAATGCGTGTGCAGGCCTACTTCGACGGCGAGGCCGACGCGTCCTCGGCCGCGGACCTTGAACGGCACATTGAGAACTGCGCCGAATGCACTGCGCTGCTTGACGACTTGAAAAAACTGCGCGCGGCGCTGCGGCAGGAATTGACATACGAAACTGCTCCGGCGGCGTTGCGCGCGCGCGTCATGCGCGCGCTCGATGCGCAGCGGCCCACAAAATGGCGGCCGCAGCCGTTCTGGAAGGGCGCTTTCAGCGGCATGGCCGGCACCGCCATCGCCGCAGGCATCGCGTTCTTCTTGCTCGCGCCACAACTCACCAATCCACTGCTCGAGGACCTGGTGACCGCTCACGTACGATCCTTGATGCCGGACCATCTGATCGATGTGGTATCCACGGACAAGCATACCGTCAAGCCCTGGTTTGCGGGTCATGCCGATGTATCACCGGTGGTCGCCGATTTCGCGGAGCAAGGCTACCGGCTCATTGGCGGCCGCGCGGATTATTTTGACCATCAACGCGCCGCGGTGATCGTCTATCAGCATGGTTCGCACGTCATTAACGTGTTCAGTTGGGCCGCAACCAAGGACAGCGTGCCGAGGGACACCACGCGCAATGGCTATCACATGGCGTTTTGGAGGACCGGGGACCTTGTCTATTGCGCTGTCTCGGATACGGGTTGGGACGAACTGCGCAGGTTGGTGCGGTTGCTGCAGGATCTCGGCGCCCACGACAATCCATAATTAGGGAATAAATTCGCCCGAGCCGAAGTCTTGTCTCCCGAACGCTAAACAAAGGAGACGGACATGTCGGATAAGCAATCCCTGATATCGCGTCGCAATGCGCTGAAATGCATGGCCTATGGGGGCGCCGGAACGCTGTTCGCGTTGTCGGGCGGCGTCTTCACGCCAATCGACCTGGCGATGGCGTCCGAGGACAAGATCGGGGTCAAGAAGCTCGGCAAGCCCCTGTTTGTCCAAATCAGCGATACCCACATTGGGTTCAACAAGGACGCCAACCCCGACGTGAATGGGACTCTCACGCAGGCGATTGCGCATGTGAACGGCATGGCAGAACAGCCCGCCCTTATCATCCATACCGGGGACATTACCCACCTCTCGAAGCCTGCGGAATTTGATCTCGCGCAGCAGATGTTCGCTCAGCTGCGCACGACCGAGATGCACACCGTGCCGGGCGAGCATGACACTGCCGATGCAAGCGTCACCGAATACTTCAATCGATTCGGCAAGGCATCCGGCAACAAGGGCTATTACAGCTTCGATCATTCCGGTGTGCACTTCATCGCTTTGATCAATGTCCTGGAATTCAAGGCCGGCGGTCTTGGCACGCTTGGGGCGGAGCAGCTCGCCTGGGTGGCAGCGGACCTCAAGAGCCGGTCCTCGAGCACTCCCATCGTGGTCTTCGCCCACATGCCCCTTTGGACGATCTATGAGCCCTGGGGCTGGGGAACCTCCGACGCCGACATTTTGTTGGGCTACTTACAGCGCTTTGGATCCGTCACGGTGTTGAATGGCCACATTCACCAAATCGTGCAGAAGGTAGAGGGGCATATCACCTTCCACACCGCCCGTTCGACCGCCTATCCACAGCCGGTCGCGGGGGTGGGAAGCGGTCCCGGGCCGCTCACGGTGCCGTCGGACGAGTTGCCCAAGATGCTGGGCATATCGAGCGCCTCGCTCGTGAAGCATCCGTCGTCGCTGATGATTACCGACACGACAATTGGCCAGAGGCTTACATGAAACGCATGACTGTAATGAAATGCTTGGCAGCGTGTGCGCTCGCTTTGGCAGCCTTGGATAGCCAGGCCGGAGATCCAGACCATGGAAAAATCCTGTATCAAGCCTGCCAGGCTTGCCACTCGATTGACGAGAACGATCTGGGCCCCAGGCACCGCGGTGTTGTCGGGCGCCGTGCTGGAAGCGTCGCTGATTACCACTATTCCTCAGCGCTGAAGAATTCTGGTTTGACCTGGGATTCGGGTACGCTTGATCGGTGGCTTTCCAACCCGAGCGCGCTGGTTCCGGGCACTAAAATGTTCTTCAAAATCGATGATTCGCAGAGCCGCGCGGACATCATCGCTTATCTAGCGGAGCTTAAATGACCTGGCAGCAATGTGAATTGATCACGCGACTCAATTGATCGGGTAGTTGCTCGTAGGTTGCGTGCAATAGTTGGGCGCCGGATTGTTCGCATTGAAGGTGGGATTGGGGCCGTCGTAGGCCGACCACCCGACGCAATTTCCCTGCGGCTGACCAAGCCCCATGTTGATCATCCAAATTCCCTGGTCGTTATACGGAACCGTCGCTGTTGCCGTGTTGAGCAAATCGTAATAGACCACCGGGCCTGCATCCGTGATGAACACCTTGGGATCCAGGCGCTGCGCGATTGCTCCGGTAGCTTGCGTATTATTCGCCGCCGCCAGCACCTCGAAGAACGGGTTTTTCGGGTTGAGGGTGGTCACGCCGAGGCCGTTGGGCTCGGTTTCGGTCTGCTGCGATTCCGCTACTGTGCCCAAGCCCATGACCACGTAAGTCACGCACTGCGGCGTGCAATTGACGAAGGCCTTGGGATCGAACATGTAGGGTTCGGCCGGATCCGGAGAGTAGATGGTGTTGACCAGGGTCATGATCGGCGAGCCGTTCGCGTTGGTGCCCATCTGTTGGAAGACTTCGATCTGCATATCCGCGGCCACGGTCATCAGTATGTACGTCGCGTTGCCGGTGACCGGGTCCGGAAAGTCGGGCGCCAGGAACATCACCCCGCGCTGCTTGGTAGTCGGATCGAAAGTCAGCTGATAAGCAGCCGTGGGATTGTCCATGTCGTACCAGAACTCCTGCTGCAGCACATTGTCACCGATGTTTACATCGCCCTGGAAGGTCAGCCAGCGGGTGCTCTGCGGATAGGGGCTGTTGGCATCGTGGCCGCACGCGACGAAGCGCTCGCCGATGCCGTTGGCAAGGGCGCCGAAGGGGGTCTCAAAGGGCTGCGTGCCCACCGCGGTGCTGACGGTTTCGGTGTACATGTCGGTGGGCGTGAGCAGGTTCTCGAATACTGCGGAGGCGAAGCTATCCGACACGCACTGGCTTGCCAGCGGCAGCACCGTGTTGTTCTTGGGCGGCGCGTAGGCTCCCGGGAAGAAATTGTAAGCCCAGGTGGCGGTGCCGCCGCTGTTGCCCGTCTCCCAGGCCAGCGCGGCGCCGGCATATTCATAGGTCGCAGGCTCTCCCGTCGCGATGCCGGTGTAGACCAGCTGCGATACGGGGTCCTGGCCGGCCACCGGCGTGGAGAAGGCCCATTCCGGTCCATTGCCCCAGTCCTGCCAGAAGAAGGCCAGTAACGACACCACGTTGGTTTCGCGGCCGGAGGTGGGATTGAACATGCCCGTCACCTGATCGACATAATTCACCCAGAGATTGTTGTCGCGATCGGTCCAGTTCACCTGGGAATTGGTGGATCCAAAGTTGCAGGTGGAGCAGAAGCGGCCGTCGCGCGCCCAATCGAACTCGATGTCGCCGGTCATGTACGGAGACACCGACACTTCATTGAAGGCCTGAGTGACCGACACGGTCGCATACGCGTCGACACAGGTAATCGGGGTGATCTTGTCGCACACACTGAACTCCAGGTCGCCATTGATTCCGCCATAGGTGCCGGCCGGGACGGTGGCGGCCACGGTGATGACGCCCGTGGTGGTGTTCAAGCTGATGCCCGAGGGCCATGTGCCGACCTGCTTCACAGTGGCATTGCCGGACGACCCCAGGGTCGCTTGAGCGCCGTTGATCACATCGTTGATGACCACATTGCCGATGGCCCCGCCCGTATTTCCCACCACGATGCTGCCCGCCACGCTCACCGCGGTGATCGATTGATCCACCTGGATCGTGACGGGCGCCGACTGGCAGTCCGCCGTCGAGCCATACGGGCACACCGTGTAGTACATCGAATCGTAGTAACCCTGCGCGACCGTGGATGCAACCGTCACGGCGCCCGTCGTGGTGTTGAGCGCAATGCCGGTGGGCCAGGTACCGCTGGGGCTCACCGCGCAATTCGGCGAGGTCTGCAGCCGGCATGCGACGCCGTTGAGGGTGTCCGGTTGATTCGGCGGCTGCCCGTTCACCACATTCTTGAGCGGCGTGGAGTTCACGCCCAAGGCGACGGTGGCCGTCTGCGCATTGACGATGAGCTTGTTCTCGACGTCGAGATCGACGAAGTTGACGGAACAGTTCACCGGCACGTTGAGATCGCAGAGCTGGTACTGGAATTGGTAATTGCCGGCGGCGAGCGTGCTCGCGGTGCTGACGCCGCCGGTCGCATTGTTGAGCGCCACGCCGGTCGGCCAGGTTCCCACCTCGGCCACATGCGAATTCGCACCCGGACCGGTGCCGGTGACCGGGAACGCGCCATTCACCAAATCGGTCAATAGCACGTTGCCCACGGGCTGAGCGGTCGCGCCCGCCGGGGCAACGATAGATACCGGGTTAGCGATAATGGAGGCGGTGATGATGGTCACCGTCACAGCAGCACCAGTCGACGGCGACGAGCACGTCTGCGGCGTGAGCAGGTTGCAGATCACGTAGTAGTTGGTCCAGATGCCGTCGGCGGACGATATCTGGGTGCTGACCGCGCCTGTAGGGCTTAGGCCAATGCCGTTGCTCCACGTGCCCACCTTGTAGACCACCGCATTTCCGCCCGCACCGAGCACCGCGGGCGCCCCATTGATCGTATCGGTTAGGGCGACATTCGCAATCGGCAGTGAGGCGATGCCGGAATCGGCCGTGCCGGTCATCGCATTCGCCACCACCGCGCCGGGGACGACGGTCAGAGTGGCGATGTTGCCGGTGGGACAGTACGGCGGGTTGTTCAGATCGCAGATCTGGTATGGCAACGAATAGGTGCCCACGGCCGGAGAACCGTTGGTGGTGATCTGGCCGTTGATAGGATTCAACGCGAAGCCCGCGGGCCAGCTCATTCCCGTCGTCACCTGGACGGCAGCGTTAGCACCCAGGACAACGCCGGCGCCATTTATGGTGTCGCCCTGGGTGACATTGGCGACGCACACGGAGGGTACACCGTTGGCGCATTCCCCCCCGGTCTGCGGGTTCACCACGATCACCGGCAGCGCGTTGACCGTGAACTGCACACCGCCATCGGCACAGTTGGAGCCGGCTGGGAGATTGTTATCGCACAGCTGGTACTGCACCGAGTACGGGCCCACCGGCAGCGTGGTCGAGGTATTCACGGCCCCGCTGGTGGGATTGAGCGCAAGACCGCTGGGCCAGGTTCCGTACTTCGAGATGCTGGCATTGCCGGTTGAGCCCAAGACCACCGCGTTGCCGCCGTTCACGGTGTCGCCGGCCGTGACGTTCGCGACGACCTGTGAGCCAATGCCAAAATCCGCGGTGCCGCCAGTGAAGGAATTGGCGACTATGCCTGCGGGGATCACATAGACCGTGTCGGTCGCTGGGGAGGAGCAGGTTCGCGGAAAGTTGTCGTCGCAGAGTTTGTATTGCAATGAGTAGGTGCCGAGCGGCACCGACGCGGTGGTCGTGACCGCGCCCGTGCCTAGGTTAAGACTGATGCCCGCTTGCCAGGTACCGTAGGGGGTCACGGCGGCATTGCCGCCGGCGCCGAGCACGGCGGGATTGCCGTCGACAATGCCGCCCGCGGCGATATTGGCGATTGCCGTGGACGCGATACCCACATCGGCGGTGCCGGTCTGCACCGCGGCCGTGATGATCGCCTGGCTGACCGTGACGGTGCCGGTGCCGTTGGTGTTGCAATCCGGCGGCGTGTTCAGGTCGCACAGGGTGTACGGGAAAGAGTAGGTGCCGGCTGGTGTGGAGACGAAGGTGTCGACATTGCCGTTGGTGGTATTGAGCCCAAGAGCGCTGGGCCAAGGGGTGCCCTTGGCGACCGTGGCGTTCCCGCCGGGCCCGACCACGGCCGGCGCGCCGTTCACCGTGTCATTGATCGCCACGTTGGCGATGGCAATCGAGGCGGATCCTAAGTCGGCGGTGCCCGACACCGGATTCACCACGATCGAGGGCGCGGCGTTGCTGATGATCACGCCTGCGCTGGCGCAGTCCGCGCTCAAATCGCACAGTTGGTATTGGAGATTATAAGTGCCGGCGGCGAGCGTGTTGGTGGTGGTCACCGCGCCGGTGGCTGTGTTGAGCGCGATGCCCGTTTGCCAACTCCCGACCTCCGACACGAGGGCATTGCCCGATGCACCCAGCACGGCGGCGGCGCCGTTGATGGTGTCGGAGGCGGCCACGTTGGCGATCGGTGTGCCTGCCAGGCCGGCCACGAAGGTTCCGCTCACGGCACTGGCGATGATGGACACGGTCACCGTGACCTGGTCGGTTGCGTAGGCGCAGTCGGGCGGCGAGTACAGGTCGCACAACTGATACTGGAGACCATAGGTGCCCACGGGCACACCGGGCGAGGTGCTGATCGCACCGGTGGCGGTGTTGAGCGTGATGCCGCTTTGCCAGGTTCCCGACTGCGCAATGGTCGCATTGCCGCCGCTGCCGAGCACCACCGGGAACCCGTTCACGCTGTCGTTGGCGGCGACATTGGCAATGGGCGTGAACGTGGCGCCGGCGGGCGCCGTGCCATTCTGCACGGTGGCGATGATGGACGCCGCCACGATGACGCTATCGGTAGTGGGGGTGGCACAGTCGGGCGGCGAATTGAGGTCGCAGAGCTGATACTGAAATGCGTACGTGCCGGGACCCAAGCTTGCGGCAGTGGTAACGGCGCCGGTTCCCAAGTTGAGCGTGATGCCGGCGGGCAGGCTTCCGATGGTGGCGATGGTGGCATTGCCGCCCGACCCCAGCACCGCCTGCAAGCCGTTGATGGTGTCGTTGGCGGCGACATTGGCAATGGGCGTGCTCGGCGTGCCCGCAACCGCATTCCCCGTATCGGCGTTGGCGATGATGGACGCGGTGATGGTCACCGTGTCGGTGGCGCTCGCGCACTTCGGCGTGCTCTGCAGGTCGCAGACCTGGTACTCAAAGGTGTACATCCCCGGACCAATCGAGGTGGAGGTGGTTACTGCGCCGGTGGCCGTATTGAGTGAGATCCCCGCGGCCGGACTGGTGACGAGGGCGATGGTGGCATTGCCTCCCGATCCGAGCACGGCAGGCTGGCTATTAATAGTATCGTTGGCAGCCACATTGGCGATGGCGGTGGACGCAATGCCGGCCGGAGCACTGCCGCTGTCGGGATTCGCCACCACCTGCCAGCCGACGGTAATGGTCACGCCCGCCGTGCCGCAATCCGTGGGTGCGCTGCTCGCGCAGAGTTGGTATGTGGAAGTATAAGTGCCGGGGCTCACCGAAGCGGTCATCGCTATCGCGCCGCCCGCGCCGAGCGTGAACCCCGTGGGCCAGGAGCCAAATTGGGAAACGACGGCGTTGCCGCCTTTTCCTAACGTCGCTTGGGCACCGTTTACGGTATCCGTGGCAGCCACATTGGCGACCACATACGATGCGGTCCCCGAGTAGCCCTTGCCGGTCACGGGATTGACCACGAGCGTTTGCGCCTGCGCGGAGGCGGCAAGGACGCCGGTCAGAACGAGTGCCAAAAGGCTGCGATGGATTGGATTTCGATGCATACCTTCGCAGTGTTTTATTTGCGGCATCCTTTCCGCCTTTTGCCGATGTTAAGCTGGAATAACCAACTTCGCATCTTTTCACCTCGATAACCTATTTTTCAAGGAGTTAGCGTCGCTACGCGAGCGGTGATACGCCGAACAGCCACGCGTGGAGGCCGCCGATCGCCAGAAAATAAATCGCCAGTCCCAGCACGACGGCAATCGCATCGTTCCATCGGCCCCTCGGCGCGTTTGGCTTCGCGCGCGGCACACGGCGCTTCTGCGCAAACGCCCAGAGCTTGACCGAGGCGAGCATCGGGTGTTTCGCCGCGCTCTGGATGCGCGCCCTCGCCGAATCGTGCGCACACGCGCGCGCGCAAGTTGGGCGCCACGATGGCCCCCGAATGCATGCCGAGAAACAGCGCCAGGCCGACAACCAATGCGCCCATGGCCGCTGCTACTTCTTGCTGCGTGGCTTCTTGCTGCGTGGCTTCTTGCTACGCGGCTTAGGCGCACGCCGTGGCGCCTTCTTCAGCTTCGCAGCCTTGGCCTTCTTCTTGGCCGGCTTCGCCGGCTTGCGCGCCGCTACTGGAGCCGGCGCCGGTTCCCCGCGCAACTGCTCGAGAATCGCGGGGTTATCCAGCGTGGATACGTCCTGGGTGATTTCTTCGCCGCGCGCCAGTGAGCGCAGCAGTCGCCGCATGATTTTTCCCGACCGGGTCTTCGGCAGGCTGTCCGTCAGCCGGATCTCATCGGGTTTGGCGATGGGGCTGAGTTGATCGCCCACCCAGGCGCGCAGCTCCGCGATCAGCGCGGTCGCGGCCGCCCCGGTCGGGCGATTTCCGCCGACGACCACATACGCGAACACCGACTCGCCCTTGATGGCGTGCGGCTTGCCGACCACGGCAGATTCCGCTACCCGGGGATGCGCCACCAGCGCCGACTCGATCTCCATGGTGCCGAGACGGTGGCCGGCAACATTGAGCACATCATCGATGCGGCCCATGATCCAGTAGTAGCCGTCTGCGTCCCGATGCGCCGAGTCGCCCGCCACGTAGAAGCGATTGCGGAATTTCTCCCAATACGTCTTTATATACCGCTCGTTGTCGCCCCAGATGGTGCGCAGCATCGACGGCCATGGCCGCTTGATCACCAGGTAGCCGCCGCCGTCGACGGTGGTGATGGCTCGGCCGTCTTCATCGACGATATCGGCGAACACGCCGGGAAGCGGCTTGGTGCAGGAGCCGGGTTTGGTCGGCGTCACGCCGGGCACGGGAGTCATCATGATGGCGCCGGTTTCTGTCTGCCACCAGGTATCGACGATGGGGCAGCGTCCCTTGCCGATCACGCGGTGGTACCACATCCAGGCTTCCGGATTGATCGGCTCGCCCACGCTGCCCAGCAGGCGCAGCTTGCTGAGGTCGTACTTGGCCGGCGGCTCATCGCCGAGCTGCATGAGCGCGCGTATGGCCGTCGGAGCGGTATACAGAATGGTAACGCCGTGCGTTTGGCAGTTCTTCCAGAAGCGTCCGCCGTCCGGAAAGGTTGGCACACCCTCGAACATCATCAGCGTCGCGCCCACCGCCAGCGGCCCGTAAGCCACATAGGTATGTCCCGTGATCCAGCCGACATCCGCCGTGCACCAGAACACATCGCTGTCCTTGATGTCGAAAGTCCATCGAATGCTGGTCTTCGCGCCGAGCAGATATCCGCCGCTCGAATGCTGGATGCCCTTCGGCATGCCGGTGGATCCCGAGGTGTACAGCAGGAATAGCGGATGCTCGGCCTCCACCCATTCAGGCTCGCAGGAGGTGCCCTGATCCGAGACCGCGTCCTGCCACCACACATCGCGGCCCGCGCGCATGTCGCAGGCGCCGCCGATGCGATCGTACACAATGACGCTTTCCACGCTGGCGCAGCCGTCCTCGAGCGCCTTGTCCACGGTTCGCTTCAGATGCACCGCTTGGCCGCCGCGGAAGCCGCCGTCGGCGGTGACCACCATTTTCGCGCCGGCATCTTCGATGCGATCCTTGACCGCGTTGGCGGAGAATCCGCCGAAAACCACCGAGTGCACGGCGCCGATACGGGCGCAGGCCTGCATTGCGATCACCGCCTCCGGAATCATCGGCATGTAAACGACCACGCGATCGCCCTTGCGAATGCCCTTGGCCTTGAGCGCATTCGCGAACCGGCACACCTCCGCATGCAGCTCGGCATACGTCAGCTTGCGTACATCGCCGCGATCGCCCTCGAAGATGATCGCGGTCTTGGCTCCCTGCCGCGCCAGATGAATGTCAAGGCAGTTATGCGATACGTTCAGCACCCCGTCGGTGAACCAGCGGAAGTTCGGCGCCTCCGCGTCATCGAGGGGTATGGTGAACGGCCGGTGCCAGTCGATCTCGGCGACCGCCAGCTCCGCCCAGAAGCCGATGTAATCCTTCTCGGCCTTCGCGGCTAGAGCTTTAAGCTGCGCGGCGTTCGGATTCGACTGCTTGGCAAACTGCTTGGGCGGTGGAAAGACCCGGTCTTCGTGCAGCACGGATTGAATATTCTTTTGCGCCATCTCGCCCCCCACCTATCAATTATAGTTGCTAAGTATACGACGCGACTGCGTGCGCAGGATGCTGCCGAACCCTTGGGCGTCGAAGAAAGCTTCGAGCCCGGCGCTGTCCTGCGGCCGGGGCCTGAGGTCGTCCAGGGTCGCGGCGAGCGGCATGTCGCAGACGATCCCGGTCAGTCGCCGCGCCAGGTAAGCGGTTTCCTTGTGGGCGCGCAACCGATGCGCGATCGCGGCGGCGCCGCGCAGCTTCAGCGAGGGCACGCGGTCGATGTTGGCATACAGCTCGTCGAGGGAGCCGAAAACCGCGAACAGCTCCGCGGCGGTCTTCTTGCCCACTCCCGGCACGCCGGGAATGTTGTCGACCGAATCGCCCGTCAGCGCCAGAAAATCGGCGATGAGTTCAGGGATGGCGCCGAATCGGGGTCCGATCTCGTGGTATTGATAGCGGGAATTGCCCGTATAGTCCCAGAACACATCGCCGTCGCGTATCAGCTGCGACAGGTCCTTGTCGCGGGTGACCAGCACATTGCGCAGCCCGGCGGCGCGCGAGCGTGCCGCCAGGGTGCCGATGATGTCGTCGGCCTCATATTCGGCGCTGGCGAACTCGGCAAGCCCCATGTACCGGCAGAACTCGCGGCACAGTCCGAATTGGCGCTCCAAATCGGCCGGCGCCGAGTCGCGATTGGCCTTGTAGGCCGGGTAAATGCCGTTGCGAAACGAGGTTTCGCTGCGCAGGCTCTTGTCGAAGGCGACGGCGATGCGCTCGGGGCGAATCTGCTCGAGAAGATCCGAGAGGAAGCGCGCGAAACCGTACAGGGCGTGCGTCGAATTTCCGTCGCGGTCCACCATGTCCGGCGGCAGCGAATGATAGGCTCGAAAGATGAAGTAGCTTGCGTCGATGTGGTACACGACGCCGGAGCGCATCAGTGCGCTCACATCGGCCAGCGCTGCATGCGTTCGTGCAAGGGACTGGAGCGCGGAAAATGCGCGATCAGGTATTCCATTTGATCGGCGAGCACCCGGCGGCCCTTCAAGAAGATGTACTCGGCGTAGGTCGGCGTGAACGGCACGGCGAGCAGCTGCATGCCGGCCTGTTCCGGCGTGCGCGAGGCCTTGGCGTTATTGCAGCGGCGGCATGCCGACACCACATTGCTCCAGGTATCGTGGCCGCCGCGGCTGAACGGGGTGACGTGGTCGCGCGACAGCAGGCTGTAGCTGAACCGCGCCCCGCAATACAGGCATAGATAGGCGTCGCGGCGGAACAGCGTGTGGTTGTTGAGCGGCGGCGTATACGCGGCGCCGCGCAGATTGCCGGGATTGCCGGTGTGCCCGAGCGTTGCGATGATCGAATTCACATCGACGGTGGTGCGCAGCCCGGTCCGGGCGCAGGTTCCGCCGAACAAGCGGTACAGCAGGGTGCCGCAGGAATAGGTCACTTGCTCGGTGTGGTAGAGGCGCGCAGCCTCGCGGTAGTC
>Ga0302320_10007573_pt1 | contig 23861 bp, 21 predicted proteins | sample Bog_T0_3_FD_202130 | JGI IMG/M metagenome (GOLD analysis project Ga0302320, IMG submission 202130) | Peat permafrost microbial communities from Stordalen Mire near Abisko, Sweden - Bog_T0_3 | ecosystem: Environmental > Terrestrial > Soil > Wetlands > Peat | place: Sweden: Abisko, Stordalen Mire...
AACCGCGGGTGAAAATCACATCCTATAATCATCATGCTCGGCTCCTTTCCTCCCGAGCTCGTGGTCGCTTCGCAACAACCAGTCTACTCAGGTCGGAGGAGCCGACGCTGTCATGTAATCAACCTCCGGGTCGGCTGTCCTGTGGGTCTCCAGGCCCACAGGTGACGTTTGGCAGCGTGGACGCTGCCAGTACAGCTGGTCAGGAGGCCGGCGCCACATTCCTTTCTAAATTTACGGATAGGTTCTACAGCCCGGACGTGTCCCCGCCGCTCTGCGCGGCCGTTGCCTGCACAGTTTTTTTGTACGCCGGCCCGGAAGACGGGTAGCTTTTGTAAACAGTAATGTGGAAACAGGACTGCCGGAATTCTTCTTCAACATCGATCTCGCCGGCCTGTTCCAGCGGCAGCAGCCAGGCGCGCATCCAGCCAATCTCCTGCCGCGTCATGCCCTGCTTGGGAATGTCGATGGCCGCGCCGGTCAGATGCGGGCTGGCGATATCGCCCTCCGCCGCTGTCGCGTTGCCGTTGACCCTCTCCAGTTTTTTCTGATAGGCCACGGTCCGCACCGCCGAGCTGACCTCAAGCGGCCGGTGAAACGCGGCCGTATGAACGCGCCCCAGATCGATGAGAAACGTCGCTGTCCAAGGCCGGCAATAGCGGCGGTTCTGCGGCAGCTTGCCGTTGATCGTCAGCGCCGTCGAAACAGGAACAGGCACCAGCATCTTGCGCGCAATGCGATCGTTCAGATCGCCGTCGTCTTCAATCCGCTCCAGGTTGTCAGCTTCCGTTTTCTCGTTTTGCCGCACCAGCGACTCCATGCTCCCGCGCAGCGGCGGAGGCATCGTCTTCAGCGTCTTGCGCAGAGAAACGGCTTCAGCCGTGGAGGAACGGACTGGTTCCGTGATCGCGGCGTTGGCCGTTTCGGTGGGTTCCACGTCGGCTGCGGCGGCTGCATCCGCGCGATCTGCGGCTGTTAGCTTGAGGCCATCTGCAATCGGACGGCTCGCCTCGGCGACATTCGGACTGCCCGTGACCTTCGGCTCTGCGTCTTCATCTGGCTTTGCCGACGGAGTCAGCTTCCGCGCCGGAGAGGAATTCACGACTCGGTGTTGCTTCGCTTTTGACCGCGCCTTCGCGCCCGGATGAGAGTTCTCGATTTGACGGGTGCGGGAAGGCTGCCGGTGCGATGCAGGACTCGCGGCTGGAGTCGCCGCGTGTTTGCGCGCCGAAGACTGTTGCGCAGCCCGCCCGGACTCATGCCGAGTCGCTCGCTCCGGAGTTCGCACATGCGCGCGACTTGCCGCATGGGCTGGAACATGGCTGGGCTTGCGGCTGGCCACACGGTTCGCCGGATGGCTTGCTTTCTTGTGAGCCGCCGTTGCGGAGTTGTGAGAAGTTGTTGCGGGCGCAATGCTCTTATGCGGCTTGGCCGAGGAGGCCTGCAAGCCGCAGGCCGCGCTCCCCGAGAGCACAGCCAGCACGAAAATGATTAAAAAGGTTCGCCGCATCAAGAAGTCTGCGGAGAATCCAGAGCAATTTCAGTGTATGCCCATTCGCTTTCGTTTTCGAGTATCAAACCGGATGCGCCTTCGTCCGATAATGGGCGCGGCAAAAGCCTTCCTGCCCGGCGCTTGACGCGTGCCGCCGCGAATGTTCTGCTGGTTCATGAACATGACTGGGTGAACCTATGCAAGTGCCTCAATTTACCCTCGACGATTACGAGAGAGATTTTGCCGATCGCCACCTGTTGCATGGAGTGGTAGCGAAGTGGGCCAAGCTCCGCCCGCAGTCCGTTGCCATCCTCAGCGCAGACGGCAGCCGCGCCGTCACCTGGAGCGAGTTCGACCGCCTGACCACGGCGCTGGCGAAAGAGTTGTTGCGCCTCGGCTTCGCGAAAGGCGATTTCCTGGTCACCTTGTTGCCGTTCACCGTGGATCACGTTTTGCTCGAATATAGCTGCTTCAAAATCGGCGTGACCGTCGCCCCGCTGGATCTGCGTTTGTCGGCCGCCGAGGTAATTCGAGCTTTGGAAATCCTCCGTCCGCGCGGATTTGTCTCGCTGGGCGTCAAATCGCCGCTCGATCTTCGCCCGCTGTGGCGCGCCGTGAAAACGCATTGCCCTTGGATCGAACGTTCCATCGTGATGGATTCGGAAGAGGCGATTCCAGGCACGCAATTCTTCGCGTCGATTGCGGAAGCAGCAGGCAGCGACCCGGCATCCGCGGAATCGCCCATCCTCCCCCAGATTGCCGAGGACGATGGCGCTCTGGTCATCTTCACCACCGGCTCGACCGGTTCGCCCAAGCCCGCCCTGCTTTCGCACCGCAACATCACAGTGCAGAACATGTGCCTCTGCGGCGCTTTTTTTGGCGGAGATCGCGGCACGCGCACTCTTGTCAATCTGCCTCCGTCGCACGTTGGCGGGCAGACAGAGGCGATGATGAGCACCTTCTTCGGCGGCGGCACGGCGGTCCTTCTAGAAGTCTTCGACGCCGGCCGTTCGCTGCGCGCCATCGCTCAGCAGCGCGTGGAAATACTGGGCCAGATTCCGGCCATGTTCAGCCTCGAATGGATGCTGAAAGACTATGATCGCCACGATCTCTCCAGCCTGAAATTTGCCGCGTACGGCGGACACGCTGTCTCGCGGCCGTTCGTGGATCAGCTTGCCGCCATGTCGCCGGTGATCGGCACCGGACTGGGACTCACCGAGGCCTCGGGCTGGTGCACCTATGTGCTGGCGAGTACGGCTGACCGGGATTCATCCAATCAGAAGGCGATTCTCGCCGGTCTTGGCGTGGATATGCCCATCTACCCATGCACCATTCGCCAGCCTATGCGCGAGGATGGCAGCGCGGGCGATGAGCTGCCCTCCGGCGAGATTGGTCACGTCTGCTTTTGCGGGCCGCAGACATTTCTTGGCTATGTCAACGATCCCGCGGCCACCACAAAAGCAATTTCGCGCGACGGCTTCTTATACACCGGCGATCTCGGCTTCAAGAACGCCGCAGGCTTGCATCTGACCGGCCGGGAGAAGTGGGTAATCAAGTCGTTTGGCTACCAGATTTTTCCGGGCGACGTAGAGAAGCACATCTGCACGCTCACGGAAAAGGTAGCCAACTGCGTCGTGGTCGGCATGGCGCATGAGGTCGTTTCCGAAGCGGTAGTAGCCGTGGTGGAAACGAAAGCCGGCGTTGAACTGAGCAGCCGCGAACTGGATCGCCAAGCGCGTGAGCTGCCGACCTATATGCGGCCGCGCCACTGGATCATTCTCGAAGCCGGCCAGATGCCACTGAATCGCATTGGCAAGCCGGATTACGTCCGCGCCCAGGAGATGGCCCGCGCGGAGATCGCCGAGTTGCGCGCCCGCGGCGAGTGGGACAGCGGATTGGTTAAGACGTAGCGCGCGACAAAGGGAAAAACGCGATTTTTCGGGGAAAAACCACGTTTTTCGGAAGCGGTTTCTCACCATCTGAAATGCAGGAGCGGTATTCCTGTGGAAAAGGCCCATCTGGGCACCCTGCTGATTTCTGCAATCAAGCCATTTGTTATTAGCAGGATGCGGATTTTTCCGTTACCGCGCCATTGATCTAATCTGCACGGTTTTTGGGGAAATTTATACCCCCGGGGGTATAGGGGGGGAACCCCTCAGTATTTTCGTGGTTTCGTTCGTAATTCAGGGAGGTAAGCGCCACCTGTACCGCTTGTCGCGGCCAGGGCTTGTTTGGGATTGGGATCGAGCGCGGAGAGTGGAATGACTACAACCAAGTTCAGTCCCGATGCGGATTTTGGAGGCATGGTAGATTCTTCCTACAGATAGGGTGCGCCGAACGATCGTAATTCTCTGCAACGACCCGTTGTGGGTCCAGACGCCTTCGGCAATGCGACACGTGGGGCGGAACATCCGGCAGAGTTGCGCTCCCGAGACAAGTGGAACATCGGCTCAAACCCACACACTAAGTAGTAGTGTCTATGGAACGGAGTTTCTTCACGTCGAGAAGGTCTTGATCTCTGCCACTGGCGAGTTTATTGCGAATGAGGTCGCCCTTGGAGATGACGAAGGTGGCAATCTCGCCGTCGATCCGGCCTTCAAGGCGATGCTCCCAAGCTTCCTCGAAAGTGATGCCGTCCACCTGCTGAAGAATATCGACCCGCTCCGGAGGCTGGCCCATCTGGATGACCGTGCCATCCCTGAAATCGGCTGGAGTCAAGCCGTCGAGTGGCGCGCCGAATGCGGCAAGCGCCGCAAATATGGCCTTGCTGTTTTCATCATCTGCGCGGATGAAGAGATCCAAGCCTTTCATTGCGCGCGGTTCCATATGAACGCCATATGCGTATCCTCCAACAACAAGATACTTAACGGCGTGTGCGTTCAATACGCGCAAGAGGTCTTTCATGCCCTTGGTCATCACAGCTCGACGCTCCTTTGAAGGCGGCAGCAAAGGCATATGCGGCTTCACTGACATCCCAAACGGCAGTGAGCCGGGCACCGACGGATTGGCTTTGCCAGTAGCGATAGGTCTCCAGTTGCTGATGCTCTGGATCGGTCACCCGGCGAATTGTCTTGTCGATGCTCATGATTGACTCCCACTCTACTCTGTCGCTGGTCCCAAGCCTCAAAAGCTGGATCTAGGGCACTCTCATAATCAACAACTTACATGCCTTTGATAGCTCGCGCGATGAATCTCACTTACCTGAACGGTAATGCTGCATTTCTGTTCGGCAAACGATTTTGGAAATGCCGCAACGAGAATCTCCAATGCCATACGAGCGATTTCGCTCTTGAACTCGTCGCTTCGGCCATCCAGGATTTGCAGATTGAGTGTGACAAAGGATTGATTGCCTTCGCCATTTCCGATTAGAAAGTTGCTATGTCTGATCACTCGGCTCTTAATGTCCCCGGCCACGAATTCACCGGTTGCAATCAATCTCTCGTGCACCTTCTTCATGATCTGATGCCATTCCGGTTCGTCGGCAATGTTCGCGGAATACTCAAAGATGCAATGGGGCACTTTTCAATCCTCTTGCCGTGATGTCGAGGACCGGGTGCCCAGGTTCCGCTTTGAGACCTGAGCCTATCGCTAAATGCGCAGTCCTACTGCAACAACTTCGGCTCCTCGTCCTTGCCGTTCAGTTCTTACAGTGAGATGATGACCGCTACGGCTGCGACGTCTCTCATATTGCGGGTAGCCACCGCTTATTCCTTATAAGCCGCTACGCGGCGTTGATCATCTCCATGCGCAGCCGCTTGCCGACAGCGCGGGCGGCGCGAGCTATGGTTTGCAATTGGACAGCGCTGTTTTCCGGGTCGAGCAAGCGGTCCAACTGCGAGCGGCTGGTGCCCATGCGCTCAGCCATGGTTTTCTTGCTGATCTTGCCGGCCTTCATCGCTTCCGCCAGTTGCCATGCGATCACTCGCTTGATAGCCGCGGTCTCGACCTCATCCAGAATGCCCTCTTCTTCCAGAAAGCTGTCGAATGTGGAGCCGGTGTGGTCGAACGCCGTTTGTTTGCTCATTTCAGACCCTTCTCATGCTTGCGCATATTCCGGCGCGCTAGATCCAGATCGGCATCTGGGGTTTCTCGTGTCTTCTTCACAATGCCGTGCAGCAATACCATTCTTTGCATCCGGTCAATATAGAAGAAAACGCGTACGCCGCGGTTCCCCGGCAAGGGTGTCCGAACCTCATACAACCCGTCTCCCATCGGACGGCAGGCGGGCATTCCAACCGGCCATCCGAATTCAACGGTCTTGATGTCTTCCCCAACCAGGCGCCTGTCCTGCGGGTCCATCGTTCTCAGCCAACTCCGAACCGGTTCGCTCCCCGCCTCGGTACGATAGAAGATGGCAGGAATCCGCTTGAGTTGATCCTTGCTTACTGTACCACGCGTGGTACTTTTTAGCAACCTCGATGCCGACGGGGTATTCCGAAACGGTTTCACCGCGTTCTCCCGAAAAACCCAAATCACGCTACTGCAACAGCGTTCCCTGCTCCTCGTCTTTACCGTTGCCGTTCAACTCTTCCGGCGGAATGATCACCGCCGCGGCTACCTTGTCGTCCGGTTCCAGATTCAACAGCCGAACGCCTTGCGTGGCACGGCCGGCGGCGCGGATGGTCTTGGTGTCAATACGGATGATCTTGCCGAACTGGCTGATGACCATCAGTTCCGAGGAGTCGTCCACCAGTTCGATGGTGTTCACCCGTCCGATGCGCGGCGTGACGGCCATGTTCTTGACACCTTTACCGCCGCGGGTTTGCAGGCGATACATCTCCACATTGGTGCGCTTGCCGAATCCGTTTTCCGTGATCGCCAGAATCCGGAAGTCGCCCGGCTCATGCTCCTTGGGCGTAATCGCCACGCCAACCACGTAATCGTTCTTGGCCAGATCGATGCCGCGCACACCGTAAGCCGGGCGGCCCATGGAGCGGACGTCGTTTTCGTCAAAGCGAATCGCCATGCCCAAGTGCGTAGCCAGAAAAACAATCTGGCTTCCGTCGGTAATGCGCGCCGCTACAAGCTCGTCGTCGCCGTCAATGCCGATGGCGATAATGCCGCGAGCCATCACGTTACTGAAGTCCTTGAGCGGCGTCTTCTTCACCGTGCCTTTTTGCGTGGTGAAGAAGATAAACTTGCCCTCTTCTTCCAGGTCGCGCACGGGCAGAATGGCACGTACGTTTTCGCCCGGCTGCAGATCGAGCAGGCTCTGCATCGACTTGCCTTTGCCGGCCGCGCCCACGTCGGGAATCTCGTAGACCTTCAGCCAGTAGACGCGCCCCGTGTTGGTAAAGCACAAGAGGAAGGCGTGCGTCGAATCGACAATTAACTGCGCGACAAAATCTTCTTCGCGCGTCTTCATGCCCATGCGCCCGGTGCCGCCGCGCCGCTGCTGGCGATAGATGCTGATAGGCGTGCGCTTCAGGTAACCCTGATGGCTCACCGTCACAGCAACCTGCTCGTCGGCGATCAGATCTTCAAGCTGCAACTCGGCGCTCTCGTCCACAATCTGCGTGCGCCGCGCGTCGCCGTACTTGTCGCGTATCTCTTCCAGTTCCTTCACGATGACTGCGCGCAGCTTTATCTCGCTGGCCAGAATCGACTCGTACTCTGCAATCCGCTCGCGCACCTGCTTCAACTCGTTCAGCAGTTCGTCGATGGAAAGTTGCGTAAGCCGGTAGAGTTGCAGTTCCAGAATCGCGTCAATCTGGCGCAGAGTCAGGCCCTTTTCCTCGTGCGGCAAACGCTCGCGATCCAGGTTGAGGATAATCTCCTTGCCCTTACCCCAGGCATACAGATTCTCGCGCGCCTCGGCTCGCGATCCCGACCCGCGGATGATCTTGATGACCGTGTCGAGATTGTCGAGCGCAATCTTGAGGCCTTCCAGGATGTGCTCGCGCTCGCGCGCCTTGCGGAGCAGATAAACCGTGCGCCGCTGGACGACATCGATGCGGTGATCGATGAAGCAGCGAATGGCCTGGTCAAGCCCCAGCTCCCGCGGCTGCCCGTTGAGCACCGCAAGAAAAATCATCGAGAAGCTTTCCTGCATCTGCGTGTGCTTGTAGAGCTGGTTGAGCACAATCTCCGGCTGCGCGCCGCGCTTCAATTCGATGACAATGCGCATACCGTCGCGGTCGCTCTCGTCGCGCACGTCGCTGATGTCGTCCACGATTTTATCGTTCACAAGTTCGGCGATGCGCTGAATCAGCACGGACTTGTTCACCTGGTAAGGAATCTCGGTGACGATGATCGCCTGTTTTTCCTTGGTCAGGCTTTCCGTGGCCACCTTGGCGCGCATCATGAAGCGCCCGCGGCCGGTTTTGTAGGCCTGGGGAATTCCGCTTTTCCCGTAGAGGAGGCCGCCGGTGGGAAAGTCCGGCCCTTGCACGTGCTTCAACACTTCCGCGAGCCCCGCGGCAGGGTCCTTCGCCAGCTCGATGGTCGCGTTGAGGACTTCCGTGAGATTGTGCGGCGGAATGTTGGTCGCCATGCCCACCGCGATGCCGCTCGAACCGTTCACGATCAAGTTGGGAATGCGCGTTGGCAGCACCGCCGGCTCAAATGTCGACTCGTCATAGTTGGGGACGAAGTCCACCGTCTCCATCTCGATGTCGGCCAGCATTTCGCCGGCTATGCGCGCCATGCGGCACTCGGTGTAACGCATGGCCGCCGGAGGATCGCCGTCCACCGAGCCGAAGTTGCCCTGCCCGTCCACCATCGGATAGCGCATCGAAAAATCCTGCGCCAGACGCACCAGGGTGTAGTAGATGGACGAGTCGCCGTGGGGATGGTAGACGCCCATGCACTGGCCCACCACCTTGGCGCACTTGGTGTATTTCTTGTTGTACTCAAGGCCCATCTCGCTGAGCGTGTAGAGCACGCGCCGATGCACGGGCTTCCAGCCGTCGCGGGCATCCGGCAACGCGCGCCCGATGATTACGCTCATCGAGTAATCGAGATAGGAGCGGCGCATCTCCTCTTCAATGTTGATGGGAATGAGGTTGGCGCTGCTTTGAGGCGGCGTGCCGCCTTCGAGGGGGAGAAGTGGATTCTGATCTTCTGGCATAATTTGGTCTTTTCATGCCCGCTCGGAAGGCGGCGGAAAGGTCCGGGAAAAGCGGGGCCGGCCCGGCGCGGGCTGTGCTTTTATTTTACCCCTTCAAAGAGGGTTTCAGCAAGGCGAAAAACCGTAAATAAGTCCTTATTTTGCTTGATTTTATAGTCTCATTTCAGGGCAGCTCCGAGGACCTTGAGCACTCAGGCGGCGCGACGCGTTCCGGCCTTCGATTTGCCTGTCGCCTTGGATGCCTTCTTTGCTATTTTTTTGCCTTTGCTCCTGCCCAATCCAGCGAGAACAATTGGAGGCTGACCTGGAAACCTAGCCTCGATCCACAACTCTCCCCCAACGCCTTCCACGTAACTGCGCAATGTGGAGACATTCATATCCTGGCGCCTCTCAATGCGCGAAACCCCCTCCTGGCCGATTTTGAGCTTCTTCGAAAGGCAAGATTGGGTGAGCCGCCGCTGACGGCGCAACTCACGCAAATTCAGTTCCTCGGCGATCAGCTCCGCCGTCCGCTGCTTCACCGAAAGCTGCATTTCTTTCGATTCCCGAGCCAACATCTCATCCAATGAGACCGATAAAGGGACCATCACTTTTTCTCCTTTTCCGCTGCAAGCGCCCTTTGAATCTGATCAAAGCGACGCTCGGCTATCTCGATCAGATTCCGGTAGAACCTATCCTGCGAAGCCCCTGACTTGTCACCACCAACAAGGAGAATTGCCCTCCGCTTCAAATCGAATGCGAAGGCTACCAGCCATACCCCACCGTCCGCGCGAAAGCGAAGCTCCTTCAGGTTCGGAAGTTTCGATCCCTTCAGTGTATCCACTTGTGGCCGGCCCAGTTGCGGACCGAACCTCCTCAGCAATCCGACCAGAGAATAAATGTCTCTCCTGATCGCTTCGGAATATTGCAGAACTTCGGGTGCAAACTCCGCATGAAACTCCACCACCCATGGCTCTTCCAAATTATGCCCCATAATGCCTAATGTCTTCAAGTGCATTTTTCTTTATTCGCAGATACGGAAGCCCCTCACAGCAGCCCCGGCAAGCTCAGCACGCAGAAGACCGCCTGCAGCAGCACAATGGCCCCGGCAGCGCACGCAGCCAATCGGCCCCGTGGCCCATCGCAGGCGTCGGCAAAGATCCCACCCACAAACGTGAGAAGAAACGGCAGCGCCCACAACCATGGACTTCCCGGAACGCCCGTCATGACCAGCGCCATCAAGACCAAGGCGCAAAGCAGCGGAGCTATATTGCCGAAATACCGCGATTTGCGCAGCCCCAGAAACAACACCACGGCAGCGCCTGCGGCCACCGTGATTCCCGCATTCGGCAGCGCGGAAAAGAACCGCCGCGCGGGGTCAAGTGAAACCCACAGAAAGCCCGCGGCTGAGCGGAAAACGTAGCTGAAAGCATCCGGCGAGAAGCCGTAACAAGCGAAGACCACCACCATTGCTCCGGCCACGGCCACCAGCACCACCGGCAACACCTGGCTCCTGCGCCCCTCGGCCACCCACAGCATCGCCACGAGGCCGATCAGCGCCACCACTGGCAGCGCGGCAATGTGCGCCGCCGCAGCCAGTCCAAAAGCCGCCGTCAGCAGCACAATGCGCGGCCGCCATTTGCGCTTTGGTCCCTGCATGGCATGGGCAACGCCGATGCAGGTGTATACGCCGCCATAAACCCCCAATGCGGCCAGCACTTCCGCATTGGGCGCGATGCAGGCCCGCAGCATCGCGGGAGAAAAGCAGTAGAGCGCGAGCGCCATATACCCGCCCAAGTTGCCGTAAAGCCGCCGCGTCACCCACCACAGGCCGCCGCCCAACAGGCATCCGGCCGCGAGAAACGGCAACCGCAACAGAAACAGAATGTGCGTAAGCTGGTGGCGCAGTTCCCAACTGCTCAATTCGCCGGCTGGCCCCGCTTGCACCAACCTGTCCTCGGGTTTGCGGAAGTGATCCAGTGCGCGCTCGGCCAGCAGATCGACGGTCAACGGCAACCCTGCCAGCCGGTAGGCCAAAACTCCATCGTGAATATTGCCGCAAGTGGTGAAGTAGCCGGCCAGAGGCGATGGCCGCTCCCACATCTCGCGTCCGCAGCGCGCATATTGGTAATCGCGATCGGTCAGCGTCTGGCGGCTTGTGAGCCACCACCCCTGAATAAGAAACACGGCCAGCAGCCCCGCCGCAATGCGCTGCGGCAGATTGAAGCGGAAGCGGCGAAGAATTCCAAACCGGTGGGTCATCATGCTCCGAGCAACCATACCAGTCTAAACGGCCTTCCCCGCCTCTGCGCATACGCATCCGTCGCTGTACTCCGCAATCCCTTCGAAGCTACACTGGTCCCACCATGCTGACCCGCCGCCGCTTCGTCATGAACGCCGCCACGCTCGCCCTCGCTTCCAAGGCACGCTTCGCCCTGGCGCAAAACGCAAACCTCTATCGCAATCCCATTCTCGGCGGCGACCACCCCGATGGCAGCCCCATCCGCGTCGGCGACGACTTCTATCTCACCCACTCCAGCTTCGATTACGCGCCCGGGCTCCTCATCTGGCACTCCCGTGACCTCGTCAATTGGCGCCCCGCAGCCGCCGCTCTTCACCGCTACTACGGCACGGTCTGGGCACCGTATCTTTGCGAGTACCAGGGACACTTCTACATCTACTTCCCCGCCGCCGGCAAACTGTGCGTCGTTCACGCAGCTCACCCCACCGGTCCATGGAGTGAGCCCATCGACCTCGGCATCCATGCCATCGACCCCGCCCACATTGCTGAGAATGGTCGCCGTTATTTGCACATGGCCGGCGGTCTCATGGCCGAGCTCAGCCCCGACGGCCTGGCTGTCAAATCCCCTCCCCGCAAGGTCTTCGATGCCTGGCCCGTCCCCGCCACCACACGCATGGAATGTACCTGCCTGGAGGGCCCCAAGCTGCTGGAGCGCGACGGCTATTTTTATCTCAACGTTGCCGAGGGCGGCACCGGCGGCCCCGCCACCAGCCACTCTGTCATCTCCGCGCGCAGCCGCCACGTTGACGGCCCCTGGGAATACTCGCCCTATAACCCCATCGTCCACACCCGTTCCCGCGAGGACCGCTGGCTCTCGCTCGGGCATGGCCGCCTCGTCGACACACCCGATGGCCGCTGGTACATCACCGTTCACGCCTATGAAAACGGCTACCGCACCCTGGGTCGCCAACTCCTTCTGCTCCCCGTCGAGTGGACCCCCGACGGCTGGTTCCGCGTCTCCCCTGAGATCAACGCCGACTCGGCCATTCCCATGCCCATCCCCGGCACAAGTCAGCAGCCTTTCGCCGATCCCTCCGACGACTTCACCACTCCCGAACTCGGCCTCCAGTGGGCCTTCTGGCGCGAATTCGATCCTGCCCGTTTCACCACCGGCAACGGCGCCCTCACCCTGCAGGCGCGCGGCAGCTCGCTGACTGATTCCAGCGCACTCACCACTGCAGTCGGCGGACACTCCTACACTGTCGAAATCGATATCGAAGTCACGCCCGGCTGCGAGGCCGGCCTCATGCTCTTCTACGACCCCGCCCACGTGGCCGGCATCTGCATCGCGCCTGCGGGAATCCAGATCAGAATCCCCAACGGCTCCATCAAAGACCGCGTGGAAAAGGGCGCCACCCGCACCACCTTCCGTATCGTCAACGACCGCCAGGAGGTCGATTTCTACTACCGCATTCCCGGCCAGCCCTGGAAGAAAACCGAAACCTCGGCGGAAGTCTCCGGCCTCCACCACAACGTCCTCGGCGGCTTCCTCGATCTCCGCCCCGCCGTCTACGCCTGTGGCTCCGGCCAGGCCACCTTCCGCGAATTCCGCTACTGGACGCAGGTCAACCCGCCGGCATAGAGCACACAGCCCCTCGGCTCCAGACGCAGGAAAGCCGCCCCGAAGAGCGGCTTCCTTTGGCAACGCTGTTGCTCACTGAACCGTGAGAATCGTGTACCCGGTTGCAACCAGGCCGTCGGCATTCGTGTATGAGGCAATAATGTAGGTAGTCCCTGGCGCGACCGTTGTTGCGGCTCCCGTTGATGGGCCGATCGTGGCAACGCCCGTGTTGCTCGAGGACCATGTAACCCCGGATGTCAGAGCCGCCTTGGCTCCGGTCCCAGTCGTGCCGGCCGCTGAAAAGTCCTCGACTGTGCCCAACGTCGTGACGACCGGATTGGCTGGAGTAACGGCAATAGAAACGACATCCGTGGTGGTACCTGCCGCATTCACAGTAAAGGTCGAAGCGTTACTCAGAATATAACCGTTGTACCCTTCGGCGCTGGCGGTAACCTGCGTGTACCCTGTCACATTTCCGGTAGGTGTGACAACCCCGGTGTTGCTAGTTGTCAGCATCTGGGGAAAGTAGCTCGACCAAGTGACTTCGTCGGTTATATTCTTTGTGGACTGGTGGCCGGCAGGGCCGTAATACCCAATAGCCGTGTACTGCGTAATCAGTTGAGATCCCGACGATGACAATGTCACCGTAACCGTGGTGGGATTGATCACGATGGACGTCAGCTTTTGATTACTGCAACTGGTGAGTGGAAGTAAAATACCGGCAAACAAAAGCACACTAAGACAAAAACGAACACGCATGGGGGGCTCCTTGCTTTTCTAACGATTCTACGCCCAGTTTTCCGCGCGGTATACATAAAACTATCAATATCTTTCGGGGGATAAAGACGGTAAACGTGCACAGCCTACCTAGCCCTCAGCTACCTACCATTACTTTGGTTTCGTTGGTTTCGCGACGGCGGTCTGTATTGCACAGGTCGAGCGAACCTTCGACGCCCGGTCGCCATTTACCGTCAAGGTGCTATCCTCCTTTGCAAGGGTCCGCGCATGAGCAGTATCTATACTATCGGCCACTCCAACCACGCCATTGAGGCCTGGCTTGCCCTGCTCCGCCAGCATGGCGTTGAAGTGGTGGTCGATGCGCGTAGCTCTCCCTACTCGAAATATGTCCCGCAGTTCGACAGGGAACTCATGCAGCGTTCCCTGGAAGAAGCGGGAATCCGCTATCTCTTTTTCGGCGCCGAATTGGGCGGACGCCCCGCCAATCCCGCCTACTACGACGCCAAAGGCCACGTCCTTTATGGCCGGCTGCACGAAGATGCGCATTTCCGGGCAGCCATTGCTCGCCTTGAAACCGGCATGGAGCGATTCCGCGTCGCCTTGGTTTGTGGCGAGGAAGATCCTGCCCACTGTCATCGCCGCCTGCTCATCGGCCGCGTACTTTGCGAACACGGCCACACCATGCTTCACATTCGCGGCGATGGCCGCCTGGAATCCGACGAAGCGGTAGCCGCCGAGGCCGGCAAGCCGCTGGTCGACACGCAGCCCGCGCTCTTTGCGGAACTCGACGAGGACCAATGGAGATCTACAGCATCGGTTTTACCCAAAAAAGCGCCCGAGAATTCTTCAGCACGCTGAAGGCTCACGGCATCGAGCGCCTGCTCGACGTGCGACTGAACAACACCTCCCAGCTTGCCGCCTTCGCCAAGCAAGCCGACTTGGCCTACTTTGTCGAAGAAATCTGCGGTGCGGTTTATGAACATGAACCATTGCTCGCTCCCACGCAAGACATCCTGGACGCTTATAAGAAATCCAAAACTGGCTGGGATGCCTACACAGAAGCCTATCTCGCTCTCATCCGCTCGCGAAAAGTGGAGTCAGTCATCGCCAAAGACAGTTTCAAAAAGAAAACTGTCCTGCTCTGCAGCGAGCCCACGGCGGAGCACTGTCACCGCCGTCTGGCACTCGAATATTTACAACAACACTGGCAAGATGCAACAATCCGTCATCTTTAATTTTCAGCTTGAAGGTGAGTCCAACTTCATGGGTTTCGACCGGATTCTCTGTCTTGCCAACTCTTACAAGCACGACCATCGTTGCGTCGCCGGAATTAGCCTTGTCACAAAGCAATGGGTGCGGCTTGTTGGCAAAGAGGCTCCCGGTTGCGTGACTCGAAAAGAAGCGAGCTATCCCGATGGGAAGGAAGTCGCGCTCTTGGATGTATTCGAGGCCGAACTCGGCGAGAAGTGCGGCTCCCGCTGCCATCCGGAAGATGTATATGTAACGGGCAGCCCCTGGTGCCTGGTTCGCCGTTTCGACCCAGTGTCCGACGTCCAATTTCTTGACGACTATGTAAATAAGGAACCTATGGTTCTGCAAGGATATTGCGATAGAGTGCTGGCCAGCCAATTCGAGAAGACTCCAGCGAAATGCTCGCTGGGGCTGATTCATCCCGAAGACCTCTGGTGGTGGACTCGAGAAGAAAAAGGCAAACGCAGAACCCGCGCCGTCTTCCGTCTCGGTCAAGTTGGCCGTATCCGCTACGATCTGCCTGTCACCGATCCCAAATGGCTTGATCTGCTCAACCTCTTGCCCGCAGGCATCCACCCTCACGCGCTTCTCTGTGGTTGCAAGCCTTCAAACACCTTCCTCACCATTAGCCTCAGCGAGCCTTTCGAGGGCTTTCACTACAAGCTCGTGCCGGGCGTAGTGTGTCTTCCGGCTTGAGTCTGCATCGCCTGCGGTTGCAGTCGCAACCCCGGCCCGTTAGACTTCTTGCAGCATGGCCATCGCTCGCGACAACACTCCGGAACGGCTGGTCAGCGCCGCGCGCGCTGACGAAGAACAGGGTTTTGAACTCAAACTGCGCCCCCGCTGGCTCGGCGAATTCATCGGGCAATCCAAAGCCAAAGAGCAGCTCGCCATCGCACTGGAAGCCGCTAAATCACGCGGCGAAGCCCTCGATCACGTGCTCCTCTTCGGCCCTCCCGGCCTGGGCAAGACCACTCTCGCCACCATCATCGCCAACGAACTCGACGTCGGCTTTCAGCAGACCTCCGGCCCGGCCCTGCAAATTCAGGGCGACCTGACGGCCATCCTCACCAACCTGCGCGAGCGCCAGGTGCTCTTTCTCGACGAGATTCACCGCATGCAGCCGGTGCTGGAAGAAAAACTTTACACCGCACTCGAAGACTACAAACTCGACATCATCATCGGCCAAGGGCCTGCCGCGCGCACTCATGTGATGGAAATCCGCCCTTTCACCTTCATCGGCGCCACCACGCGGCCCGGCCTGTTGTCTTCTCCATTAAGGTCACGTTTTGGCATTCTGCTGCGCTTGGAGTTTTATACAGAGGAGGAGCTGCGCTTCATCGTCACGCGCTCGGCCGAGGTGATGCAGATTCCTATCGACGAGGACGGCGCGGCGGAAATCGCTCTCCGCTCCCGCGGCACGCCGCGCATCGCCAACCGCCTTCTGCGCCGGGTGCGCGATTACGCCCAGGTGCGGGGAAACGGCGAAATTGACCGTCCCACCGCCAACGCCGCGCTCACCATGCTTGAAGTGGACGCCCACGGCTTCGACGAAATTGATCGCCGCCTGCTGCTGGCCATCATCCAAAAATACGACGGCGGCCCGGTCGGCCTGAGCACGCTGGCCGCAACCCTGGCCGAGGAGCAAGACGCCTTGGAAGAAGTCTACGAACCATTCCTCATCCAGATCGGATTCCTCGACCGCACGCCGCGCGGACGCGTGGCCACGCGCCTTGCTTATGAGCACTTCGGCCTCACCATGCCCGGCCGCCAGACACCGTTGTTTTAATTGAAACTGATTGTATGAATAATTTGGGTGCCCCATCCATTCGCGCTCTTTGCGAATGGGTGGGAATTCACGAGCAAGGACGATAATCCAACATGCTAATTCGCCGACTTGCTTCCTTACAACGCCAGCCCCTTCAAATAAGCGCGAAACTGCGGCCCCAGGTCGCTGCGTTTGAGTGCAAACTCGACGGTAGCTTGTAACATGCCCAACTTATCGCCCGCGTCGTACCGCTTGCCCTCGAAGGTATAGCCAAAAACTTTCTCTTCTTTGAGGAGAGCCCGGATACCGTCGGTAAGTTGAATTTCGCCGCCCGCGCCAGGTGTGGTCTGCGCCAGCAACTCGAAGATTCGCGGAGTAAGTACGTAGCGGCCAATAATAGCCTGTTTCGATGGCGCATCGGCAAATTTCGGTTTCTCCACCATGCCCGTGCAGTTATAAATCCGCGAGTTATGAGGGTCCTGGGAGCCGGCCAGCACTCCATACGCGCTGATCGCCTCTCCCTCCACGGTCTGCGTCGCCAGCACCGAGCCACCCCGTTTGTCGAAGACCTCCATGATTTGCTTCAGGCAGGGAACTTTCGCGTCGATCACATCGTCAGGAAGAATAACCGCGAACGGCTCGTCGCCCACCAACTCCCTGGCGCACAGCACAGCGTGGCCTAGTCCCAGCGGCTCCTTCTGCCGCACATAGCTGATCCGCGCCAGCGCCGAAACGCCGCGCGATACAGCCAGCAATTTGTGCTTGCCGGACTTTTCCAGCATCGCGTCCAGCTCGAAGCTGTTGTCGAAGTGATCCTCAATCGCACCCTTGCCGCGACCGGTGATGATGATGATGTGCTCGATCCCCGAAGCAATCGCCTCTTCCACGCCGTATTGGATGATGGGCTTGTCCACCAGCGCCAGCATCTCTTTGGGGATCACTTTGGTGGCCGGCAAGAACCGCGTACCCAGTCCGCCTGCCGGAAATACTGCCTTCCGTACTTGCTTGCCCATCTCATCAGCCTCGTCTTAAAAAGAGATTATGCTTCGGGTGCCCCACCCTCGCCGCGTACTTGTTTTTGCGGCTAGGGTGGGAGACCACACCACTCACAGCGCCGGCGAATCATCTCCCAGCAGTGCTTCCCGCACAATCTTTACCGGCGGAAATCCCTGCCGCAGAAAATCGTCGTGAAACTTCTCCAGCGAAAACGCAGCGCCCTGCTTCTTCTTCATATCCTCGCGCAGCTTCATGATCTCCAGCTTGCCCAGCGTGTAATAAAGATAAGTCGGGTCGCTCGATCCACGCTTGGTCTCGATGATAGCGGACTCCTTTGATTGATAGCCTTCCTTCTGGAAAAACGCGACCGCTTCATCGTAGCTCATCTTGCCGGTGTGCATCTCGATGCCCACAATGAACCGCGCGTTCCTCAGCAGCGCATCCTGTAATTGTCCGAGGCGAAGAAACTTTGATTCGCGCTCATCCTTTGCTCCCGCGCCAGGCTGGCCATAGCCTTCATCCAGCATCATCTGCTCAGTGTAATGCGCCCAGCCCTCGACATCGGTGTTTGCGCCCAGCAGTTTGCGCACACGGCTCGGCGCCTGAGGCAACCAAAGAAACTGAATGTAATGGCCGGGATAAGCCTCATGCACTGCCGTTGAAATCACCGTGCCAATATTGAACGAATGCATGTAGCCTTCAACCTGCGCGGGAGTCATCGACGAATCGGGCAGCGTTACGTTGAAATAGGCCTCCGTTGCATGCGTCTCGAATGGGCCCGGCGTATCCATGCTGGCGGTGGTTGTGGCGCGCATGAACGGCGGCGTCTCTTCCAGAATGGGCCTCACATCCGACGGGATAGTCACGATATGGTTCGCACGAATGAAACTGATGAGGCCATCGAAGGTAGCGCGGAAGCTGTTCAATAACTGATCAGGCTTGGGATGCATCTCGCCTAACTCATCGAGCACGGCGAGCGGATCTTTGTCCGGTTCCAGCTCCTTCGCGACCTGATTGAAGTGAGCCTGATTCTTGTGCAAATCGGCCCAGCCAATTTCGAGCAACTTATCCAGCGGCAGATCGACCATCTCGTCATACTGGAGCTTCTTCGAGAAAGTATCCGCGCCAATGCGGAAGTCGCCGTTCGATCTAGCCAACAAATCAGTTTTCAGCCAGTCGAGATAACTCGTCAGCGCGGCGACGACAGCCGCATTGGTCTGCGCAAATTCAGCTTTCAGCGCTGGGTCTTTGGCGTCGGCAAACGCCAGCGGCACATCGTGCTCGAAGAAACTAACAATGTCCGGCAACTGCTCAATTGCAATCTCGGTAAAAATGCGCGGCGGGTTCTTCAGGTTCACACGCGCATCGGCCAGCAGCACCGGCATCTGCCGTTCGCGCGCTACCAATGAGCGCAGCCGCTCATCGGGTGAAGCGAACTTGCGTTCCATCAGCGTGAACGCCCCATTCGCGCAGGTACTCGAATAGTTGTCCGCATTCTTCTCCCACGGACGAATCGTTTCCAGCGTCAGTAATTGCGAGCGAATGTTCGCAAGCACAATCTTTCGATCGCTGCGAGGAACAAAATCAGCGGCGACGGCATCAGGATAAATCGCCTCTATGCGTTTTTCGAAAACCTTAAGCGCGGCAATCTCAGCGTCAATGTTCTTGCGCGAGTAATCCTCCAGTTGCGCGTCGTACTGGTGATAGCCAACCAGCGTTCCGTACGTCGGAGCATAGGGAAAGAACACCTGATCGAAGTATTCGTCCGAAACTTTTGCGAACTTCTCCTTCCAGTTCTCATTCGCGGCATAAACAGGGATTGCCGAAAGCATAAAAGCTCCAATCGCACACTGCGCAACGATTCTCTTCATCTTCCTTCTCATTTTCGACTCTATTTCCTATGCGGCCACCACCGCAGGTGGCGCCAAATTTGCGAGCAGTTCGTGAATTTCCAGCAGAACTTCATCACTCCGCGTAGCAACGAAAGGATACTTCAACAGACCCTGCGGCGTGAACTGCGCGCCGCGTTTGGCGTTGCGCGCCACCAGGCGCATCAGTGTCTGAGGGTCAACAGCCGCATTCTCCGTGAAGCGAATGTGCAACTCCGTACGCTTTCGATCCACCTGCGCAATGCCTATCCTCTCGCATTCCAGACGGATCAGCGAAGCCTCCAGCAGGTATACCGTCGCATCCGGCGGCGCGCCATAGCGGTCTTCCATCTCGGCGCGCACCTCGGCAATCGCCGTTTCGCTCGCCGAGCCAGCTATCTTTTTGTACAGCCGCAACCGCTGGTTTTCTTCCGGCACATAACTCTCGTCTATGCGCAGCGCAATTCCCAAATTGAGCTGCGTTGCCGGGCGATCCTCGCTGCTTTCGCCCTTCATTTCCTTCACAGCCGCCTCCAGCATCGACGTGTATAACTCGAAGCCAACCGCCTCAATGTGGCCGCTCTGCTCGCCGCCCAGCATGTTACCCGCACCGCGTAGCTCCAAATCGAGCGCCGCAATTTTGAAACCAGCGCCCAGATCGCTGAACTCCTTCAATGCCGCAAGGCGACGGCGCGCAATCTCCGTCAGTTCCTGCTCTGGCGGAATCAACAGGTACGCATAAGCTCGCCGGTTCGACCGACCTACTCTACCGCGCAATTGGTATAACTCGCTCAACCCGTGCCGATCCGCGCGGTTGATGAGCATCGTATTCGCCAGCGGAATATCGAGCCCATTCTCGATGATTGTTGTCGCCACCAGCACATCGTATTCGTGCCGCATGAAAGCGAGCATCACCCGCTCCAGCTCCGTCTCGCTCATCTGCCCATGGCCCACGCAAACGCGGGCCGCGGGCACAAGCTCCTGAATCCGCGACGCTATTTCGTAGATCGAGTCCACGCGATTATGCACGAAATAGACCTGCCCGCCGCGTTCCAACTCGACCTCTACCGCGGAGCGCACAATCTTCTCATCGAATTTCGCGACCACTGTCTGAATCGCCATACGATCCTTGGGCGGCGTCTCAATCACGCTCATATCCCTCAGGCCCACTAGCGACATGTGCAGCGTGCGCGGAATCGGCGTCGCGCTCATCGCAAGCACATCGATCTCGCGCCGCATCTGTTTCAGCCGCTCCTTGTGGCGCACGCCGAAGCGCTGCTCCTCATCCACAATCAGCAGGCCCAGGTCTTGAAACTTGATGTCTTTGGAGAGTAGCCGGTGCGTACCGATAAGGATGTCCACCTTGCCCGTCGCCACCTTCTCGACAATGGCTTCTTGTTCCTTTCGAGTTCTGAAGCGCGAAATCATCTCCACGTTGATGGGAAACTGCGTAAATCTTTTCTTGAATGTCTCAAAGTGCTGAAAGCTCAAAATCGTCGTCGGAGTCAGCACCGCAACCTGCTTGCCGTCCTGCACGGCCTTGAAAGCCGCGCGCATGGCCACTTCGGTTTTTCCGTATCCCACATCGCCGCACAGCAGCCGGTCCATTGGCCTGGTCGATTCCATGTCGTACTTGATGGCGCGTATCGCCGATAACTGGTCTTCGGTTTCACTGTAGTCGAATGAGCCTTCAAACTCCCGCTGAAACTCGTTGTCCTTGGAAAAGGCCGTTCCTTGCGCGGCAGTGCGCTCGGCGTATAACTTCAATAACTCTCCGGCCATGTCCTGCATGGCCTTGCGCACCCGCGCCTTTGTTTTTGTCCATTGCTGCGAACCCAGCCGGTTCAGTACCGGCGCCGGTCCGGCATCCGTAGAACGGTACTTCTGAATCAGATCCAGTCGAGTTAGCGGCACATATAACTTGGCCTGTTCGGCAAATTCCAGAATCATGAACTCGACGGATAGCCCGTCCTGCACAATCTCCTTCAGTCCTTGGTACTGCGCAATGCCGTGCTCGACGTGAACCACGTAATCGCCGACACTCAGGTCGCGAAAATCGGAGACAAACGCCGCCGTCTTCGATCGCTTCGGCTCCGGACGCGCGGCCACGTCCGCATCGTCGGAGAGATCGTTGGCGCCGAACAAAATCAGATTTGAATCGCCGAAGCTAACTCCCGAAGCCAGCGCAGTCCTGACAATCACCGGCACACGCAGGTCGCCAGCCATGTAACTTGCCTCTTCCAGCATCGTTTCGCCGGGATGAGGATTGCGGCTGCCCAACCGATAAGGAATCTGATACTCGCGCAGCACCGTGGCCAGCCGTTCCACATCGCCCTGATGCGGCGCGGCCAGCACAATTCGCGTCTCCGCGGTCATCAGCGTTCGCAACTGTTCGGTCAGCGCAGGAATCGAACCATGAAATCTGAGCGTGGGCCGTGTGTTCAACTCAATCTCGCCCAGCGTGTTGTCCTCGTCCAGAACGTCCACTACGCCAAGCTGATCCAGGTCGAGGCCCATGTGCGCACCTAGCTGCGCCTGCAATATCTCGGGCCGCAAGTAGATGTCCTCCGGAGTTATCAACGATCCCATCGCTGACCGCTCATGCCGCTGCTCGACCTTGTTCCACCAGCGATCAATCTGGTTGCGCACCATCGCCGGTTCATCGATAAACAGCGCGCACTTAGGCAACAGAGTGAGCAGCGACTTATCCGCGCCGGCTACCGCCGAGAAAAACTCCCACCCTGGAAAGACGCTAACTCCTCCGGCAGCCGCCAGCTCCGCGGCCATCTCGTCATCCTCTCCAGCTAACTCCACTCGCTGCCGGCTCAGCCGCCCATGCACCGCGGCCAGCAGATGCTCGGTTACCGGCGTTTCGGTCAGCGGCAAAAACTGTGCTTCGTCCAGTCCCGATTGCGACCGCTGCGTCTCTGGATCAAATTTTCGAATTGTTTCAATTTCATCGCCGAAGAACTCAATGCGCACCGGTCGGTCAGACTCGGGGGAATACACGTCCAGAATTCCGCCGCGCCGTGTGAACTGTCCCGGCATCTCCACCAAATCCATCTGCGTGTAGCCCACCGAAGCCAGATGCCCAGTGAGCACCTCGACGTCTACCTCTTCGCCGCGCTTCAGCGTCACCGCGAGCCCCGCGTAATAGTCGCGGTCAAAGAGCTTCATTGCCGCAGCTTCCACCGGCGCAATCAGTATCGAGACCGCCCCGGTGGCCAGCTTCCACAACGCCGCTGCACGCTGCTCTTGAACGTCCGGATGGGGAGATAGATTTTCGAAAGGAAGCACATCGTGGGCCGGCAACCGCACCACCTGCGACGGGTCCACCGCGCCGGTCAGGTCGCAACCGGCCAGCAGCATCGGCTCCAGCGCTTCGGCAGCCTTGTTGTCGGCCACCACCACAATCACCGGCTGCTGCGCGGCCCGCGCCATCAGCGGAAGATAGAGCGCTCGCGCCGTTGCCGTCAGCCCTGAGACACGCCTCCGCCCCGCATGCAGACTCAGATGCCTGCGTACGCGCTCAAATCCCGAAGAGTGCTCCAGCTCCGCAAAGACTTCGCGGACGAACGGGAGAATCATGTATTCCCAGTTTAACAGCGGAGGCACACGGAACCCCACGCTGGTTTACGGCCAGCGGTTCACGCTCATGCCGAAGAGCTTTTACGCTTCCTGGTGATTCCCCGGCGGCATGTGTAAACGCCGGTCGCCCGCGACTTTTACTCCCCGCCGCTCACCCGATCAACAAACGCCATCTGTGGAGCTGTCACGTCAACTGCCGGCGTGCCAACCTTCAGCTTCATGGTTTGGACGTCGGGCTTGCCGTCAAGATGCGCGGAGAATTCCAGCTCGTACTGATTGCCAAGGTCGCGGGTGAGCTTCTCAAAACACGGCTGAAAGCTGACCGGATTGCCTATCCCCGGCCACAAGCTTTCGCCGCCCGTCGCCTGCTCTACTTGAAGCAAGAGGCTCTGGCCGGCGTTGTTCGCGTACATGGAGCGGTCGATGCGGCCCATAATCTCGTAGTAGATCGAGTAGACGACCAGGCCCGCGCGGACTGAGTCTTTAATCGCGGCCTGGACATAAGGATCCTCGGGATCGTATCGCCTCTCGTAAAGATCGATTCCATCGGTCACCATGACCACCTCGCGCCGCGCTCCGCGATCTCCGGATGGCCAGTGCTGGGCAAGGTCCGAGAGGCAGAAATAGGGGCTGGCGCTCGAGCCAATCGAGCCTCCGGGCAGATGAAGCGCCTGCAATACCTTGGCGTGATCCGAGGACAGCGGGCCGGCAAAGAGAGCCTGCCCATTCATCATGTATGCGATAGCGGCCTTGGTATTCGGCGGAAGGCCGTTGACGAAGTGCTCGATGTCACTGAATTGGCTTCCCAAGCTGTTGCGCGCCGAGCTGTCAATCAGGAGCACCAATTCAAGCCTGTCGTCCGGCCCACGCAGAGGCCTCCAACGAGTCACTACGGCCGGCTTCCCGTTCACCTTTATGTTCAGATCCTGCTGGGAGATGCTCGCTGTCATCTCGCCATGCCCTTTGGGGAGAATCGTCACCACGGCACGTCCCTGACCCATGGCTTTATCACCCTGCGGAAACGCCGGCGCAGCCAGCAGCAGCCCACCGGCAACCATCAAAATCGCCATACTCCGGTTCATCATACGAATTCCCCTCTTTTCAAATTGCGTCCGCAGCCGATATACCATGCGGTCCGCCCTTGCTCAATTAGACGCACTTTGCGGAACAAACTACCGCACAGGTCACAAAATAGTCGTCTCAGGACCAAATTTCAAGACCGCAGCGCGCACTATGACGAGCGTGCCATTCC
>Ga0302320_10007575_pt1 | contig 23854 bp, 21 predicted proteins | sample Bog_T0_3_FD_202130 | JGI IMG/M metagenome (GOLD analysis project Ga0302320, IMG submission 202130) | Peat permafrost microbial communities from Stordalen Mire near Abisko, Sweden - Bog_T0_3 | ecosystem: Environmental > Terrestrial > Soil > Wetlands > Peat | place: Sweden: Abisko, Stordalen Mire...
CGATGGCGGTGTGCGGCGCGGAGCCGTGTCCGCCTTTACCGTAGATGGTGATGCGCAGCGAATCGGCGTTGGTGTTGTAAACGCCGGGCGTGATGCCGACGGTGCCTGCGGGCGAGAGGTTGACGACATGCAAAGCGAGGGCAACGTCGGGCTTGGGAAAGCGGGTGAACAGGCCGTCGGCGATCATGGCTTTTGCGCCGCCGATGGTTTCTTCCGCGGGCTGGCCGATCAGTAGGAGGGTGCCGTGCCAGGTATCTTTGCTGCGCGCCATGATGGTCGCAGTTCCGTAGATCGACGCCATGTGCAGGTCGTGTCCGCAGGCGTGCATGACAGGCACGTCTTGTCCGGCGTCATTTTTGGTGTGGACCTGGCTGGCGTAGGGCAAGCCGGTTTTTTCTTCTACCGGGAGCGCGTCAAGTTCGGTGCGCAGCATGACCGTGGGTCCGGCGCCATTTTTGAGGATGGCGACGATGCCGGTGCCGCCTACGTGTTCAGTCACGTCGTAGCCGAGAGAGCGCAGCTTCGCGGCCAGCTTGGCGGCAGTTTGAGTTTCGTGCGAAGAGAGTTCGGGGTTTTGATGGATAGCGAGATAGAGAGCGTGAGCGTCGGGATAAACGAGGTCGACTTCTTTGGAGTGAGTGGCGGTTTGTGCGGAGGCGGAGGTAAGAAGAAGTGTAAAGACGAGGAACTTGAGCCGGGTCATGTTCACGAATCATACTGAGGCGAGGAGCCGATGTAAATTAAACGATACTTAGAATGCAAGCCGTCGAAAGACCCGCTTCTCGCAAAAGACGCGAGAAACGGGGCGCCCATTGTTATAGCGGATGCCTGAGAACTAAATTCCCGGAATTGCTTCATTGCAAAAATCTACATTCGATTTCAGTTTTGCCCTTCGATGGGAGGAGTACAATTTTCTTAGCAAGCACTGGGTCGCGCTACTCCGTTGAACACCCGAGGTGCTCATTGAACGTTCACATCAGTTACCGTCTGCACAAAACTCCCGCCGTCGAAAAAGATATTCATCATCAAGTGGAAAAACTGCGCAAGCGGCTGCAGGTATTCCGTCCGGAACTCATACATCTGAAGGGCATGGTGGAGGAGATTTCGTCGCGGGAAGGCTTCGGCGTGTCGTTGAATCTGCGGCTGCCTTCGGGGCAAATGGCAGTGGAGGAGAAGGCTTCGACTGCGGCGGCCGCGGTGAAGAGTGCGTTCGAAGATTTGCTGCAGCAGGTCGGCAAACACAAAGAGTTGCTGCGGGCCACGCACAAGTGGCCGCGGCGGCAGAAGGATTCGATGGCGCGGCGTAACGCCTCCGTGCCCTTCGAAGAGACGCTGGCCGCGGTCTTTCCGGCTACGGTTTCGCCGGAAGACGTGCGCTCTTACGTGAATGTGAACCTGTCGCGACTGGAGCGTTACGTGGAGCGGGAAATTTATTTTCGCGAGACCTCGGATTTCATTGCGGCCGGTTCCATCCATACCAATGAAGTGATCGATGAAACCATTGCGGCGGCGCTCGGCGATGGACAAGAAAAGCCGGAGCGTTTGGCGCTGGAACCGTGGCTCTATCGCCTGGCGATGCGTGCGCTCGATGAACTCTCGCGTCCGGATGGGAGCAATGGACGCGCGGTGCACCTGGAAGACTCTGCCCGGAAGCCGAATGTTCGCGCCAGTGACGAGGCGGAGTTGCAGTTTCATCAGCCGGACGAAGCGATCACGGAAGAGATTATTATCGCGGACACGCGGGTGGCTACGCCGGAGCAGATTGTGGGATCGGATGAAATAATGCGGCTGATGGCGTCGGCGCTACACGATGTTAATCCGGCGCATCGCGAAGCATTTATCCTGCACGCGATTGAAGGATTCGGGCTCGACGAAATTTGTGCCATCACCGGAGCTACGCCGGAGAACGTTTCGCAATCCATCACCGCGGCCCGGGACCACCTGCGCAAGTCGCCCGGCTTCGTCCGGCAATTCAAGGGACGATTCGCCAAGGCCGGCACCGCTTAGAACCACTTCCCTTTCCGCAGTTACTTTTTGTAAACCCACGGGAGACCAATGAATGATCACACGACAGCAAATTCACGAACTGGCGGAATTTGACGATCAGAACGCGGCGGGACTGAGTTTTTTCTATCAGCCTGCAACTCCGCGCAACAAGGCCCATAAGGAAGAGGCGATTCTTACGAAAGACCTGGTGCGGGAAGCGCAGCGAAAACTGGAAGGCAAGGAAAAGCCAGCGGGGGCGCGCGCAGATCTCGACCGGATTGCGCGGCTGTGGCAGGAGTTGCGCGAGCGCGGAATGCGGAGCAGCGGAGGGCATGGCAAAGCCGTGTTTGCCTGCGCCGGGCAGGGCTTCTGGCGAGAGTACGATCTGCCGGCGCACGAGGGCGGCGGGACGCAGCTATTCGTGGACCGGCACTTTCACATGAAGCCGCTGGTGGAGTCGATGGCGGAGTTTCCGAGCCTGGGAGTGGTATTGGTGGATCGCCGCCGGGCGCGGTTTTTCGACTTGCATCTCAGCGAGTTAACCGAGCGCGAAGGATTTTTTCATCCGTTGAGCCGGCGCGGGCGTAGCGACGGATTTGGCGGTTACGACGCTGGACACGCGGAACGGCGAGTGGAAGAAGAAACCCGCGAGCATTTTAAATTTGTCGCGGATTTTATGAAGGACGCTCTGGAAAAGCAGATGTTCGCGAATTGGATACTGGGTTGCCAGGAGACTCATTGGCCGCAATTCGAGAAGCATTTACATCCATACGCGGCGGAGAAACTGCTTGGACGTTTCTCCACCGGGGTGAAGCACATGGGGCGCGAAGAAATCTGCGAACAGGCGGGCAGGATATTTCGTGAGGCTGGGGAAAAGCGCTGCCGCGAAACGGTACAGGAAACGATTGACCAGGCACGCCACAATGCACGAGGTGTCACGGGACTGCGGCGCGTGCTGCATTCCCTGCTTTCCGGCGAAGTGCAGACTCTGCTGGTGGGCAACCAATATCACGCGCAGGCGGTGGAATGCTCGGGGTGCGGACATCTCGATGCTCATCTGGTGAGTTTCTGTCCCATCTGCGGGCGGGAGACTCGAACGGTGGTGGACGTAGGCGAAGCGATTTTACCCTGGGCGCTGCGGCAGGATATTGAGATCATTTACGTCAAGGACGATGCCGAATTCGATAAGGTGGGGAACATCGCCGCGCTGCTGCGTTTTCGGTCGCAGAAAGGCGGGAGCAATGTCCGATCCATTGCCGACCTGCCGCCGAATCCTTCGGTGAGCCGCCCCGCGGGACGAGTGGGGCGCTATCGCGGGCTGGCCAGCGGCTGACCGCGGGGCAGCACTAATCAGGCTTTGTTCCCGTCATGCTACCTGGCAGGTCCACCATGCTAACAATGGATATAACTATCGTTCCGTTATTCATGAATAGAGCAGTTACTAGGGTATAACTTGACGCTCTACGCGATGAGTGTAAGCTGCCGTACGGAACTAATATCTTTGTTCTACGGAATCGTTGGGATGGGCCATTTCTCCTCCAGACTGCATAGTGTGTTCAACGGTGGCTCTCTAGAGGGTCACAGCAACTAAAGTCAGGAGAGAATTACATGTTGTGGCTCAATACCTCGCAGAAGTGTGCCTTCTTTCAGAAACGGCTCGCTTCCTGCGTCTTACTCGCCCTATTCGGCCTTCCGGCCGCCGCGCAGTCGGTAACCATCACCAGCCCTGCAAGCAGCTCCACCAGCATCAGCGGAGTTCGTATTACTGCATCCACCAGTGGTTATATCTCGTCCGATCATCTGGAAATCTGGGACAACAACACGAAGCTGGGCAATGTGTTCGCCTCCAGCGTGAACAACGTCATCGTTCTTCCGAATGGATCCCATAACACAACCGTAAATCTTGTAAGTTCTTCAAGTACGGTCCTCGCTACCAAATCTGTGAGTTACACTGTTGCCGAAAGCTGCACGGATTCGAGCACGGTGCAGTGCAACTTCGACCATCAGGGAATCGATAACACTCAGAATGACTGCAGTCCTCCGCAAGAGGATAAATGGGTAGCGAATGGTTGCGGCGCCGGGATTCAGGGAACTGGGGGAATCGACCCTACCAGCACCGACATTGTTGCTACTACGGAGAGCGGAACACTCCCGGATCTCGGCGAAACAACATTGAACGGTCAGTCACTTTATCTCGAGGAAACGCAAGGCTCGGGCGGGTACTCGAATGTAATTTTTAAGGCCGATACGCCAACGCTGGCGACTGCCGAGGATTCGAACTGGGTGATGGATGAGTATGTTTACCTGCCGAATCCGTCTTCGTATCAGGCTTTCGAAATTGATGCGCAATATGTGTGGGACAGCATTTGGACAAAGTTCTACACCGAATGCGCCTTCAATTCCAACGGAAACGGTACGGGATACTGGGCGGTATACGATGGCAGTGCGGGCTGGGCCTTTTTGAATGGGCAAAATGGAGCGCCCAATCTGCCGTGCAATCGCAGTCAGTTTGCCTTGCCGTGGACGGGCTCGGGCGATTCTTCCTCTACGGGATGGCACCACATCGTGTGGACTTTCAAGCGCGGTACGAGTCCGGAAGGTTATGCGATCTTCGTGTCGCTGACTTTTGACGGCACGACGACAACGTTGAACTACGCTCCGACGACTGAGACCGGCGGATCGGCGGGCAACAACGGAGACTTCAGCGCGCTGGTGCAACTCGACGGCGCTGACAATCCGAATCCTCCGAATGATTATCCGACGGTGGTTGCGTACATCAATGAACTGAATATTACGCACACGCCGTAAGGTGGAAGCAGAGTTAGCAATCGGATTTATACCCACTTCTCGCATTCGGCGGGAAGTGGGCTTTCAATTTGAGTACAGCGTCTCGGGAATGTTCTTCCGGACGCTCCCGCCTTTCCCCCACTCCCAACAAAGCATCGAATTACGACCGGGAGCATACAAAGATGATATTGTGATATCACCATACAGCTTCTGGAATAGCGGGTCTGCGCCAGGCAGAACGAATCGCAAAGGAGACGATATGACCAGGAGGGGGAAGGATTACGAAATTGCAAGCGGCAACGTATTCAAAGATCTGGGTCTGCCCAACGCGAAAGAACACCTGGTCAAGGCGCACCTCGTATTCAAGATCGACACGATCATGAAAAAGCGCCGCCTCAAACAAGCTGAGGCGGCTGTTCTGTTCGGCGTCCGCCAGCCCGATGTCTCAAAGATGGTGCGCGGCGATTTCCGTCAGTTCTCGGTGGAACGCCTTTTGCGCTTCCTTGTCGCCCTCGACCAGGACGTTCAGATTGTCATCAAGCCGCATCAAGACAGAAAAAACGCTCCCGCCCTGCAGGTGTTCTAAGGCTGCCGCGTGATATGCTTTCCGCTTTGCACAAGGGGAGCTCATGACATTCTCACGCCGTGACTTTGTAAGGACGTCGGTTCTAGGCGCGGTCGCTGCCGGAGTTGGTAGTCGCGCCCAGGGCGAACAGGCAACGCCAGTTCCGGCGCAGGAGCACGGAGCGCAAGCAGGCACCTACAAGCGGCCCATCCTCATCTGCGCTGCCAACGGAGTGAATTATCTCGACGACGCGTTCGCTTTTTTAAAGGGTGGCGGCGACACGCTGGACGCCGCGCTGCGCGTGGTGAAGGGACCGGAGGACGATCCGAACGATACCAGCGTGGGGCTGGGTGGAATTCCCAATGAAGAAGGCGTGGTCGAGTTGGATGCCTGTTGCATGCATGGGCCGACGCGGCGTGCGGGCTCGGTCGGGGGAGTGCGCAATATCAAAAATGTTTCGCTGGTATCGAAGGCGGTGTTTGAGCACACGGGACATGTGATGCTGGTGGGCGAAGGCGCGGAGCGGTTTGCGGTGGCGATGGGGTTTCCGCGTGAGAATCTGCTGACCGATCATTCGCGAAAAGTATGGTTGCTGTGGAAGGAATATCACTCGAACGATGATTGGTGGGGTCCGGGTCTGGCGGATCCGCACTGGCAGGGACCTGATGCGACGGCCGGGGATGCCAAGCCGCAGGCTGATCTTCGGCAACACCGTTATCAACGTCTGGAAGAGCACGCCGCAGAGTTAGGGATCGCGCCTGAGTTGCGGCGCGATGCGATTCATACTGTGATGTTTCCGCCGACGGGGACAATCCACTGCTCGGCGTTGAACGAGAAAGGTGAAATCTCCGGCTGTACGACGACCAGCGGATTAGGCTTTAAGCTGCCAGGCCGCTGCGGGGATTCCCCGATCATTGGAGCCGGCTGCTACACCGACCAGGACGTGGGTTCGGCGGGCGCGACGGGCAGCGGCGAGGAAAATATTAAAGTTGCGGGCGCACATACGATTGTGGAGAACATGCGGCACGGAATGTCTCCGCAGGAAGCGGGCATGGATGCGCTAAAACGGGTCGCCCGCACCTACAACGGCGACATGAACAAGCTGCGCTTTGTCGACATGACGTATTACGCATTGCGCAAAGACGGCGCCTACGCGGGGGTGTCGCTGTGGGAGGGATACGATCCGACCAGGCCGCATAAGATTGCGGTGCATGATGGCGAGCGGCGGACAGAGAAGACGGTGGCGATGTTCAAAGGGTATTCGCAGGACTTTCCTCCGGAACCGAAAGTGCCGGCGGAAGTGAAGTAGGAAGAGTTTGAAGTAGATAGTGGGACAACAGTTTTTCTAGAGTGCGGAAACGAAAATCATGGAAATAAGGTGACGCCCGCGGCTATAGCTGCATTCTTTAAAGCGCGATCGAGTGTCGCCAGCGGCAAGTGTTCATTTCGGGCCGTCTCGAGATAAACGGCGTCATAGGCTGTCAGCCGGAATGCACTGGCAGACTTGAACGCCTGGCGGGTGGTGATCGGAACTGCGGCCCGCTCTAGAGTCGAAACCAGCATCACCTCGATGTCCCTCAGACAGTGCTCGATGTACGAGGATGAAAGAGCTGCGCGGCGTTCGGCCATGGCCAATCCATTGGCCATTTCGAGAATCCATAGTGAAGGAACAACAGCCCGGCACCCCTGTTGCAATCTGCGCCAGGCATCGACTGCAAGCTGCGGAACTGGCTCGTCCACAAACCAGGCCAATCCGATGGAGGCGTCGAGGACGAATCGGTTCAACGCCGGCCCTCCTCGATGAGCTCCTTGACGGTGGAGAACTTCGTGCGGTCGACATTTTTTCGGATCTCCTCCATGTCAGCCCAGATTTCATTTAACGTCATCTCCGGTTGAGCGGGCACAATAATGGCGGCTAGCTTGCCACGGCGCGTGATGCCGATCTGCTCGCCTGTGCTGGCGCGCTCTACCAGTTCAGAAAGTTTTTGCTTGGCTTCGAACAGTCCGATGGTCCTCATAACGAATCTACCTAGATCAACATTCTAGATGAATTAAGACCTCCGACACAAGCCGGATATACTCTAGCATCGGAGATTTGCCTGAACATCCGACTGATGAGACTCCTTCACCAAAACAGACGCCTCTATGCCCCCATTCACCATCGCGACAAGATTCAAAACCAGCACTGCGGCGACCCCCGTTAAGCATCCTGACACGGCGTAGCAAACCATCGCTACTAACACCGAAAGCACTCCTGTAAAGAAGTGAGTAGGCGCGGCCATATGCAAGTTAAGGTCGAAATGAATTAGAGGCGCGATGATTCCCACAGGTAGAATTATTTCTTTCGCACCCATGAGCAGCGATACGGGTACATAAGTAGGGCCCAGCGCACCATAAATGATGGTCAACACGCGAGCCACGGGTATTACTCGGAACGACGTAATCCGCATGATTTTCCTTTTATTCCGAAAAATCCATTTAGCGATTCTAGGCGAACCTCACCTTCACATCCGGCCCTTTTTCCAGATGAATGCTTTCGATGAATCGCACTTTGCCGGTGAGGTGGGTGAGGATGACTGAGGATGTGCGCGTGCCTTCACCGAAGAAGCGGACGCCTTTGAGCAGAGCGCCTTCCGTGACTCCGGTGGCAGCGAAGATGAGTTGTTTGCCGGGAGCAAGGTCTTCGGCCTCGTAGATTCGTTTTTTATCTTTGATACCCATTTTGGCGAGGCGCTCATCTTGATCGGGCTTTACCACGAGGCGGCCAAGCATGTAGCCGTTGAGGCAGCGGATGGCGGCGGCGGTGATTACGCCTTCGGGCGCGCCGCCCGATCCCATGACGGCGTGGACTCCGGTGCCGATGACCGCAGCGGCGATGCCAGCAGAGAGGTCGCCGTCGCCGATGAGGCGGATACGCGCGCCAGCGGCACGAATATCGCCAATCAGTTTTTCGTGGCGTGGGCGATCAAGCACGATCACGACCAGGTCTTCGACGTCGCGCTCCATTCGCTTGGCGATGTTTTTCAGATTGTCGGCGACGGGAGCGTCGAGATCGACGGCATTTTTGCAGGATGGTCCTACAACAATTTTTTCCATGTAGCAGTCGGGGGCATTGAGCAGGCCTCCGCGCTCGGAGGCGGCGAGGACGGTGATCGATCCGGGGGCTCCCGTGGCGCAAAGATTGGTGCCTTCGAGAGGATCAACCGCAATATCGACCTCGGGGACTTCCCTGCCGTCGGGAAATTCGGCGCCGACTTTTTCCCCGATGTAAAGCATCGGAGCTTCATCGCGCTCGCCTTCGCCAATGACGATGGTGCCGCGCATGGGGATGGTGTCCATGGTCTGGCGCATGGCTTCGGTGGCCACCTGGTCGGAGAGTTTGCGCTCGCCCTGGCCCATGGTTCGGGCGGAAGCGATGGCCGCGACCTCAACGACGCGCAGGAATCGCGATGCCAGATCGCTTTCAATGTTCTCTCCGAAACTGCGGGCCTTGCTTTCTGGACGGGTTTGCGTAGACATTACAACCTCCTGAACTCGCCTGCGGCGGGACCGATGATTCCGTCACAGCACCGCGCATCATGCTCCATCCGGCCTGCTGGCGTCAAGGCACTGAAGTCAATAAAGTTTGAGGAGCTACTTTACAGACTTAACGGTGTCGGCAAGCAACAGAACCGCCTGGCATCCCGTAACGGGAGAGCAAACCACCATGACGCGGCGAACCAGTTGGGCGGAACTATCCTGCGGAAAGGGAACCTTAAACGTGGCTTCCGAGAGCGACTGTTTAACGGATTTGAGTTTTTCCGAACCGCTGATGAACTTTACGTCGACAAGTTTTGGGCCGGGACCAAATAAGAGAAAGAATTCTGCGCTAGCCGATCCGGGTACAAGACGTTTAAGCTTTATCGTGCGCAATTGGCTTAGTTCCGAGGGGCTGGGATCGAAGAGAGCAGCCCGTCCGGTTGAAGTTTTCGCGCCCGTAAGCAACGCCAGTCGGCGCCGGGTGTCGTCCCACGTATCGTTTGCCGAGTGAGTTTCGGGCGTTGCTAACACAAGATGGTACTGATGAATCGCCTGTTCCGTCTTCTTTTCTTTTTCGTAGACCTGGGCGAGATGATCTCCGACCACAGCGGATTGCGATAGAGACCAAGCGGCCCGAAGGTAGCTCTCTGCTTCGTCCAGGTCGCCGAGGCGAAAGTAAACCCATCCCAGCGTGTCCCAGAAGGATTCGATCCGGCGGACGCAATCCAAATCGGCGGCTGCCAGGTCGGAGAGATCAAAATCATAGGATTTTTCCTCTTCCTCGTTCACGGCCCGCTCAGCGAATTCTAAAGCTTTCGAGAGACCGGCATTGTTTTCCGCCAGCTCGTAGGCAACGTCGTTGTATGTCTCTGATCGCGTGTCGGTTTCGAGAATCTTCGCTAAAGCAGCAATCCCCTTTTCGCTCTCGCCGGCCTTTAGATAAGAAAATCCCAGGCTGTTCAGCGCTATGGAATTGTTATTTTTGGCAGCGTTTTCGAGATAAGGGAGCGAGTCGCTATAACGTTTCTGCTGCATCAGCGAAGTGCCCATCCCCAGGTTGGCGTCGATATCATCGGGAGCGATCTCCAAAAGCGCTCTCCAGGCGTCCATGGCGGCTTCTGGACGGTGATAGCCGGTGAGCGCCAGAGCGTAGGATTTGCGAGCCAGCAACTGTTTGGGATCGGAATCGACGGCTTTGCTAAAGGCCTCCAGCGCCGAATCGATTTGATTGGTCGCCATATAGGCGGTAGCCAGTCCAAGCCATGCCCGCGTGAACTCAGGATCGGCTTCGACTACCTGACGGTAGGTGTTGATGGCCGACCAAGGGTCTTTTGCGCTGAACTGGTTTCGCGCGGACGCTTCAAGGCGGTTCGCTTCGGACGAATCGCTTTCCGGCAGCTGCCAGATACCGTTCAGGACGTCGGACAAGGTTCCGGACGGCGGAGGGTTGCCGCCATCCGGCGCAGTGAGGCCCGACGTTTGTACATAGCGGTAGACATCTTCCTGAATGCTCTTGACAAAGCTGCGATAGTCGCTCGATTCGGCGACGGGGACTTCATGCAATTTAATCAGCAGGCGGCGTTTTGCCGTGAGGATGTTGTGATCCTGCGAGTAAGTCGCGTGGTATTCGGCGAAGTCGTATTTAAGGCTGAGGTTCGGAGGAGGTTGCAGTTTGTATCCTTTGGGCGTCTCGACTGTGGCATCCGAGACAATTTCTTCGGGCGAACCGAGGTACAAGGGATCAGTGGCATCTTCCTTGAATTGCGGCATGGAGAAGGGCAGGCCAGGCACGGTGAATTGATGGTTACGGCTCCAGTCCGGATAATCTTTGCGATTGTAAGTATAGGAAAAGTGAAATGGTACGGAGGTTAGTTCCGGAGTGCCGGCGCTAACTTCGCTGACTGTTCCGGCGAAGCCAAGCGCTTGCGAAATCCCCTGGACTAAATCTTTCCACTGCGATTGTGGAAAGCGGCGAAAGGCGGAGCGCAGCGGGATCTCACGATCCCCTTGCATGCTGTCCTCCACCTTTGCATCGAAAGTCCCATCGTCGGAGAGTTTACCGCTGATCTTGAAAGCAATCGATCCGGGCGCGCTTAGGTCTGCGGGAGTCGTAATCAGTTGTGCCGGTTTGTCCGCAAACATCGTTAAGGCTTGCTTGTCGCGCAAAGGAAGAACGAGAAGTCCAAAAGGCGAAACTTCAGGAGTGGTGTCCAGCCAAATGGCGTCTTTCCGAGATGCATTCTTGTCTGCGGGCAAGTAGCCGATGATGTGATCGAACTGAGCGGGCGACGGAACGTCGGGGTCGAGCTTCCAACTGGAAGCGATTAGTGCGGGATAAAGAGTGATGCCGGCGGCTTGCATTAGTGAAGCCAGCAGCGTGTGCTTGTCCTTGCAATCGCCGTAATTGTTGGTTAGAACGTCGTCGGCTGAGTGGGGTTGGTAGCGTCCAATGCCAAATGCAATTCCGATGTAGCGAAATTGCAAGCTCACGAAGTTATAGAGCGCGCGCATTTTGGCGGCGTCATCGCTCATGCCCCTGGTGAGTTCCGCGGCCTTGGCGCGAATCGCAGGTGTGGGTTCGACGCGGTCTTTCTGCAGATTCCAATACCAACGGCCGACCTCGTCCCAGCTCTGGAAGCTGCTAATTTGCACGTCAGGAGCTGGCAGGCGGCCGAGGACCGCCTGCACCTGTTTTTTCAACTCGCTGCCCGGTTCGGTAGCGCTTTTCAGTCGAGAGAAAGTCCAGGAGTAAACCTGGTAGCCAGGCTCGGTGCGGAGAGTTTGCGCATCCTGCGGCCCTTTCACTTTCACCGCGCGGCTGGCGGGAACTTTTATTTCCAAGCGCTCGGCCAACACGATGCCTTCATGGTGAAAGTTGTATTGGTACCAGAATTGGCCGGGGATGAGCGACTTGGTGCTCCGCCAGTGCGCCTGATATTCAAGGATGTCGCCCTTGCCCAGGCCTTTGACGGCCACGTGCTTCTCTCTCAGATCGCTGTAGAAGGGAGCGCTGCGGGTGATTTCGGCGTCGAGGTCCTGAATGTTGTCGGACGGAGTGGTAAGAACAGTTCCGTCAGGCTTGCGCACGCGCACGTAGTCGATTTCTACAGCTTGGGTAGCGGACTGAAAAGGAAAATTGAGCAGCCCCCACTGCTGCACGCCGCCGTCAGTTTGCACGCGGATGCGGGTGGTTTGCGCGCGCTGGGATCCGCCGTCGTTATCGAAGACGATTTGGCTCGACATATCTTCGATAATCGCCGCCTCTTGAGAGTAATCGGACTTGGGCGGCACGGCGGTCGGGGCTTGGGCAGCGCCGAATGACGAAACCTGCAAGAGCAAGAGAGTAGCCAGCCAACGCCTGTACATAGTCGCCTGTATTTATCGTTGTTACGGCGAAAAAAGGCAACAAGAAAGACGATGCTGCGGGAATCACGTGGAAGTAAGCCCGCCCAGGAAAAACGAAATGGACCGGCTGTGTCCTTCGCCGATCCAGTTCGTTCTCGAGTTGGATCCGACGCTGGCACATCCTCACGCCATTCTCGGAAGCAACGAAATGCAGTATGACTGGGACTTTGCCGGCGGAGAAGCCGAGTTCAAGAAGTCGTTTGAACTTGATCCCAATGACGCCACAGCGCGGCAGTGGTATGCCGACGATATTGCAATGATCGGCGGCCGCGAGCAGGAAGCGATTGCCGAAGTCAATCGCGCGCATGAGCTTGATCCGCTTTCGCCAGTTGTCACCCGCGTGGCGGGAGGCGTTCATGTTTGGGCGCACCAATACGATGAAGCCCTGGCCATCTGCGGCAAGCTGGCGAACGACAACCCGACATTCGCCATTGCCCATAATTGCTTAGCCTATGCCTATTGGGGCAAACGCATGTATCCGCAAGTCATTGAGGAGTGGAAAGCGTGCGGCCGATATTCCGGATCGCAGCCCGACATTGATTTCGCCGCAGCCATGGAAGAAGGATTCCGTTCCTCAGGCTGGAAAGGCGCGCTCGGCAAAGCTGCTGCGAAGCGCGAACGCGAACGCAAGTCCGGCTACTTTTCAGCCTTGATCATCGCCCGCTTTTACGCCGACATGGGAGACACAAAGCAGGCGTTCCATTGGCTCGACATCGCCTACCAGGAACACGATTGGACGCTCATCGGTTTGAACACCTACTTCCAATTCGATGCCCTGCGATCCGATCCACGGTTTGTGGAACTGGTTCGCAAGGTCGGGTTGCCCGGCCAGACCGCTCCCGTCGATCATAAATTTTGATTTTTAGGCTGGGCCGCGACGTGGTATTCTCGCAGGCTTACCAGTCGATCACCAGCCGAGATTTACCAGGCACGACCTAGCCGCCGATGAATGCCAATCCGGAGAACCGCCCGCTAACTTTTCTTTGCATCACCACCTACGAAAAAGGTCAGGAGTTCATGCGCGAATGCAAGCGCCTGGGCTGCAACGTGATTCTGCTTACGGCCGAGAAACTGCGCGGCGCGGACTGGCCGCGCGACATTCTGGACGACACGTTTTATCTGCCGGAAGAAATTCCTCTCGCCGATATTGTGCAGGCGGTCTCGCATATGGCGCGAAGCCGCAAGATTGATCGCATCGTTGCGCTCGACGAGTTTGACATGGAGACGGCGGCGACCCTGCGCGAGCATCTGCGCATTCCAGGCATGGGGCTGACGACCATGCGCTATTTCCGCGACAAGCTGGCCATGCGGATGAAGGCTCTGGACCGCGAAGTGCGCGTGCCGGACTTTGTGCCGGTGGTGAATCACGAAGACATCCGGTATTACATGGAGCATGTGCCGGGGCCGTGGGTGCTGAAGCCAAGGCAGGAGGCCTCGGCGATTGGGATTAAAAAGATACATGCGGCCGGGGAGTTGTGGCCGGTGCTGGATCAGTTGGGCGATAAGCAGTCGACGTTTCTGCTGGAAAAGTTTGTTCCCGGCGACGTGTATCACGTGGACTCTGTGGTGTCGGAAGGCGAAGTTGTGTTCGCGAATGTGAGCCAGTATGGCAAGCCTCCGATGAACGTGGCGCAGGGCGGCGGAGTGTTTACTTCATTCACGGTTCCGCGTGGGAGCGATGAGGATTCGGGCTTGCGGCAGATCAATCGGGATTTGATTGCCGCGCTGGGATTGCTGCGCGGCGTGGCCCATGCGGAGTTCATCAAGGCGCATGAGGATGGAGAGTTTTATTTTCTGGAGTGCGCCGCGCGCGTGGGTGGAGCTTACATCAACGAGATGGTCGAGGCGGCAACGGGAATTAATTTGTGGCGGGAGTGGGCGCGGATTGAAGTGGCTGGCGGTGATGGAAGTTATCAGCTGCCTCCGGCGCGCGAAGAGTATGCGGGTGTGATTCTTTCGCTGGCGCGGCAGGAAGAGCCGGATACTTCGGGGTATAACGATCCGGAAGTGGTGTTGCGGATCAAGAGGCATCACCATGCGGGATTGATTCTACGGTCGGGGGAACCGGCGCGGGTGCCGGCACTGCTGGAAGACTATGCGCGGAGATTTGCGGAGGAGTTTACGGCGGTGGAACCGCCGCGGGAGAAGCCGACGGCGTAAGCCTCTCACCCATTTCGGACACGTTCAAATATGATCGAGAAGCTTCCCCACAGGCATCTCAATGTCACGAAGGATAGACCGAAGAAGTCCGGGGCCAATGGTTTCACCGGCGTGAACCGGCACGACAGTAGCACTTCCGTCTGGATGTTTGAGAAATACGTGGCTGCCACGAGTGCGGAGCACCGTGAAGCCGATGCCTTCTAGAATGCGCACGAGCTCTTTGCCTTTGAGCCGTGGGAGTCGGGTCATACGGAAATTTGCTGTATCCCGACGAGTTCCAGCGGTCCGATATCACCGCGATCGGCCTCGAGACAAAGTGCAATGACTTCCCGAGCGCGCTTCATCAAGGTGTCGAGGTTTTTCGCTTGGGTGTGGCAGCCCGGCAGTCCAGGAACTGTGGCGACGTAATAGCCTTCCTCGTCGCGTTCAATCACAACCGTGAATTTGCGCTTGGCCTTCACTAGGCAATTCTATCATTGGGCATCTCACTGCCGGCGGTCGGCCGCAGCGCGTGCCGGCCTTGCTGGAGAGCAACGGCCAGCGCTTTGCCGCGGAGTTCGTGGCGGTGAAACCGCCTTGGGAGAAGCCAACCGCGTAGCACTTGGCGTGGCGCAGGACAAAGGTTACCAAAGTCAGTCTTGTATCATCTTAATCTGCAAGCGACAATGGAAGTGGTAGAATCACCGCCAGACAAAGGAACCCGATGGCCGTAGCTAAACTAAAGCGCCCGAAGGAAGACCGGTTCGAGGAGTTTGCCGAACGCATTGCGGCTGAGATCAACGAACGCGCCGCCAAGATGACCCCCGAGGAACGGGCCCGAGCCGATTCTGAAACTAAGAAGATTGCTGCTCGCGTGCAACGTCGTAATCCTTGAGTGCAGCTTCGATTTCCTCTGTGGAGTAGCCCCACTTTTTCAGAAGTGCCCGCAAATCTTCTCGCGTGCCGCGCCGAAGTATGCGCAGCACCTCATCCCTTCTTTCGGCTTTCTCGTTGATCGCAGCAGTGTTGATCGGCCGCTTTCTGCCTCGGCTGCTCTCTTCGCGAATTACGTCGTTCAGGTCGTCGTCTCTTTTCACGACATCTGCCGCCCTACGTGAGATTAGAGCGCGAACTCGCAGTCTGGCTCAGGGTGCCCAAAGGATTGGACCAGGGACGCGCCGAAGGAAAACTCCGTATTGGTTCAATCTTTGGTTTCGGGAAGCTTGCCGATGAAAATGTGCGACCCCGAATCGATGCCGTAGTAGCCCTCTCCGTCTTCGGTCATCGGCCCACCGTGAGGAACAGTGTACCCAGCCTCGCGACTGGCCGCATCGACAATCATCTCTGTTTGGCGTCGCCCGTACATGAAGTCGAGGAGGTGACGGTAGCCAGTCACTTGGCCACGTGCGTATTCTGTGTCCCTGTGCGTGGGCTCTTTCTCGTACTCGTGGTGGAACCGCCTCAGCAGCCCCGCTCCGTGACTGGCCAGTCGCTTCGCTTCGTCTGCATCGAGTTGTCGTCTCAAACCGCCAATACCTGCGATCATTCTTTCGAGCCGATCTCGATCTTCGGGACTTAATCGACCATGTTCACCCAACATCATAACCATTTCGATCACGACTTCTTCTGGAACCTCAGGAGCTGTCCGGGGTATTCTGCCGTCCTTTCTGTACGCAAACTTGATCGAGAGCTTACCGTCTTCGTTGTCCCAGCTCGGCACCCCAATCCACAATTCGTCGTCACCCTTTCCGTACGGCTTTCTCCAGATTGGCTTCACGGCAGTACCTCCCCGCCATTTTCATAAGCTAGTATGCCACGCATAGGGCACAAAGTAAAGCTACTAGTCTTTGAAGTGCGCGAAAGTGCTCTCAGTGTCGATAATTTGTAACTTGGTGCCGGGTATGGGTCGGAACGGAACTCTTAAGAGTGCCATTAGAACGCGTCAATCCCCGTAATACTCTGCCCGATAATCAGCGAGTGCACGTCGTGCGTGCCTTCGTAGGTCTTCACCGATTCCAGGTTCATCATGTGGCGCATGATGGGGTAGTCGTCGGCGACGCCGTTGGCGCCGAGGATGTCGCGTGACAAGCGGGCGCATTCGAGAGCCATCCAGACGTTGTTCCGTTTCGCCATGGAGATGTGCTGGTGCTCGACTTTGCCGGCGTCTTTCAGGCGGCCGACTTGCAGCGCGAGCAGTTGGGCTTTGGTGATTTCGCTGATCATCCAGGTGAGCTTGTCTTGCACAAGCTGGTGGCTGGCGATGGGCTGGTCGCGCCACTGTTTGCGCAGGATGGAATATTGCAGAGCGCAATCGTAGCAGGACATGGCCGCGCCGATCGCTCCCCAGGCGATGCCGTAGCGGGCCTGGTTCAGGCACATCAGCGGTGATTTCAGGCCGCCGCTTTTCGGCAGCAGGTTGGCTTCGGGGATGTGAACATCCTGCATTGATAGACCTGAAGTGACCGAGGCGCGTAGCGACCACTTACCGTGAATGTCATCGGAGGTAAATCCCTTACGGTCTTTTTCCACGAGGAATCCTCGAACCTTGTCATTCTCGTTTTCAACTTTTGCCCAGATGACGGCCACGTCGGCGATGGTGCCGGAGGTGATCCACATCTTCTCGCCGTTGAGAATGTATTCGTTGCCCACTTTGCGGGCGCGAGTTTTCATGCCGCCGGGGTTGGAGCCGAAGCCGGGTTCGGTGAGTCCGAAGCAACCCAGCTTTTCGCCTTTCTGCATCGCGGGCAGCCAGGTTTGCTTCTGCTCTTCGCTACCGAACTCCCAGATGGGATACATGCACAAGCCCGACTGCACGCTGACAAAGCTGCGCACGCCGCTATCGCCACGCTCGAGTTCCTGGGTCATCAACCCGTACTCGACGTTGCCCATGCCGGCGCAGCCGTAGCCTTTGAGCGACGCGCCGAAGAATCCGAGATTGGCCATGGGCTTGACCAGTTCGCGGGGAAACCGTCCGTCGCGGTTGCATTGCTCGATGATGGGAATGAGATTGTCCTCAATAAATTGGCGCGTGGTATCGCGCACCAGGCGCTCCTCTTCGGTAAGCAGAGAATCGTACTGGATGAAATCGACACCTTTGAATTTGATGGCTGACATGATGGAATCTCCGTGGAAGGCAAACATATGACGGTAGCAGGGGTGAGGGAGTGGGGTCAACGGCGGGGGGATCAAACGGAGGTCGACACGGCCCTCGAACTCTGTTGCGCAAGCAAACATTTTGGTGTATTAACCCAGAGTTGGCGGTGGATATGTCGCAACTCTCGAGTGAACGCGAAACTCCAGGAAGCGGAGGCTTTCTGAAGTGGGTTGTAACAACGGCGGTGGCAGCGGTAATCACCGGCGGGATCGGCACGTACTTCTCGCACTTTGCCGATAAAAGCAAGACCGAGGGACAGAGGCTCATTGAGGAAGAGAAGCTTCGGGCTGACCACCGGGATTTCGTTGTAAAGAGAATCCAACAACACGATGAGGATGATCGCAAACTCAGCGAGGACTTAAAGGGACAATACTATTCAGTAAAGTTTGAAAACCCTTGCGACACCAAAATGTTTGCGGCAATTCGCTACACCGCGCTTGACGGAGAAACGAACGTTGTAGGGTGGTACACCTTTAAACCCAAAGAGAAGGGTAAGGTGCTATCCACGAAGCAAACGTGGTTTGATTTTTATGCGAAAACTTCGGCCGGCGAGGGCCTGACGGATAAGGATTCAGGAGACTACCGGCTTGTTGTTGAAACGCACGACAAATTCGAATACCTTGACGACCATTATTTTCAGGAGGGCTGGCTTCCGCTCGGGCACCCGACGACGGTTTTCTTTAAGAGAATCTCCCTCGAACCTGACAGTTCCCGTCAGTTCGTGTACGCACTGCCGTGCACTGCCGCGCAGTTCCGGGCCCGAAACCTTCTCAACGCTTTGAGTAAGCCAAAGGTTCCTTGAGGGAAAGTCCAGAAATCCCGATCCATTCAAAACTAAGCAAAATCATTTTGCCTACCTTTTACACGCGGAGTATATTGGAAAGTTCGTCCGAGCGCGCTGCGCAGCTCCCGACCATCCCTCCGGAGGATTTCATGAAGCGGTTTTTATCAATTTTTCTGGCTGCGATTTTCTTGTTTTCGACTCTAGCTTCTGCCGATGAGGGCATGTGGCTGTACAACGAAGCTCCAAAGGACAAGATCAAGGCCAAGTATGGTTTCGAACTGACCCAGCAGTGGCTGGACCACGTTCGGCTCTCGTCAGTGCGATTTAATAACGGCGGTTCGGGATCGTTTGTGTCGGCCGATGGCTTGACCTTTACCAACCATCACGTGGGCGCAGGCTGCGTGCAGCAGCTTTCCACGGGGGGGCGTGACTACATTAAGAGTGGCTTTTACGCGAAGACCGAGGTAGATGAGGCGAAGTGCCCGAGCCTGGAACTGAACCAGTTGGTGGGGATCGAGGATGTGACCGACAAGGTGAATGCCGGAGTGAAGGCGACCATGTCGACGGCCGATGCGGGACAGGCGCAGCGCGCGGCCATGTCGCAGATCGAAAAAGATTGCTCGACCTCGACAGGGTTGCGCTGCGATGTTGTGACATTTTATTCGGGGCAGGTTTACAACCTGTACAAATATAAAAAGTACACCGACGTACGGCTGGTCTTTGCGCCCGAATTTGACGCGGCTTTCTTCGGCGGTGATCCTGACAACTTCACCTATCCGCGATATGACCTCGACATTACTTTCTTTCGAGTATACGAAGACGGACATCCCGCGCACCTGGAACATTACTTGCGCTGGTCGCGGACGGGAGTGAAAGATAACGACCTGGTTTTTGTTTCGGGGCATCCTGGGAGTACGAGCCGGTTGCAGACGCTGGCGCAGATGCAGTTCACCCGCGACATTACTTATCCCGTGACCCTGGCTTTTCTGAAGCGCAGAATCGCTTTGCTGCAGGATTTCAGCAAGCAGTCGGAGGAGAATGCGCGCATCGCCAAAGAAGATATTTTTGGATTGCAGAACTCGCAGAAGGCGATCACCGGATACGAATCGGGGTTGCTGGATAAATCGATCATGGATTCGAAGTCCGCGGACGAGGCAAAGCTACGAGAATTTTATAAAGCGGATTCTAAGAGCCCGAGCGCACCTGACCCCTGGGATGAGATCGCGCAGGCGATGAATGTGCAGCGCGATATTTTCAAGCAACTCGGTTACATCGAGCGGTTGCGCGGATTCGCTTCCGGACTGCCTCAGATCGCGAGAGTGTTGGTGCGGGCCGCCGAGGAGAGACCGAAACCCAACGCCGAACGACTGCGCGAGTTCCGCGACTCGGGGCTGCCTTCGCTGGAGCAACAGCTCTTCTCAACGGCTCCGGTGTACAAGAATCTGGACACGGTGATGCTGGCGGATTCTCTGGCCGACATGCAGGATCAACTGGGAAAAGATAATCCTGACGTGCAGAAGGTCTTGAACGGAAAAAGTCCGGCGGATGCGGCGAAAGACATGATCGCCGGCACAAAGTTGGATGACGTTGCCGTGCGCCGACAACTTTATGACGGCGGACAGGCGGCGATCGATGCCAGCACCGATCCCTTGATTCTTGCCATGAAAGCGATCGAACCCGATGCTTTGGCCGTGCGCAAGCAGTTTGATGACAAGATTGATTCCGTGGTGCGGCGCGATGGCACGATCATTGCGAAAGCGCGATTTTCGCAAAGCGGTTTCGGCCAACCTCCGGACGCTACTTTTACTTTGCGACTCAGCTACGGACAAGTGAAAGGATACAAAGAAAACGGCAAAGACATTCCCTACGCCACTACTATGGGCGGTGCTTACGAGCATGCGGCGGAGCACAAGAACGAGCCTCCGTATAAGCTGCCGGAGAGCTGGATGAATTCGAAGTCCAAGGTGGATTTGAAGACTCCATTCAACTTTGTTTCGACGGCGGACATCATCGGAGGCAATTCCGGGTCCCCCACGGTGAATAAGGCCGGAGAAGTGGTCGGAATTATTTTCGATGGCAACATCCAATCGTTGCCCGGGCAGTTTGCCTACAGTGATGTACAAAGCCGCGCGGTTTCTGTGGATTCACGAGGAATACAGGAGGCGTTGCGCAAGATTTACGGCGCGGGGCCACTGGCGGACGAACTCGTGGGAAATAAAGCGGACGCTGCGACAGCAGGAAAGTAGAATCAGTCGTCGGAGCCAAAGCCCAGGCTTCGGAGGGGGGCTTGTCGCTTTATCTACAGTGCGAGTTCAAGCAGGCCAAATGCTGAGCGCGGTCTTGCTTAGAATCTGCTGCTGCAATTCTTTGGTAAGCGGCAAGGCCATAAAGTCTTCGAGATTCTTCTTGATATCGGGCACACCGGGGCCGGGCCAGTCGGTGCCGAATAAAGTTTTGTCGGCAATTTCATCGAGACGCGGAAAATATTTGAGCAGAGTTTTCGGTGGAATGCCGCTGATATCGAGATAGACATTGGGATGACGGCGAATCAGAAAAAATGCGGTCTGCATCCACAGCGGACGGCCGCCGTGCGCCAACAAGATTTTTAGCTTGGGAAAATCCACGGCCACGTCGTCCACGTACATGGGATCGCCGTATTTATTGCGAGCGCCGGGAAAGATGGATGTTCCCGTGTGAAACATTACGGGCACGCCATTCGCTTCCGCCGCGCGGTATATGATTTCCAGTTCCTTCACGCCGTTCAAATAATCGTTGGGAAACAGTAACTGATGCGGCGGATGAATTTTTATCATGCGGATGCCGAGTCGAACGATCTGTTCCATATCCGCGAGAACATTGGTGGTGTGTCGCGGATGCAGGCTGCCGCAGGAGAGCAAACGTTTGGGATCTTCTTTCACGTAGTCCGCGATGAATTGGTTTACGCCGTTGGTGAAGCCGATTACTTCCGGCGCAACGTAATTGATGAGCACAGCTCGGTCGATACCGCAGGCGTCGAGATATTTGAGGAAGGCTTTCGGAGAGCGGCAGAACTCCACAATCTGATCGAAGTTCGGGCGCTTTTTCTTCATTAGTTCGAGCGCATGCGGCTTGAACATCTCCATGGGCTGGATGTGGATGTGGCAGTCGGTGATCATGCGAGCGAGCTCATTCGTCTAATTTACGGCGGCCAGTACCGCGCGTTTGGTGAAGACTCGAATCATCTCACGCCGGTATTCGGGGGTGAGGGCGGAGGTAGTCAGGGGCTTTGCTGTGCGCGCGGCGGCGTCTCCAGCGGCTTCTGCCAATGCTTCAGTGACTGCATTTCCTATCAGCATCTCCGCGGCTTGCGGCACCAGCACTGGCGCGGGGTTCACCGCTGTCATCGCGATGCGCGCGTCGGAGACATGTCCGTTCGAGGTCTTCATTACGACGGCAACTCCAGCCAAAGGATAATCGATTGATCCGCGAACGCGGAGCTTACGATAGATACCACGATAATCTGCTGACTCTGCCGGCAAAAATATGCGAGTGACGAGTTCGTTCGGGGAAAGCTTGCGATAATTTATACCGTCTCCGGTGTAGAAATCTGACAGCGGAATTCGCTTTGTGCCATTCGCTCCGACGATTTCAATTTCGGCATTCAGGCAGAGCAGTGCCGGGGGAGTATCTCCGGAGAAGGCCGCCCAGCATTTGTCTCCACCGGGAGCAACGTGGCAGAGGTCGCCGTCTTTTTTGATGCAGAAGCCGCAGCCTTTGCGCCAGGTCAGCGATTGGTTGTACCAAAGGCAGCGCGTATCAAGGCAGATGTTTCCTCCGAGCGTGCCCATGTTGCGCAGTACAGGAGATGCGACGGTGGCGGCAGCTTCGGTGAGCACGGCAAAGTGTTGCCGCAGGTGCGCAGACTTTTCAATCACGCTCAGGGCAGTCAGCGCTCCGATTTCCACGGATCCGTTTGAGTGTTCGCGGATTCCGCGCAGTTCGCTGAGGGCGCGCAGATCGAGAACGTACTCCGGCTCGAATAGTTTTTGCCGCATCGAGGGAATCAGATCTGTGCCGCCGGCCAGGACGCGAAGGTTGCCACGGTGCGCGGCGAGATGAGCGACGGCTTCATCGATGGTGCGCGGGCGAAGCAATCTAAATTGCGGAAGGCTCAATCCGCACCTCCGGCAGGTGCGGCCGCTGGTTGACGCGCAGGATCCAGCGCATGACGCTCCGGACCTTTGCCCTTGAAGCAGAGCGATCCGCCATGCTCGCGAAACCGCTTCGGATCGGTGGGGTCAACGCCTTCGGTTAAGTTCAGAGCTTTCTGCTTTTTCTTCGAGCGCAGTCCCGCGAGCACGCGTTCGGGTGTAAACGGAGACTCATGCAAGCGCACGCCCACGGCATCGTAAATCGCATTCGAGATTGCGGGAATCGTGGCCGCGAGCGAACCTTCGCTGCATTCCTTTGCGCCGAATGGGCCTTCGGGATCGATGCTCTCAACGATGATGGGTTCGATTTCCGGTGATTCCACCGACGACGGGCTACGGTATTCCAGCATGCCAGCATTCATCAGCATGCCGTCTTTCCAGACCATCTCTTCTGTGAGAGCCTGGCCCATGCCCATCCAGACCGAGCCGATGATCTGGCCTTCCACCGATACGGGATTCAGCGCCCGCCCGCAATCGTGCGCCGCCCACACTTTGTGCACCGTCACTTCGCCCGTCTCTTCATCCACGCTGACCTCGGCCACCTGCGCCGAATATGAGTAGGCAGGCGATGGCCCCACTCCTCCACCTTTATGTTTCCCGCCGCGCGCTTCCGGCGGAGGAGCATACGACCCCGTCCCAGTGAGCGCTCCATGGAAATCGATGGCCGCAACCACCGCTTCTTCGAAGGTCATCCATTCTTTCGGCCCTTCTTCTTTGCGCTTCTGCTGTAGCGATCCGCGTAGAATCTGGCCTTCGACGCGGCCGCTGACGGAAGCGCCCGCCTGTGTAATTTCGACTTCGTCCACTTGATCTTTCTTCACGACCGGCGCAGCGCTTCCCTTCTTGTAGACGACGTCGTCGCGGAATATTAAATCTTCCGCGGCGCAGTTCATCTTTTTTGCCGCCGCGGCGGCGATTCTTTTCTTAACATCGTCCGCGGCGCGCAACGTGGCGTTGCCGGACATAAACGTCACCCTGCTGGAATAGGAGCCGATGTCGATCGGCGTCAGGTCGGTGTCGGCGGCGATGATTCGTACGCGGGAGAGCGAGCATCCCAACACTTCGGCGGCGATCTGCGCGGTCATCGTGTCCGATCCCTGACCGATGTCGGACGCGCCTGTGTACACTACCACGCCGCCGTCGCGATCGATTTTCATGTTCACGGTTGAGTGCGGCATGTCGGAGCGAATGATCGAATTGGCCGCTCCGCTGACGTAGTGGCTGCAAGCAATGCCGAGGCCGCGGCCCTTGGGCAGTTTGCCCTTGCGCCTTTTCCATCCGGAACGTTCGACCGTTTTCTCGATGCACTCGGGCAGACCGTAACT
>Ga0302320_10007579_pt1 | contig 23849 bp, 13 predicted proteins | sample Bog_T0_3_FD_202130 | JGI IMG/M metagenome (GOLD analysis project Ga0302320, IMG submission 202130) | Peat permafrost microbial communities from Stordalen Mire near Abisko, Sweden - Bog_T0_3 | ecosystem: Environmental > Terrestrial > Soil > Wetlands > Peat | place: Sweden: Abisko, Stordalen Mire...
CATCTAGTCCGGTCTTGGGGGAAGAAGACGTGAAACCAACTGAATTCTCTGCTTTGCCGGCCGCCACTGTTCCTACCGATTCATCGACGGCCCGCGAAGCCTCACCGCAGACTTCGCTTAAGGACGAGGCCGGTGCTGCAGGCAAGATGGCGAGAGAGAAAGTGACACTTGACGGCAACGAAGCAGTCGCTTATGTGGCTTACCATGTCAGCGAAGTCGCCGCCATCTATCCCATCACCCCTTCGTCGCCCATGGGCGAGTCGTCCGACGCCTGGTCGTCGCTGGGGCAGAAGAACATCTGGGGCACAATCCCCAACGTCGTCGAGATGCAAAGCGAAGGCGGCGCTGCAGGTGCACTGCATGGCGCCTTGCAGGCCGGAGCGCTGGCCACCACCTTCACTTCGTCGCAGGGCCTGCTGCTGATGATTCCCAACATGTACAAGATCGCCGGCGAGCTGACACCGGCCGTCATTCACGTGGCGGCGCGCGCCATTGCCGCCCAGGCGCTGTCCATTTTTGGCGATCATCAGGACGCCATGTCCGTCCGCGCCACCGGGTTCGCGCTGCTATCGTCAAACTCCGTGCAAGAAGCCATGGACCTGGCCCTGATCGCTCACGCGGCCACGCTGGAGTCGCGCATTCCCTTCCTGCATTTCTTTGATGGTTTTCGTACTTCGCACGAAGTTGCCAAGATTGAACAGCTCAGTCTCGACGATATGCGGGCCATGATCGACAACGATCTGGTGCGCGCCCACCGCGCTCGCGCCCTCTCGCCCGATCATCCCGTGCTCCGCGGCTCGGCCCAAAATCCTGACGTTTACTTCCAAGGCCGCGAAGCGGTGAACCCCTATTACCTGGCCTGTCCTACCATCGTGCAGAATACGATGGACAAGTTCGCTCAGATCGTGGGCCGCGAATATCGGCTGTTCCAATACGAAGGCGCACCCGACGCCGAAACCGTCATCATCGTCATGGGATCGGGCGCCGAAGCCGTTCACGAAACGGTTGACTACCTCACGGCGCAAGGCAAGAAAGTCGGCATGTTGAAGGTCCGTCTCATGCGTCCCTTCTCGCTCGAACATTTCCTGCAAGCGCTGCCCCGCACCGTCAAGAGCATTGCCGTTCTCGATCGCACCAAAGAGCCCGGGGCCATCGGCGAGCCGCTCTATCAGGACGTCATCATCGCGTTGACCGAGGGCTTTACTGCCGGCAAAGCTCCCATGGCGGCATTCCCCAAAGTAATCGGCGGACGCTATGGTCTCTCCTCGAAAGAATTCACGCCCGCGATGGTCAATCGCATCTACGAGGAGCTAACCAAGCCCACTCCGCAGAACCATTTCACCATCGGCATCAACGACGATATTACCCACACTAGTCTGAACTATGATCCGGCATTCTCGACCGAAGCTGCCGAGACCGTTCGCGCCATGTTTTACGGACTGGGCGCCGACGGCACGGTGGGTGCAAATAAGAACACCATCAAGATCATCGGCGAAGAGACTGAACTCAACGTGCAGGGCTACTTCGTCTACGATTCGAAGAAGTCAGGTGCGGTGACGACCTCGCATTTACGCTTCAGCAAAAAGCCGATCCGCTCCACCTATCTCATTTCGCGCGCTAATTTCGTGGCCTGCCATCAGTTCAGCTTCATGGAGCGGCTTGACGTTCTGAAGCCCGCCGATACCGGCGCGGTATTTCTACTTAACACTCCTTTCGGTCCCGACGAGGTGTGGGACAATCTGCCGCGTTCGGCACAAGAAACCATCATCAAGAAGAAGCTGCGCTTTTACGTGATTGATGGGGTGAATGTGGCCCGCGCGGCGGGAATGGGCGGGCGCATCAATACCGTGATGCAAACCTGCTTCTTCGCCATCAGCGGCGTGTTGCCGCGCGAGGATGCCATCGCCGCCATCAAACATTCCATCGAGAAGACCTACGGCAAGCGCGGCGAGTCGGTTGTCCGCAAGAACTTCGCCGCGGTCGATTCCGCGCTGCAGAACCTGCACGAAGTCAAGGTTCCGCAAACCATTACCTCGAAGTTCGAGGTCCGTCCCGCGGTCCCCGCCAACGCTCCCGAATTCGTACGCAACGTGGAAGCGCTCATGATCACCGGAGACGGCGATCAGATCCCGGTCAGCGCGATGCCAATCGACGGCACTTTTCCCACGGGTACCACAAAGTGGGAGAAACGCAACATCGCCCTGGAAATTCCGGTGTGGGATGAAGAACTTTGCATCCAGTGCGGCAAGTGCGTCATGGTTTGTCCGCACGCCGTCATCCGGGCCAAGGTTTACGATCCCGCGGCCATCAACCATACCCCCGAGGGCTTCCAAACCGCAATTCCCAAGTGGCGCGAGTTCTCCGAGTTGAAGTACACGCTGCAGGTTGCTCCCGAAGACTGCACGGGTTGCGGACTGTGCGTGGCCATCTGCCCGGCCAAGAGCAAGAGCGAATCCAAGCATCGCGCCATCAACATGCAGTCCCAGCCTGCACTGCGCGAGCGGTACAACGAGTACTGGGACTACTTCCTCTCGATTCCCGAGCTGTCGCGCGAGAAACTCTCGCACGGCCAGGTGAAAGACGCGCAACTGCTGGAGCCGCTCTTCGAGTTCTCCGGCGCCTGCTCCGGTTGCGGCGAAACGCCCTACATTTCCACCATGACCCGCCTATTCGGCGATCGCGCATTGATCGCCAACGCAACCGGCTGCTCTTCGATTTACGGCGGCAACCTGCCCACCACGCCGTACACCGTGAACTCCGAAGGCCGCGGCCCGGCCTGGTCGAACTCGCTGTTCGAAGACAACGCCGAGTTCGGCATGGGCATGCGGCTGGCAGTGGACAAGCAGAACCAATATGCCAAAGAACTGGTCGAGCGGCTGGCGTCAAGTGTCGGAGACGAACTCGCCGTCGGCTTGCTGAGCGCAGACCAGTCAACCGAGGAAACCATCATCGCCCAGCGCCAGCGGGTGAAGGCGCTGAAAGAAAAGCTGGCGGGAAACCAGTCTCCGGCCGCTCGCGACCTGCTGGCAGTTGCCGACGAGTTGGTGAAGAAGAGCGTGTGGATCATCGGCGGCGACGGCTGGGGCTACGACATTGGCTACGGCGGCCTCGATCACGTGCTCGCCTCCACCGTCAACGTCAACATCCTGCTGCTCGACACCGAAGTGTATTCCAATACCGGTGGTCAGATGTCGAAGGCCACGCCGCTGGGCGCGGTGGCCAAGTTTGCCGCCGGCGGCAAGCGCACTCCGAAGAAGGACATCGCCATGATGGCCATCAACTATGGCCGCGCTTACGTCGCCCACATCGCCATGGGCGGCAGCGATGCGCAGACCATGAAGGCCTTCCTGGAAGCCGAAGCCTACGACGGGCCGTCACTCATCATCGCCTACAGCCACTGCATCGCGCATGGCTACGACATGGTGTACGGCATTGAGCAGCAGAAGGCCGCGGTCAACTCCGGCCACTGGCCGTTGTTCCGCTACAATCCCACGCTCGCCAAAGAAGGCAAGAACCCGTTCCTGCTCGATTCGCGCGCGCCCAGCATTCCGTTGGAGAAGTACATCTACAACGAGGCACGCTACACCATGCTGGTCAACAGCAATCCTGATGAGGCCAAGAAACTGTTGCAAGAAGCGCAGGAAAATGTCAATGAGCGCTGGAAGCTCTACCAGCACATGGCCGCGATGAACTTCGAAAAGGCGTAAGAGAACCGCGAGGAGAAATCATGATCGACCTTTCCACTAATTATCTCGGACTAAAGCTGAAGAACCCGGTCGTGGTATCGGCCTCACCGCTGACGGAGAAGCTGGAGAACTTCGCCCGCCTCGAAGATGCCGGCGCCTCCGCCATCGTCATGTATTCGCTCATGGAAGAACAGATCGAGGCCGAGAGCGAGAACATCGACAATGCGCTGGAATATGGGACCAACAGCTATGCCGAGTCCACCTCTTACCTGCCCGACATGCAGAAGTACCACATCGGCCCTGATCGCTATCTGGAGCTGCTGCGCAAGGGAAAAGCTTCGGTGAGCATTCCCGTCATCGCTAGCCTTAACGGCCGCTCGCCCGGGGGATGGGTGCGCTACTCGGAATACATGGAGCTGGCCGGCGCCGACGCGCTCGAACTGAACATTTTTGACATTCCTACCGATCCGTCACTGACCGCGGCCGATCTGGAAAACCGGTACTGCGATCTGGTACGCGCCATCCGCAAGAGCGTGCACATCCCCGTCGCGGTAAAGCTGGGACCGTATTTCACTTCATGCGCCAACTTTGTCAAGCGCCTGTCCGAAGCCGGCGCCGACGGTGTCGTCATCTTCAATCGCTTTTATCAGCCCGACTTCGACCTGGAAGAGCTGGAGGTGGTACCGAACCTGGTTCTGAGCAGCCCACATGAGTTGCGGCTCCGCTTGCACTGGGCCGCTATTCTCTACCACCAGGTCGAGACTTATATCGCCATCACCGGCGGCGTTCACGATTCCAGCGATGTGCTGAAGTGCATGATGGCCGGCGCGCACGTCACCATGATGACCTCCGCACTGCTGAAGTACGGCATCGAGCACATTGGGGTGGTGCTGGCCGGAATGGAAAGCTGGATGCAAGAGCACGAGTACGTTTCGGTACGACAGATGCGCGGCAGCATGAGCTTGGTGAACGTGGAGAACCCGGCGGCGTTTCTCCGCGGCAACTACATCAAGATGCTCGGCTCCTATACTTGGCGCGAGCCGGGTACGGCGCTAACGACTTTTTAGCTTTTCCTCCGCAATGACTCCGGGGCCGACTTTCTAGCGGAAGCCGGCCCCGGTTATCGTTATACATCGTATCTACACCCATCTTGATTACTGCAGCCCCAACCGAGGAGCCTCACTGCCCCTTCATCTTGTCCTTCACCGTCTTGGCCAGCTTTTCGATCTGTTCGGCTTTCTTGATCACCTCAAGTGACAGCGTATTCTCATTGCTCTGTTCGACGGATTGCTGGAGTTCCGTGGCCAGTTGCAGCAGCTTCTCCGTGTCCTTCTTGATTTCCTGCTGACGCTGAAGATTTACCTTCTTGACCATCGCTTTGTGCTGCTGCACCTCCCACGGGTCCTCTGTGGGACTGGTCTGCGGCGGCACGCCGGGAAGTGGTGGTGACGGTTGGCTGGCTTGGGCCGCACCATACCTTCCCAACGAAAGCAACAGTGCCGCAGTGAGCAGAAACTTACTCCAGCCGAGAGCGCGATGTATTTTGGGTGTCATAAGAGCACTGTGATTATATTCTGCGAAGGCTGAGACTGGTCCTGCGCAACTCGCCCGCAAAACGCGCATTCTGCATCGGCCCCGATGCTGCATCTTTGTCCACGGCGCTTAGCTGTTTCGCCGTACAAGTTCCGCACGCCATCGGCCCCGCAAGCTGGACTGATTCTTCTCCGCGTGGCAAGAGCGCCGCGAAAATCACTAATTACTACCAATGGTAGTACGTAAAGCGGCGGAGTAGCCTTGGGTGTCAAAAACCAAGCACCGTGGGTGAACATTAGTTGTTACCAGCAGTTCGCAGCAGGCCTGGAGGAATCAAGCGATGCAGTCAGTCTTCATCAGAATGTCCCGTCCAATTCACATCGTCTTCTTTACCGTAGGTGCTGTTCTGCTTTTCGTCTTCCCGACCATTCTGCGTGCGCAGAATTCCACCAGCACACTGCGAGGTGTGGTGCAAGACCCAAGCGGCGGGCGAGTGGTGGGTGCCCGGGTCGTCGTCCGGTTAACCGGGTCCTCCATCGCGCGCGAGGCAACGGCAAACGATCGCGGAGAATTTCGCATTGATGGCCTTCTGCCCGGTCCCTATGAGGTAGCCGTTACGGCCAAAGGTTTCGCGGACGCCACGGCCGACGTAGACACCGCAGTCAGTGTGGTGCGCGACATCAGCATTACGCTGAAACTCGCAGGCGGGCATGAAACGGTGAATGTGCAGGGGCAGTCTTCCGGGATTACGACCGAAACGCTGGATACGTCGAGCGCCGTGCGTGGCGGCGTAGTTGACAGCAAGGACCTCGAAGCGTTTCCGCTCCCGGCACGCAGCTTTGCCAATATCGCTTATCTCGTACCGGGAACTGAGCCGGTCGAGCCATCCGACCCTACCAAAGCGCGCATAACCGCCGTCTCCACCGGCGGAAGCTCCGGCTTGAACAACGAACTGTCGGTTGACGGTGCCGACAACTCCGACGACTGGATCGGCGGTTTTCTGCAAAATTTCTCGCCCGATGGCCTTCAGGAATTTGCCGTACGCACCTCGAATGAAGAAGCGGATACCGGGTGGACGACTGCCGGGTCCGTCGTGATCACCACCAAGCACGGCACCAACGATTGGCACGGCGACTTAGCTGTTTACGAGCGCGCGGCAGCGCTAAACGCCCGTTTCCCAATTGAGAATCCCGCGCAAACATGCACTAACGGTGTTTGCGTGAACAATCCCAAGCAACCGTTCTCACGCCAGAACTACGTTGCGACCATTGGCGGTCCCATCGTAAAAAACAAGGTGTGGTTCTTCACCTCATTCGAGACCGTGCAGGAGGATGCGAGCGTCGCCTATAGCCCCGCCAGCATGTCGCAATTTAACGCGCTCGCGCAATTGGCGGCACAGGGATTGATCAGCGGCGCTCCTTCGATCCCCACCCCCGCCTTTGTTCCGATTCCCTTTCGCGACTATATGGGTACGGTGCGCTTTGACTGGTCGCAATCGTCAAAATCGAGTTGGTTCCTGCGTACATCGGAAGACAGCTACGTCACGAACAACAACCTGGTGGAGCAGGGCACATTGCCGTCAACTGGTTTGCTTACGCACAACAATTACTGGAATGTGGCGCTCAGCAATACCTATACTTTCAACACAGACACGGTTGGCACCCTGGTCCTCGATGCCAGCTTATTGCATCTCACGCAGACCCGGAACTCAAATCTGGGCTTCGCGTTGGCCTTCCCCTTCAGTTCCACAGCGCTGACCATCTCCGGTTTTGAAACCTTTGGCGACAACCAATTCGCTACTCCTATTACTTTTTTTCCCGACCTGCGCAATCAGCAGAAATACCAGTTCCGCTACGACCTGAGCCACATTGTGGGTACCCACGCGCTCAGGTTCGGAGTCGACTTTATTCATGAACCGGTACTGAGCGGGGCGTTTCCTGGCACAGCCGAGACCCTTGCCAGCTACGTCAATAACCCAACCTATTACATACAGAACCCCGGCGTGTTCGGAACCTTCAACCCACAGTGTGTGAACTTCACCGCTTCGGACGGCTCAACTTGCAATTACACTCCTGCCGGCGACGGCAGCTTTTCGCAGAATATTCAGCGTCTCGCGCTGTACGCCGAGGACTCCTGGCGAGTCACGCCCAAACTCACGGTCAACTACGGCTTGCGTTGGCAGTCGACTTGGGGGCTATTCACTGCTTCGGGCCGAAGTGAGGCGGATAACGCCGCGTACATAACCATGCAGGCATTGCAGATTCCGGTTGTGCCCAGCCTGCCGCACGATGACCACCACCAGTTCGCGCCGCGCCTGGGTTTCGCTTACTCTCTCGGCAACAGCGGGACCACTGTACTTCGCGCCGGCTTCGGCATGTACTACGACGATCTGGCACAGAACGGATGGGCGACTGCGTTCCAGGGTGTCAACGGCTCGAACTACACCACCGGACCGTGCAGCCTTACTGGAGGCCCGGGCACTTATGCGCTGGTCGGCTCCGGCTGCCTGACTGGCGGCAGCGGGGTCACGGGAAATGTGATTGGGTCCCCTTACAAAACGCCCTACGCCATTCATATTACCGGCGGCGTGCAGCACGCTTTCAACGATCAATGGCTGATGAGCGCCGATTATGTATACGAGGACGGCGTTCATGGATACCGCGCTTTCCCCTATACCAGCGGCACCAACTTAACCACTCCACTCATTCCCACCTCAGACCCAAACTATGCTGCGGACCAGATGAATGTGGTGCCCAACGTCAATGTGTTCCAGTCTGACAACCGTTCCAAGTACAACGCGCTGATGCTGCATGTGGCAGGGAATATGCGCCGCTTCAGCGTGGTCGCCAACTACACGCTTTCCCGGGCCGACACCTGGGGTTGCCTGCTAGGCGAACTGTTTGACTATGTCGATGGCGTTTGCCAACAGGCGAACGGGCAGTTGAATGCTTTCGGCCCCGGAGATTACGGACCCTCTGGCGAAAACGTTACCAGCCGCTTCATGCTGGCCTTCACGGTGCACGTTCCCGGCGGATTCGAAGTGAGCAGCATCAATCAGTTCGAGAGCGCCCGCCCCATCACCATCACCAATGCTGACAACACCGGCCGCATCTATGTAAACGGAGTGTACACAAGCCTAGACGAATTCCGCGGCACGCCTTATATCCAGTCAGACCTGCGCGTCACGCGTCCTTTCAAACCCAACGAGCGTTGGACTATCCTGCCATTCGTCGAGTTCTTCAATCTTTTCAACCGTAATAATCCCGGGGCGAACTATGCGGTCAATGTCGTCCAGCTTCCGGTTCCGGCGGCTCAGATGGTGCCCAATCCAGTGACAGGTATCACCAATGTCACCAGTGTTTGCACCAACCCAAGCTGCACCACAACCACGCCCATCACCAGCCTGAACCAGCTTGAGATACCCGAGGGCGCTTTAGGTGACTTCTTCGGGCCGGGAACGACGGTGGGCATTCCATTCGCGGCCCAGCTCGGCGTACGGGTCACCTTCTGAGTCCGTACCCTATCGCCACGCAGCAAAAAGCCGACCCGCAAAGGTCGGCTTTCCCTTCTGTGGCCGAGAACTACTTCTTGAGACTCACAACATAGGTGGAAATAGTGGTGACTTGATCTGGCGTCAAACTCGCTATGCCTTTGGTGTGCGGCGCTTTCTTGCCGGCGGCGCCATTAGTAAGTAAAGCGGCTATCTGCTGCTGGTTTAAGGACGTCGTCTGCAAGGAAGGACCGATCTTGCCTTGCCCCGCCGCCCCGTGGCATCCGGCGCACTTGGTTCCGTAGAGCGCAGCCCCATCCTGTGCCCAGGCCAAACTTGAGAGCACCGTGCAAGCCGCCAAAATCATGATGTAGCGCTTCATGTAAAGAGATCTCCTTATTCGCGAAATGACGACCTTGAACCGCAAACCGCCTCATGGTCGCGTCAGTCAAACTACTTGGCACTACAACTTCTGTGTGAGTATGACCCTATTTCTCACATTCGTTGCCATTGTAGAGCGGCTGGGACAATTTGCAAACGAATTCCTGTGTGGCAACCGGATTCGGGCATCAAATGCGACGCCCACACCATCATTCAATCGTCTGCAGCCGACTGCGCTGATAGAAGAACGAGACCGCCAGCAGGATTGCGCCGAGCACGATAAACGCGGTGATGCGATAGCCGCGTTGCAGTGTGCCGATGTCGAATAGGAAAACTTTGATCACGGTCAGGGCCAGCAGCACAATCGCCTGCCAACGCAGGAATGCCGACCGCTTCCAGAAGCCAATCAGCATCAAGGCGCTGCCATAAGCCATCCACCCTGCGGAGTAGGTAAATGCTCGCACCGTGGCGATGCTCAGCCGTTCGGTCTCGGAATAGGCCGAGATAAATTGCGGCTGGAAATAGGCGACGATTTCGAAATGCAACGCGAGCAACGCCAGCAGGTTGATGCCGATGATGGCTGCCGCCGACCATTGACGATTGCCGTCGCCGCCTTCTTTGGCTGAGTAGTAGGCCAGCAGGGCGAGCGCGCCGATCGCCGTCAGGTACAACCCACAGCGAGCATTGATAAGCAGAGGGCCGCGATCGAAAGAGTCGACTGCCATCAGCCGCACAACTCCCAGTACAAACGCACACGCTCCCAGCACTCGCAGCAGCAAGCTTTGGCTGCGGTGCGCCGCCCAGAACAGCGCTCCAGCCTCGACGATCCAGCTCAGAGTATTCCAATGTCCTCCCAGTTTCAGAGGAATGGCAATGGTTAGAAAGCCGACTCCCAAGGCCAGATACAGCGGACCGTAAACAGCGCCGGCGACTTGGTTGCGCCGCTGCAGCAGGCGCGTTAGCAGGAAGAAAAAAGCCGCAATTGCGACCGCCAGCCATGCCAACTCGAAGCGGTAATGGTCGACTAGAATCAGATAGCTGGTAGCAAAATAGAAACTTGCATTGAGCAGCGCCAATGCGATCATGGCGTTCGGACGCGGCTTTACGTCGGCCGGCCCTCGGCCTGGAAATGGCGCCGCGGCATACAGCAGGAAGAAGAAAGTCGCGAAGGCCAGAGTCGTGGCCAGTTGCGGCTCGGTATAATAACTGGAGGCCCACGCGCCAAAAAGCAAGCTGGTGCCGATGAAGCTGCCGAGCAACAAGCGCCTCCAGCCTTTGATCGCCACTACCCAAACAGTTCCCAAGTCGAGCAGCGCCAGATAGCAAAACAGCGCCACTTCATGATTCTGGTGGGTGGAAACCAGCACGGGCGTGAGAAATCCGCCGAGTAGCGCCAGGGCCGCCAGCAACTCTGCGTTCTGCCGCAAAGAGAGTACGGCTGAGGTCACGGTGACGAGCACCATTGCGCAGAAGGCAATCGGATCTGAAATAAGGTGGTAAAACTGGGACGCTGCCCACAGCGACAGGTAGAGAGCACCGATCCCGATGGCTTTCAGCGAAAACGCGAAGCCGGGAAATCCTTTGCGGCGGAAGCGTTCGCTCCAGAAGAGAAGCGCAACGCCGGCGAGGATTCCGATCGCGACCTGGATCGCAGGCCCAATCCAGTTGTTGTCGAACGCCAGCTTCAGAAAATACGAGAGTCCCACCAACACGGCCACGATGCCGACACGGTTCAACCACTGGCCACCAATGCGGGATTCGAGTGAAGCATCGAGCTGGGGGCGGCCAGACTTAGTCGCCGCGCCTAACTGCACTGTCTCCGACGGCGCGGGGGTAGTTTCTCCCGCCGAAGACACGCTAGGTTGGGCGATGACCGGCGCTGAGAACAATGTTCCTCTGACCGATTCAGCCTGGGGCTCGACCGCCGGCTGCGCTGCAACAGCCGCTTCCCCAGGATGAGCACTCAGCAGTCCTTCGAGCAGGTATACGCGACGAGTGAGTTCCGCCACTTGCTCGCGCAGGCGTTCCAACTCTTCGGAATGGTGGGGACCGGTCACGCGGAATCGGCTGGCAAGCGCTTACAATACGCGAAAGTCAAATCGCAAGCAAAAACCAAGCACCATTTGAGCTGCGGAACATTTCATAGCCGACCAACGGAGGAACCGCAGCTCGCTCGGGATGGCAACGTAGGGGAGGAGACGAGAATGAAGTTTCATACCGAATATCTCACGTTTAATACCAGGAAACATCGGGAGTACATTCACATCACGCCGCAGGTGGAGGAGGCGCTGCACAAGAGCGGCATTCAGGAGGGCATGATACTGGTTTCCGCCATGCACATCACGGCGGGCGTCTACGTGAACGACAACGAAAGCGGGCTGATCCACGACATCGACAAGTGGTTGGAGGAGATGGCGCCGTTTCGCGAGGACTACGAGCATCACCAGACCGGCGAAAGCAATGGCGACTCGCACCTGAAGTCGATGCTGGTGCACCATGAAGTTATCGTGCCGGTAACGGGCGGAAAGCTTGATCTCGGGCCATGGCAGCGTGTCTTTTATGCGGAGTTCGACGGCCAGCGAAAGAAGCGGCTGATCATTAAGGTGATGGGGCAGTGAGGAAGTAACTAGCAACTAGCAATTCGCGGGGCTAAGAATCCGCGCAAGATGTTTCCGCCAGGAGAGCTAGGGACTCCACAAAAAGAACAACTATAGGTTCAGGTCTGACTAGTTGCTAGTAACTAGTTGCTAGTTGCTCAGAACGTGAACGCCACTCCGCCACGAACGCTGCGGGCAGACTGGACGAGATAAACCGTCTGGCCGTCAGGTCCGACCACCGGCACATATCCTTGTGCCAGTAAATTGCGAAGATCGATGAGCGCTTCCATGTTGCCCGGCATGCCGCGGAAGTGTGGCAACGGCTGACGGACAAACAGGTTGAAGAAGGGATCAGTCTGTCCAGCGGAGGCGTCGAAGAGATCGACCGGGGTCAGGGTTTGTCCGCTTGTCCAGCGATAGGACGCAATCCACCGGGTCTTGGTGCGGGGGACGATTCCGTTCAGCTTCAGCGCCGCGGTGTGCCTCCAACCGGGCTGAAGGCTGTTGCTGACCTGGCTCCAATTGACTGCGGGCTGCGCCAGCTCGAGGACACCGCCGTAGGCGTAATCGATGGTCGCAACGATGTCGTTCGACAGCCGGCGCTGGAAGACAAAGCGCACGCCTTGCGCCTGCAGCTCACCGCCGTTGTAGCTGAACGTCCCCGAATAAACGTCAGGCAGCACATCGCCGGATTCCACCTCGCCCACGCCGAGCAGTGCAGGATCTTTGACGCGATCGTTGAAGTAAGCAATCTGCAGCTTGTTGTCGCCAAATCGCTGGGAGATCGACACCTCGTGGTGATGAGCGTTCTCCAGCAGCGGCTCGCCGCCTACCATGGTCATGCGGGGACCGCTTTCGCTCAGGTCCGCGGGCGCCGAATCGAAGCCCTTGCTGGCCCTGGTATTGGGCTCGGAAGTCGCGTAACTGTATTCCAGAATGGTGTTGGCGGTCAGGTGAAAATCGGCGGTCGCCCCGGGCCGGAAAGCGTTGACCTCGCGTCCCAGGAACTGGATCGCCTGGGCTTCGCCCCCGACTCTGATATCCAGCAGATCGCCTACCGAAAAGCCGTTGGCATAAGACATGCCAATTGCATCCAACGCTCCGCCGCGAGGCGCGGTATCGGGAGCGGAGAAGCGGCGCACAATCACCGCCAGAGACTGGCTATATCCGTCGTCAGAGTTGCGGACATAGGAGGCGCGCATGACCCCGTCGGGAGTTCCGTCCCCGTATCCTACGTCGCCGGCAAACCCCAAGGTCCCAGTGTGAAAGAGCGACTGCTCGATGTTGAAGGCGGTCCCAAGATCCGGTGCGCTGCCATAACCTTCGCTGCCGGCACCGGCCATGAGGGCTAACGAGCCTTTGAGGGATTGGTCTTGTTGATCGGTCTCAACCACGATCGCCGAATCGCCATCGAAACGCAGGACGGGACGGTTAGCGGTGGAACGCAATGTCCACTTCCAGCTATCGTCTTCGTCATCGCCTTTCTTGAGCGGCGGAAGCATGCGGACCGCTTCCAGCAAAGTATTCAGCGTGATGTTGAGCACTTTGCCGGCGCCGGATGCGAGCACGACATCCTCGCGCAAAGTGGGCAGGAAAGAAGGCGCGGAAACGTGGACATCGTAGTTACCAGGGACCAGCCCGCTGAGGCGGAAAAAGCCCTTGGCGTCGGAGTAGGCCAGCTGAGACTGTCCCCCGGCACTCACCAACTCGATGGTGGCGCCCATCTGGGGCACGCCGGCGGAATTTCTGACGTATCCCGATATTGAGCCCGGACTGACCCCAGCTGACGCCGCGACGCACAGCGAAGCCACCACCACAAGCCATGCCAGTATTCGGGTCATTGTTCAAAACCCCCTGTCAGAGGTTCCCGGGACCAAACTGCCGCGGCCACAACCGCTGTCCGCAGTTCCCAATTCACCAAACTACTCGACCGCAAACCGCACCGAGGGCGCGATCTGCTGCTTCGAAACGTTGTCGTCAACTTTCACTGTCAACTTGTAAACGCCGGGTTGAAACGCATTCAGCGACAAACTCTTTTCCAGCGTGACCTGATCGCCCACATTGCCCATGGCGGCGGTGGACTCGGAGGAGTGCAACACCGACTGATTGTTCGCCATGTTAACAATTTCGTATTCGATGTTGGCCGACGACTTTTTTGTCTTCTCGTCTGGTTGAAGATTATAAACCTGCATCCACAAACTCATGCGCTGCTCATGCTTGAAGCTGGCCGGCTTGCCATCCGCCCCGTCCAAGTGAGGATAGGTGAGCTTGGTTTCCCCGAGCACGAAGCTGCCGGAACCCACGTTCTTGCTGGGTACTTTCTCCATGGTGTCGGCCAGAATCAGCGACGAAGACGCCAGCTTGTCTTCGTTGAATTCCGGGACCACGATGCCGTGGCTCCAGGTGCCCACGCGATCACCGTTCACGTCCTTCACCACAATGTCGATGCGGTAGCGCCCGGGACGAAGCGGGACCGCCTTCCAGTACAGCGAGGAGTGCTCCACGGTCTTTTCCAGCAGCTCCGTAGGAACGTCAACCTGCACCGTATCTTCAAAGGTCTGCGCCACGCGTCCGGTAATTCCGGTCACGCGACCGAAAATGTTGACCGTCCCGCGCTGAATGCCATCTTTGGAAACGAAGGTGATGTCTTTGTTCTTCACCTGCAGGGTCACGGGAACCAGCACCGTGTCGCCGGTTACTTTCACATAGTCCGTACGCACTTCAAAGGGCATCAGGCTGACGTTGATCTTGTGGCTCACGACCTCTTCCAAGTCCTTGAACTTGACTTGAGGAGGCGCCTGCACCTTGGCCATCATCTCCAGTTTGTCGAACTCTTTGCTGTTTTCCAGCCCTTGCACCGGTGAGGCATTGGCGGCGAACGGATCCATACGATCAGTCCTGCTCCCCATCCCCATTTGTTCTTGCATAGTGGCGCCGCCGGGCGTATGCAGCAATGCATCCTTCTCGTTGACGTCGGTGGTCAGGTGATAATCGCCGCACGAGCAAGGATCGACGAACTCCAGTTCGACGTTCTGGCCGACCCCTTCTAGATAACGATAGCGCCAATCCTCGTAAGGATAAGTGGCGGTCGTACCACCGCCCTCTTGCTGCGGGCGATCGTAAGTGCCTCCGGTGGGATGTGACTCGATCTGATCAGCCGGGCCCCAGATGATGTAAATGCGACCCCGGTCAGTCTTCCAGCCGGGAATGCCGGCAGCGAAATGCTCGTTGGCATAAGCGATGCGGCGATAGTGCTCTTCCTTGAACTCGTTTTCCGGCGTGTCGGGAGTCGGGTCGCGCCGCAGCCAGAACTGCTCGATGAACTGATCGCGCTCTTCATCGTTGGAGAGCTGTTTAAAGGCCGCCGATTCTTCCGGCGTGATGATGTAGCGAACATCTTCGTTAAGCCACTTCTTGTAGGTAGAACTCAACTCCTGTTTCAAGGCCTTGGAGCTGGTCTTCTTTTGCTTTTCAGTCAGAGGACGCTTCAGAGGATCGGCGGACTGGTCGCTGGTTTGCGGGGCTGCCGTATTACCGCTCGCGCCGGACTGGTCGGCGGTCTTGCTGGATTTGTCATCCGAGGATCCCGGAGCAGAATTCTGGGCCAGCGCGGAGGCGGCAGAAAGACTAAACGCCAGCAACAGCACAACCGACCAAGCCAAAAAACGTAACTTCATTTGCAGCAACGGACTCCTCGGAGAAACACTTGGGCTATTAGATTGTAAGTTTTTGCATCCTTGAAAGCAAGAATTGCCCGCCTAAAATGCACCCTGAATTCATCGCCAGGTCCTCTGCATGACAACCCGGTTCGCAGCTGTAAGTTGCTCGCAATTAAAGGCACGCTAAGGTCTCACGCCCGTCAGGCACATTTAGGCTATCGTTATGAGAAGTTTTCTACTCCAAAAAGTTGCCGTCCCAGAACCTTGGCTCGAAGCGGCTATAATCGTCAGATCGGCAAGTCCTATAGATTGCGGATGGCACCGCTATGTGGTCGCCCCCAGCATTGCGTCGAGTGGGGTGCGCCAAGAAACGCCGAAGATACTGCTCTCCAAAGGAACCTTAGGTCGTCTCATTTCGTACTAAGTGGCGGGCGCAAGTGCGCAACAACTCGATTCCGGATTGAGGTTCGATGAAGAACTGGAAGAAATTCGCACTGATTGCTGCCGTCGTCGTGGTTTTGCTGGCTATCGTCGGCTTTACCGTACAGCAGAGCCGCAAGGGAGTGGTCGCGGTCCAGACCGGAAAGGTGGTCCGTGAGGACCTGGCCGCAACGGTGACGGCTTCAGGTGAAATCAAGCCGAAGGTGCAGGTAAACATCGGCTCCAACGCGATGGCCAAGATCACGCACTTGTATGTCAAGGAAGGCGATAGGGTCAAGAAGGGGCAAATGCTGGCGGTGCTGGACAACGTCCAGCCCGCGGCTGACGTTTCCGCCGATGATTCGGCCCTGAATGCCGCTCGCACCGACGCGATCGCCGCGCAGGCGACTGTCACTACTGAGGCAGCCGACGTGAATTCGGCCGAAGCCGAGTTGGAACACGCCAAACTCGACTATGACCGAAATAAGGCTTTGTACGACGCCCAATTGATCGCCAAGGCCGACTTCGATACCAAGAAGGCAGCGTTCGATACGGCGGCCGCACAGGTGGGAATGGCCAAGGCCAAACTGGCGCAGGCCAAAGCCAAACAGGATTCCGCGCAAGGCCAAATCAGGCAAAATGTCGCTTTCCTCCACCATGCTGCCGACGTGCTAAGCAAAACACAGTATGAAGCACCGTTCGACGGAGTCATCACCAATGTCCCGGTGCGCGAAGGCGAAACCGTCGTCCCCGGCATCCAGAACTCGCCGGGCAGCACCCTGATGACGATCGCGGATACTTCGATCATCACCGCCGAAGTGAAGGTAGACGAGAGCGACATCGTCAACGTGCAGTTGGGCCAACCGGCTGAAGTGACCATCGACGCCATGCCGAAGCAGAAGTTCCAAGGGGTGGTGAGCGAGATCGGCAGAAATGCTTTGCTCCGCTCCACTGGAGTTTCCACCGCGCAGACCACTTCCAGCGGGCAGGAAGCGAAGGACTTCAAAGTGGTTGTGGCTTTACAAAACCCCCCGCCCGACCTACTTCCGGGACTGTCGGCAACGGCCCGCATCACTACCTCGAAGCGAAGCAACGCATTGGCGATTCCCATTCAAGCTCTCACGATTCGAGTGCGCGGCGAACTTACTCCGCAGAAGAAAGGCAAGAGCTCGTCGGTACAGGCGGCGGCTCCCAGCGGCGGAAATCCCAAGGAAGAGTTGCAAGGGGTGTTCGTCCTCAAGAACAAGAAGGACGCGGTCTTTGTGCCGGTAGCGACCGGCATCAGCGGCGCGACCGATATTGAAGTAACCAACGGACTCCAGGAAGGCGACGAAATCGTCACTGGAAGTTACAAAGTGCTGCGGACACTGCGCAACGGTGCCAGCGTGAAGGTGGATAACACCACCAAGCCCAAGGACGAGGAATCTTAGGCGACGATCTGATTTCCCTCGTCCAACAAACGGCGCGTTGCAGCATCCCATGAAACGGCCGCATGGCAGGAAGGCAGACCGTCGGAACCCATGACCAACCCGGACCAGCGACCAACTGAGGAGAAGAGGATGGCAACGGAAGTGGCAAGCCTGGCGGAGCCGGCGACGGTGGTCGCGCCCGACTGCATCATTTGTACCGAGGACCTTTGGAAGACTTACGACATGGGGTCGGAGCAACAGGTGCAGGCCCTACGTGGCCTGAACATCCGTATCCAGCGTAACGAGTATGTCGCCATTATGGGTCCGTCGGGGTCCGGCAAATCGACCTTAATGAACCTGATCGGCTGCCTGGATACGCCGAGCAAAGGCAATTACTGGCTCAACGGACAGTTGGTCAGCGAGTTGGACGACGATGAACTGGCCCGCATCCGCAACAAAGAGATCGGCTTCGTCTTTCAGACTTTTAATTTGCTGGCGCGCGCTACTGCCCTGCACAATGTTGAGTTGCCGCTGATTTACGCCGGCCTTCCGGCGGAAGAGCGCCTGGAACGCGCCAAGAAAACGCTGGCTTCCGTGGGCATGGAAAGCCGCATGAACCACAAGCCCAACGAGCTGTCCGGCGGTCAGCGGCAGCGCGTGGCCATCGCCCGGGCGCTGGTCAACAAGCCGTCGATCATCCTGGCCGACGAGCCCACGGGCAACCTCGACTCGCAGACCGGCGTGGAGATCATGGCGCTGTTCGATAACCTGCACCAGCAGGGCAATACCATCGTTCTGGTTACCCACGAACACGACATCGCCGAATACGCCCACCGCGTCATCCACATCCGCGACGGACAGGTCTTCAGCGATCAAAAAACCGCTCGGGCCTGAGAACATCTTCAACCTAGGATCGCGCCCCCGGTTCGCCACCGGGCGCTTGGCTTTTGGCAGCTAACAGGGTGTACCCTGAGAGTGAGTGCTATCTTGCTTCACAGGACCAATGCCGTGTTGTCGTTTCGCCGCATTCTTCTAGCCGTCGCCTTCCTCATCAACGCAAGCTTCGTGCTGGCACAGTTTCCCGTAGACCTCAATCACCCATCCAATGACGCCCAACCCGCTCAGATGCGCGAGCTAGTGTCGAAATACTGCCGATTGGACTACGAAGGGGTAAGCCTGGATCCGCAGTCGTGGTCGAAGATTCAGCCTCTAGTCTGGTGGAAAAGCAGTCCCGAATACACCCAGATCGATGTTGTCTCTCGCTATACCGTGGACAGCGAACCAGAGTCGAAAAATGGCAAATATGTCGCCGAGGTGCACTACCGTTTGCTGGGGATTTACGATCTGGCCACCGGCTATGTGCCCGAACCCGGAGGCGCTACGCAGGATGTGTCGTTCTTAGTTACTACCGAAAATACCGAGTGGCGGATTGCCGATGCCGAGAACACCTATCCCCATCCCTCGCGAGCCGCCATGTTGAAATGGCTCAATGACAAGATCAGTACCACCCCGGACGAAGCAGCCAAGACCCGCTATCAGGACGCGCTGCAGCAGTTGCAGGCGCAGTCGGCGTCGCCGTTTGCGAAATAGCAGCCTGCTGTCGAGGGGTCTCTGCTCCAATCCTGGAATCGAATTGAGACATTGAAAACGCAGGCAGTTCGTACTCGGAGAGCGAACTAAGCAGTGAGATAGAGGACGCTATCTTTAGAGATAGCCTCATGATATCGTGAAATCCTTCTAGCGCAGCGCTTAGTTTCTATATAGAGCTTGTAAGTAATTGTAAATGCCGCAAGATAGAAGCCGTTATATTACACCCTTCGAAATGGCATGTGTGTTGCAACCCTATGTCTCAGGAGAGAACATCGGAGGACACCCGTTCGACAGCAACGTTGCTGCGGACCCGCACGTGGGGACAAAGTTCTTGAAGGTTGAGAAAAGAGTACTGACGCGGTTAGCTTTTCCCTGATGCTTCTGTCCAAATTTAGTGAGCTAACATGCTCTCGGAGACGGAGACAAAATGGCGAGAAATCTATATGAAGTTGAGTTGGTGAATGGTCAGCTTTACGATGTTCGGACCGACCATCATCACGAAGACCATTCCCACGACAAGTTCAAGGAGATTTTGGTGAATGTCTTGGGTCAAATCGTGGCTGGCGTAGCAACGCATCATATAACCAAGATCAGATTCAAGGGCAAGGGATAAGATCTATAACGAACGCCCACTGCAGCGTCCCTCGATATGCCAAGAAAGTTCCCGTTCAAGCCTTGCGTGGTTGAACGGGAACGAAAATCTCAAACTGACTCAACTCTGGCGCAGGCTACGGGATATCGGTCCGACGCGTTCGTTCGCCCAAGCTTTTCTATTCGAGCCGCGCAATTGAGCAAGTGGATCAGATTTCACAGCATCGATGCGGCTTGGCTATAAATCGCGTAGATTTTACTGCTGCGCTCCGACCCCTGCGGTACTGGTAGCCTTCTGCGCCGACGTCGTCGGCGTTTTCACCATGAAAAAATCGTGGTCGTAGAGGTTGCGGTACATAACGCCTGCCAGTTCCGCAGCCTTGGGACCGAAGGTCGGACGACCGCCCTCTAGGAAAACAACCGTCACAATCCGGCCATACTGAGTGTTGGCAAAGGAACCAAACCAGCCAAAGCGCCTGCCATCCTTGGAACAGGTTCCGGTTTTGCCCAGGATCGGCTCTTCGATGAAATTGGTACGCAACAGGCGGGCGGTGCCGTACTCCACAGCACCCGACATCCCGTCAGAAATCTCTGGAATGAGCGGACCGATGTCGAGCTTGCGCTTCATCTTAGGCGTGAAGTTGGCGACCTGCTCTGGCGTGGTGGGATGCTGCAGGTAATAGAGCGTGCCACCGTTGGCGATGGCGGCCATCAAAGCCCCCAGTTGTAAAGGCGTCATGGAGATGCTTTCGCCAAAGGAACACATCTTGCCTACCCCGCCCAGGCTTTCATCCAGCTCAGTCTCGGGGTAAATTCCCGGATGTTCATTAGGAATGTTCAATCCCGCCAATTCACCCAGTCCAAACTGGCGCTCATAATAGCTGAGCTTTTCGAAGCCCAGCTTGCGTCCTACGGCCTCAAAGTATGCGTTGTTCGACTTCGCCAAGGCGGTAGTCAGGTCGACCTTCCAGTACTTGCCGAGCGGCACCTCGGTATCTTTAGTAATGATGTTTTCACTCAGCGCGGCCAATGCCACTGCAACCTTGGTGGTCGAGCAGGGCTGTGCGCCGGCCGATAGCGCCAACTTCTGATTGACCATCGCCAGGATGCGTCCGCTGTCGGGATCAATCGCGACTATGGTGCCGTTCATCCCACCCAGCGCTTCTACTGCGGCGGCACGGACCACCGGATCTTCACCGGCGGTGATATCGCCTTCGACCTGATCGTTGGCAAACGAGCTGGCGTAAAAACGCTCGCCGTAAGAATGGTGTTTCTTGGACACGACCAGGTAGTTAGCCGATACTTTTGAAGCTGCCACGACGTGAGTGGCACGATTGCGACTGGCTACCGTCGCGCTGCTGTGCCGCATACGCGCCATCTTCTTCTGGGTCGTCGCCGTCTCGGTAATGTGATGGGCCGACTTGCTATGCGACTTGTGAGGGGTGACCGTGGGGTGGCTGGCGATGGTGGCGGCGGAGGCGCCGAAACCTGTGAACAGCGCCAACCACGAAATCAGTGCGGCAACGGAGGAGCGCTTTAACATTGAAAATCCTGGATTCCCTTGAACCAATCGACCCTGGTTGGCCGGAGAACTCTTGCTCCTCCGAGTTTTTCCGATGTTCCCCGTCACGGGAACAAGAACTTCATAGTAGGGATTTCGGAGTTCGAATTCAACTCGAAACCGCCGTCATCAGTATCCAATTCGCTCGCCCCGGTAAGAGCGGCGTCTAACCCGGGAACTTAGTTGCAGGCCACTTTTCGAGCTGCCGCCGGAGAGGACAACCGCTTCACAAGTTCCACTTGATTATTTATCACACTTCAGTAGGAATATGGCCGTAGCAAGACTGGTTCCCTCGGAAAAACGCCCGCGCTAGCCAGGTGTGGAACTCGGGTCCGATTTGGGCGGTCGCCGTAGCCTTGCCGAGATGGCGAACTCCGCTGCCCACGTGCGCGCCCCTACAAATGCCGGATGACTGAAACTCGATTCAAAAAAAGAGCCCCTCCGATGGACAGGGGCGAGTTGCCCATCGGAGGGGTAGCCGCTTTACACGACCATTCTCAGGGTTGTATTGAACTAAACACACGGTTGCGAATGAAGTTTCGGGTTCAAGAAAAGGGACTTTGCATTTCGATAACGCGGAAAGTCGAACCGCAGGTCCCTCCGCTTCGGTCGGGATGACACCTCGAAAAGCAGGTCCACGAGATGACGCGAATCCCAGGTTAGCCCAACTGACGGGTGAACCTGGGGCACAAGCTTCGCTCCGGTCGGGATGACAAGACATGAGGACAGCTCAGACCAATTGTAGCGACCTGCCAGACAAGCGAACGCCCCTGTCGTATCGCGACAAGGGCGCCTGCCTGGAATGCTCCGGACTATCTAACTAACTAGGCTGCGGCCTTCACGATCCGCATGCCGTAGAACGAACGGTAGACGAAGAAGAACGAAATCGCGAAGAAGATGACCGCCAGGATGTGCGCGAACGCGGTTCCTTGCGTGGCCGTCAACTGCACCGCCAACTCCACCGCCAGTAACCCGAACAATGTAGTGAACTTGATGATCGGATTCATGGCCACCGAAGAGGTGTCTTTGAAGGGATCGCCCACGGTGTCGCCGATGACGGTGGCGTCGTGCAGTGGAGTTCCCTTCTGCTTTAGGTCGACCTCGACAATCTTCTTGGCGTTGTCCCAAGCGCCGCCGGCATTAGCCATGAACATCGCCTGGTAAAGGCCGGAGATGGCAATCGCGATCAGGTAGCCGATAAAGAAGAACGGCTCCACGAAAGCGAAGGCCAGGGTAACGAAGAAGACCGCGAGGAAGATGTTAAACATTCCCTTCTGGGCGTACTTGGTGCAGATTTCCACGACCTTCTTGCTGTCCTCGACCGAGGCTTTCTCCTCGCCTTCCAGCTTGATGTTGGCCTTGATGAACTCCACCGCACGGTAGGCACCGGTGGTTACCGCTTGCATGGAAGCGCCGGTGAACCAATAGATAATGGCGCCGCCGCTGATCAGCCCGAGCACGAATGGCGCATGCAGCAGTGACAAGTCGCCGACGTTCTCCGTCAGACCGTGGGTGAGCGCCATGATGATGGAGAAGATCATGGTCGTCGCACCGACCACAGCCGTGCCGATGAGCACCGGTTTCGCCGTCGCCTTGAAGGTGTTGCCCGCGCCGTCGTTCTCTTCCAGCAGATGCTTGGCACGCTCGAAGTTGACGTCGTAGTTGTAGTCGCGCTTCAATTCACTCTCGATGTTCGGCACCTGCTCGATCAGCGACAGCTCATAAACCGATTGCGCGTTGTCGGTGACTGGACCGTAGGAGTCGACCGCGATGGTCACCGGCCCCATGCCGAGGAATCCAAATGCCACCAAGCCGAAGGCAAACACTGCCGGAGCCAGCATCAGCGAGCCCAAGCCGAAGGTGCTTACGTAATAGCCGATCGACATCAGGGCGACCATGGTGAACCCCAGGTAGTAGCAGGAGAAGTTGCCCGCCACCAGACCCGACAGAATGCCGAGCGATGCTCCGCCTTCGTCCGCCGAGGTCACCACTTCTCGCACGTGGCGCGACTCGGTCGAGGTGAAGACCTTCACCAGCTCGGGAATGATGGCGCCGGCCAACGTTCCACACGAAATGATGGTCGCCAGCTTCCACCATTGTGTGGAATCGCCTCCCAGTATCGGCACAATCAGATAGGACACGATGTAGGTGAGGATGATGGAGATGATGGAAGTCAGCCACACCAGCGAGGTGAGCGGGCTTTCGAAGTTCATCTGGTCGGCATTGCCGAAGCGCGCCTTGGCAACCGCTTCGTTTAAGAAGTAGGCCACGGTGCTGGAGACCAGCATCATGATGCGCATGATGAAGATCCAGACCAGCAGTTGAACCTGTACGTGAGGATCTTTCACGCCCAGCAGGATGAAGGTGATCAGGGCCACGCCGGTGACGCCGTAAGTCTCGAAGCCGTCGGCGCTGGGACCAACCGAGTCGCCCGCGTTGTCGCCGGTGCAGTCGGCAATGACGCCCGGGTTGCGAGCGTCGTCTTCCTTGATCTTGAAGACAATCTTCATCAAGTCGGCACCGATATCGGCGATCTTGGTAAAGATGCCGCCGGCGATACGCAGCGCGGCCGCGCCCAGCGACTCGCCGATGGCGAAGCCGATGAAGCACTGGCCGGCGTAGTCAGCCGGAATGAACAGCAGAATGCAAAGCATGATGAGCAGCTCGACCGAGATCAGCATCATGCCGATGCTCATGCCAGCTTTCAGCGGGATGGCGTAGATGGGATACGGCTTGCCGCGCAGTCCGGCAAATGCAGTACGCGAGTTGGCATAAGTATTTACCCGAATGCCGAACCAGGCCACGCCGTAGCTGCCCACAATACCGATGACACTGAACAGGAGAATGACGGGAAGAGTGACCGCGACCGGCTTGCCGGGAACCGGGGCCAGCCATCCGAAGTAGGCCAGAATGACGACGGCGATGAAGGCCC
>Ga0302320_10007580_pt1 | contig 23849 bp, 22 predicted proteins | sample Bog_T0_3_FD_202130 | JGI IMG/M metagenome (GOLD analysis project Ga0302320, IMG submission 202130) | Peat permafrost microbial communities from Stordalen Mire near Abisko, Sweden - Bog_T0_3 | ecosystem: Environmental > Terrestrial > Soil > Wetlands > Peat | place: Sweden: Abisko, Stordalen Mire...
CGACGAGGACACGGCCATCGCGCTGATGGCGCAGGAAGATGTACTCATCCATCCCGGACACTTCTTTGACTTTCCCGGCGCGGGCTACCTCGTCGCCAGCCTCATCGCGCCGGAAGAGGATTTCCGCGAAGGGATCGGGCGGGCGCTAAGGGCCATCGACGCGGAGGCTTGATGGCAGTATGCGAAGATTCTCTTTAAGAATTGTGTTTCCGCGCTAGTCGGAAACCTAGCCTTTGAAACCTTGGAACCTGCGAAACTTTGAAACCTTTCACTCCCGCGTCTATCATCACATCATGATTCACGAAGTTCTTGCGGTTGGACCGCTGCAGTGCAATTGCTCCATCGTGGGCGACGAAGCGTCGCACGAGGCGATGGTGATCGATCCCGGCGCGGATGTTTCCGAGATACTGGCCATTGTGGCGCGGCACCATTTGCAAGTGAAGCAGATCGTGGTGACGCACGCGCATCTGGATCACATTGGCGGCGCGATGGAGTTGAAGAAAGCGACCGGCGCGCCCATTCTGCTGAATGAAAACGACGCCGCGCTGGTGGCCATGCTGCCGGCGCAGGCGCAATGGCTGGGGATGCGCGATCCCGGCAAGGTCGAGATCGACTCCAGTCCGAAGAGCGGCGACCGGGTAGTGGCGGGCGCGCTGAGCGGAGAGATTCTGCTGACGCCGGGTCACACCGAGGGCTCGCTCTGCCTGTACTTTGAGCCGGAGAAAAAGCTGATTGCCGGCGACACCTTGTTTGCCGGATCGATTGGGCGTACCGATCTGCCCGGCGGCAGCTACGACAAGATTCTGCGCTCGTTGCATACCACGGTGCTGGAACTGCCCGACGACGTGATCGTGATTCCGGGGCACGGGCCGCTGACCACGATTGGCGAGGAGCGCGAGGAGAATCCGTTCCTGCAGGGATAAACCGGCGCCGGTCCGACCTGACTGGGGATATCGATGACCACATTTCGCATTGCACTCGCCAATCTTCGTTTTCCCGCGACTCCCGACCAGTCCGTTGCACTGGCCGAAGAGGCGATCGCGCGGGCGGCGATGGAGCGCGCCGGACTCATCTGCTTTCCGGAATGTTTCGTTCCCGGCTACCGCGGACTGGGCAAGCCGGTGCCCCCTCCCGACTCTGCATTTCTGGCGCATGCCTGGAAGTCCGTCGCCGCTGCGGCCGCCAGGGCGAACATCGCAGTGATCCTTGGAACCGAGCGGGTGGTTGCCGATACCCTGCTGGCCACCGCGCTGGTGATCCAGCCCGATGGAACCGTTGCAGGCTTTCAGGACAAGGTTCAGCTCGATCCCTCCGAGGACGGTTTATTCACCCCCGGCGTGGGCAGGCGCGTATTCCAGACCGGTCCTCTGACGTTTGGGATTGTGATCTGTCATGAGGGCTGGCGTTATCCGGAGACGGTTCGATCGGCTGTCCGTCAGGGCGCGCAGGTCGTGTTCCATCCGCATTTTGACGAGGCCGAGCCTGGCGATTACCAACCTTCGAGCTTCGCCGATCCGGCGAACTCGTTCCACGAAAAAGCGGCGTTGTGCCGGGCGGCGGAAAACACCTGCTACTTCGCGACCGTCAATTGTGCGAGTGCCGGATCGCCGACTACCTCAGCGGTGGCGAATCCGGACGGAACCCTGCTCAGTTATCAGCCCTACGGCAGGGAAGGGTTACTGGTCGCCGATCTTGACCTTGCCGCGGCCACAGGTCTGCTTGCGGCTCGCTACAAGCAGACCTAAGCGCGGCCCGCGGAAGCGCCCGGGTTTCGGATGAAGGAATGCAGAGACAAGAAAATCCCCGCCGCGGCGGGGATTTTCTTGAGGCTTGAAATCTACTTTGCCGGGACGGTCTTCACCGGGGCGGACTTGGTGTTGTCCAGCACGGAACCGGTGCCGCCGCCATGGCGCGTGGAGATGACGGCCAGGACGAACGAGGTGAGCATGAAGATGATGGCGGCATAGGTGGTGAACTTGGTGAGGAGGTTGGCTCCGGCGCGCGGACCGAAGGCCGTCTGGCTGCCCAGTCCTCCGCCGAAAGCACCCGCGAGATCCGCGCTGGCGCCGCTCTGCAGCAGAACAACCGCGATCAGGAAGAGGCACACGATAACGTGAACGATGGTGACCAGAACGAGAATCATAACTTTTCCTTCCCGGCGGTTACGCACGCCGGATCTTTCTGAAACTTTGCCTGCCTGGGACGATTGGAAACATTTCCTCCCGGCGCCGACTGCCGGGAAAGACGTATGGTGCGGAAGGCGGGACTTGAACCCGCATGCCTCTCGGCGCCACCCCCTCAAGATGGTGTGTCTGCCAATTCCACCACTTCCGCACGACCATCGCTGGCGACGCCGTGCTTCACGCGCGGGACGCAACGATTCCTAAGCTTCCAAAGAACGTGTACAGAGGCACTTCGAGTATAGCAAACTCAGCGCGGATGGGAAGCGTTCCATGGCCGTAGATCGAACATAACTGTGGAATTCCGGCCGCACGGTCGGCAAATCCTGCCTCGCGCGGCCGGAATTCCAGAATCCAGCACTACCACTTCACGATCTTCGAGAACGCCTCCGGCTTGAGGCTGGCGCCGCCGACCAGGGCGCCGTCAATCTCCTCTTGCGAGAGCAACTGGTGGGCGTTTTCCGGCTTGACGCTGCCGCCGTAGAGGATGCGAAGCTGTTGCGCGTATTCGTCGCCGAACACGGTGGCTGCTTCCTGGCGGATCAACTGGTGCGCCTGGATGGCCATCTCGGGGGTCGCCGTCAGTCCGGTGCCGATGGCCCAGACCGGCTCATAGGCAATCGCCATCTTGGCGGCCTTGCGGGCGGAGATGCCGCTGAAGGCGCGCGTGCACTGGCGGCGCAGCACGTCTTCGGTCACTCCCGCTTCGCGCTCTTCCTTGACTTCGCCGACGCAGACGATGGGGGAGAGTCCCGCCTCGAGCGCCACTTTCAAGCGGCGGTTGACCGTGTCGTCGGTCTCGCCAAAGTACTGGCGGCGTTCGGAGTGGCCGACGATGACCCACTTGCAGTGGGCTCCCACCAGCATTTCGCCGCTGATTTCGGCGGTGAACGCGCCTTCTTTTTCCCAGTAAATGTTCTGCGCTCCCACCTCGATGTTGGTGCCCTCGGCCTTTTCGACGACCGCGGCAATATCGACAAAGGGCGGACAGATTACGATTTCGTCGCGGCTGTGTCCGGCCACCAGGGGCACGAACTCTTCCATGAACTGACGCGACTGCTCAGGGGTTTTATACAGCTTCCAGTTGGCTGCAATGATCTTCTTGCGGCTCATAGTTGCCTCATGTGTTGGTTGTAGGAATGGGTGGATCGAGTGCAATGGTTGCAAAGCTCCAGCGGGAGGCATTGCGCCGCCGCTGTTCGTCTTTCGCAGCCTGTATGAATACGGACAGCATAGTAGGACTGTACAACACAAAGCGCGCCAGGTGAACGCTGCGCGCCTTGCCCAGCTCATCGACGACGGTCGAGACCGCCACCGCCGCCGCGGCTTCGGCCGGGTAGCCGTAAACTCCGGTGGAGATCGCGGGAAAAGCCAACGAGTGCAATCCCAGGCGGTCGGCCAGGCGCAGCGAGTTGCGGTAGGCGTTGGCCAGGATGCCGCTTTCGCCCTGCATTCCGTCGCGCCAGATGGGACCGACGGTGTGAATCACAAATGCGGCCGGCAATCGTCCGCCGGTGGTCTGCACCGCCTCGCCGGGAGGCAGGTGACCCTCGCGGGCCACGATCTTGCGGCACTCTTCGAGGATGGCAGGTCCCCCGGCGCGATGGATCGCTCCATCGACTCCGCCTCCACCCATCAGGCCTGAATTAGCCGCGTTGACGATGGCGTCGGTGTTCTGCTCGGTGATGTCGCCGGCCTCGAAGAAGACTTGTGCGCCATCTCCGAGGTCCAGCCGCACGATGGTTTTCACTCGGCTACTTATCGGTCAGCGCTTCCACGCCGGGCAGCTTCTTGCCTTCCAGAAATTCCAGCGAGGCGCCGCCGCCAGTGGAGATGTGCGTGATCTTATCGGCCACGCCGGCTTTGTGCACCGCCGCCACGCTGTCGCCGCCGCCCACGATGGAGGTCGCTCCCGGATTGTCGGCCACGGCTTCGGCAATCTTCGTCGTGCCCTTGCTGAACTGATCGAACTCGAACACTCCCATGGGGCCGTTCCAGACGATGGTGCGCGCGGTGGCGATCTCCTCGGAGAACAACTCGATGGTCGCCGGACCGATGTCGAGCGCCATCTTGTCGGCGGGAATCGGTGCGCCTTCGGGGATGATCGTTGCCGTTGCAGTAGCTTCGAACTTGTCGGCTACCACGTGATCGACCGGCAGCAGCAGGCGAACCTGCTTCTGCTTGGCTTCGGCGATCAGCTCTTTGGCCAGTTCGACCTTGTCGGCCTCCAGCAGAGACTTGCCGATCTCCTGGCCCTCGGCCTTCAGGAAGGTAAAGGCCATGCCGCCGCCGATGATGAGAGCGTCCACCTTGGGCAGCAGATTGCGGATGACGCCGATCTTGTCGCTGACCTTGGCGCCGCCCAGGATCGCCAGGAAAGGCTTGGCCGGATTCTCCGTCGCCTTGCCCAGGTACTCCAATTCGCGCTCCATCAGCAACCCGGCAGCGCTTTTGGCGATGAAGTGGGTCACGCCTTCGGTGCTGGCGTGGGCACGGTGGGCCGAGCCAAAGGCGTCGTTGACGTAGAGTTCGGCGAGGCTTGCCAACTGCTTGGCAAAGGCCGGATCGTTCTTTTCTTCTTCGGGGTGGAAGCGGACATTTTCCAGCAGAAGCGTCTGGCCGCGTTCCAACTGGTTAGCCATCTCGCTGGCCTGCATGCCGACGCAGTCGGGCGAGAAGCCGACGTTCTGGCCGCGGCCCATGCGCTCGTCGAGCAGGATGCGCAGCCGCTCGGCCACCGGCTTCAGACTGTACTTGGGATCGGGCTTGCCCTTGGGACGGCCCAGGTGCGAGACCAGGATCAGTTTGGCGCCGTGGCGCAGTGCGTACTCAATGGTGGGCAGTGTTTCGCGGATGCGCGTGTCATCCGTAACCCGGCCGTTCTCGAGTGGAACGTTGAAGTCCACTCTCATCAAAACTCGTTTGTTGTTCAATTGCAGATCGCGGATCGAAAGCTTGGGCATGGCTTACTTACCTGGGTGATTCGTTACTGCCGATATGTTGTGTCGTGCACATTTACGGACATTGAAAACGGGTTGGAGGCAATCGTCTCCAACCCGTCCTCGGTTCCTACAGGCCTTTTTCGCCCAGGAAGGTGATCAGGTCCTTGACGCGGTTGCTGTAGCCCCACTCGTTGTCGTACCAGGCGAAGGTCTTCACCAGGTTGCCGCCGATGACGCGGGTCAGCTTGGAGTCCAGGGTCGAAGAAGCCGGGTCGCCCTTGAAATCCGAGGAGACAAGCTCTTCTTCGGTGTAGCTGAAGTAGCCTTTCAGCGGCGCGGTCTCGCTGGCCTTCTTCATGGCGGCGTTGACCTCTTCCACGGTGGTATTGCGGCCGACCACGGTGACCAGGTCCACGGCCGAGACGTTCGGGGTTGGGACGCGTACGGCGAAGCCGTCCAGTTTGCCCTTCAGTGCCGGAATCGCCAGGTAAATTGCCTTGGCGGCGCCGGTCGAGGTCGGAATCATCGACAGAGCGGCAGCGCGGGCGCGGCGCAGATCGGAGTGCGGGAAGTCGAGAATCACCTGATCATTCGTGTAGCTGTGAATGGTGGTCATGGAACCGCTGACGATGCCGAAGGTGTCCTCGAGAACCTTGGCCACCGGCGCCAGGCAGTTGGTGGTGCAGGATGCGTTCGAGATGATGTTGTCTTTCTTCGGATCGTACTTGTCCTGGTTGACGCCCAGTACGATGGTGATGTCCTCATTCTTTGCAGGAGCCGAGATGATGACTTTCTTGACGCTGCCGCGCAGGTGCTTCTTCGCATCCTCCGCGTTGGTGAAGCGGCCGGTCGATTCCACCACAACCTGGACGCCCATGGAATTCCAGTCCAACAGTGCGGGGTCCTTCTGCGCAAAGACCTTCACAGACTTGCCGTCAACGATGATCGAGTCGCCTTCAGCTTTGATGTCAGATTTAAGATTGCCGAGGATCGAGTCGTACTTGAGAAGGTGAGCCAGAGTTTTCGGGCTGGTCAGGTCGTTCACAGCAACGATTTCAATATTCGAATCGTTCATTGATGCGCGAAATACATTGCGGCCGATTCGGCCAAAGCCATTGATACCAACTTTAATCGCCATACTTGCCTCCAGGCATGAACAAGTGCATAGGCGCGGGTCGATGGCGCAGTTCCGGCCGCGCTCTGTGCAGTCGATAGAAATGCTAGCACCGCCTTCTTTCCGGAGCAAACGGCAAGCCGAAATGAATCTGCCCACTTCCCGTCACGCACCGCGTTCCACACTGGAACGCGGCCTCCGGACGCAGCGGTTCCGCGCCGCCACAAGCGCGGTAAACGAAGTGGTTAACCACACGGGTTCTGAATTTCACAACAGAGACTCGCCCGAATTCGGCAGACGTGGTATAACGCCCTTATGCGCAGATGGATGCGCGATCGCGTGAAGCGTCGCACTCAGAAAAACAAGAATCCGCAGCAGTCCGAAGACCAACCACAGGGGCCAGCGCCTCTCCAGCCGACGTTTCTCGACAGGGACAGTTCCTGGGGAGAGCCCGGCGAAGGCCGTACCGATGCTCCCGCAACGAGCGTGCCGGAGCCTGTTTACGAAGCTCAGCCCGAAGCCGATCCGTTCGACGGCGAGGCAGAGGGCAGCGCAGGCGCCCGGCCCGCAGGACGCCGTGAACGCACGCGCCGCCGCGGCCGCGGCGGTCGTGGCCGCGCTCGAACCGACCAGCAGCAGCGCGCCGCACAGGCAGTGGGCGGAGTCCCAGGACTGCCGATCATGCCCGGGCAGGCCACCGGAGAAGCTGCCGAAATCGACGAGCCCGACATTCTCCCGGATGCTCCGGAGGCCGAAGCAGACGACGCCCCCGACGCCGCCGATGCCGTGCCGCACAAAGCCGCTGCACCCGTGGGCAAGAAGGGCGCGGTGGTTCTGGCGATCGGTCTTCCTGGCTCCGGCAAGAGCTCATGGTTCAAGCGCCACAACATCATCCCTCTCTCCAGCGACCTGGTGCGCGGATTGCTCTTTGATGACGCAACCGAGCAGCGCTTTCAGGACCTGGTCTTTTCCTCGCTGCGCTCCCTGCTGCGCGCGCGCCTGATCGCGGGCCGTCCGATGAGCTTCATCGACGCCACCAACCTCTCGCCCAAAGAGCGCCATAGCTGGATCAAGATGGCGCACGACTTCGGCTACGAGGCGCACGCAGTGTTCTTCGACGTGCCCACCGAAGTCTGCATGGAACGCAACCGCAAACGTTCCCGCAATGTGCCCGACGAAGTGATGCTGCGCATGGCGCAGAAGCTGCGGCCGCCGAAGTTTGACGAGGGCTTTGCCAAGGTGATCGTCGTCCGCCTGAAAAGCAAGAAACCTGCGAGCCCCGCTGCCGACGCGCCCGACGCGCCGGAAGAGGACGGCGGCGAAGAGTAAGACTCGGAAATTGAACTACAGGCAGCGCGGGCTCGATGCTCGCGCTTTCTTGCGCCCGGCGATGTTTTCGTGTTGCCCGCCGGGCTGAATTGCGGAAGAATGAAGATCGAAGGAGTGGGAGATGAGTGTGCCCAAGTGGACCATACCTTTGACGTGTGCAGGGCTGGGTGGACTGGGAGCGATCCTGTTCACTGAGCGGGGCCGGAGGCTGCTCCGATCCGGGGCGGCGCGCTGGCGCCAAACCCCGGGAGAACTGGCGGCCTGGAACGATTCCGCACAGCAGGAACTCGATCATATTCAGCAAGCGGTGAAGAACCTCGAGCAATCATTAGGAACTTAAATAGCGCCATCCTCCGATGGCATTCTGCCTCACAAGAAAACCGGCGCCCTGTGCGCCGGTTTTCTTGTGAGACAACCCATAGCCGGCTTATCCGCCCAGGGAATCGATCCGGTGTGCCATCTGGAAGTCTTTCTGGGTAAGCCCGCCGGCATCATGGGTGCTGAGCGTGAGGGTGACGCGGTTGTACAGGATTCGGATATCCGGGTGATGGCCTTCCTCTTCGGCGATTTCCGCCACCTTGTTGACGAAAATCATGGCGTCGACGAAGTTCTCAAGCACGAACAGGCGCTCGATCTGGTCGCCCTGAAGAGTCCAATTCGAGAGCTTCTGCAACTGCTCGGCCACCCGTTGTCTTTCCAGCTTTACTGGCATATTCCAGCTCCTTCCGGTCTAGCTCGATCCATTGGAAAACTGCTCGTCATAGCGGAAGGGTTCCTGCCGGGAAACGATCTCCTGGTGCAGACCCTCCCAAATGGCGGTAGGAATTGCGAGGAAGACGTTAACAACGGCGGGATCGAACTGCCGGCCCGACCACAAGGCAATTTCGGTGCGTGCCGCTTCCACGCTGCGCGCAGGGCGGTAGGGGCGGTCGGAAGTGATGGCATCCAGGGTGTCGGCAATGGCAAAAATCCGCGCTCCCAGCGGAATCTCCTCGCCCTTGAGCCCGCGCGGATATCCGGTTCCGTCCCAGTGCTCCTGGTGGGCATAGACAATCTCGGCCGCCTCGGTCAGGAACGGAATCTTCTTCAGCATCCGGTAGCCGATGTAGCTATGCTCCCGCATCAGGATGATCTCTTCCGCATCGAGACGCGTGGGCTTGCGCAGGATCGCGTCAGGGATCGCCATCTTTCCTATATCGTGAAGAAACGCTCCGCGGGCCAGCATATGCGTGACCTCGGCGGCCAGCCCCAGGGCGCGCGCGATCTGGATCGTGTAGGCGGTCACGCGTTTGGAGTGGCCCTCGGTTTCGGCGTCTTTCAGATCGAGCGCGTCTCCCAGGGCCTCCAGGGTCATTTCATAGGAGCGTTCCAGCTCGTTGACGGTCTCGCGGAGCTGCTTGGTGCGCTCCTCCACCAGCGCTTCCAGGCTGGATTGATAGATGCGATTCTCGGCGCGCAGGCGGTTGGCTTCCAGGGCGCGGCGCACCACGGCCAGCAACTGGTCGCGTTCAAACGGTTTCAGCAGGTAGTCGTACGCGCCGTTGCGGATCGCCGCCAAGGCTACCGAGATGTCATGCACGGCAGTTACCATCACCACCGGCAGATCCTTGTGCTGCACTTTTACGATTTCCAGCAGTCCCACGCCGTCCAGCTCCGGCATCATCAGGTCGGTAAGCACCAACTGGAAGTTGCTATTATTGTTCAGGATAGCCAGTGCCTCTACTCCAGAACAGGCCTGTTCGCACTCGTAGGAGGCATTTTCCAGCATGGAGCAGACAACTTCCCGGATCGGTTCCTCGTCATCGACAACCAGAATTCGTTCGGCCGACATAAGATACTCACTTCCAGAATGCCCAACAAGTGCGACAGGCTGACATTGTAACCGGAAACGCCTGGTGGCTCACACTTCGACGAAAACCTGAAACCCTCCCGGCATCGATATGATATACAGCAAGACTGGCGAAAGTATGATCCATGCGGCTCACCTAGACTGGCTCGGCAATCTGGCGGCGGCGCAAGCGTTGCCCATCGGTCAGGGCGGAATCGCGCTCGGCCTGCTGTTTGTGGGGCTGGCTGTCTATTATGGGATTCGCGAGCGCTACCTGCTCATCTGGTTGGGAGGATGGCTCGGCTTTGTACTCAGCCGGGGAGCCCTGCATGCCAATGCGCCGGCCAGTGCCGGGCTGCCAGCCACGGCGCTGGCCAATCTCTTCTTCGTCCTGTCCATCGTGTTGTTCTCCGCTGCGGCGCTGTATTACACGCATTCCCGCCGCTACCTGCCATGGATCGGCGTGCTGGGCTCGCTGGCTTGGGTCGCGGCGGTCGCCCGGGCGTTCTGGTTTCCATCTTCGTTTTCCGCCATGATGGTCTACCAGGCTCTCTGCTACGCGATTGCCTTGCTGGCGGCGGTGCGCCTGGCGCTGTATGCGCTTGGGCGCTTTGGGATTGGACCCTGGTTCTTTGCCCTGACCCTGTTGTTTCTGCGGCCGGATGCGCGGAGCGCCGGTCGATCGCTCGGCGGCGACTACGACTTGTACAGCGAGGTTCTGCTTCTGCTCAGTGTCCTGTTCGTCGTGCTCGACGAGTCGCGGGCGCGGGCGCGCCGCCTGGATGTTGTCGGCGCAATTACATCCGTAGCCGCCGGAGCCCAGGAGTATAGCAGCATGATGCTGGCGGCCATGCGAGAGCTATGCAACCTCTACGGCGCCAAGTTCGCCGCCTTCAAACTGGTGGAGGGCGAGGAACTGGTTCAGAAGCTGCAAGTCGGGCTCCCGACATGGTTTTCCCTGAAGTACGGGCGGGTGCCTGTAGGCGAGAGCGCCGGCATGCTGCTGCACGTCACATCCCAGGCCATTGGCATCAACGTCCGGGACTTCGCTCCGGAGTTGCGCAAGGATCTGGAACGGATCGGAATGAAGTTTGTGATTCTAGTCCCGGTTCGGGGCAAGACGAATCTGGTGGGCAATCTCAGCCTTGGAATGACGTCCCGGCGCTCGTTCACCCCCGAGCAGCTCCGGTTCCTCACCACCACCTTGAATCAGCTGGGCATTGCCGGGGAGAATCTCCGCCTCTTCGAGCGCGTTGTGCAGTCGCAGCGGCAGTGGCTCAGTACCATAGACTCGATCGATGACTTCATCCTGGTGCACGACGCCGAGCCGCGAGTGCTGCGGCTGAACCGCGCCCTGGCACGCCGCCTAGGCCGGCCCCTGCCGGAGTTGATCGGCCAGCCACTGGCGGCGGTCTTGCCCAATGCCAACCTTGGCTGTCCGTACTGCCGGATGGCAGCGCAGCCCAGTGACGAGGCGCCGGATCCCTGCTTTGGCGGATACTCGCTGGTTTCCACCTCCGACTATGTCGAGGATCGGGTGGGCACGGTCGGCACCGTCCACATCGTCTGCGACCGGACCGAGCAACGCGCCAGCGAAGAGCGTTACCGCAGGTTGTTCGAGTCGATGCAGGAGGGGGTCTTCGTTTCCACCCCGCAGGGAAGGCTGGTGGACTGCAATCCCGCTTTCGCATCCATGCTCGGCTACCAGGGGCGCGCCGAGATGCGCGACATCGACATCGGCGGTGAGCTGTTCCTGAGCCCGGAGCAGCGCGCCGCCTATTCCACGACCATGGAAGAGCAGGGATCGCTGCGTAACTACGAGATTGCGCTCCGCCGCAAGGACGGCCGCATCGTGACCATGCTGGAGAACAGCTTCGCCGCCCGCGATGCGAGCGGAAGGATCGAACGCTACCAGGGCTTTCTGCTGGACATCACCGAGAAGAAGAGCGCGGACGAGGAGATGCGGCGGCGCAACCGCGAACTGGGCGCGCTCAATGCCATGGCGACCATCGCCACGCGGACCTTCGACCTCGATGAGATCCTGCAGAACACGCTGCAATGGACCATCGAACTGTTCTCCCAGGACTGCGAAATCGCGCTCTTCGACCTTGAGTCCGGACAGGTAATGCGGAGGGTGGGCAACCGAGAACCCCTGGAACAGGAGCGTGATGGATGGCGTGAGAACATGGACGAAGAGTTCACCCGGTACCTGCATGCGGGGCACAACGAGATACTCACCGAGCAGGACCTGCCGAATCTGCCCCAACAGGGTCGGACCTGGCTTGCCAGGCGCGGCTATGAGTCCTTCCTCGCCGTCGTGATGTACTCGCAGCAGAAGACCCTGGGAATCCTCCTGCTCGGCAGTCCGGTCAAACATCAGTTCACCGAAACCGACCACAACCTCGCCACGGCCATCGCGCGCCAGCTCGGGAATTCCGTCGAAAAGGTCTTGCTGTACGAGGAGACGGCGCGCGCCTATGAGAACCTCCGCAACACGCAGGAGCAACTGCTGCAGAGCGAGAAGATGTCCGCCGTCGGCCAGCTCATCTCCGGCGTGGCGCATGAATTGAACAATCCGCTGACCGCGATCCTTGGCTACGCCCAGTTGCTGGAGACTGAACCGATCGGCGAGCGCGCCCTGGATTTTGTCAACAAGCTCTACCGCCAGACGCAACGCACCCATCGCGTGGTGCAGAACCTGCTCTCCTTTTCGCGTCAGCGCAAGCCCATGCAGTCGCAGGTGGACCTGCAGCGCGTCCTGGAGGACACCCTGGCATTGCGTGAATTCGATCTGAAGCTCAACAACATCCTGCTGGAGCGCGACTATGACGCCGCCGTTCCGTTCATTACCGGCGATGCGCATCAACTGGAGCAGGTGTTTCTGAACATCATCAACAACGCGGTGGACGCGATCATGGACTCGGCGCAGGGTGGCAGCCTGAAAGTGCGCATCTATCCGGAGGGTAGCCGGGTCTGCGCCGAGTTGCGCGACTCCGGTCCGGGACTCAAGGACAGAAACCGGATCTTCGATCCGTTCTACACTACGAAGAAAATCGGCAAGGGCAGCGGCCTCGGGCTGTCGATTTGCTACGGCATCGTGAAAGAGCACGGGGGAGACATCGTCGCGTTCAACCACGAACAAGGCGGCGCGGTCTTCCAGATCAAACTTCCGATTGGCGGTCCGAAGAAATCCTCCGGTGGCCCCACGGCGGCCGAGGGCCCGGTTCGCCCGGCCCCTGGCCCCTGGCCCCTGACGAGCTGAGCCTGGATTTCTCCGGGCCCGCGAACCCACTACTTGTTATCGAGCGCGATCTGCGACATGGCAAGATCCCAGTGAGCTTCCAGAATCTCAAAGCGGCGCTGCTCCTCGCGCTTGAACGTTGCCTGGTCGGGAAAAAGTTTGAGCTGAATGGCGTGCTCATCAATCGGGGTGAAGGCCGCCTGCGCGTTCTTGAAGACGATGGTGACGCGGTAATCCCAGCGCTCCTGCTCCGGCATGTGGTAGGCGGGAGTGTCCATGCGCACCGATAGAATGCGGCCCGCCGCGATCTCGGTCTGCAGTACCGGGTAATGATTTTTCTTGAAGAGATCGAGAAATTCCTCCTGATGTCCCCAGTGAGTTTTGTAGTAGTACTCCATCACGTAAGGCTTGTCGGGATCGGGCGCGGGCGGAGCCTGCGCGAAGAGGGCGGCAGAGAACATAAGAATCGAAACAAAGAGCAGAGTGGCGGAAACGAGTTTGCGCATGGCAGCCTCCATTGGTTTCTGGCATTGTAGCCGAGCGCGGCTGTCCCGTGCAGCGGGCGAAGTCAGGACCGATCTGGGACGCCGGACGGCAAACGAAAAATTCATTGCGCGGGAAGCGGCGTTTTGGGGGTACCATTCTCGGCGGACGTCCCCAGGGCCGGAGCGTACTCGCCGCCCGCACTCATATCCCGCAAGTCCACGCACCTCCGCGCGCAACGGAGGCGGGCGGGGATAGAAGGCGGCTAGAGACTGCGCTCCGGCATCTGGAACCAGACCTCGCCGCAAGTCCCAATGATTATCAATCCAGTCAATCGTTTCCAGGCAGAAGTTAACCTGCTGGTAAATGGTTTTGTAAGGTACAAAAGGATTTACCAGGTAAGCAACATTCCCCAAGAAAGGATTGCACTGAAAGTAAATCGTTCGCTCCACTTCGCGGGCGGAATCGCGGCTCGAGAATCGCGTCGTCGGGTATGGCTGCCCCCGAAAATTCACTTCGCGCAGGGTTGGAAACTTCCGCTTAACCGGGAACCGCGAGAGTTGCGAAAAAATAGGGAGTCGCCAAGGGAAAGCTTATGGTATAAAGATTGGTTCCACACTCTGCAATCGTCTAACGTACATGGCAAGCGGTAGACGGCAGATTATCGATGCTCCCGAGCAGGTGCAGGGAGTGGTTTGCTCCGCAATTCTTTTCTTACATTGAATGCAGAGGGGAACTGATGTCCACGACTACAACTAAAACTCGGGGTCTCGAAGATATCGTCGCAGGCTCTTCTTCCATTTGTTACATCGATGGCGAAAATGGAATTCTTGCATACCGCGGGATTGATATTCACGAGCTTGCGGACTATGCGACTTTTGAGGAAGTCACCTACCTGCTGTGGCACGGCAAGCTGCCAACGCGTGCGGAGCTGATGGATTTCAGCGTCCAATTGGCGCGTGAGCGCAAACTGGACGCGCAGATCATCAGCCTGTTGCGGCAGGCACCGCGACACGCGCTGCCGATGGACGTGCTGCGCACCATCGTGAGCTCACTCTCCTTCTTCGATCCGGAAGAGAAGGTGAACACGAAGGATGCGAACTACCACAAGGCACAGCGGCTGTTTTCGCAGATTGCGATGGTGGTGGCGGCCTACGACCGGATTCGCAAGGGCAAGCCCCTCATCGAGCCGGACCGCACCCTGTCGCACGCGGGAAACTTTCTGCTGATGCTGAACGGAGAGCGGCCAAGCGAGACGGCGATCCGCGCCCTGGATATTTCGCTGATCCTGAGCGCCGATCACGAGTGGAACGCCTCGACCTTTGCGGCGCGTGTGGTGGCGGCGACGCTGAGCGACATGCACTCGGCGATCACCGCCGGAATTGGCGCGCTGAAAGGCCCGCTGCACGGCGGCGCCAATGAAGCCGTGTTCAAGGTTCTGATGGAGATCGACGAAAACGGGGCGGACCCGGTGGAATACATCAAGGGGATGTTCGCGCAGAAGGCAAAGGTTCCCGGCTTCGGACATCGCGTGTACACCACGGAAGATCCGCGGGCGACGCACCTGCGGCGAATGTCGCGCGACCTGGGATACTCGAGCGGGCAGACGAAGTGGTTCGAGTACTCGAAGGCGATCGAGGATTTCATCAACGCGGAGCGCAAGCTGAACGCAAACGTGGATTTCTATTCGGCTTCGACGTATCACACGCTGGGCATCGAAGTGGATCTGTTCACTCCGTTGTTTGCCGTGTCGCGCATTTCGGGCTGGACGGCGCACGTGATGGAGCAGTTGAACGATAACCGGCTGATTCGTCCGCGTGCGGAATATGTGGGACCGACGTATCCGGCGAAGTGGGTTGCGATCGACGACCGCGAGTAGTTGCGGCGAAAGAAGTATCCAAAGGCCCGGACGTGCAACTCCGCGATGCGGAGCGGCACGGACGGGCTTTTTGATTGCGATAGCGGGAGCGCGCGGATGGCAGCAAGGGGCCGGATGGAATGGGCGGGCAGAGCGCCGAAGATAGAACCGGAGATAGAATGAATTAGGGTGAGTGATGCGGCGATTTTATTTTGACAACAACGCGACTACGCCTCTGCTGCCCGAGGTTTTCGAGGCGATGCGGCCCTATCTGCTGGAGAGCTTTGGCAACGCCAGCTCGATTCATCAGCAGGGTCAGCAGGCGCGCGCCGCCGTGGAGCAGGCGCGCGAGCAGGTAGCCGCGCTGCTGGGAGCGCGGACCAGCGAGATTGTGTTTACCAGCGGCGGCACGGAGGGCGATAACCTGGCGCTCTGCGGGCTGGTGGCCGCGGGCGACCATGTGATCAGCTCGACCATCGAGCATCACGCGGTGCTGAACTCCTGCAAGCGGCTGGAGGAGATGGGCGTGGCGGTGAGCTACGTTGGCTGCGACACGCAAGGGGTGGTCGATCCCACGGAGGTGCGGCGGGCGTTGCGTCCGGAGACCAAGCTGATCTCGGTGATGATGGCCAACAACGAGACGGGCGCGCTGCAAAGGGTGGAAGAAATTGGCGAGATTGCGCGCGCGGCGGATGTGTACTTCCACACCGACGCGGTGCAGGCGGCAGGCAAGGTTGCGATGGACGTGGAGCGGATGGGCTGCGATCTGCTGACCATGGCGGCGCACAAGATGCACGGGCCGCAGGGCGTGGGCGCGCTGTTTGTGCGGCGCGCAACGCTGCTGCGATCGCTGCTGGTGGGCGGACGGCATGAGCGCGGACGGCGCGCAGGGACGGAAAACCTGGCGGGCATTGTGGGCATGGGCAAAGCCGCCGAGCTGGCCGTGGCGTGGCTGGCTGAGGGCGGAAGCCAGAGAATGAGCGGACTGCGCGACCATCTGGAGCAGTCGATTCTGGGCGCGGTGGAAGGCACGCGCGTGACTAGCGGCGCTGCCCGGAGGGTGCCGAACACATCGAACATAGTGTTCGACGGAATCGAGGGCGAAGGGTTTGTGATTGCAATGGACCTGAAGGGAATTTCGGTTTCGACCGGCGCGGCCTGCTCGTCGGGCGCGACTGAGCCTTCGCACGTGCTGCTGGCAATGGGGCTTGGCGAAGCGGCGCGGGGTGCAATCCGCTTCAGCTTGGGCAAGCAGAATACGGCAGAGGAAGTGGAGCAGGTACTGGCCGTGGTTCCCGAGGTGGTGGGAAAGCTGAGGGAGCTGAGTCCGGTGTGGGCGGGAAAGCAGTAGAGGTGGACGTGGGATTGGAAGAGCGCGGGGCGGAAGAGCGTTGCATGGACGAGCGGCAGACAGTTGCGGTGGCGATGAGCGGCGGGGTGGACTCCTCGACCGTGGCGGCGATGATGGTGCGCGCGGGCCACAACGTGATTGGGCTGACGATGCAGTTGTGGAACCAGCGGCGGCTGCCGCAGGCGAATCCGACCGGCGTGCCGCAGGCAGGACGCTGCTGCTCGATTGACGATGTGTACGACGCGCGCTCGGTGGCCGGGCGGCTGGGGATTCCGTACTACGTGGTGAACCAGGAGGACCGCTTCGAGCGCGACGTGGTGCGTCCGTTTGTGGAGGATTACCTGTCGGGACGCACGCCGATTCCGTGCTCGCTGTGCAACAACCACTTGAAGTTCGATCAACTGCTGCGCACGGCGCGCTCGGTGGGCGCGGACGTGATCGCCACCGGGCACTACGCGCGCAACCAGTGGGACGCCGGGCGTGGGCGCTGGATCTTGCAGCGTCCGGCGGACAGGGCCAAGGACCAGACGTACTTTCTGTTTGGGCTGACGCAGGAGCAGTTGAGCCGCACGCGGTTTCCGCTGGGCGAGATGCAGAAGCCCGCGGTGCGCGAAGAGGCGCGGCAGCAGGGGTTGACCGTGCTGGCCGACAAGCCCGATTCGCAGGAAATCTGCTTCGTTCCGGGCGGCGATTACAAGGCGTTTCTCGACGCCTACATGGAAGAGCAGGGCGAGCGGCTGCCGGATTTGTCGGGCGAACTGGTGACCGTGTCGGGCGAGGTGATTGGGCGGCACGAGGGCATTCACAACTTCACCATTGGGCAGCGCAAGGGACTGGGCGTGGCTACCGGCTCACCGCTCTACGTGGTGGAGATTCGCGGCGACCGCAGGGAAGTGGTGGTGGGCGGCGCCCAGGATTTGCTGACGAAGACCTTGCGGGCGAAGGGTTGCAACTGGATTTCCGTTGCGCGGCTGGACGGACCGATGCGCGTGGAAGCCAAGATTCGCCATCGCCACAAGGCGGCAGCGGCGACCGTGGAGCCGGCGGGCGCAGATGAGGTGATCGTCACCTTCGATGAGGCGCAGCGGTCGGTGACTCCGGGGCAGGCCGTGGTGATGTATAGCGGAGATGATGTGGTGGGGGGCGGGTGGATTGAGTGAATGAGCGAGAGCAGTTTCTGCGTGATGCGTTGGCTGCGTGGAACGACTACCAAGCGACCGGTTTGCATATCACGGGCAAAGAAGCCGAGGCCTGGATGGAAAGGCTGGCAGCGGGCGAGGACGTAGGCCCTCCTGAGTGCCACCGCTGAGGCGCAGGACCCGGTGCCTCCGGAGCAGGCGGTGGTGATGTATAGCGGAGATGAGGTGGTGGGGGCGGGTGGATCGAGTGAGGGGCCATCCGCGCTTGCCGAAGGCCTCGTGTGCCTTTAAGCTTCTCCGATGCGAACATTCAGCTTCGTTCTGTGCAGCGTACTCAGCCTTTCTTCATTGACTTTCGGGCAGCAGCCTTCGGACAAGCCACAGAAGGAGCGCCCTCCGGAGCAGCAGACCCAGAGGCCAGGGATGAAGGAGTTTTGGGAGAAGCAGAAGAGCTTGCTGGCGCAGGCGAAGCGCGTTTTCGATGCGGGGATGGCGGGGAAGAAATCCGGCGACTGCTTCAGAGAGAAGAGCACTTACGCAGGGGACGTCTGCTTGGAGGAGGCAGTGCAAACCGCGGAGGAGAACCTGAAACTCTATGATGATGCAATTCGTGGGCTGCTGGTATTGAAGTATCCGGGTGAGGATGATGATGACAAGGGTCCCGTGCCGGAGCCTACGGGTGAGCAGTTAGCGGCGGAGTTCGACCGCCTTGAGAAGGTTTGGCGTAAGTATCTTGAGCTGGCTACGGAGTCGGAGCTTCATCAGTTTGGCAACGGCACAGCTGCGGCCGGGGAGGCGCTGGCGTGCCATCTGATGTTAGTGCGCAGCCACATGCGCGAATTGGACGGCATGTATCACACGATGCTACACAAGTAAGGGAGTTCGCTGCGCGCTCAACTGCTGGAAGACTACACCAACCCGAGGAACTCGTCGACCGTCATGCCTGCGGCGCGAATGAGGGCACGGAGCGTGCCGACGGACAGTTCTTTGTGCTGGGGGATGGAGAGGTTGGCGCGCTCTCCCGGTTTTGTCATCACTAAGTGGCTACCCACCTGGCCCATTGTTACCCAGCCAGCTTTGGCAAATGCTCTCACTGCTTCCTTGCCGGAAATGTTGCCGAGCTGGCCCATCAGACAGCAACAACCAGAGGGGTTTTCTGCGGTGGCATCATTTTGACGGCCTTTTGATCTTCGGCCCACATCCAGGCGGTGATCGCTTCCTTGATGTTTTCCAGAGCTTCTTTTTCGTCGCGGCCCTGCGAGACACAGCCGGGAAGAGCCGGACACTCGGCCACGATCCAACCGTCTTCGGCTTCTTCTAATGCAACGTGGAAGATCATCGACTCAACTCCTCGACCGATTATACCGTAATCACTGAGTACCTTCGGTCTTTGCCGTTTGCCAAGCACCCATCGAACGAACTACGATTTTTCGTCACGCTTTCGAATACGAAAGCAGGTGAGGCATTCTTATGGCGATTGAATTGGAACAGGCAGGTCGCATCTACACTCCGATCAAGGCGGCGCGCGGGTTGGAACTTTCCTGCAAAGGGTGGGCGCAGGAAGCGGCGCTGCGCATGCTGATGAACAACCTGGATGAAGAGGTGGCGGAGCGTCCGCGCGACCTGGTGATCTATGGCGGCACGGGGAAGGCGGCGCGCAACTGGGATTGCTATGACGCGATTGTGCGTTCGCTGAAGGCGCTGGAGAACGACGAGACGCTGCTGGTGCAGTCGGGCAAGCCGGTGGGGATCTTTCGCACGCACGACTATGCGCCGCGAGTGCTGATCTGCAATTCCAACCTGGTGGGGCACTGGTCGAACTGGGAGAAGTTCAACGAACTGGAGCGCGCCGGGCTGATGGCCTACGGGCAGATGACGGCGGGGTCGTGGATTTATATCGGCTCGCAGGGGATTATCCAGGGGACGTATGAGACGTTTATGGCGGCGGGCGAGCGTCACTTCTTTCATGGAGAGCCGGGCGGCGACCTGAGCGGCAAGTTGATCGTCAGCGGCGGCATGGGCGGCATGGGCGGAGCGCAGCCCCTGGCGGCGACGATGACGGGCGCGGCGTTCCTTGGCGTCGAGGTCGATCCGGAGCGCATCAAGAAGCGTCTGAAGAGCGGATATTGCGACTTCATGGTGAATTCGCTGGACGAGGCGCTGCGGATTTTGAAGAACTCGTTGCGCAAGAAGGAGGCCATCTCGGTTGGGCTGGTGGGCAACTGCGCGGACGTGATTCCGGAACTGGCCGAGCGCGGCGTGGTGCCCGACATTTTGACCGATCAAACTTCGGCGCACGATCCGCTGAACGGATATGTGCCGAACGGGATGACCTTGGAGGCGGCGCTGGAGTTGAGGGCGCGCGATCCGAAGACGTACGAGGCGCGTTCGCTGGAAGCCATGGCGAAGCACGTGGAAGGCATGCTGCGGCTGCAGAAGATGGGCGCGGTGACCTTTGATTACGGCAACAACATCCGTACGTTTGCGTTTCAGCAGGGAGTGAAGAACGCATACGATTTTCCGGGATTTGTGCCGGAGTACATACGGCCGCTGTTCTGCGAGGGCAAGGGTCCGTTCCGCTGGGCGGCCTTGTCGGGCGACGCGCGCGACATTGCGGTGACCGACGACCTTGTGCTGGAACTGTTTCCGGAGAACCGGAAGCTGACGCGGTGGATTGAGCTGGCGCGCAAGCGGATTCGCTTCCAGGGATTGCCGGCGCGCATTTGCTGGCTGGGGTATGGCGAGCGAGCGGAGTTCGGGCTGGCGATCAACGGGCTGGTGAAGCAGGGAAAGATCAAGGGGCCGATTGTGATTGGGCGCGACCACCTGGATTGCGGCTCGGTGGCATCGCCCTACCGCGAGACGGAAGCGATGAAGGACGGCAGCGACGCGGTGGCCGACTGGCCGCTGCTGAACGCGCTGCTGAACACGGCAAGCGGCGCGTCATGGGTGTCGATCCACAACGGCGGCGGCGTGGGCATTGGCTACTCGCAACACGCCGGGCAGGTGACGGTGGCCGACGGCACGGACGAGATGGCGCGACGCATCGAGCGCGTCCTGACGAACGATCCGGGGATCGGCGTGGCGCGGCACGTGGACGCGGGCTACGACGAGGCGACGACGTTTGCGAAAAAGATGGGCGTGAAGATTCCGATGGAAGGCATGTAGCGGCACGGGGCAAACCATGGCAAGGGCGAAAAGCGCGGAAGTTGTGAGGCAGGAACCGGCGGTGCTGCTGCGGCGCATCTCGCAACTGGTGACGATGGCGGGCGAAGCGGGACCGCGGCGCGGGCGCGCGATGCGCGAGATCGGCGTGATGGAAGATGCGGCGGTGCTGATAGCCGGCGGGCAGATTGTTGCCGTGGGCACGACGCGCGAGGTGTTGCGCGACGGGTGGCTCAAGGAGCATCGCTCGGAGGTGGTCGAGCTGGATTGCCGCGGCAAGGTGGTGCTGCCGGGGTTTGTGGATTCGCACACTCATCCGGTGTTTGTAAGGCCGCGGCTGATCGACTTTGAAAAGCGCGTGGCGGGCGCGGGGTACGAGGAGATTGCGGCGGCGGGCGGCGGCATTCGCGCAAGTATTGACGGCGTGCGGGCAGCGAGCGAGCAGACGCTGGCCGATCACGTTTACCTGGCGCTGCGGCAGGCGCAGTCGCAGGGGACGACGACGCTGGAGGCGAAGTCAGGCTATGGGCTGGACGCGGCCTCGGAGCTCAAGAGCCTGCGCGCGATCCGGCGGGCGGCAGGCGAGTGGCAGGGGACCGTGGTGGCGACGTTTCTGGGCGCGCACGTACCGCCGCCGGAGTTCAAGGATAATCCGGACGAGTACGTGGAGTTGCTGTGCGCGGAGATTCTGCCCAAGGTTGCGCGGCAGAAGCTGGCGCGGTATGTGGACGTCTTCTGCGAGCGCGGAGCGTTTACGCTGGCGCAGACGGAGAAGATTCTGCAGGCGGCCACGCGGCACGGACTGGGGACGCGGGTGCATGTGGGCCAGTTGACGAATACGCCGCTGGCCGCGGTCATGGCGTACCATCCGGCGTCGGTCGATCATCTGGATTTTCTTGAGAAGGCCGACATAGCGGCGCTGGCGGCGGGTGAAACCGTGGCAACGCTGTTGCCGGGAGCGAATTATTTTCTGGCGACGAGGAAGTATCCGCCGGCGCGCAAACTGATTGACGCAGGCGTGGCCGTGGCGCTGGCTACGGACTACAACCCGGGAACGTCGCCGACGATCAGCATGCCGATGGTGCTGTCGCTCGGGTGCACGCAGATGCGCATGACGGTGGAAGAAGCGCTGACGGCGGCAACCATGAACGGCGCGCACGCGCTGGGGTTGGGTGCGCGGAAGGGAAGCGTGGAGGCAGGCAAGGACGCCGACCTGGCGTTCTTTGAACTCGAGGACTATCGCGAACTGCCCTACTGGTTCGGCGCGAACCATTGCGTGGCCGTGATGATCGCTGGGCGATTTGCGGAACTGTTCTGAAGCAGCGCGGCGGGGTGGATTATCCACAGTTGAGGTTTGCCAACGGTTTGCGGACTGCTATAATCAGAGACGTTCCAGTAGGCGATGTGCGCTTCTGTAACCCCTTCCGTAAGCACTTTTCCAGTGCATTCAGGATGGCCAGGTAGCTCAGTTGGTAGAGCAGCGGACTGAAAATCCGCGTGTCGGGGGTTCAACTCCCTCCCTGGCCACCATATTACACCTTTATAATCAGTAAGTTGCAAGCCAAAATCAACCAAATCGTCAAGTGTGCATAAGGCGTACACAAGATTCCGAGTTGGCCTATTATGCCGGATTGGACATCCACGTTTATGTTCGGCACCTGAAGACCTGCGAACACCTTGGTGATCGGCATTGGAGACGCTGCAAATGCCCCAAGTGGCACTACTACACTCCGTCCCGCAAGCGAGTGTCAGCCCAGACTAAAAGCTGGGAGAGGGCGGAGACGCTCGCGAAGCGTCTCGCCAGTGAAGGTGCTGCTGGGGGAAGGTTGACGAGAGATACACCGTCGAGGAAGCCGTCAAGCTCTATCTGTCCGACAAGCGCAATCAAAACTCAGGGGAAACGCTGATTGGCAAGCTGACTCGATTGCTGCTCGCGCGCAATCTCCGAGCCGTGAAACCCGCAAAGCAAGGGGAGCCCCCAACGAGCGCAATCAAGCCCGTTAAGGTTCCCACTCTAGTATCGTGGTGCGCTTCCAAGCCGCGACCGGCAATCAAGGGCGCATCGATGCCGGTCGAACACTTTGCAGACGTTACCCTCCGGCACTTGGAAGAGTATCGGAAGACGTGGCCTGGGCCCCGCTCACCAAGGTTAAGAAGCAGGAATTGCTGCGCGCATTCTTCGGATACTGTTTGGACCACGAATGGACGAAGACCAACCCAGCCAAGTCGCTCTCGAAGGTCACAGTAGACGATGTCCCCACAGATTACTTCCGGCCAGATGATTTCGCCAAGATCATTGCTGCTTGCGACACGTATCCAACAAAGTCGGAGCATCCTGAAATCCGGCGCCAGAAGGTCAAGTCTCTGGCGCTGCTCATGCGCTGGTCATGACTTCGGGCAGGTGATGCGATCAAACTCGAACGAAGCAAGCTGAAAGAGAACAAGTTGTTGTTGAAAATGGAGAAGACGGGAACTCCGGTGTCGCTGCTCATTCCACCCGACGTGGCCGATCTGCTGCACGCCCTGCCAAACGGAAACCCGCGGTACTCTTTCTGGTCGAGGGAGGGAACAGCAGACAGCGCCTATTCCGACTGGCATCGTACATTCGAGAAAGTGTTCGCTGAGTACACCCGCCGCGCATCCATCGGTTTCTTGGCGCGGGTAACGAAGAACGCACCGGCTTGATGGATGCGGTACAGACGGCGGTAGTCAAGGTATCCGCGATCCATCACGTAGAAGCTTCCAGCCTCGATGGGCAGCATGTCGAGGATGCGCACGTCAGGTACGCGGGCTGGAGTGACGTGAATGAAGACAGGAATCGCGCCGCGCAGATCGAGCAGCGTATGTAGTTTGACGGCCGCGCGCGTGCCACGTGCGGCTGGCGCCCAGCGAAACAGGCTCAGACAAAGGTCGATGGTGGTTGAATCCAGAGCATAGACGGTCGCCTCCAGTTCGGCCACCGACGGCGAGTTGGCATACAGGCGACGGGCGCGGGCGATGAGGCGCAGGGCGAGCTCGTGAAAGATGCGCCAGTCGCGGCTCTCCAGTGCATCGGCCAGAGTGGACCTATGAGGCGGCTTACCTATGCCCATGTGAAACAGCTTGCTGCGATTGGCACCTAGCGATGCCTCGATATCACGCAGCGACTGACGCCAGCTCAGCTGCGCGAAAGCCAGAACGCGAAACAGCTCAGCGCAGCTTAGCCGACGAACCCCGCAA